>ERZ1740059.647-NODE-647-length-17950-cov-9.630567_pt1 | contig 17950 bp, 8 predicted proteins | sample MGYA00581744_ERZ1740059 | MGnify/ENA primary metagenome ERZ1740059 (study PRJEB43018, sample SAMN04849738) | marine metagenome | isolation source: floating plastic debris | place: Pacific Ocean | collected 2008-08-28 | study: EMG produced TPA metagenomics assembly... | reverse complement strand
AACCACGAAATTATTAACCTACCTTCCGCATCAACGATCGCAATTCAACGTCAAGAACTCGCAAACCGCAAAAAAGCACCCAAAACTTTAGCTATTCTCGCCGATCCAGTATTTAACGCTACCGACGGTAGAGTAGCAAACCAAGCTCAAAATAAACAACTAAATAAAGTAAATCAAAATTCTCTCGATTTACAATTAGAACGCTCTGCCCTCAAACGCTCTGCCGATACTATTAACCGTAAAGGATGGACACGACTTGACGGTACCCGCACCGAAGCCGAGACACTTTTACAACTTTTACCAAAGGGCGATCGCCAAGCTGTTTTCGATTTTGATGCTAACTATAACTGGGCTACTAGCAGCAACCTCAATCAATTCCGTATTTTACACTTTGCTACCCACGGCTTTGTTAACGACGAAAACCCAGAATTATCCGGTATCGTGCTTTCTCTCATCGATAAACAAGGCAAACCCGTGCGCGGCTACCTACGGATGCACGAACTATTTAACCTCGATTATCCCGCAGATTTAGTTGTATTGAGTGCTTGCGAAACCGGACTTGGTAAAAATATTCAAGGAGAAGGTTTAGTCGGGTTGACAAGAGCACTAATGTATGCTGGTGCTGAAAGATTGGTAGTGTCGCTGTGGCAAGTTGATGACAAAGGTACGGCAGCGTTTATGCAGGAATTTTATAAAGAAATGTTGCAAAATGGCAAATCGGCGAATGAAGCATTAAGAGCAACACAATTAAAGATGTTGCAAAATCCTCAGTGGAGGAATCCTTATTATTGGTCGGCTTTTACGATTGTGGGAGAGTGGATGTAAGTGGGAGATGGGGAGGAAATTAAAACTCTTAACTACTCACTACTAACTCCTAACCTATAAGATTTCAGATTTTGGAATAGATTCTAAAATCTAAAATCCAAAATCCAAAATCCAAAATAGTTAGGCTTTCCGTGAGTAGTATTCCACCACTAACAGTTCATTAACGCTTAAAGCAACCCATTCCCGCTCGCAAACCCCATTGACTTTACCCACCATTGTGTTTTTATCAAACTCTAAATGACTAGGAATATTTGCCAAACCGGGATATTGCAAATTAGTTTCTACCAACTGGCGAGAATTATCTTTATTTCTAACACCAATAACTTCTCCAGGACGACACTGGTAGCTAGCAATGTTAACTTCGCGACCATTGATGGTAACGTGTCCGTGATTTACCAATTGACGTGCTGCGGGGATAGTAGGAGCCATTCCCAACCGAAAAACAGTGTTATCCAAGCGCATTTCGAGGAATTGTAGCAATACCTGTCCGGTAGAACCAGTTACTCGTCTTGCTTTGCGGATATAACGCACCAATTGCTTTTCAGTTAAACCGTAATTGAATTTGAGCTTTTGCTTTTCCTCTAAGCGGATAGCATACTCAGAGCGCTTCTTACGGTTTTGACCGTGCTGTCCTGGGGGATAAGCACGTCTAGCACTCTTACGACTTAAACCCGGTAATTCACCTAGGCGGCGTGTAATTCTTAGTCTAGGTCCTCTATATCGGGACATTATGTTTCCTTAATCTAGTCCTTTTTAATTTTGCTCAGACATTACATTATATATGTGAAATGGGGTTCGGGGGTAGAAGGGGTAGAAAAAATTCTTACTCCCGTTGGGGTTACCGATTTCCGGCTAAAAATTTATCCCTCATATCAAGTCTGGCTAATTACTTACTATATAACCCTATTGAAAAGATAGCGGTTATTATCTATTACTCCTAATTCCGTGAGTTCCGTGAGTTCCGTGAGTTCCGTGAGCTCCCAACTCCGTGAGCTCCTAACTTCTAACTCCGTGAGTTCTATACCCAGAAAAATGAGATAGCATAACCGAAAGGTGTTTGGAGATTTTTCATGCTCGAATTTCGTTGGTTCAGCAAAGTTCACAATTTTCATGCAGTAAATTGTGATACAAAAATGCTTTCTCGGCTACGCTTCGATTTTAAATTATTTAAATTAACAACGAAACTAACAGCACCAGTTCTAGCTATAACTGGTAGTTTAGTAATGAATTTACCTAGTAGTGCTGTAAGCACTTCTTTTAGAGGAAATGATTATCGTGTATGTGCGGCGCGTCTTTTGAGTGTAGGTATCCCAGCGGAAGCTGCAAGTAGTTCTTGTGCTGCTGCCCTTAGACCTAGAGAAATCTCTTCATGTGTAGGTAAAATTCAGCGTAAAACCCAAATTCCTGCAACAGATTCCCTTTCTTTTTGCCGACAAGCACGTCGTCCCAATGATTTGGCGACTTGTGTTGTTGGTATTGGTACCAGAAGTCAGGAAACAGCTAATCAACCCATTTTAAGTTACTGTAGTCGCAGCTTGCTACCTGTTGAGTTCGCTAAATGCGTAGTAGGTTTACGTTCTGAAATCGACTTTTCATCCACACGAGCCATGGAAAGTTGTATCGATGCTAGCGACCAAATTAGCAATATTGTACCTTCATCAGTACCCAGAGTTACTCCCTCTACGGAATTCAGCCCCACTTTTGAAACAACTCCCATTCCTTAGGGAGGAGAGGGGAGTACGAGGAGTACGTTATTCTCCCCCTCTCCTCGGCTCCCCGTCTCCTCAGCTTACCTTCACGAGCCTCCTTCTTATCCGAACTGTATTGCCCCATGCCCTATTAACAACAAAAAACAGGTCGGGCTTGCACTGTGAGTAAACCCAACCTAGATTTTTTATTCAATTGTATTTTTGAACATATTTTTGCTACGATTGAGAGATTGCGATAATTGGCAGTCATTATTATGACTGCTTATTTACTATTCTTCTTTTTTACCGAATACCATCTGTAGAGCCATTGCCTTTCCACCTACTTGATGATATTTATCTGCCCAAGCACGGATAATTTGATCCAATTCTTCTAGGGCTTCATCTATCCGTTCGGGTGGAATATCCATTTCTTCCAAAACTCGCATTGTATTTGGCTGTCTTTCTGACCACTCTCTCATCATGCGGAAAAATCGGGCAGTATCTTCCACCATAATGTAGGTGCGCTCTTCGTCCGAAGCTGTCGCGTAATAGGGACGAGTAAGAGCATAGAAAGGCATTCCCCAAGGTGAATCAACTCGCGTCACCGTACTCGAGTAAAGCAGACGGCGCTTGATATGTTCTGCCAAAGCCTCACTTAAAGGCATTTGGTTCCTCTCTGGCATATCTTCTTGGGAACGTTTATGAAGAAATTCAATTAACTCCAAAAATTCAAAGGAGGTAATCAACTGGGCATCAGGCAGATTGGGTGGTAATTTTTGTTCAATCTGTCTTTTTTCCTCAGATGTCAGACTGGTACCGGGAATACGCGATCGCCCGGGCTGCCAAGGAAATTTTTCCATCCATACGTAAGGAAACTGAATCAAATAGCGCGGCTCCTGAGAACCTAACATCTTCAGCAGTCTTCCTTCAGTCAGCGCTTGTCTGACTTCTTCTACAATGGCTTTCACTCGCTTCGGCTCTAAGTGATGCAAATGACCGGTCATTCGCAGGTTTTGACCCTGCTCTAAATAGGTCATATAAATTGCACATTTAGCCGCCGTTGCTGCTGCATCTAAAAAAGCCCCGTGTCTGTGCCCGCTAGTTCGCATGGCACTGAAAGCCAAATAGAGCATGATCTGATCCATCGCGCTGGGGCCAAGACGTTTGATCAGATCGGTATCGTTACGCATATTACAAACTGTTGAATAGCAGGTTTACAAAATCATGAATTACAGGAAAGTAAGTAGTATACACCCGAGCGCAGGCTATGTGTTCACTTTAGTTTATCTATTATGCGACAACTAAGGGTATTAGTGGTAGTTATAAACAACATTTTACCCGTATTTTTACAGTAAGTAGTTAAAACCGACTTGGTTCGTAAGATTGCCACCACCTTTTTTGTTAGTATCCCTACCAACTAATGTAAGTAAGTCATTTAAGGTTTCCACACCCAAAACTGCCTCTATCAGAAGGTTTCAATTGACACGGCGTTATCAACTACCTAACCCAACAAGCAAGGGTGTCCTTTTTACTTTCATTCAAAGATTTATGTTAACAGTTCTTAACTGCTGATACGGCTTTACTGTATACCAGGGAATAGGGCATGAGGCATGGGTAATTTTGAAGAGTAGTCTTAAATTCCCAACGGAGCCAGTTCCCCACAAGAGGTATTACTAATTCCTCCTTACCCTTTTCTCAACTGGACGAACGAGGCGCTTTCACCCGCTGTTGCTGTAATTTCTCGATGCTGAAGGCGGCGGCTCCGAAGGTAACCAATAGAACTCCGATAACTTGAATTAATGGTAAAGTTTCCTGAATTATGATCCCGGCGAAAATTACGGTTAAAGTTGGAACTAACGCTCCGATTAGCCCTGCTCGTGTAGCCCCAAGTTTACGAATACCGAAATTATTTAGCAGGTAACCGCAAAGGGTTAATACGCCTAAAATGAAAGCGCTTAAAACTAATTCTAAAAAGTTTGCTGGATTTATATCTAAGCTCCATTCTGTTGGTAAAGGCAGCATTAAACCGATAAAACATAAAAATAGCATTGTCGCGAAGTTAATTAGTGTAAAAGAAACTGGATGTAAGCGAGCTGCGCAAATGCGGGTTAATATCACGTAAAATGCAAAGCTTATCCCAGCTAAAATTCCTGTTGTGCTTCCTAAGGAGACGTTACCAGTAACCCCTGAGCTACCCCCTAATACTAAAATTATTCCCAAAACGATCGTAGAGTAAGCAAATGCACGGAATTTACTCGGACTGTCGCGGAATAAAAGCCACGATAATACTCCGCTGATAATTGGATACACAAACAAAAGTGCGATCGCCATTCCCGTGTCAATTTGTCCGATGGCAATGTAAAGCATTACCTGGGATAAAAATAAGAAGCATCCACTCGTAAGTGATAGCATCAGCACTCTTCTAGCTGTAATATTCGTAAGAGTGCGATTTCCTTTGACTGATTCTATTAAATTTTGTAAATCTTCCCAGACTCTTGGATGCAAGATGGGAGCTAAAACTGACATTAGCGGCACAACTACCAACATTCTCAGCATTAAAACTAATAGGCAATTTCCTAAAGTTGGCGATATTAACTGTTCTAAATCAAATATGCCGAAGATTTGAGAGTTTGGCTGAAATATTACTTTAATTGCAACGTTATAAATAGATGTAGCTACTATGGAGACCACAATCAGTAATAATCCCTTGGGACGTTGCCTAAATGCCTCGGATTGCCTCGAGAGGGATTGTTGTGGTGTGGGCAAATGTCTGGGAGCTTCCGAAGCAGTTTGAGGGGAGGTTTCTGGTAAGGAAACATTAGCTCCTCGAACGGTAGAATTTGCTGTAGTGATATCTGTTGGTGGAGGAACTATTTGGTTGAGTTCTTCAAATATATTTGACGAAACACTCTCTTGCTCTGGGGTAACTTCAGCTGAATCGGGAAAATTTTCTATGGGCGCAACTTCTTGATGGTAATCAAGTTCTTCTAATTCCCTTTGAGGAGTTTCTCTAGTAAGCTCCAATTCTTGTCGCAGACGATTTACCAGCTCGACTAAAATCGTTTCTCCTTGTTCCTGTTGCAATGACATTCGAGATAATTGCTGGGAAATACTACTTTGGTAGTCTTCTAAATCTTGTTGCAGAGTGTTAAAAGCATTATTAAAAGCATTACTGATAGATTCTTGATTAGCCGTTTGAGTGGATGTTCCAGATTGAAGAATTGTATCATTCGTTGGTTGACTAACCAATTTTTCCAGTGAAGCTTGCAACTGGACGGAAATGTGATTTCCTAAAACTTGTGCCAATTGTCGCATTAATACCTGCAACTCATCAATTTGTCTTCCTCCTTGCAACTGCTCTCTTTCTTCTTGCAGACGTTTGATATCGTCAGCTAAGCGGATTTTTTCACTAGTCAGGCGCTTGACATCGTCTTGCAATGATTTGAGCAAATTCCGCTGGATAATTTGTAATTCCTCAGTGACAGCCCTTAAGGCAGATTCTGCATCGCCGTATGGCTCGCCTCCTCTACCCGGCTTTTCTGCCCCGTTATCAAATCGTCCCATTAGTCTTTATCCTCTGCCCCTTGTTTGAGCACCTTTGTGGCTTGCTATTGACGGGCATCCATTAAAATTTTGGCTCTTCTAAAAAAAATTTTAATGGGAACCCTTGACTTACTCGGCGCTAAGATTGTTACTAGTTTTTTACAAGTTCACTAATCGCTCTCTTTCTTTAAATCAACTGGCAGCAAGTAACATGAGAGCTTCTAAAAAAAATCTCATTTATAAATGAATTTACGAAATTGATTTTAACGGATAAACGTATGATTTTTATCATCTTAAATCAAAAAGCGGTTACGAATAAAATCTAAATTAATTGGGGATTAGCGACTTAAAAGGTTACAAATACTTATATTATTATTGTATTTTTTGTATCCCTATTATATTGACATAACTGTCATATTATGCAGAAAGATGACTCGACAAAAAATAAAAAAATAAATATTAGATGGAAATATCTCTTGTCACCTTTTGCGTTTGTTAACAATAACTTTACAGTTTTACCCTTGGATTAGTGGATTTTATTTCATATTTCAAATATCACCTTCATACTTAATTGAACGCACTGAAATTCATGATATATCTTACACTCAGAATCTCAAAAATCCGCATTAAAGCATTAAAATTATATATTGCTAACAACCGCAACCCTTAAATACTTAACTACTGACTGCCTTGTAATTATATAAATATTTAAGCAAACACTAACAAATAAAGTACATTTTTGTTTGTCATCCTACAATAGGAATAGATTATTTAAGGTGAAGAATAAGTTTTGCAACCACCGTCAGAATATTCCAGAAAACGATCGGCGATCTTGCAAAAACATGCTGAAGCCTGATTAAGCTGAAATTCGCGCTCTACTGCTCCGGTAGAGATATTAAGTAAAATTTGATGCTATATAAGACTTGTCCAAAATTATAGTTTTTATAAACAACTAAAATATCAACTTTTTTTGATGCGAACGTGCATCTACATCTATAGGTTGAGTTTTGATATTTCATTGTTCAAAGGTTTTGCAGAGTACTTGATATCATCGTATATTTACGTAATTTTCTTAGATATAGTACTGCATCTACTATTTAGATTTTCTAATCCGAGTGTCTGAACTTGAAAGTTTCTCAGGCAGTATTCTGGAGTTCCCACCACGCCTAATTTGAAAGTTTTATCGCAATACAAAACGAACGAAACTAAAAATCACCGCACTCAAAACAGCACTCACCGGAAGGGTAATTATCCAAGCTGCAGCAATTCCCTGTAAGGTTTTGAATTGCACTGATTTAATATCTTTAATTATTCCAATACCAACTACACCACCGACAAGTGCGTGAGAAGTCGAAACGGGTAAACCCAAACGAGACGCAAGAATGACTGTGGTAGCAGTTGCGAGTTCCGCACAAAACCCACTACTTGGCTGTAAAGTAATAATACTTTCACCAATTGTCGCAATCACTTTTTTACCCCAAACCGCTAAACCAAAAACAATACCAGCACCACCAATTACAAGAATCCATAGGGGAATATGTAAATCATAAACGGGGACTTTCCCAGTGCGATTGATATAAGTTATGGCAGCCAAAGGAGCGATCGCATTTCCCACATCATTTGAACCGTGAGCAAAGGCTACAAAACAAGCACTCAACAATTGGAATCTACCAAATATACGCTCAACTGGATTTTGGATTGAGGAAACTTCATCCCCATCTCCCGATCTCCCCATCCCAAGATCCAATTCTCGCCAACTATAAACGCTTAGCCCAACTACAGCAGTTACACCTACAAAAATTGGAACATCATGGTTCGGTATTTTCAAACCAACTTCCTCAATTAAAAAAGTTGCTAGGGGTTGAGTTGCTTTTGGTAAAACGATGATTCCAAATACTCCCAACAACAAAGCACTCAACCAAGGAATCCATTCATTTAACTGTCGCAATTGCTGCGGTTGATCTAAAATCCAACGCTTTATTTGACTGTAAAACAAAGCGGCGATCGCACCGCTAATAACTGGTGTAATAATCCATCCGATGGTAATCATTCCAATAGATGACCAATTAATTGCACCAAATCCAGCCGCTGTGACACAAAAACCGGCGATCGCACCAACAACTGCATGAGAAGATGAAACAGGTTTTCCCTGCGATGTGGCAATTTGCAACCACAAAGCACTTGCTAACAATACCGAAAACATCCCCGTTGCAAAAACCTGGGGTAGGTCAGCGAATAATACCGGATTGCTAAGGTTGGTCGCCAAAGTTTGGGATACCTCATTGCCGAATAAAACAGCGCCAGAAAATTCCAATATTCCAGCAATTATCAAAGCCCCCTTTAAAGTAATAGCCCCCGAACCTACCGAAGTACCCATTGCATTTGCAACGTCGTTTGCTCCCAGGTTCCAAGCGAGATAGAAAGCTAATAAGATAACTATAAAAATTGCGATCGTCATTTTTATATTTATAAATAGGGTTCGGGGGGAACAGAGAATAGATTAAAAGTCATAATTTTTAACTTATAACTGCGAACTTTCCCCATCCCCCAAGCCTTGGGTTAAGGATAAATAAGAATCTTATAAGTATCTTCTGAGGGAGTTACAGCTTGTTCAACTGCTGCGGATAAATTTTCTAAAGAATAGCTGTTGCTAATTAAAGCTTTTACATCAATACGACGATTAAAAACGATATCAGCCGCTAGACTTTGCAATCTATAAGATGAACTGTAACTGCCCATTAAGTCAATTTCGCGACGATACAAAATATTCGGATTGATGGGAATTTCTAATTCGTCGGGAAATTCGGCGAAAAACAAGATTTTACCGCCTTTGCGAGTGCAATCAAGGGCTTGAAAAAATGCTTTGTCGCTGGGTACGGCTAATAAGGTGACATCAACTCCCAAACCATTGGTTAATTCTTGAATTTTACTTGTTAAATCGGCATCGCGAGCATCAAAAGCAGCTTCTGCTCCCACATCTAAGGCTTTTTGAATTCTTGATGGTAGTAAATCGGTAGATATGGCTTTGCCACCAAAGTACTTTACCAACATAATAAACATTAATCCAATTGGTCCGGCACCAGTAATTAACACTGTTTTTCCAGGAGCAATTTCGGCTTTTTTCACTGCTTTTAAACAGCAGTTTGTGGGTTCGACAAAACTTGCTTCTTCAAAAGTTATATCGTCGGGGATGGGAATTAAGCCACCATTTTTAACAATATGTCCTGGAACTTTCACGTATTCCGCAAAACCTCCACCGCTGGGTGCAAAACCTGCCGTGGTGACAATATTCTTATAGGTCTCGCACATCGAGAAATTATCGTTCATGCAGTAAGCACAACGCATACATGGTATATGATGCATTACTGCAACTCTTTGTCCTACTTGCCATTTTTTCACTTCATCCCCTACTGCTGTAATAATTCCCGCAGTTTCATGTCCGAAAATGCGCGGTGGTGCATAAAGGGGATAACGAATCTTTTTAATATCGGATTGACACAACCCTACTACTTGCACCTGTACCAGCACTTCATCGGATTCTAATCTAGGTACGGGGATTTCTTCGTAGGATAAATTATTAACGCCTCTAAATACCTGTGCTTTCACCTTGTTTTTTCACCGCTCATCGATATTAGATGTGAACTACCAACATTGACCTTGCGGTTCAATGTTGGCTTCCGATATCACAGGCAACCGCCGCATTTTGGACTTGCGTCCTCCAATTGGACTTACATTGCCTCCGTCGGCAGACTCCCCCGTCCCAGAGGAGTATAGAATTCTGATACCTTCTGCTCTAATGTTTATCGAAGCGTTTCCATCCCTATCGTGCTGAGTACCGCAGTTAGGACATTTCCAAGTCCTAACGTCTAAAGGCAATTCAGATATTTGGTAATGGCAATTAGAACAAAGCTTGGATGACGGAAACCATCGGTTTATTTCAACAAGTACTTTACCTTCTTGCTCTAATTTGTACTTAAGAAAATTTACGAAAGTCCCCCATCCAGTATCAGAAATTGCTTTCGCTAGTTTATGATTACGAACCATACCCTTGACGTTTAGGTTTTCGACTACTACAACCTGATTATTATCAACAATTCTCCTTGATAATTTATGTAGAAAGTCTTGACGGGCATTGCTTACACGTTCGTATACCCTTGCAACTAACTTAGCTGCATTTTTACGTGAATTACTACCTTTTACTTTCTTTGCAAGTTTCTTTTGCTTCCTTGCTAAATTTTTCTCATGTTTAGATAAATGTTTTGGGTTTTGATATTTTGAAGTTTTCTCGCCATCATTTGTAATTGCAAAATCTTTTACCCCAAGGTCAATACCAATTACCTTGCCATCAGCAGATGGTTGAGATTTATCACCACCATATTCCATCAATACTGACGCATAGTATTTACCAGATGGTGTTTTACTAACTGTTACAGTTTTTATCACTCCATCTAATGGACGGTGGATTTTTGCCTTTATTGTACCTACTTTACCTGGAAACTTTAGGTTATCATCAATCTGCTTTACCTTTTGAGGATACTGGATTGACTGCCTATGGTGTTTTGATTTGAATCTAGGATATCTTGCTCTACCGCTCATATAGTTTTGATACGCACGGGATAAATTCAGACTAATTGACTGCAACACTTGAGAGTAACAGTCTTTCAACCAAGATGTTTCATCAGCCTTTTTAAGTGCTGGCAACAAGGAGTTTAAACCCGATTGGGATAAGCCTTTTCCAGTTGCTTTATAAGTTTCTATGCACTTATTTAATCCATAGTTCCACCACCACCTACTACATCCAAAATGCTGCGCTAATACAACCTTTTGTTGCTCCGACGGATACAACCGAACTTTCACTGCCCATCGAGACACTTGTTTATCACCACCTTGGTTACTGCAAACTTAGGTTTATAGTAACACCCTCACCTATAGTTGTCAAATTTCTTGCTGTATCTTTCCCTCGAATCAAAGATTCGGCGGGAGAGGTACGCAAGAAATTTAACCCCGGATTCATGAGCGAAAATGCGGTGTAGCTCCGCTTCCCGCATCCCAACGCGTCCCGACACCTCCGAAAAGCGGTAGGTGTGGGACTTCTCTGGCTATAGTTAAATTTGTGCTTAAATGCAATTTTATTTTTTTGTCTCTGACAACGATGATCTAAAAAGAACGACCAAAAAAACTAACTACAAAAAGTATTTATTGTCAATACCAGTATATAAGTAGGCTATTTTTAGTATTTTGAATCACAATACAATTTACATTGCTTAATTGTCATTTGATTTTTGTTTAATTGCCATTTGATTTTGTAATATGCCAAGTAGTATGAAATAAACGTCAATTATCAAGCTACTTGCTATTTGATAGAGGGTTTATGAATCTTTTGAATAAAAATTAAATAAACTGCTTCGCTAAGAATACAATATTAGCATTTTTATCGAATAGCTTGTAATCTCGTTGCTTAATTGAGAATATTGTCAATAAAAAATTTTGTGTAAAGTTCGGTAACGGATTTGTAAAGGAATATGAATATAGAAGTTTTATTAGTTTTGCTTTTTCTAAAAGTTTTGATTATGTAAGGGTGGTTTTGTCTTTCAGGGATGAGTAGGAAGAAAATAGCAGGGAGGGGGAAATTTTGAAAAGATGGCATATTAGATTCAGTTATGACAGTAGACTGATTCACGAGAAAGTTTCCAATTGAAAAATAATTTGAATTCTTCAGAAGTAAAGAGATAATTAGTTTTTCATCTTTTTCTTATTGTGAAAGATGTCTGGAATTAGATTTTTTTGATTCATTTTATATTTATTCTGGTAATAGCTTAGAAAGAGCGATCGCGCAAATTTTGACATCCTCGGAGGGTGCAACTAGATTTACAAAGCTCAATTTAATGGTGAGTTTTGTTTATGTTAATGATTTTAACAATAGTTTTTGATGGTACAAAATTTGAATTATTCCAAACAATATAATTTATGAAGTGATTAAAATTTATTTAATTTCCTAAAAAGACAAGATTAATGTTTTAACTCATACTTTTAATATCAAGCTAATCTCTGTATGTTTATTAGTTAAAGCACTAGTTAAATTTACTGAGGCTAGAAAATTGAATATCAGAAAAAAATCAAAACAGTTACTTCATAGAAACATATTTTATCTTACACTTCGCTGTATTTTATTAGAACTTCCTAAACTCAGTCGTAAAGTTCGTCTTGAATTTCGTAGAATTTGGTTTCGATTGGATATAAGGTTTAGGCATTTATTAGTTTTTATCGCTTGGTTTATCCTAATTTTAGGAATAGTATGTGCAGTAGTTGGGATTATATATGTAATCTATAAATCCTTTCAAATTACACCGGAAATAGATCTTCCACCGGGAACAAATATTCCATCGAAAACAAATTGGATTGACACCTTTATAGATAATAAGTTGTTTAGGAATTTAGAATCTTTAAGTATTCTTGTCGGTTTGATTATTTTTTTTGGAACTGGTCCCCAACGGCAAAAACGTTCTCATTATGAAGCTTGGCAGGTGATTAATTCCGCAGCAGGTCAAGGAGGAAGTGGTGGACGTATTCAAGCACTAGAAGATTTAAATGGAGATGGTGTTAGTTTAGCAGGTTTAACAGTAAAACATGCAGACCTGACAAATATAAATCTTGAAGGAGCAGACTTAGCTAGGGCTGATTTTGAAGGTACTAAGCTTAATAAGTCTAATCTGTGTTATGCAATTCTATACAATGCAGTCCTTAAGAAGGCTGACTTAAGTGATGCGAACCTCAGTCACGTAAGGCTAAATAGTGCACACCTTAACAATGCGACTCTTATTGGTGTTCAACTGGTAAAAGCTCAATTAATAAATGCCGAATTAGTAGATACAGACCTTAGAAAAGCTAACCTCAGCGGCGCGAATTTTAGTGATGCAGATCTCAGCGGTGCCAATCTTAGAGGAACCAATTTTAGTAATGCAGAACTCAGCGGTGCCAATCTGCAGCAAACATTCCCTTCTAATACAAACTTCAGCGGTGCAAATCTTAGTGGTATCGATCTGAGTGGTTTTATTCTCAATGGTATTAACCTCCGTGGTGCTAAGTTAATCGGTACAAATCTTAGTGGTGCCAGTTTAATAAATGCAGACCTGCGCTCCGTTAATTTTGCTGGTGCAATTCTAACTAATGTGGATTTATCCGGTGCGGATTTAAGCGGTGCGGATTTAAGTGATGCGGAACTGAATAATTATAACTTCAATACCAATAACTTAAGTCGTGCTAACCTTCGTGATGCTAACCTTCGTGGTGCGGATTTGAGTGGTACAGATTTGAGTGGTGCGGATTTGAGTGGTGCGGATTTAAGTGATGCCAACCTTCGTGATGCTAACCTCAATCAAACCATATTCATCGGAGCCAAACAATTAACTCCTCAACAAGTTCAGAATGCTCTTAATTATCAATCCGCAAAATACGATCGTTCTTTGAGTCAGTTACTAGATATATTTTCTAATAATCAATAAGTAATAAACAGTAGAAAACACATAATCTTTTACGATGAAAAGTACAAATAATTCTTCCAATCAAAAACCTCAAGCTTTAGTTATTGGAATTAATAAATATGAATATAGGGGTTTAACCAATCTTCAAGTACCTGTTGTCAATGCCAGATATATGGCAAACAGATTAGAAAAGCAAGGAAAATTCGACGTAGAAATACATGAAGAAATAACGAGAAAATACCTTAAAGAATATATAGTCCAGCTTTTCAAGCCAAAGGGAAATAGTCCCAAAATGGCTTTATTTTATTTTTCAGGATACGTGGTAGTTAAAGATGAAGGAATTAAAGAAGTTTTTCTGACAACTAGCGATTCTAATCCTTCAGAAGATTATGAATTAGGAGTATCTTTACGGTGGTTAAAAGAATTATTACAAGAAAGTTCGGTTGAACAACAAATTATTATTTTTGATTGTTGCTATAACGAAGAACAAAAAATAGAGGTTGATAAATTAATACCGAGTTATCAAAATGGTATAGACAGATTTTTTCTTGTTTCTTTTCAGAAAGACAATAATATTTTTTTACACAAAATTAATGGTTGTAGTTATTTAACTAATGCAATTCTTAATGAACTCAAATTAGACCAAGAACATAAATGCATTGATAACAAAACATTGATAAAAGTATTGAAGGCAAAATATGAAAAAAAATTGAAAGAATATGGAGATTTTAAACGTATTTCTTTTGGGAAAAAAATTCATATTTTAGGAACAAAAGAAGATCACAAAGGTAATAATAGCGAACCACAGCTAGATAAAAATCCTTACAAAGGTTTAGCTTATTTTGACCATGAAGAAGATGCTGAGTATTTTTATGGACGGCAGAAACTGACTGATGAACTACTCGAAAAAGTACGTAAAAACAATTTTCTGGTGCTTATGGGAGCATTAGCAAGTGGTAAATCTAGCGTTCTCAGGGCAGGTTTAGTTTACCAACTCAATTTAGGGGAACAGATATCGGGTAGTGACAGTTGGATTATTGTTATTTTTGAACCAGGTATATGTCCTCTCCAAAGTTTAGCAGAAGCATTAGCAAAAGAAATATTAGTAGATAAAAACTCGTCAAATGCTGAGGAGGAGATTCAATCAAAAATAGCTGAAGCTAAAGAATATATTGATCGAGGCTCAGAAGGCTTGAAAGAATTGATTCGTAAAACTGATACAAAAGTAGTGTTAGTGATAGACCAGTTTGAAGAGGTATTTACTCTGAGGGAGAATAAAGACGAGGATAATGAAAAAATAGAGAAGTTTTTTGAATGTTTACTAGGTGCTTTAAAAGAAAAAGATACTGATAATAATAAACTTTGTTTGGTTTTAGCACTACGAATAGATTTTTTTGGCAAATGCGCTGAACGCGATTATGGAGGATTTGCAAGAAAGATTCAACAGCATCTTGTTGCTGTAAGACCTATGGATGAATCGGAGTTAGAAGAAGCTATTGAAGGACCTGCAAGCGAATTAGGTGTGGCTGTAGACGAGCGACTTACAAGAAAGTTAATAAAAGATGTACAAAATGAGCCTGCTAGCTTGCCTTTACTACAATACACCTTAGAAAAACTTTGGCAAAAACTACAAGCAGAACATAGTGAAAAAGATACTGATAATGTAATCTTAAGGGCAGAAGCATATAAGAATTTAGATTTAAAAAGAATTATTGAAAAACATGCTAATAGAGTTTATAATAATTTGCAAAAAAATGAAAGACCAGTCGCAAGGTATATTTTTCTTAAATTAACTTACTTAGGAGATGGAACAGGGAATACTCGCAAAAAGATTTTAGAACGTAAGTTATTTGAAACACAGCGCTACTCAGATGAACTGATTACTAGAGTCAAGAAAAAGTTAATAGATGAAAATTTAATTATTACTAATCATGAAATTGTCTACCACGATCAAAAAGTTGAAGAAGTTGAAGAAGTTAACTTAGTGCATGATGCATTAATACGTCATTGGCCAAAATTAAGTCAGTGGTTGGATGAATACCGTGTTTATAGACAATTAAAAGAAGATATTGAAAACACAGCTAAGAGGTGGAAAGATTCTAAGGCTACAGCTTTTCTGTATACTGGAGAATTATTAACAGAAGCAGAAAAGTTTATCAAGGATTATGGAGACATTTTAACTTTAACTAGCTTGGCGAAGGAGTTTATTGAAGCTAGTAAGAAGTATAGCGAACAGCAAACAATAATAGTTCGTAGACAAGAGCAAAGAAAAGCCCGTAATATATTTATAGGGCTATTATTAGCGTTTTTATTTCTCATTTCTTTTACAGTCGCTACCTGGCGATTGCAAAGAGATTTCATTCAGCAAAACAAAAGGTTCCTATCAAATCAAAGTGTTGCTCTAATTAGTTACTCCAAAACGCTTTTTAATGAGAAACAACAATTTGATGCATTAATAGAAGCATTACGAGCAGCAATACCGCTGAAAAAGCAAAAAATTCCTCTTCCTGAATATATAAAACCTGTATTAAGACAAGCGGTAGACGGAGTAAAAGAACGCAATCGCTTAGAAGGACATAAAGGTTCTATTTATAATGTAGCTTTTAGCCCAGATGGTACAATTTTAGCCACCGGTAGTCTCGATAAAACAATTAAACTTTGGAATGCTGAAACCGGCAAAGAAAATATACAGCTTACTGGACATAAAGGTAAAGTTTACAGCGTTATTTTCAATCCTAAAGATAAAACACAATTAGCTTCTAGTAGCGCTGATGGAAGCATAAGACTATGGAATCTGAAAACTAATGAATACAAAGAGTTACTTGGACATAAAGGTAAAGTTTATAATTTGAATTTTACTGATGATGGTAAAATTCTAGCTTCTGCTAGTCTCGATAAAACGATTAAACTTTGGAATGTTGAAACAGGCAAAGAAATTCGTAAGCTTACTGGACATAAAGGTAAAGTTTACAGCATCAGTTTTAATCCCAAAGATAGTACACAATTAGCTTCTGGAAGTGCTGATGGTACAGTTCAACTCTGGAATACTAAAACAGGTGAAAGTAAAATACTCAGTAAGCGCGATTATAATGTCCTTGATGTGAATTTTAGTGCCGATGGTAAGAAATTAGCTTCTGGTAGTACCGACGGTACAGTTCATATCTGGAATTTTGAAACTGGTGAAGACTTCACTACCCTTAACAAACATAAATTTAGTGTCAATAGCGTCAGCTTTAGCCCGGATTCTTCAACTTTAGCTTCTGGTAGTTTTGACAACACTATCAAGTTATGGGATGTTACTACTGGTAAAGAAATTACTGCGATCGCCGGACATCAAGATTGGGTTAATAACGTTAGTTTTAACCCCAAAGATGGTAAAAAACTATTAGCTTCTGGTAGTGCGGATGGAACAATCAAACTTTGGGACCTTGACAAAGTTCAAAGTATTACTACTCTTACCGGACATGAGAACTGGGTTAACAAGATTACTTTTAATCCCCAAGATAAAACACAATTAGCTTCGGCGAGTGTAGACGGAACTATAAAACTTTGGAATATTAATACTGGTAAAAAACAGAATATTCAAACCCTACATAAAAGAATTAATAGTGTTAGTTTCAGCCCTGATGGAAAAATTTTAGCTTCTAGTAGTGCCTCGGGAAGCATTCAATTATGGAACACTCAAACCCTTGAAGAAATTAAACCTCCCCTTGCAGGGCATAATGATTGGGTTAATGGCGTTAGTTTTAATCCTAAAGATGGTACAAAGTTAGCCTCTGGTAGTAACGATCAAACTATCAAAGTCTGGAATATAAAAACGGGTAAAACGATTTTTGAACGATTTGGGCGTAGTGAATTTAATGCTGTAAGTTTTAGCTTTGATGGGTTACTCTTAGCTGCTGCTAGTTTCGACAATACCATTAAACTATGGGATGCCAAAACAGGTGAAGAAAAATCTACCTTAAAAGGGCATAAAAATAAAGTTAGTAGTATTAGTTTCAGCCGTGATTGTAACTTGTTGGCTTCTGGTAGTTTTGACAACACAATCAAAGTATGGAATCCTGAAACTGGTGAAGTTAAATATACCCTCGAAGGACATACAGGAAAAGTCGAAAGCGTAAGTTTTAGCCCTGATTGTAAAATTTTGGCTTCCGGTAGCACCGACAAAACTATCAAACTTTGGGATGTGCAAACAGGTAAGGAAATTACAACATTCGCCGAACATAAAAGTGATGTTTTAACTGTTAGTTTCAGCCCCGATGGAAAAATCTTAGCTTCTGGTAGTGCTGATGAAAGAATCATTTTATGGAGAATTCCCAATGATGATGAAATAGCCAACTCAGAAAACGAAAATTTAGCGAGGCTAATTAGTGAAGGTTGTGAGTGGGCACGTGGCTATTTGGAGAACAATAT
>ERZ1740059.646-NODE-646-length-17956-cov-7.091894_pt1 | contig 17956 bp, 21 predicted proteins | sample MGYA00581744_ERZ1740059 | MGnify/ENA primary metagenome ERZ1740059 (study PRJEB43018, sample SAMN04849738) | marine metagenome | isolation source: floating plastic debris | place: Pacific Ocean | collected 2008-08-28 | study: EMG produced TPA metagenomics assembly... | reverse complement strand
AGCCCGGAGCTCGCCGCGTGGACTACAAGGTCGTCGTCGCCCTCATCGGACTCGCCTTCGCCCTGGTGGAGCTGGCGTTCGGACGCTTTCTCCATCGCGAGGCGACCCGGCGCCGTGACGTGATCCTCGAGGTGGGGGGAACGGTGGGCCTCAGCGTGGTGATCGTGCCGGCGATTCTGTGGGCCTCGGCCGCGCTCACGGAGGTCGTGGCGCCGGGCTCACGGGACGCGCTCGCGCACCTGCCCGGCGCGGCGATGTTCGTCGTCCTGCTCTTCGCGGACGACCTGCTCCAGTACGGCTGGCACCGTCTCGCCCACACGGTGCCGCTGCTCTTCCGCTTTCACCGCGCCCACCACTCGGCCAGCTACCTCTCGGTGCGCTGCGTGTATCGGAATCACCTCCTCTACTACGTGACGCTGCCGGGTCTCTGGGTGTCGGGCGTGCTGCTCCATCTCGGCTTCGCGCCGGCCTATTACGTCTACTTCGTCGCGAAGATGACCGTGATCATCGCCGCGCACTCGAGCGTGCCCTGGGATGAGCCGCTCTACCGGCGTCCCGCTCTCCGGCCGCTGATGAAGCTCGTGGCGCACGTCATCTCCACGCCACGCACGCACTCCGCGCACCACGGGCGCCACGGCGACGACGGGGTGACCCACTACAAGGGCAACTACGGCAACTTCCTCTTCCTGTGGGACGTGCTCTTCGGCACCGCGAAGCTCGGCGACCGGCGTCCTGCCGCCTTCGGTCTCGAGAACGTCGCGCCGCAGCATTGGGTGCACGAGCTGCTTCTGCCCTTCCCGCCGACCCACCGCACCGACGCGCCCGCGCGGCACGCGGATGACGCGCCAACGCGCTGAGCGGGGCGGAGAGCAGCGCCACGCCGTGGAGAGCCAGGCTGTACCGACTGCGGTCCACGACCGCAGCGTGCCGTGTCCACGCTGCAGCGCGGGGTTTCGGCCAACCCGCGAAGACGGCTCTTCGTGCGCCGCAGGCGTGCCGGCCGGCACGACGGCCTCTGGCCGCAAGGGGGCCGTGACGCGGCACTTCATGCGGACGCAGCTCCCGCCGTTGCTGCGCGCGGGGCGAGCGGCCCCGATGGAGGAGGCAAACATGCGCATCACGGCAATCATGCTCGGTCTCGGGCTCACCCTCGGCGTGGCGGGCACCGCCGAAGCCAAGTGCTTCGGCTTCCGCGGAAAGGACATCCGCGTCTGCGTCGAGGGGCACGACAACGCGGCCCGCGGCCGGGCGACGGACGTCTGCGAGGACGTCACCGGCGGCAGCTGCAGCGTCAGCGGCGACAGCGGCTCGACCTGCCAGCGCTCGAGCTCCGTGCGCTGCTACGACGCCTCCGGCGACGAGCAGCGCCGCATCACGCTCGACGACTGAGCGCCGTACCACGCGCGCAGCCCCAGGCTTCCCCGCGTGGGTCCGCCGGCCTAGCTTCACGCGGTGGCCCGCCGGCCTACGCGAACGCCGCGAAGGCGCTCAGCTTCAGCCACTCCGGGAAGGCGCGGATCCAGCGGCGCTCCCCCGCGAGGCGAAGCCCACGCGTCGCTACGGCCTCACCAAACGTCTTCTGACCGAGCCACACCTCGGTGAAGGTCCGCACGCTCGCCTCGACGGTCAGACCGACGTCGAAGCCCGGATGCGTGAGGCAGAGGTCCACCTCGGCCTCGGGCCGCAGGTGAAGCCAGAAGCGCGTCTTGCCCGCCCCGCCGTCCGGGAAGAAGAAGTGCACCAGCACGGGCTCCGTGGGCAGCTCGTCGAGCACGAGGTTCCGCTGGAGGTCCCACATGAGGAGCCCGGCATCGAGCTCCTCCTCGCGGAGGTCGCGGCGAAGGTGCTGCGTCGCCCAGACGCCGGCCGCCTCCACCACGGGCCGGAGCGCCGCGCCGGCCTTCGTCAGGTGGTAGCTGTAGCCGCGGGAGGTCGGGAGCGGACGGCGCTCGACGACCCCCGCCGACGCGAGCGTTCCGAGGCGCTGGCTGAGCATCGTCTTGCTCATGAGCGGCACGCCGCGCTCGAGCTCGCCGAAGCGCGTCGAACCGGAGAGAAGCTCGCGCACGACCAGCAGCGTCCAGCGCTCGCCGAGGAGCTCCATGGCCTGCGCGACCGGACAGAACTGCCCGTAGGTCTTCATGATTTCATCCTAGTCCATTTTCCGTACTGGAGCGGAGGGGTCCGCCTGCGCAGGTTCGAGGCGTCCACACAGGAGAGACCGATGACGACCGCGACCCACGCCTGGACCCGCCTCGCCGAAGGCCTCGTGCCCGAGCTGGCCGAGCACGCACCCGCCCACGACCGGAAGGGCACCTTCGTGCGCGAGAGCTTCGCGCTTCTCCGAAAGCACCGGATGATGTCGATGCTCGTGCCCGTCGAGCTAGGCGGGGGTGGCGCATCCTTCGCCGATGCGGCCAACGCGCTCCGCGTCCTGGCCCACGGCTGCGCGTCGACGGCCCTCGCGCTTTCGATGCACACGCACGTGGTAGCCGCGGCGGTGTGGAAGCACCGCCAGGGCAAGCCGACGGCCCCGCTGCTCCGGCGCATCGCCGAGGAGCAGCTCGTGCTCGTCTCGACGGGCGGCACGGACTGGATCGACTCCGTCGGCACGCTTCGCCGCGTCGACGGCGGCTATCGCCTCGACGCACGCAAGGTCTTCGCGAGCGGCAGCCCCGAGGCCGCGATGCTGGTCACCAGCGCGCGCTTCGAGGACCCGGAGCGCGGCGCGCGGGTGCTGCACTTCGCCTTGCCCTTCGGCGCCGAGGGGGTCCGCGCGCTCGACGACTGGGACACGCTGGGCATGCGCGGGACCGGCTCGTGCACGGTCTTGCTCGAGGACGTCTTCGTGCCGGACGCGGCCGTGCAGGTCGACCGCCCGCAGGGCGAGTGGCACGCCGCCTGGTCCGTCGTACTCCGCGTGGCGCCTCCCCTCTACATGGCGCCCTACCTGGGCGTGGCCGAGCGAGCCTGCGCCATCGCGCGCGACGTCGCCGCCCGCCGAGGGAGCGAAGCCCTCGTGGCGTCACGCGCCGGCGCCATGGAGAACGAGCTGCTCGCCGCGCGGCTCGCGTGGCGCGCGTCCGTCGACGCCGCCCAGGACCTCGCCTTCACGCCGAGCCTCGAGGCCGCGAGCGCACAGCTCGCGTGCAAGACGCTCACCCATCGGAGCTGCCGCGCCGCGGTCGACGCGGCGATGGTCACGGCCGGCGGGACGGGCTTCTTCCGGCGCCTCCCGCTCGAGGCGTGCTTCCGCGACGTGCAGGGCGGGCACTTCCACCCGCTGCCGGAGGACCGGCAGGTGCTCTTCAGCGGTCGCCTCGCCCTCGACCACGATCCGATCCGCAACGTACCTCTCGCGACGGCCACGCCGGCACCCGCGCCGCGCGTCGCCTGACGGAGAAACGCCGCGGCCGATGGCGGATTTCCGGTCACGATCCCCGCGCCCCTTCGTTGTGCCTTCCGAACGCGGCGAGCCCGCCGCGGGAGGAGTGGGCGATGATGGACTTGATGATCGCGGGCGGCATCGTGCCGATGAGCTTCGTGCTGCTCTTCGGCGGGCTCACCTTCGCCGCGGCCGTGCGCTTCGCGCAGCGGCCGCGGACCGAGAGCATCGGCATGGTGCGCGGGCTCTCCATCGCCACGGTGTTCACGACGCTGAGCGCGATGGCCGGGGCCCTCGGCGCCGTCTTCACGAAGGTGCCGAGCACGCCCGCATGGGCCGAGAGCCCGGACCTGCCGCTCATCGTCATGACCGGCCTCGGCGAGGCCCTGAGCGCGCCGGTCCTGGGGTTCAGCCTGCTCTCGCTCGCGTGGCTGGTGGCGGCCGTCGGGGTGCGGCGCCTCGGTGCCCTAGAGCCAGGCACGGCGTGAGCGACGCTCCGCCGGATGAGGGTGCGCTGGTCGCGGCGCTGCGTCGAGGGGAGCGCGCCGCCCTCGACGTGGTCTACGACCGGTACCGGCCGCGCGTCTTCGCGTTCCTCGCGCGCATGACCCGGGACCGGCTCGTCGCCGAGGACCTCCTGCAGGACACCTTCGTGCGCCTGGCGCAGCGCGCGGCGTACCTCGCGGCGGACACGCGACTCCGGCCCTGGCTCTTCACCGTCGCCCGGAACCTCGCGCTCGATCACCGCCGCCGGCAGCTGCTCGACTTCGACCGGCTCGACGAGCTGGCCACGTGGCCGACGCCGCGGCGCGAGGAGCGCTCGCCCTTCGTGCACCTCGAGGCGAGCGAGACCGAGCGCCGCCTCGAGGCCGCACTTGCCACGCTCCCCGCCCCCGAGCGCGAGGCCGTGCTGCTCGTCGCCGTGGAGGGGCTCGCGCCCGCCGAGGCCGCCGAGGTGCTCGACCTCCAAGGCCCGACGCTTCGCAAGCGCCTCAGCCGCGGCCGAAAGCGCCTCGCCGCTGCCCTCGACCCCGACCGCGCGCGACCCGCGCTCCGCCCCGTGAAGGTGCATCGATGACCGACCCCGACGACCGCACGCTGGATGCGTCGCTCGCCCGCCTCCCCGCACCCGACGTCGGCGCGTGGCGCCGGGAGCACGTCCGCCAGGAGGCCCATGCGGCGCTCGAGGAAGCCCGCACGCGGCCGAGCCTCTACCACCGGGTACTGGAGCCCGCGCTGGTGGCGGCCGTGTGCCTGGCCCACCTCGCGTGGGCGACGTGGCGCGTGGCCAGCATGCTCGGCGGGTGACGCCGGCGCGCGCATGGTCAGGCCGCGTGCGCCCTGGTCATGCCCAGCAGGTCTCCGAACGTCAGCGCAGGGTCGCTCGGGTCGACGCGCACGCCGTACGCGTCCCGCATGACCCACTGGAGCGTCTCGAGCTGAAGCGCGTCGGCGATGAAGCCCGTCTGGTCGGCACGATAGAGGTCCCCGACGCGGTCCGTCGGGCGGAGACACCGGGCGCGGTCGCCGCGAAGAAGAAAGGCCTCCTCCCCGACCCGCCGAAGGAAGCGATCGAGCTCCTCGGGCGGTACGTCAGGGAAGGACCGGCGCCAGAGCGCGAGGGCGGCGCCGCGGCGAAAGGAGCGCGCGCGGAGTGCCCGCGAACGCTGCCACGCTCCGAGCAGCGTCGTGGCCGCCGCGAGCGCGACGGTACTGCCTACGAGCCATCCCACGGCGGGAGGGTAGCGCCGGCTCACCGGACGCGCCGCGCCTGCGCGCCCCATCCACCACGTCGCGCCCTTCACGCCGCAGCCACCCGACGGCCCCGGCGCAGCTACGCCTCGGCCTCGAGCGCGGCGGGGCCACAGACCATCCCCGGGACCTCCTCGGCCGCCGCGAGGACCTGGTCGCGCAGCCAGCGCTGGGCGGGGTCCGCGTCCAGCGTGCGCGACCAGAGCAGGTGCACCGTGAAGCGATGCGGCGCCTCGAGCGGCGGCGCGAAGATGGCGAGGGGCCAGTGCGCCGCGAAGGCCACCGCCATCGAGCGCGGGAGCGAGATGACGTAGTCCGTGCGCTCCACCAGTGCGGGCGCCGCGAGGAAGTAGGGGACGCGGAGCGACACGCGCCGGTCGACGCCGGCCGCCGAGAGCGCCTCGTCCAGGGACCCGCGGCCCTGCTCCGTGAGCCGAATGGTCGCGTGCGGCCAGGCCGCGAACTCCTCGAGCGTCTTGGGGCCCGCCGCGGCGAGCGGGTGGTCCTTTCGCACCATCGAGGCCAGCTCGTCGCGGAAGAGCGGGCGCTGCGCGATGTCGCCCACGGACTCCCGCGGAAGCAGGATCGCGGCGTCCACCTCTTCGTTCCTGAGCTGCGCGGCGATGCGCTCGACGTCCATGGGCACGACCTCGAGGTCGACGCCCGGCGCCGCCTGCTGCACCCGCGCGACGAGGCGCGGCAGCAGCGTCACCGTCGCGTGGTCGAACATCGCGAGGCGAAAGCGGCGGGACGCGGTCGCGGGGTCGAAGTCCGGCATCTCGGCGACGACGCGCTCGAGCGTCCGGAGCGCGTCTCGCAACGGACCTTCGAGCGCCGCGGCACGCGGCGTCGGCACCATGCTCGCTCCCGAGCGCACGAGGAGTGGGTCGTCGAAGACGCCGCGGAGCCGCGCCAGCGTCTGGCTCATGGCTGACTGGGTCACACCCAGCCGCGCCGCCGCGCGCGTCACGTGTCGCTCCCGGAGCAGGAGCTCCAGGGCGACGAGCAGGTTTACGTCGAGCTGATGCAGCTGGCGCACGGCGCATCATAAGCACAGCGAATGCTTCCATGAGAACAATGCGTTCGTCTTCTTCCGCGCGATCCCTAGCTTCGTCGTCGTCGGCGCCCACGGAGCGGCGCCCGCAGAAGGAGACTCTCGATGACCCACGAACGCATTGCCCTCGTCACCGGCGCCAACCGCGGCATCGGCCTGGAGACCAGCCGTCAGCTCGCCGCCGAAGGCGTCACCGTGCTCATGGCCGGGCGGAAGAAGGAGGCCATCGACGCCACCGCGGCGGCCCTGCGCGCGGAGGGTCTGGACGTGCACCCGGTGGTGCTCGACGTCACGCGCGCCGCGGACATCGAGGCCGTACGCGCGCACCTCGAGGCGACTTATGGGCGCCTCGACATCCTGGTGAACAACGCCGGCATCATCACCGACCCGGGCGGCTTCGCGCCGACGACCTTCACCGTGACGCCGGAGCAGCTCCGGCAGAGCTTCGAGGTGAACGTCATCGCGCCCATCGCCATCGTGCAGGCACTGATGCCCCTGCTGGAGGCCTCGCCGGCCGCGCGCATCGTGAACCTCTCGAGCATCCTCGCTTCCATGGCCGAGCACTCGAACCCGAGCTCGCCCTGGGCCGGCGTGACGCCCCTCGCCTACGACGCCTCGAAGACCGCGCTCAACCAGTTCACGGTGCACCTCGCGGCGGCGCTCCGAGACACGCCCATCAAGGTGAACTCGGCGCATCCGGGCTGGGTGAAGACCGACATGGGCTCGGAGGCCGCACCGATGGAGATCGTGGACGGCGCCAAGACCTCGGTCGCGCTCGCGCTCCTCGGGAGCGACGGGCCGAGCGGCAGCTTCATCCACCTCGGCGAGCACATCGCGTGGTAGCGCCCACGGCGCACGCGGCGGCGAAGGAGTGGCTTCGCCCCGGCCATACGGCCGTCGTCACGGGCGGCGCGAGCGGCATCGGCTATGCCGCGGCGGCACGTTTCGTCGCCGCCGGCCTGAGCGTGCTGCTCGCGGACATCGACCGCGAGAAGCTCCTCGCCGCGCGCGAACGCTTGTCCGGCGCGGGAGCGCGGGTCGAGGCGCAGGTCTGCGACGTCAGCGTGCGGGCCGAGGTCGCGGCGCTTCGGGAGCGGGCCTACGCGGAGTTCGGCGCCGTGCATTGCGTGATGAACAACGCCGGCGCCGGCTTCCGCATGGCCGAGCCCTGGGCCGACCACGCCAAGGCCGAGCGCACGCTGGCCATCAACCTCTGGGGCGTCGTGCACGGCTGCCAGGCCTTCATCCCCGCCATGCTCGACGGCGGAGAGCCGGGCGCGATCATCAACACCGGCTCGAAGCAGGGCATCACCCGACCGCCGGGCAACTGGGCCTACAACCTCTCCAAGGCAGGGGTCCTCGCCTACAGCGAGAGCGTGGCCCACGCGCTGCGCCAGCGCGGAGGCCACGCGCTGAGCGCGCACCTGCTGATCCCCGGCTTCGTCTACACCGGGATGATCAGCCGGCCCGAGAAGCCGCCGGGCGCCTGGACGGCCGACGAGACCGTGGCCTTCATGCTCGACAGGCTCGAGCGTGGCGACTTCTACATCCTCTGCCCGGACGCCGAAACGCCGCGCGCGCTCGACGAGAAGCGCATGCAGTGGACGGCGGACGACCTCATCCGCAACCGGCCGCCGCTCTCGCGCTGGCATCCCGACTACGCGGACGCCTTCCGCGCTTACGTGGCCGGCGCGTAGTGGCTCACGCGGGCGCGGCGAGCAGGTCGTTCTGCTCGTCGCGCCGAAGGCGCCAGCGCACGAAGCGGTAGGCGGCGCTCGGCCGCCTCGTGGTACGTGGGGCACCACGACGCGGTGAGCGTCGTCGACGCGGGCACCGGCGAAGCACGCCTCGTGACGTCCCTTCTCAGCTGGTACACGTCGGTGGGCCAGCTGCAGATTCAGGCGAATGACCGCGTCGGCTACGCGGTCATTCGCGATGCGGTAACCCGTGACTCCAGGGCGGTCCCGAGGAGGCCATCGCGGCCTTCGACACCGACACGGGGGACTGGGTGCTCATCGCGCGGTGAGGCCACGGTGCGGGCGCCGGGCCCGTGACGCGGCCGTGCCGACGGCGCGCTGGTGACGGCGGCCCCAGGCACTAGCCCTTGGCCATGGCCGACGAACCCGTCGAGGTCCTCTACTTCTCCGACCTGCTCTGCGTGTGGGCGTACACGCTCAGGGGTGGTCCGACCAGCTGCCGGCGTCCTCGACCACCTCCTCCGCGCGCTCGTCGAGCTCGATGACGTTGCCATCCGGGTCCCGGACGAAGACCGCGCGAAGCGCGCCGAAGGCGAACGCTCCGGTCAGCGGGATCTCGTGCCGCGCAAGCTCGGCCTTTGCGGCCTCGAGGGACGCGACGCGGAGGGCGACGTGCGTGATGCCCGCGGGCTTCGCGTCGCCGTCCATCAGCACGTTCCCGGCCGGCGCGTCGTCGGCGGGCCCGAGGAGGTTGAGCACCACGCCCGAGGCGTGGCGAAGGATGGCCGGATGACCCTGGTCGAAGCCCGTGGCGCTCACGACGGCGAAGCCGAGCCGCTCGTAGAACGCGAGCGCATGCTCCTTCTGCCTCACGCGAATGCCCACGTGGTCGACGCGCTGAATGTCGATGCCCATGCCTTGCTCCTTTGCTGCTCGTCAGCGTGAGTCGTGCACCAGGGCAAGGGAATTGACATCGACGCAAGCTTTCGTTGCAGTAGCGCAATGCCAGAATCGGCGCAGCGAGGGCCCGGACGCTGGGACGACGTGCGCACGTTCCTGGCGCTGGCACACGCGGGCGCCTTCGGGCGAGCCGGGCGCGCGCTCGGCGTCGACGCCTCGACGGTGCACCGCCGCATCGCCCAGCTCGAGACCGAGCTCGGCGTGCGGCGCTTCGAGCGCAGCGCGCGCGGCGTGCAGCTCACGCCGGCCGGGGAGACGATGCTCGCGCACGCGACCCGCGTCGACGACGCCATGACCTCGCTGGTCCGTGGCGTGGCGGGCGCCGACGAGCGCCCCACGGGCCGGCTCCGGATCACCACCGTCGACGAGGTGCTCGCGCCGCTCGCCACGCACCTGCGGCGCTTCCAGGCGCTCCACCCCGGCATCGACCTGGAGCTCCGCTCCGAGCTGCGCGTCTACAGCCTGGCGCGCCACGAGGTCGACGTGGCCTTGCGTCCGGGCGGCCCGCCCACGGAACCCGACGTGGTCGGGCGTGCGCTCGTGCCGCTCACGCTGGGCGCCTATGCCGCGGCCTCGTATCTCGACGGACGACCGCGCCCCCGGACGCTCGACGCGCTCGCCGGACATGCGCTCGTCCGCTTTCCGGGAGAGCGCGGACCGCTGCTCCCGGACCACCCCGCCCTCGGCGCGATGCGGACCGCCTGCACCGCGACGAGCATGAGCGCGCTCTCGCTCGCGGCCGGCGGTGGGCTGGGCGTCGCGTTCTTGCCGACCTTCGTCGGCGACGCGAACGCAGAGCTCGTGCGCCTGATGACCTTCCCGCGCTCGGCGAGCTACCACCTTTGGCTGCTGGTCCACGCGGACGTGCGCCGTTCCGCGCGCGTCCGCGCCTTCCTCGAGTTTCTGACCGAAGCGGTGCGCGCGGATCCCGCCTGGGCGCCACCCGACGAATGAAGAGGCTCAGGCGTCACCTAGGGCCTTGAGGGCACCGAGCACCGCCTGCACCTTGGCCGTCCCGTGCAGGTCAACGTGGGTCACGAGCCAAAAGGGCAGGTCCCACTCGGGCTGGGGCGGATGGACCTGCACCAGCTCTTCATGCGCCTCGGCAATCTGAACGGGCATGAACCCGATACCGACGCCCGCCAGGATGGCGCGGAGGTGGAGCGTCGGGTCACGGCTCACAAAGGCGAAGGTCGCCTCGGGGACGAGCGTCCGAAGCCACCGGCTCGGCAGGTGGCGATAGCTGTCGTCGCCGACGAGCGCGTGATGGCCGAGGTCGCCTTCGCGCGTCGGCACGCCGTGGGCCTGGACGTAGTCGCGGTGGGCGTAGAGCGCCGAGCGCAGGACGAGCCACGGCTGCACGACGTTGTCGGGCTCTTCGGTCACCGCGCCGGTGCGGATGCCCACGTGCGCCTCGCCGTACTCCAGCGCGAAGACTCGGTTGCTCGTCTCGAAGCGCAGGGTCGTGTCCGGGTGGTCGGCCGTGAAGCGGCGTAGCGCGTCGAGCACGAGCGGCGCGACGACGTCGACCGAGGTCACGATCACCTCACCCGACACCTCGCTTCGCCGGCCCCGGGTGCGCAGCGCGAGCTCGCGAAACTGGGCGTCGGCGGTGCCGGCGACGCGGAGCAAATCCGCGCCTGCGTCGGTCGGGGTGTAGCCGCGGGGGTGCCGCTGGAAGAGCCGCCCGCCCAGCGCCTCCTCGAGCGCTTCCACGTGCCGCACGACCGTGGCGCGGTGCAGGCCGAGGTGCGCCGCCGCGGCGCTCACCGTGCCGAGGCGCGCGACGGTGTAGGCGGTGCGGAGCTCGTCCCAGTGATCCATACGCGTTCCGAGTGTGGAGGAGGAGAGGGCCCATCGAATGTTGCATGAACGCGCATCAGATGCGCATCGAGGCGTCTACTGCTGCATGAGAGTGACGCTTATGAGTAGCGCATGCCGCGTAAGCTCCTCCTTCGCGTCGCCGCCGTCCTCTGGGTCGTGTGGGGCCTCGTCCACGTCTTCGCAGGGGTCACGATCATGACCCTGCCCACGTCCGACGCCGTCGCGGCCGTCGCAGATGCCGTGCCGCCCGCGACGCTCGCCATGGACTACCCACCGGCCGCGGGCGCGGTGCTGAAGCAGCACGGCTGGAACCTCGCGTGGATCGGGCTGACCACCATCGTCTGCGCCTTCGCCATGTGGCAGCCGCGGCTCTGGCCGGTGTGGCTCGCCGCGCTCGTGGGGGGGCTCGCCGATGTCGGCTACTTCCTCTTCATGGACCTCGGCGGCTTCGTGAACTTCGTCCCGGGCACCGTGATGACGCTCGTGTCGGGCAGCGCGATCATCCTGAGCTTCGCGGCGGTGTGGCCGCTATGGCGAGGCACCGAGGACGCGCCGAGCGTGGAGGCCACGGCGTCATGAAGGTCATCATCTTCGGTGCCAACGGCGGGCTCGGGCAGTGGACCTGGAAGGCCGCCATCAGCGCAGGGCACGAGGTGGTCGCTTTCGTACGCTCTCCGGAGAAGCTCGACGCGACCGATCCGCGGCACGCGTCGCTGACGGTCGTTCGGGGTGATGTGACGGATCGCGGAGCCGTCACCGAAGCGGCCGCGGGTTGCGAGGCGGCCATCAACTGCACCTCGCCTGCGGGCGGAAACGCGACCCTCGAGCTCGCCAGGGCTGCGGTGGAAGGGGCGGCCGCGGCGGGCGTCCGCACGTTTTACATGGTGGGTGGCCTCGGCGCGTTGTGGGCGCCGGGGACGAAGCGCGAAGTGCTCATGCAGGATTGGGACGATCGGGACGCGATGGAGGCCTTCGGCCTGAACTGGTCGATGCCGCGCGAGCGCATCCGCGACATGACGAAGGGCCACCTCGCGTCGATGGCCTACCTCGCGGGCACGGGCCACGCGCACACATACCTCTGCCCGGGCCTCATGGTGGAGGGCCCCGCCACGGAAGGTCGCGTCGTCACGCTCGACGAGCTGGGGAGCGACGTGGCTCAGGTGATCGTGGACGACCTCGGCGTCGGCGCCCTTCTCGGGCACCGCGTGTCCGTCGCCTCCGGGTAGCTGGCTGGGTCCTGCCGAGGCCCTTGGACGGTCGCGACGCGCGCTTGCCGGAGCTTCGGGCGTCGCGAACGCTGTGTGGGTGGTCCAGGGCGACGATACGCAGACGCTGGGCAGACTGCTGGAGGCCATTGTCGCGGACGACCCGCGGGCCATCGAAACCGCTCTGGAGGCGCTCGCGCTCGAGGAGGTGGAGGCGGCGCTCCCGTCGATCTTCGAGCTGCTGCGTCACGCGGACTATCTCGTACGTAACGCCGCCGTCGCCGCGTTCATCGAGAGCGAGCTTCCCGCGCACCTGGGCGTGGAGGCGCAGCTCCTGGCGCAGCTCCGTGCCGAGGACGAGGAGGTCGTGCGCTGCACGATCTGCGAGGCGCTCGAGACGCACGGCAGCGCAGCCTCGGTGGGGCCGCTTCGCGCGGCGATGGACCGGGACCACTGGCTGGTCCGTCCGTGGGCGGCCGACGCGCTCGGATGGGTCGATTGTGATGAGGCGAGTCGTGCGGCGCTCCGTATCGCGGCGCGCGTGAGCGACGAACCGCGCCTCGCCCGCGCCGCCGCTTTTTCGCTCGTGATGCTGGGCGAGCGGACCTTCGTGGCGGAGGCGACGCGCGCCGCGCTTTCGGACGACTCGGCCGCCGTGGGCCTCATGGAGTCGCTCGGGGTCGTGCGTCGCCGGCGGCCTCGCGAGGCGCAGGAGCTCCTCGCGGACTTCACGGAGTTCCTCCGCCGCGTCGACACGGTCTTCCCCGCCCACCGCGGACAGGCCGAACGCCTGAGGGCCGCGGTGGCGCTCGACTCCTGAGGCACGAGCACCGCGTCTGGTTCTCGGGCGGGCACTTGTCGAGGCGCCGGCACGGGTCGAGCAGCGAGTCAGACCGATACGGGCGCGGGGTGGCCGTGGGCTCAGCTGTCCGGAAGAGCCCACGGCGCATCCGCGGGGATCGCGACGCCCAGCCTCCGCGCGGCAGACCGCATGGCTTCGGGCGTGCGTAGCTGCGCTCGCACGGCCGCCTCGTCGAGGCTCCCGCGCCGCGCCGCGAAGAGCAGCGGGGCGTCGGGCTCCTCGTGGAGACGGCGCTTGAGCCGCTTCTCGTCGGCCTCACCGACCTCGTCGACGAGCGCTCGAGCGCGCGAACGCAGGGGGCCGACGAGCGCTGGCGCGAGGGCCTCGAGGGCGGCGCTCCATGCCTCGAGCGCGTCGAGGAACGCCGTGACCTCGGGAGGACATGGCCGCGCGCGAAGGTCCGCGAGCTCGCGCGCGATCTTCGCGAAGCGGTACTCGTCCCAGGGCCGCGACCGGAGCACCGGAAGCTGCCAGCGACGACGCTCGGTCCGCCAGTGGTTCGACGCGGCCGGCACCCGGTGCAGCGTGAAGCTCGGCAGCTCGAGCGCCGTCAGCGTCCCGCCGTGGCAGGCCCCCGTGTCGAGGGCCCACGCATGGGGAAAGCGCTGCGCCTCATCCCCGACCACACGATGACCGAAGACGATGGGCACCGGGCCCGCGTAGAGCTCGGCCCAATCGCGGCCTCCGAGCTGCCGGTCGAGGTAGCGCGTCCCGCCCGTCGTCCCGCTGAGCACGTCGTCGCGCTGTTCGGCGAGAGGCACGCCCGGCTCGAAGCCCCCGTGCACCACGAGGCAGTCGTCCAGCGCGAGCGCGTAGGGAAGCGCGGCACACCAGGAACGGAAGGCTTCGTACTCGGGCCCGAGCTGCACGCGGACGATCTCCTGCGAGTAGCTCAGGACGCCCCGCACGTGCTTTCGCTCGTGGTTGCCCATGATGGCCGTGGCGCCGGGCGCGTCGCGAAAGAAGGTCCAGACGCGCGCCGAGTCGGGCCCGCGGTCGACCAGGTCGCCCACGCTGACGACGGCGTCGCCGGGCCCGTAGCCCGCCGCGTCGAGAAGGCGCTCGAGCTCGTCCCAGCAGCCGTGCACGTCGCCGATGATGAAGGTCTTGTTCTGCATGACGCCTGAAGAGCTAAGCGTCCGGGACCGACCACTAAAGGACACGATCCGGGACATGCCGGGTACGGCAGGCGCTCTCACGCATCGCGGATGCGTGCGACCTCGGTGAGGTGCGCGTCCTCGATGGAGCGGGCGAGCCGTTCCGCCCGCCGGCGGAGCGCCCGAGCCTCGCCGCCCCCCACGATGCGCGCGAGCAGGTTCAAGGCCATGACGCGAAAGCGCACGAAGCCCCCGTCGCCGGCGTGGTCGAGGGCCGCGCGCGCGAGCTTGGCAGCGCCCTCCGCATCGCCCTCCTTCCAGGTGCAGTAGGCAAGGCCCGCCGTCCGCCGGTAGTCGACGAAGGGGACGCCGCTCGCCGCCGGGATGGCCTCGAAGAGTGCGCGGGCCGCGGCGTAGCGACCCGGCTCGTCACTCGCGCGCGTGAGCTGAAAGGCGCGCTGGCCCTGGAGCCGGGCCAGGTAGGGGAGGTGAGCCGGCGCGTCCTCGAGCTGGCCGGCGACCTCGTCCATGAGCGACGCGGCCTGGTCCGGGTCCCCTTCGTCGCTTGCCACGCGCGCGGCGAGCAGCGCCGACTCCATGGCGGCGAGCGGCCCCGCGTCGAGCGCCCGGGCGGCCGCGAGGCGCTCGCGCATCAGGTCGAGCTCGCGGCGCCGGTGATGGACCGACGCGAGGCCGACATGGACCCACGCGACCTGACGCGACTCGCTGATGGGGGGCCGGTCCCAGAGACGCAGCTGGTCGCGACGCAGCGAGGTCGGCAGATCCGCGAAGCGCGAGTGGTACTGCGCGACGAAGGCGAGCTGCTCCTCGACCGTGGCCGGGACCCCGAAGCAACGCAGCAGCCAGCGCCCGTACTGACCGCCGGCTCCCTGCTCCCGCGTCGTCAGCCGCCGAAGCCCCTTGAGCGCCGCGTCGTGCGCCGGGGGCTCGATGCCCGCCAGGCGGAGCCGCCGCTCGAGCTCGTCGACGAGAGGCACCCAGCCGCCGAGCGCCTCGACGTGATGCGTGACGAGGGCATCCCAGCGGATGCCGGTGCGGGCAGGCGCGGTCACGGCCTGGAGTGTGCCCCGAGCGCCGCCTCGGGGTCGGCGCACTCTCTCCGGCACCGCGTGTCCGCCGCCGGGTAGCTACGTGTTGCCTAGCGAAGGGGGTCGGAGAAATCGAAGGTGAAGGCGTTCGTGGTGCCGCGGACCGTGATGGTCCCTTCCAGGGAGAGGGTGTCCGTCTCCAGGTCGTAGATGGCGTCGTAGGGGCCACCCGGCTCGTCGGCCCCGAAGGCTCCAGTACCGCGAAGCTCGAGCGTGACGGGTCCGGTCTGGCCCTCGCTGTAGACCTGGTCTGGGACGCGCGCGAAGGCCTGCGTCGGCGTCGCCGCCTCGCCCGCCAGCAGGTAGAACTTGGGCGACGAGAGACCCTGCTGCGTGACGTCGAAGCGCCCTTCACCCGCGTCGGTGATCACGTAGGTGGCTTCGAGCACCCCGATGCTCGGCCCCTCTTCGACCCCCCTCCAGGTCGCCACGAGGCGCTCGCCCAGGGAGACGTTTTCGGGTGGCGGCGGGCCGGCGTCCGGCGACTCCTCTGCCGCGCTCGCGCCGGCGTCCATCCCGGCCTCCGGCGCGCCATCGGAACCGCAGGCGGCGAGGGTCAGGCCGACCCAAAGAGCGACGGAAACGCGATTCATGGCGGCGACCTAGGGCGGGGGGCTCCGGCGGACAGGCCCCGCGGACGCGGACTCCGTGAGCGTCAGCCCGCCCATCCCCAGGTCGAGCTCGGCGCCCTCCACCGCAGCGAAGGGAACGCGCGCCTCGCCCACGTCGCGCGCGCGTCGACGCCAGGCGTTGCCATTCGGCAGTGAACCGATCTATCCAGGGCCGTGCCGGAGCCCATCACGCTCATCCTCGCGCTCGGCGGCGTGGTCGCCCTCGGCGTGATGGGCGACGCCGCCGTCAAGCGGGCAGCCCACTGGAGGGCCATGGCGAAGGCCCTGGGCGGCCGCTACGTAGGCGGGAGCTGGCCCGGCATCGTCGTCGCCAAGGGCCACGTGCTCGTGCACGTCCCGCGTCCCGGGGGACCGGCCGAAGCGCTGGTCAACGAGGCGCACGTGCAGTGGGCGCTCGGACCCGGCCCCGACTTCGTGCTCGGCCACGTGACCGAGCGGCCCTTCGCCGTCGACCGGGTGGGGCAGGAGCTGGCGCTGGAGGGCGGATGGACGGCGCGGGCCTACCCGGCGTCCGCGTTCTGGCTGCTCCGCGAGAGCCTCTCGCCCGACGCGCTCGGTCCGCTGATGCGCCTGGACGACGCCGGCCTCCACGGCGATGGCCGACGGGTCACCTTTTCATGGACCGGCGATGTGTCGGCCGAAGTGCTCGCGCCCATCGTCGAGAGGCTCGCGGCCCTCGCCTCCGCGGGCCTCGCCCCGCTGGAAGCCGCCGAGGGCATGGACGACGCCGAGGTGCGCTGGCCGAGCGGACCCTGGAACAGCCGCACCGTCCCCGTGGCGACGCTCCGAAAGGGGGGCACGGTGGGGCGCCTCCGCTTCGCGCGCCATCACTGGCATCTGACGGGTAGCTTCGACAGCCGCTGGCCGAGCTTCACGGGCACGGTCGCCCGGGGGACGCCGGCGGGCGACTGGCCCAAGGGCATCCTGCGGCAAGTCGCGACGTCGCTCGCGGACCTCGATGCCGTGGAGGTACGTGCCGACGGCGACCGCTTCGAGATCACCTTCGCGCAGCCACCCGACCGGGCCGCGCTTCGCGCCGGCCTCGCGCTCCTCGCCCGGGCGAGCGCCCCACCCCCGAGCGGCGTCTTCCGCTGAGCCCGCGGTGCGCGCCGCACGGCGAGGGCGTAGCGTGTCGGCCGTGGATGCCCTGATGACTCCGGAGGCGCGCTTTCGGGACCTCCCGGATTTCCCCTACGCCCCCCGAACGCTCTCGGTCGAGCCCTTCGGACTCACGATGGCCTATCTCGACGAGGGTCCCCGCGACGGGCCGGTCGCGCTCCTGCTGCACGGGGAGCCGAGCTGGTCCTTCCTCTACCGGCACATGGTCGGGCCGCTGGTCGACGCCGGGCTTCGCGTGGTGGCACCAGATCTCATCGGCTTCGGGCGCTCCGCGAAGCCGACGCGGCAGTCGGACTACACGTACGCGCGGCACGTGGCGTGGCTCGCGAGCCTTCTCGCACAGCTCGACCTGCGCGGCATCACGCTCTTCGGGCAGGACTGGGGGTCGCTGACGGGGCTTCGGCTGGCGGCGGAGCACGAGGAGCGCTTTTCCGCCCTCGTGATCGGCAACGGCTACCTGCCCGACGGGACGCCGCCTCGCATGCGGCCGAAGGAGCTCGCCGCGGCGGTGCCCTTCCTCGTGTGGCGCACCTTCGCGAAGCTGACGCCGGTGCTGCCCATCGGACGCATCCTCAACTACGGGAGCGGCGGGCGCCTGAGCGAAGCGGAGATCGCCGCCTACGACGCACCCTTCCCGAGCGCGACGTACGAGGCCGGGGCGAGGGCCTTCCCGGCGCTGGTGCCCATCTCACCGCGGGACCCCGCGGCCGAGGCCAACCGGGCCGCCTGGCGCGTGCTCGAGCGCTGGGAGAAACCCTTCGTGACCGCGTTCTCCGACGGCGATCCCATCACCCGGGGCCTCGAGCGGCGCCTGCAGCGGCGCATTCCCGGCGCGCAGGGTCAGCCGCACGTGACGGTGAAGGGCGGCCACTTCCTCCAGGAGCGCTCGGGCCCGGAGCTGGCCCGCGTGGTCATCGACGTGACGCGCCGGGCCGCGGGCTAACGCAACGCGTCCCGAAGCAGCGTCCGGGTCGCCGCCACGACGGGGCGCGGGATGGCGTGGCCGCCCGGGAAGGACACCCAGCGCACGTCGAGGCCGGCGGCCTCCAGCTCCCGGGCCCAGGATTCGCTCACGTCGTGGGCGAGCAGCCGGTCCGCGGTGCCGTGGCTCAGCATCGGGGGGTGCTGCGTGCGCCGCGCGAGCCCCGCGCGCCATCCCGGCCGTCGCACGACGGTACCGCTCATCGCGACGAGGCCTGCCAGCGGTCGGTCGGTCGTGAAGGCCACGGCCATGGCGAGCATGGCGCCCTGGCTGAAGCC
>ERZ1740059.645-NODE-645-length-17964-cov-9.767156_pt1 | contig 17964 bp, 17 predicted proteins | sample MGYA00581744_ERZ1740059 | MGnify/ENA primary metagenome ERZ1740059 (study PRJEB43018, sample SAMN04849738) | marine metagenome | isolation source: floating plastic debris | place: Pacific Ocean | collected 2008-08-28 | study: EMG produced TPA metagenomics assembly... | reverse complement strand
TTGGACATTCTCGTAATTATTGAAATTTTGATTCATAATATTCCTACGCTTTTTTCTTTGTGGCTTTAATTCGGCTAGGAATTAAAGCTGCTTTTTGTGTTCTAAATTACATCTTAACCGCTGTTACCAAATACACTTGTAAATATTTCTTCAAAATCTGCCATAAAACTTTCCCGTGTATATAAGCTGTCCTCCCAATATCTATACCTCAAACAATCAATAACCCATCCTTGTGGATTATCTATCAAATCTCCTTTATTTCGCTGTTTGAATAGCTTTAAAGATGCGTTTATATCCTCAATCGGATATTTATATATTTCGTCTGTAGTCGTTTTTTTAGGGTTGAAAAGAATTCCGTATTTGGCACAAGCTTTAATTATTTGCAGCTTGCGGTGGTGTTCTTTAATATCTAGTTGATTTGTAGTTTCTGGTTGATTGTTAATATTACTACTAGAATCTTCATCCGTACATGTTGTTTGAGAAGATTTATTAGAAGGGCTGCTGCTGTTATAGCCTGCGTCGGAGTGACAATCGTTTGAGGCTTGTTTTTCTAAAGTAACTTGGTGATAATTCAAGTTTCTTTCACGACGTTTTTTGGGGATTGTAGCGGCTGGATTCCTCAATATTATGCGGTAAACATTATGACCAAAATCTTTATCTACGTGGATCACCCTGAGAAATTCTAATTTATGAAATTGGATCAAAACCCATTGAAGTGTAAATGGCTTGCCTTGAAGCTTTCTTACGTATTCTTGAAATTCCTTGAAATCAAATTCTATTTTGTCGCCTTCCTTTCCGAGTGTTAATAGCCACTTCCAAAGGGTTTGTGCTACGTGCTTTAATTTGAATTTTAAGCAGTATTCAAGGTGCTTCTCTGTCCAAATGAGTATGTTTTTTGAAGCGATTTGTGTCATGATAGTCTATAGCAAATAGCTAATAGAATTAAAACTTTTTTGAAACCATTTAGTTGCTGCGTACTTCATCCAACCAGTAACTATTTGGTTCTTTTTATGCAAAATAAAGCTCGTCTAAAAACTAGACGAGCTTTATTTACATATCTTCAGTACTTCCTCTTGACACAAATTCAACTATTTCTTGCTTCAAAACTTGAAGTGCATTCAAGAATTCTTTTTTCTGTTCTTTCACTTCATTCAACAAGTATTCTAACTGGCGTTCTTGATTCTCGATATAAGTGATGTGCGCTTTTTCAACTAGTTCCAAGCGCTCTGCAATTTTCCCATTATCAGTTTGGTATCTTCGTTCGCCGACGATGACACCAGAGTTAGCCTGCCCTGAGCTATATTTCTCAACATTTCGGACCGATTCATACCCATAGACCGAGCAATCGATTCCATTGTTGACCAATCCTCGGGACTCATCCTCAGATTTACGGTCTTCTGCTCTCCCAACAATTTCTTTGGTCTCGCCATTTTTACTTTTCATTGACTTACAGCCCCATTCTATCTTTGCATAATAATTTTGCACATACAAAACTATTGACAAGTTTCGTCTTTGCATTATACTAGCATTAGTTACGCAAAGACAAAACCTCCCAAACAGGCAGAATTAGCAGCCTGCCACCCACAAGGAAAAGAAAGCTCGCGGGGAAGCACAGTTAACAGTAGTTATTGAAGGTGATTAATTATGGGGGTTTTGAAGCTAAGAGCAACAGGATTGGAGCAAGACGTAGAAGCAATATCTCAGTTCTTGAGGGCTACTTCGGGAAGGTCAGAAAAGTTCAGAATTGTGGAGGAAAGCAAGGATTATCAAAACAGGAATTCTTTGTATGTGCGTCGGTATTTGGAATTGGAGGTAGATTGGGAAGCTTTAAAGAAAACTGACTGATAAATTTTGCTCACCAACTAATGGAGAATCCATGAGTGCTAAATACTGTAGAGAAAATGACGTTTGTAGTCTTCATATCTGCTTCCTCAAAGAAAATCCTTGCTTGATACCTTGTTGTTTCACCAAGGAAGAATATCAAACCAGGTTCGAGGAGCTAGAAGAAAGCGAACAAGATTACATAATTCGTTACGCCAAGTCCTACGGAATTAAATCTAGGGAATATTGGGGAATGACCGATAAGCAGTTGGAGAGACTAGAGGCTGAAATCTTTGCAGAGTGAGAACTTCAGCGATTATTAAACGCCAGGGCAAATGCGCATTTGACCATTAAAACTATTCAATGAGGTGACTATGGAAGCATTAGAGACCAACCATAACGGGACTAAGAACGGGTCAAGCAATGGTAAAAGTAGCAAAAAAGATACGAAACAACGGCGTTATCTCCCGTCATTGCCCAGCGAAAGCACTGCTGAGGATATGGCTAAAACCGAATATTCCGGCTTGGTAGATAAAACTCCAGTAGAATTTCGCTCATTGAAAAACTACGAAATGTTCAGCTTGTCTGCTGATGGATTGTTTCCCATGATAAAAGCGTCTCGGAGCAAGGCTGTGCGCTTGTACGACCGTGACGTGATGATGGTCGGTAGCGGCCGCTGTTACCGGATACGTTTAAGCAGCCACTAACTTCTGGAGAGAATCATGCCTAGAAATTGCAATAAAACAATAGAATTTAAGTCCTTGAGAATAAGGGAGACGTTTACTTTAGCTCCCAATAGTCCTTTTCTCTTGATGAAAATTTCTCGCTGCAAGGCTATTCGACTCAAAGATAAAAAAGAAATAACGGTACATAACATGCTTTGCTACCAAACAGATGAGAGCAGTCACCAATAAACGGCATAAATCAGTGACTGCTAGCACCAGTAAAAACTCGAAACTAAGGTTAATAAATAATATCACGATGAAGACATTCAACCAAAATATTTACTCGGCTTCTGTCAAAGCCTTTACCGAGAATGGGGTACCTGAAGATGCAGCAAAGAAAGCATCTGCGGTCATAGCGAGGGACGATTTCAATTTGCCAAATCTTGGACGGAATGACCAGGACCGCGAAGACATCGCTGTGGCTATGAAGCATTATTGGAACAACCAAAAGGGGCAGGGGTGTGAGGAGTAATGAAACAATTAAAATCTTCTCAATTGCGATCGCCATTGTCCTCATCTTTTACGCCTGCGCAAAACCCCATAATCCTAAACGACTCGAAATACGATTCGAGGTCAACTACAGCGAGTAGTTGGGTATCTTTGAGGTTGCCGACGCTCAAGCAGATTGGCAGGTTCGCACTGTGGGGAACTGGAAGACTAAGTTTTAGCGGATTTCTTTTTACTCTTGATGCCGCCTCCGTAGCTCTCAGTGTTACTCAAACGTTAATTAAGTGGACCAGGCAATCAGCTGTAAACCTTTTGAAGATTTACGACCAACTTCCTTACAACGGGACCCACAGCAAGAACCTTATTGAAGCTACCGCAGTTGAGATATTTGAAGAACCCGAAGAAATTATCACCGATGTAGTTGAGGCAATCGAAGGTAAGCAAGTGATGGTTATCGGCGAGATGGGCACGGGAAAGAGCACACTTGCTCAATACTTAGCTTACACCGTTGGTGGTCAAGTGAAGGTTTATGAATGTGAAGGTACTCCTGATGACTGGCAGGGGTTAGAGGTTATTGGCAAAGGCGAAAATTGGAATGCGATCGCCGCTGGTATGGGGAATGACCTTGATGATCTTTCCCATCAAATGAAAATACGCGAACAACAAGGAGACAAGGCTCTTGATGGAACCGAGAAAGTAATCATTTGTGAAGAATACCCCGAGATGCCGTCTAAGGTTTCGGTTAGCGATGAATGGCTCGCTCGCCATGCCAGACGCGGTCGTAAAGCTCGTAGATTTACCATCTTACTGAGTCAATATGACCGCGTGGCCGCGTGGGGACTTGAAGGTAAAAGTGATTTAGCGGATGCCTTTTGGCGGATTCGATTGGGTAAGAAAGCAATTTCTCATGCAAAAAGCTTGAAAAATGATGAGTTGATTGCATGGCTGAAGCAGGACCGGAGTCACTGCTTACTTGATGACACCCCATGCAAACTCCCTCCATACCGCGAGATGAAAGCGGTTATCAGCAGACCATTTTCAAACCAAGGGATAGCACCTCAAAAAACGGGTTAAAAAAAGCCAGAACCCGCTCAGGACAAGGATCTTGGCGAAAAATTTTCGGAATCCGACGCTTTTCTGTGGCGATTAATACAACGGTACGGAAAAGGAAAAAGCGAATCTGCGATCGTTCTTGAAGTCCTGGGAATGACTGGGAACAGATACGCGGAGGGGAAAGACTTACTAGAACGACTCAGGAGACAATTCGATGGATAACCAAATAATCAAAATTTTCGGCAGTAGAACAGGTGAATTTAATATGGCGTTGCCAGATGAATCTTGGAGCTATTCAGCAATTTACGAAATGTTAATCAAGTCGAGGGAACAAGCAGATTTTTTGATTAAGTTCATTTCTTTGCAAGAGGAATCTAGTTTGAAAATAGATAAGAAAATTTATGATGAGTGCAGCGAGCAAATATCAAACTATACTGCAATCATGAATTTATTGAACTATGTTCCCGCCCTTTATAGGGATTAATAAAACAGCCATTCTTAATAGTTATCCAAGGAGCGATAAAATTTAAATTTCATCAATGAAAAAGACACGATAGTTGGGTAGTTTAGAAAAAACAAAAAAAGATTTTTAATTATGACGCAACACGACACATGGGTTTTGTTAAGACAGAACAATCCTTTATTGGAAATAATCGATTTATTTCCTCAAGGACAGATACCAATGCGTGATCCATTTCCTATGGAGTTGGTATCTGATGATAAAGGTGAAGCTGCATTGTTTACGATTGATTTAGAACGTCTTTCTGCATTTCAAGCAATGGAAATAACCAACGCTTACGCAAAAAAAATTGGTGTTTCTGCCGATGAAATACTTGAGGATGCGATTAGAAATAAAGGGTTTGGATTAAATTGTTTGTATGTTGAACAAATTTTTTGTGGAGCAGAAGGATATCAGCGGAGCAAGGAATTAGCAGATTTTTATGAGAGATGTCCAGAACCCACACTAGAACAAATTGAAGATTTTATGATTGACCAACAAAAAAGATGGGTTGACGGGGACGAAACGCCGCCGCCTCTCCCACAAGAATATGAAAGTGTTGATTTCAGATTGAGAACAGAAGATTTGGAAAATTACCTACAGAAACAAGCTATTGATCAACAATTAGCCGGTTACTCAGTTATTGATGTTCTGACGGGGCGGGCAATGGCTGATGCTTTAAATAAACAAGATTCAAAATTCACCTATGAGTTGGTGGGATTCGAGGAATTCTTAGAATATGAATAAACTGCAAAAATTCATTTTCGCCTGACGAGTCAGTTTGAGCCACTGACGAAACGCGGGATTATCCCGCGTCGCGGATTAGGTTCCGTCGGTAACGGCTTTAGTAAAGAATTAAGCTCTTGTGGCTTTTTAATCTTCATAAGCTTAGTTGCTGCCAAAAGAATTGTGTACCAGCACAATTCTTTTGATTGACCTTAAGAGTGAAGTAAGCCCTAGTGGCTTTTGGGTGATTCATAGGTAAACCACCCCATACAACGGATCTACGATTATGAACATTTTAGGGATTGACGTAAGTAAATCCTCTATTTCTGCTTGCTTAATAACCAAAAAACCAGCAGACGTAAGACGATTTTATTACAAATACAAATTTAAAAAGTTAACTGCCAATGCATTTGGTGTTAAAGAGATTTTGAATTTAAAAGCTGATGCTGCTATTTTAGAGCCTACAGGCACTAACTATTCCAAGATATGGGTACAAGTTTTGAACTCTTACGGAGTCAAAGTTTACCTAGTTGGGCATAAAGAATTAAAAAACTATCGCACTTACCATTTAAGTTTACCGGATAAAGATGACGACGCTGATGCATTAGCACTTGCGTGCTATTTTTTTGATTATGGAGAACAGCCATTTCGATTTGTAACTATACGTGATTCAATTACTTCAAGAATTCGAGAATTAATATTAAGACTCAACCATCTTAACCGCGTCCAAAGTCCAATTATTAATCGCATTCGTCAGGATTTGGCTTGGCAATTCCCGGAAGTTGCATTAGTTAAATCTAAATGCGGTGTAAAAGGAGATGTCCCTGTGCTTTGGGGCTGGCTATGCGGTCAACGCAAGTCAAAGCGGTATGACAGTTTATATCTTAATTCTATAGGATTAGGACTTTCTAATACTGTGTATCTGCACGCAGAAAGATTATGTAGTTTACAAAAGGAAGAATGGCAAGTAGAACGAGAGATTGAACATTTACTCTCAGACGATCAGTTTGCCAAATATAGAAAAGTTTTTAATTATTTTGGTTTTGGGATGCGGGTTCAAGCCATGATATTAAGTCAGATTTACCCATTAGAAAATTTCTTAGGGGAAGATAGGAAGCCGATAATCGAAGTTTCAGAGGGGCGCAATTCCCACAAACCATCAAAACGTCATATTTCCCAGAGGAAGTTCCAGAAAATGCTCGGGTTCGCACCTACTCAAGAATCTTCAGGAGACAGTCAAAAATCCCGCGTTACGGGCGGGAATGATTCGACTCGAATTGCAGTTTGGCTATGGGTTTTTACTCGCATCGAAGTGAAACGAAATCGGGTAAAAAACGAGATTGGGAAGCAACTTGGCACCCAACTTGATAGAGAGAAGGAAGCGGGGCGGCCGGTACGACTCGTACGAGCTAGAATAGCGGCTAAAGCGGTTAAATTATTGTTTAAATATTTGGTGGATGAAATATGCGAAAATTTAGAGTGAAGATTAATTACAGTATCAAGACTAACACAAACAAGGCCTCCAAAATTAGCGGCAGTTAAGGGAATTTTTACCCCTACAATACCTTTTTGTGAAATAAGGCATAAGTCAATAATGCATTTATCATTTCTTAATAAATTCGATGTGATTTTGCTCGATGTCGGACACACTTTTATGTTTAGGGGTTATCGTTTCTTTAAAACTGAAGATTTTGCCGCTACTTATCGTAGTTTAGGTGGAATTTTACTGACAGAAGAACAGGTCAATAATATTATATTTACGGTGTCTAGAAATATAAAAGCTGATGGTAAAAATCCAGCTTATTACGATTGTTTACCTGGCATAATTAGTTATTTACAGAAACATTCTGAAAGCAAATATTTACCAGAAAGCGAATTAAATTTATTAGAGCAAGTTTTTGCCACTCATGAAGTTGGAGTTATATCTCAAAAGCATACAGAAGTTTTACATCAATTAGGCAAAACTCATCGTTTAGGGATTATTTCCAATATTTGGTCAAAGAAGGAATTATTTTTAAAAGAGTTCGATCGAGTCGGGATTCGCGATTTATTTGATATAATCATATTTTCATCAGATTACGGTTGGATTAAACCTTCAATTAAAATATTTGATCGAGGAATTGAATTCTTTGATGTAGAGCGTTCTAAAATAGTTTACATTGGCGACCATATTATGCGCGATGTTGGTGCTGCAAAAACAGCGGGATTAGCAACTGTTTGGATTAATCGGCGTGGTAAGCAACTTAATGAAAGTATGGCTGTTCCCGATTTAATTATTAAAGATTTACAAGAATTAATATGAAAGCTACATTCGGTGCGGGTTGTTTTTGGTGTGTAGAAGCTGCTTTTCGCCGCTTAAATGGTGTCGTTTCTACAACAGTCGGATATATGGGGGGACATTTTGAAAATCCCTGTTATCTTGATGTACTTTCCAGAATTACCGGACATGCTGAAGTTGCACAAGTTGAATACGATCCTTCAATTATTAGTTATGAGGAGTTGCTAGAAGTATTTTGGAAAATCCACGATCCCACAAGTTTAAATCGTCAGGGACCCGATAGGGGAGAACAATATCGTTCTGTAATATTTTTTCATACTCCCGAGCAAGAAGCGATCGCAAGAAGTTCAAAACGGCGATTGCTTTCTTCAGGGAAGTACCATAAGGATATTGTCACAGAAATTAAACCAGCTTCCGCTTATTGGTTGGCAACTGATGAACATCAGCAGTATTTTGAGAAGAAAAATCTCGAAAAAATGAAGCGCACCCAGACATAGAGTTTTCAGAAATAGCGTTCCTAAGCTCCATGGCAAGATGATAAATAAGGTTCGTAATTGCACTTTAGTGCTCAATTCCATATTTTGGGCTAAAGAGTTCTCGATGCAACAGTATATACCACTCGAAAACCAGTATTTCTCTTTCTATAATCGTAATCGGGTTTGCCGGAGTGGCGCTTGGCAGAGCGGCAGAATTCAGGCTTGAAGCTCCACGCTCCACCGCGCAGCACTTTTGAATCATAATTATTATTAATCCAAGAGCTACCATCAGTAGGTGCACCATCGTAATTAGAATGCCAGGTATCTTGACACCACTCCAAGACATTACCGTGCATATCGTACAAACCAAAAGCATTGGGAGGAAAAATGCCTACTTCTGTTGTGTGGTTGCGATCGACACCTCCTGATTCCGAGGCATAGATAGAGTTATTGTAATTCGCTAAATCGGTAGTAATTGTTTCGCCAAAGTGAAATGGTGTTGTAGTTTGAGCGCGACAAGCGTATTCCCACTCGGCTTCACTGGGTAAACGGTACTCCCTTTTTGTTAACTTTGTTAACTCCTCACAAAAATCAACAGCAGCCCTCCAAGCTACACTTTCAACTGGGTGTCTATCGTGACTAAACATAGATTGGAAATGAGAGGGATTTTCACCCATAATTGCTTTATACTGTGCTTGGGTAATTGGGAATTTAGCCATGAAAAAGGGCTTAACAGTTACTTCATGCAGTGGACTTTCATTGTCTTCTCGCCCCTTTTCCCAAGCTGGCGAACCCATGGTAAACTTTCCACCAGGAATTTGCGCCATTTCCAAGGTGATACCATTACTTAATTCTTCGGAAAAGTACTCAACACGAAGAGCTTGACGAGTGATGATTTTTCCGTTTGCATCAACTGTGACTACTTCATTCGGGTTTAAAGATAGTTTTCTTGTAAGTAATCTGTTTACTACAATAGTAATTAGAAAACTGCCACTTGCCAAACCAAGAGCCTGAAGGATTTTCCGACGTGATAATTGATTGAGTATATCAGGTGATGTTATTGGGGGTGTTTTTTTTGGTAGTTGCGCTCTTGGAGCAAGGGCTTGTAATACATCTTTCGCACAGGAGTAGCGCAAACTATGATGACGACGTACCATTTTGGTAATCACTTCCCCTAGGTGCCGACTAACTTTCACTTGCTCCAACCAAACAACTTCACCTGTTTCGGGGTTTTCTGTTAACTCAGAAGGTTTAATACCAGTCAAAGCTTTAACGGCAGTCATCCCCAATGCATAAATATCGCTGGCTAAACAAGATCTACCATTACTCTGTTCGTTTGGCATATATCCCGGCGTACCGATAACCATACTCGAAACTATTTCACCACCGGAAGTTAACATCAAACTGCCTATTTCTTTGACTGCACCAAAGTCAATCAGATAAATTCTGCCATTATTTTCACAACGCATCATGTTATGGGGTTTGATATCGCGGTGAATTACTCCTTGTTGATGTACAAATAATAATATTTCTAAAACGTCTTGTAATAACTTACGAACATAAGCTTCACCCAGTCGTTTGCCCTCACATATTTCGTTGTTTAAATCGTGCCCTTCAATAAATTCTTGGACTATATAAAGATTATCATCTTCTTGAAAGTGCGCTAACAATTGAGGTATCTGAGGATGTTTTCCCAACCTCTCTAAAATAACTGCTTCTTGATTAAAAAACTCTATGATTCTTGGATGGGTTTGGTTAGGGCGCAGTTGCTTAACTACACACAGAGGTTTACTCGGTTGCATGATATCCTTAGCGAGAAAGGTAAGTGCAAAGCCACCTCCACCTAATTGATCGATAATTTCATAACGCCTTGCGAGTATAGTCACAATATCCCCAATCTCTCCCAATTCACATAAAACAAAGTTTAAATTTCTTAACTATAATTTCACAAGATGCTTTAAATTGTCTTATTGAGCAAATATCTCAAGAAGTTATTTTAATATAGTTTTCCGTGTTATTATTTTAGTCTCTACAATGATTTGGGATGTTATTCGGCAAACGGTGAGTTACGCTTATAAAATAACGTAGCCTATAAATTATTTCTATTCTCTACCTCAATAATTTTCGACCGTTGCTTAAAGTAGCATGAATATGCTGAAAAATTAGGTAAATATTATACAATCATTTCTTATATAGGGGTTTTCAGTTGAATGCAGTACAAACAAAATTGTTAAAAATCGGCATCTAAAGACCAATTCTCATCAATAAATTCTAGATTTTCGTTACAGATGGGACTTAATTCACCAATTCTGAGATAGTTCCCATTTTTTGTATTTTGAAGAGTCACCACCTTGAAATGAATTTCAAGGCTAACAAACAAAGTACGTTAAAACGCACTGAAATATTCATTCAGTCGTCAAAAGAGCGACTTTGCCGGCTGAGCCTGGGAATTCATTCCAAGGCGATAAGATAGATGTACCCACCTTAAGAAATTCACCCTTTTACAATCTCGGATCGACTGCTTCACTCTCCAAAGCTAAAACCCCAAAGACACATTCATGTACCCTTCTCAAAGGCGCATTTGCCACAAATCTTTCCAATGCTTCCACACCTAAAGCAAATTCCCGCATCGCTAAGGAACGTTTCAAAGATAACCCGCGTTTACGGAGACGTTCGAGGTTTTCGTCGGTTGTGTATTCTGCTCCGTAGATAATCCGCAGATATTCCTTACCGCGACATTTCACCGCCGGTTGCAGAATGCCGCGTTTACCGCTGACGATAAATTCCAGCGGTTTGACAACCATCCCCTCACCACCTTTACTCGTCATTTCTTCCCACCAATGGGTTCCTTCTGCTTCGCTGGTGGGATCGTTTAAATCTATTATTTTATAATTAGTAGCCATCATTAACTGAGATTCCGCTTCTTGTAAAATCCCAGCTTGTTCCATATGCCAACGATGGTTTTTATCTATATGTACTGCACCAACGCTCGCTAAAATATGAAATGGTGCAAGTTTGATATCGGAAATATCGCTAACTTCCCAACAGTAACGACGATAAGCGTCTACATATTGATTAGCCATTTCCTGGCGTTGTTGAAATTTATTGAGTAGATCGTTAACTTCAATACCGTTTTGACTAGCTTTAGTTAGTAAATTTACTGCTTGACTTAAAGCAGGACGAGAAGCTGCACCGACTGCTGCATATTGGTTTCGTATCAATCCTTGAGCCTTCGCCGACCAAGGCATTAATTCGCAATCGAGACATACCCAATCGGTATTTAATCTTGACCAGAAGTCGCTTTGAGAAAGAGCTTTATTTACTCCTGCGAGAAATTCCGCTTCTAATTGTGAGTTATCAAAAAAGCGTCTGCCGGTGCGAGTGTAACAGATGCCGATGCCTTCATTAACAATTCCGAATCTTCTTTTCACCGCTTCGCCATCGCGACAAACAATAACTACTGCTCGCGAACCCATGTGTTTTTCTTCGCAAATAACCTCAGTAATTCCTTGGTTTTTATAATAAGCAAAAGCTTGTTTGGGATGTTCCAAATATCCCGGTAATTGAGAAGTTTCCACGGGTGACATAGTAGGAGGAAGATAAATCAACCATTTGGGATTAGCAGCAAACCGACTCATTACTTCCAAAGCTGCGATGGAATTTTCCTCCCGAATAGTAATCTTGTTTTGCAGACGTACATTAATAATCCGCTTACCCAAGACATCATCAATATTTAAAACATCATCTAACTGCTGCTGGGAACTCATTCGGGTACCCGATGTTCGGTTACCCAAAGGTTTGACAGGCTCACAGTACACCTTTGCGGCATCAACGCTTACCAATTCCCTTTCTGGATAGCGCAATGCCGTCAACTTGCCACCAAAAACGCAACCCGTATCAATATCAATCGTATTATTTAACCATTCCGGTTCCGGTACGGGGGTATGTCCATAAACTACCATGGCTTCACCGCGATATTCGGAAGCCCAATCGTAACGCACGGGTAAACCGAATTCATCGATTTCGCCGGTACTTTCACCATACAGCGCAAAACTCCGCACTTTTCCCGAAGCTCTTCCCTGCATTTCTTCTCGCATCCCCGCATGAGCTACCACCAATCGTCCATCATCTAGAACAAAGTGACTAATTAAGGAATCGATAAATTTTTCAATTTCTTTGAGAAAAGGTTCGCGTATTTCTGGGGATAAAGCTTCAATTTCGGCAACAGTTTGCTCCAAACCGTGATTAACTTTGACTTTTTTACCGCGTATTTTCCGCAACAACTTGTTTTCATGATTACCAGGAACGCAAATTGCCGAACCAGCCGCAACCATGTTTTTCACAAGTTTAATAGTATCGAGAATACGGGGACCTCTGTCAACTAAATCACCTAGAAATAGTGCTTTTCGTCCTTCGGGGTGGGAGTAGAGAAGGGAGGGGGGAGAGGAGCCACTGCGTTGCGCGGGTTCCCAAGGCAGCCCCGTGCGGAGGTTCCCTCCGTTGAGGGGACTGCCGCCGCGTTGTAGCAAGTGGCGTGGGGTAGAGGGGGGAGAGGGGGTAGAATTTTTATTGGTAACTGATAACTGTTGACTGTTGACTGTTGACTGATAACTGTTCACTGATTTCTGGTAGCCTAGTTTTACGAGTAGCGTTTCTAGTTCGTCGCAGCAACCGTGAATATCGCCGATGATGTCGAAGGGGCCATGTTCGTGTTTGCGATTGTTCCATAATGGTTTACGTTGGATTTCTACGGCTTCGATTTCTTCGATAGAATTAAGCACGTAAACGTAACGAAAACCTTCTTTTTGTAAACCGCGTAGGGAACGTCTTAAATTTTGAACGTGACGTTGAACTACGTATGAACCGAATTGTCTATCTGGGCGTTGTTGATTGCGTTGATGGCAGATAGTTTCGGGTAAATTGAGGACGATCGCAACGGGCAAGCAATGATATTCTCTCGCTAAGCTTATATAATATTTACGGTCTTCTCTTTGAACGTTGGTTGCGTCAATTACGGTTAGTTTGGCTGCTGCTAGGCGTTTATGAGCGATGTAGTGGAGTACGTCGAAAGCATCGCCAGAAGCATCTTGGCTGTTTTCCGAGTTGGAAACCAATCCCCGACAAAAATCGGAGGATATGACTTCAAAAGGTTGGAAGTGTTTTTTAGCGAAGCTTGATTTACCGGAGCCTGATGCACCTATGAGGGTTACTAAAGATAGTTCGGGGATAGTAATTTTCATAATTTGTTTTTTAGCTTACTAGGCGCAGAGGTTGGAGGTAAGGAGGATTTATTTGTCATAATTTAAACTGAAATTTTGCACCAGTCGCAATAATTGGAGGCTCTGCCTCCAAACCCTAGTTCCTAGGATTAGCCTGGGAAACAGTTCAAGAGTCTCTGGCTCTTATTGACAATAGTGCAAGATGTGAATAAACCTCTTCCAATAAGCCAATGCGTGTTTATCTATTAAGTTAATGATAGCTTTCCGAATTGATTCAGCTTTATAATTCTTTACTATAAGATCTGGCAAGATCGCAAATTCTTCATCTATCCAATTAAGGTTATTTTTAAAGTATATTTCGCTCCAAACATTAAGAACAATTTTTGATTCATCGGGGAAAGATATAATGGCATTGTAAGAGGATGTTTGAAAAGTATAGTTTTTTGCCCAGCTTTCGGATTATCCTGCCTTCCCGCTTAAAAAAGGGGGGTTAAAGTCCTCCTTTTAAAGGGGGCTAATGGGGGAACTTAAAATTTACGAGTTTTATTTATAACTTCTCAAACATCCTCTAATATTCTTCACTAAAACTTTTATTTGATTCGATATTATATTCATCAATTTCGAGGTATATGTCATATTTATGTTGTGGATTATTCATTTTTCATGTTTAAAAATGTAGAAAATATATTTTTTTAATTAAGCCATTTTCATATTTCAAAATACTCTACTAGCTTCTGTTATAAATGAATTAAATTTACATTTTTTAGAGAATAACTGTTTAAATCCAAAATGCATTTATCTGATGGCTGGAAAGGCTTGCATCATTTAGGAGTAACTCTTATAGAATCAAAGCGCTTTAAAGAAGCATTATTAATTTACAATCAAATTCTAGAATCCCAACCAAACGTTTATGATGCTCTTGTTTTTCGAGGAATGGCACTACAAGGCTTAGAAAAATTTGAGGAAGCGTTGATTAATTTTGACAGAGCGATCGCCCATTCATCCCATTCTCATTATGTCTGGTATGAGCGAGGATTTACTTTATTTAAACTTGGAAAATTACAAGAAGCACTCTCATCTCTTGATATAGCTACAGAAATTCAGCCAGATTACCTTAAAGCTTTGTTATTACGGGGTATTGTGCTGTTGTCACAAAAAAAATTAGAGGCGGCATTGATTATTTTTGAAAAAATCATTCTTATGAAGCCTAATTATTCAAAAGCTTGGTATGAAAAAGGTTTGACGTTATATGAATTAGGGAAATTAGAAGATGCGGTTACGTGTTTTGATAAAGCAATTAAGCTCAACCCAAAAAAAGATTTAGCTTGGCATCATAAAGGTATTGCCTTATTTGATTTACAAAAATATGAATCAGCTTTAACTTGTTTTGATAAAGCAATCGAAATTCAGCCAAATGATGCAAACAATTGGTATGAGAAAGGTTATACTCTATGGAAAATTAGACAATTAGAAGATGCGATTATTTGCTTTGATAAAGCAATCGATTACAACCAAAAATTATACTTAGCGTGGTACGGTAAAGGTATTGCTTTATTAGATTTAAAAAAATTAGAATCAGCTTTAATTTGTTTTGAAAAAGTCATAGAGATTCAGCCTAATCACCCTAATTATTTATATGCAGTGGGTTATGTCCTATCTGAATTAGGAAACTTAGAAGATGCAATTGATATATTTTATCTAGTTATAGAATTAGAACCACAAGATTGGCTATTTCAGAATAAGCTAGGAATTACCCTAGGTCAATCAAAAAGATATGAAGAAGCAATTGCAGCTTTTGATCGAGCAATAGAAATGAGTTCAAATAACTATGCAGCATATGGAGGTAGAGGTTTTGCACTTTATAAATCAGAAAGATATGAAGATGCAATTTTATCCCTTGATAAAGCAATAGAAATTAATCCAAGTCATTATCTTACATGGAGAATTTACGGTTCGGTACTTCATAAATTAGGAAGGGATGAAGAAGCGCTGATAAAATTTGATAAAGCAATAGAACTTAATCCAGATTATTATCATTTATGGGGAAGTAAAGCTTTTGTTTTATTAACTTTGGAAAGGTATGAAGAAGCAATTTTATTTTATGATAAAGCTTTAGAATTGCACCCCAATGAGCCGAATGCTTTATATGAAAAAGCTTGCTGTTATATGGGTTTAAATAATATAGATTTAGCAATTGTAAATCTCAAAAAAGCTATAGATATTAATCCTGAAGAATTCCGTGAAAAGGCAACAACGGATTTAGATTTTGACGATATTCGCGATGATGTGAGATTTAAAGCTTTATTTATAGATCCTATGGGATGGTGATGGTTTCAACAACCAACCAATTCCTCGATAAATTTACTATAATCATCTTTCATCGGTAAATCCAATTCTTTTCTTATCCTTCTTCTGGTTGTAAATACAGTTTCATCTTTAACGGGGTTGTATCCTTCTTTTTCATATTCTTCCCAATACAACCCCATTCCACGTTTTTGCCAGTTGGGTAATTCGTTGAAGTTTATTCCGTGTTGAAATAACAATTCATTTTTATCGGCTACTGATAAACCATCCATAATACTAGTTGCTTTACGCGCTGTTTCTCCATCTCCACGCAAGCACCAATAACTATGAGAGTTAAGAGAATTTCGATGTGCATCTTGCTGTCTCCAGCGGAAGTAATCTATAACTTGTTGAATATTTGCAAGTTGAGAAATCCGACAGTCAAAACAACCCATATCACCTAAAAGTAAGGAAAATTTGGCGCTAGCTTCCCCTGCTAAAACTGAGTTGAGTTTGCGAGTTTTACGATTAAAAGTTTCATCTTCTAAGCTAAATAGTAGGGAAATTTCATCGCTTTGAGTATAGCCGTAAGTAATATCAAAACCGCAATTCATTAAATGTTCTACGGTATCTAACATATAATCCCGGAAATCTTCGTCGTAAGGTGCTTTAAACTTATGAACATCTTTTGTTAAACGAGTAAAACCTCGTCCATCTAATCTCGCTACCATATAAATTCCAGGTAATACAGAATGATCGTGAGCGGTTTCAAATATCCGCATTTTAGTATCAAGTTCATCAAATTTCACGGTTCCATTCCTCAATAACAAATGAATAATCTGGGCAGGTTTTTACCGAGTATATGCCATCAAAACCTTCCGTGTAACTAGGTAAAACTAATTTTTTACAAGTTGATAATATTCCTACCAAGGGAATTACTTTTTTACCGTGACGTTGGCTATTGCGTTTTTTGCAATCTGATAATTCTGAATTAAAGTAATATGCTAATATCTGAAACCCTTTTTCTTTAGCTGGAATAATATATTTATTTCTATCTTCTATTGTTGGGTTAGTGTTATCGATGACAAACTTTTGTTTTGCTTCTAAACAAGCTTGAAAAATCAGCTTTTCTCGATGGCGGGTTTTGAGCATATCAAGGTTAATTCTGATATGAGTATCAAGAAAATATTCTCGATAAAAAGTTGATTTACCAGCCCCTTGGATACCTATAAATATTATTGCTTGCATATTCTTTATTTGTAGCCTCGCCCACACCCTAAAGGGTACGGTTACACATACTAAGTCCGTCTACACGGATTAGGAATTATAATTTTAACCCATGTAAATGGGCTTTGTAATTGTAGCTCCAGCCTTATAGGCTGAGAAATGATTACGACATTAAAAAGATTTTTTGACAATTGTTAATTATTCATTGAAAATCGCCATTTGCGTTGGCGAACCAACTTCTAAATCTTCCTCTCCCACATTTTGAAATTCTACTTTATAACTAAATTTTTCTCCTACATCTTTTGCCCATTTTTGAAACTCTGCTCTTGTCCATTCAAAACGATGATCTTTATGACGAAGTTTCCCAGCAGGTAGATTTTCAAATTTAACGTTATATTCAATATTCGGAGTAGTTACTATTACCGTTTGAGGCTTTGCAAATTCAAATAAAACTCTTTCAAATGCACTTAACCGAGGTAAATCGAGATGTTCTATAACTTCAATTACCGCTGCCGCATCATAGCCATAAATACGTTTATCTTTATAAGTTAATCCACCTTGAATTAATTGTAATTTATCCCATTGATTGCGAGGTAAATGCAAACGATCTAATCTTTCTTTAGTAATTCCTAAAGCGCGATAGGAAACGTCTACTCCGGTAATTTTTTCAAAATAATTGTCTTTTAAAAGCATTTTGAGTAAATTACCTTGCCCGCAACCTAAATCTACAACTTTTCTGGCATTATTTTGTTTTAAAGCTGTTACCACAGAATTCAAACGCTGTTGATTCAAACTAAGTGGTTTCTCTACCGCTGCTTCTTCTTTATCGTGGGTTTCTTCGGCACTGTCGGGATCAAGTTCGTTGGCTTCGGTGAGTTGTGCTAAAGCGGCGCGAGTCAAGCGATATTGGCGTTTGAGATAGCGTTTGGTAATCTGTTCCTTTAATGGATGTTCCTTTAACCAACCCTCTCCATGTCGCAATAGTTTTTCTACTTCTTCTTCGTTTACCCAATAATGTTTATTGTCATCTAAGACTGGTATGAGTACGTAAAGATGGCTGAGTAAAAGCGAAAGCGGTAAGGTATTTTGCAATTCTACGGTGAAATATTTACTTTCTCCCCACTCCGGGAAAGTTTCATCTAAAGGATAATTCTGCAGAGTTACTTGATAACCCAAACCTTCAAATAATTCCCGTAAAAAACCTTCACCC
>ERZ1740059.644-NODE-644-length-17969-cov-4.019817_pt1 | contig 17969 bp, 17 predicted proteins | sample MGYA00581744_ERZ1740059 | MGnify/ENA primary metagenome ERZ1740059 (study PRJEB43018, sample SAMN04849738) | marine metagenome | isolation source: floating plastic debris | place: Pacific Ocean | collected 2008-08-28 | study: EMG produced TPA metagenomics assembly... | reverse complement strand
AATCCTGATTGGTGCTGCTTGGATAGACGGTATTATTCAACCAGAAGAAAGGATTTATTTGCGTCGTGTTGCTCACGATTTTAAGCTAGCTGACGATCCTGAAATCAAGCCTCTACTATCAGAATTGAAGCCAATTCAACCAGTTGAATGTTATCAGTGGTTAGAAGAATATTTGGGTAATAATCCTTCAGCAGAAGATTATCAACAGTTGTTGGAAGTGATTAGTGGTTTAGTTTATAGCGATGGTTATGTTGATATTAGAGAAGCAAAATTAATCGAAACTATTCAAAGTTGCGATCCCAAAAATCCTGAATGTCGTAATTCTATTTTGGATTAAATATTAAGGAAGATTCAGAAGCTGTATAAAGCGGCAGTAGAACAACAAACTTGATATTTGGCAGGAATAATCATAAGACGATTTAAAAGCTAACTGCTAATAGCTAATAGCTAATAGCTAATAGCGATTGGTGACAAGTTAAGGGTGTGCGTTTAAAGTCAATCGTTTTCAGGTAACAGGTAACAGGTAACAGGTAACAGGTTTTACTTCTTGATAGTACTATTGAATCAAAAAAACTGGTTGATTCTTGAATCTATATGTAGTGTTTAAAAATAAATCAAACGCCATAACAGGGCGGAGTACCGCCCAAAGCCTATTTCATAGGCTTGCCACGCCTTGCGTGGCGTGTAAGCTGTAATGCATCTAAAACGCATATTATAAAAATAGGAAATATAATTAATAGCTGTAAACAATGCCAGCCAAAGGATTTCTGAGCCAAGAGCAACAAAAAAAGCTGCAAAAAGAGTTGAAAAAACAAGAACATGCAGAAGTCAGAGAAAGAATCCTAATTTTACTATTACTCAACGACGGCAAAACCCAGAGAGAAATTGCTAATTTCTTGGGGTGTTCCCTAAGAAAAATAGCATATTGGTGTGTTCATGACGACCCAGAAAATCTTGAGAGTCTCAAAGACAAAAGAATGTCAGGAAATCATCATAAGGCAACGGAAGAATATATCGATCTATTACTAAAAATAGTAGACCAAGATCCTGAAGAATTAGGATACGAATTTGGCAGATGGACAGCAAAGAGATTAGCAACTTACTTAAATGAGAAAACAGGAATTAAATTAAGTAGTTCGCAAATTAGAAGGATATTAGCCAAAAAAAAGTACGTTTACCTTTGGGCAAAATATAGCCTAGAGGATAAACAAGACCCAGAAAAAAGAAAACTTCTTAAAAAGAAACTAGAAGAATATATCTCTATTAGCAAAGAAAAGCCAAAACTCTTACAGATATGGTTTTGGGACGAGAGCGGATTTAGTTTGAGAGTTTTGAGAAGAAAACTTTGGGGTAAAAAGGGTTCTCGAAAAAAGATAACTGGTCAAAGAAGAAAAGGTAGAGTCAATGTCACGGGTGCTGTTCGTTATTCAGACAAGAAAAGAGTAGTGGATTTTGTACCAAAAGGAGATGGAAATAATTTTTATTTAACTTTAAAGGTACTTTATCAAGAAGTAAAAAATGAGTGGATACAGCAATGCCATGCCTCAGAAGATTTTGAAAGTAAAGGAACTAAAATTCTCGTCATTCTAGATAATGCAAGCTGTCACAAGAAAGAGGATATTCTCAACAAAATAGAGGGAGAAATGCCTAACTTGGTTTTAGAGTTTTTACCGACCTATAGCCCAGATTATAATATTGCAGAGTTAGTCTGGCATTCAGCCAAGGAATTTTTAGCTCATCGCCTTTTTAAATCTGTTGAACAACTGGAATTCCTGTTACATCGACTTCTAAATCAGGGGGAGTTAATTATTAACTGGGATAGAAAATTAAAGAATAAAGGTAATTTTATTAGTGCAATTTAAATGCTTAACAGCTTAGTTGACTAATGAGTAGGTTTCTTAACTTGTCATCATTGGCTAATAGCTAATAGCTACCCCAACCGATCAATTTTGTTAATCCGAACTCACGCTAGATAATTCAGTTGTTTAGTAATGCTTCAATTAATTCAAGAGAATTAGTGCGATCGCGGTTTTTTAACTCCATTTTCGCAAATTGTTTAATCGCAATTTCGTGATCGACGATATACTGAAAAAGCTCTTTATCTTCAACATTATTTTCCCTTTCTAGTCGACGAAAAACTGTTAAATAATACTCTGTTTCTTTGAGTATTTCTTGCAAAATAATATATCTAGGGACTATTAAACATAAAATACCGAGAATTGAACCTTTAACAGCTACCCATCTCAAATTTGGTATTTCAATACTATTAATTTTGAAATATTCGATAATTCTTTTTTTTGTTTGTGCCTCTAGCTGCCACAGAACTCTTGCCTTATTTTTGCGATCAAAGATATATGTTGAGTAGTATGTCGAACGAAAAAAGGCTTCTCCTAATACTTCAGACTTTAGTGCAATTATTAAATCTTTTTTTGGCTTTTTCATGACCGCTTTTTAATATTCTATAAATAATTTGTCACTAATTCTAAGAAACTATAATCATCACCCTGATAAACATTTAGAGAAATTCATTAACAAGAATGAGTATAAATACACTTAATAAGTCTTGGGATAAAATTACTAAAAAATATACTAAATAAGCAAATGCTAATAAAGTAGCCAATTAAACGTTAATTAATCGAATTCTTCTACTAATTCTATACAAAGCTGATTTATTTTTTCCAGGTCAACTTTATGCGGTAATTTAGATGTTTCATAGCTTTTATCTAGCTGAGTAAAGAGTTTTTCTGCTTCTGCCAAAACAGTATCATAATCAACGTTGCCCAGACGAATATTTAATAATTCTTCTGCATCAATACCTCGGCGATCTACGTTAATTTCTCCTGTAGTTAGAATCTCATTACCCATTCTGACTAAACGAACACAGTGGGCTGCATGCTTAGAATTACCATGAAAAGCAACTTTATTATCTATCCTAGTAATTAAAGTGTCTTTCGGCATAGTAAAACAACATACTTCAGTTTCATTATCAACAATTCTGTAGTTCTGCTTTTTTCCTAGATCAATCGCTTCTTTAGTTTTGTTTATGTCTGGTACATATACTTGATAAGTTAAACACGCTCCATAACTAGATTCATTGGCATATAAACCTTGAATATTACAAATACGCCCCATAGAAAGACATAAAAGCTGAATACTATCTGCTAGTTGTTTAGAAATAGTATAGATAACTATTCCTTTACGCTTTTTATTAGAGTTATATTTGATAGTGCCATTTGCTGCATACAATATTTTTAGAATTAACTCTTTTTCGGCAATGCTCAGGTAAATTGTCCAAAATGGTAATGATTTGAAGCTAGATTCTATTCCACAATCTTCAATTAGCTGACACAGCAATTCTTGATCTAAAAAAAACCATAAATGTCCCTGATATTCCTGTAGTCTTTGCTGAGTTGCTGGCTTTTCTATAGGATATTTTAATGAAGTATAATCTTTAATATTATCCAAATAAGAATAAAGTCTGCCTCCTACCTTTTGCTCTATATACAATGCTTTGGGTGCATCGGCAATAGTTTTATTTTTGCCTATATTGATACAACCTTTAGCAATATAAGCTGCCATCATAATCAAAAAATCTTTATTTTTATTTATTTGAGGCTGCATTGGTGTTAATGCAGAATGAACAAAAAATGTTCTAGTTGATAAGTCTTGAAACCTAATTAATTGGAAAAAAATATTTTTATCTGATTGAATATTTTCACTGTAAGAAGCTGCAAGTATTTTATGATTAGCAGTGACACATACTTTAGTGTATGGAGTCGTAATTTCATGTAAAACGCAATCTGATTCTAACTTATACTTTCCTCGTTCTAAATATTTAGCAAAGCTAATTTCTTTGGTTTCACTATCAAACTGTGCCAATCTATCTTGGGAAGTTATTTGATGATATTTTTTCCAACCACTGTTAGTCAAAAACTCAGTTTTCATAGAATAGCAATCGTAACCACATTTAGCTTCTAATTCTGCTCTTTTGAGGTTGCGGTTTTTTAGCCAAGATTGATAACTTTTCCAATAATGCAAATCCTTACGATATTCTTGAGTGCGGCGCAAAATATCCATATATCGATCGCTTGCCCTGGTCAGATTTTGAATATAAGGATAGAACTCATGGGGTAGTTGATTATTATTAATCACTCCTTTAAAATCAATGCGATCGCCAATTAGTTCGTATAATTCTTGTTGTTCTTCTACATATTCAATGCGATCTTTAATCAACATCCACAAAAAAGTAATAAAAGCTTTTTCTTCTGACTTATCAAAAGCTGATTTATCGGTAAGCTGATAATCTTCTGCGGAGGGTTTTTTTAGAGGAGGATTTAACAACCATTTACGATGACTTTTAATTTTACGAATCTGGGCATAAGCATAGCCAGAATAGCTATGTTTAATTTTCTTGCTCAGAAATAGCTCTCTGTTGTCAATTAGCTTCTGTCCTACAGTGGGATGGATATATTCATATAACTCAGGAGATTCAAACAGCAATTCCAAAATATTGGGGTTGGCATCTTTGGCTAGTTTTAAATACTTTCTTAGCTCGTAAAAAACTAGGTCTTTTACACCATTTAAAATAGGAAAGCGATCGGAATCTTCATCCCATCCTCGATCCTTTTGTTCGATTACTTTTAAACCTATATAGTATTCTTTGGGAGCAATAAAAATTCCTTTATAATCAACATCCGAACCCGCTGTATTGATTCCATAGCTATGGCTGCCAACTTTTGTCAATAATATTGCTCTTGCTTCTAAAGGTTTACGATCCATTTCCCAAAATTAAATATTAGTAATTTAACTGACCTGATCCACTAATTTAGTTGTCATCTATCAGATGGATAAATTTCTGCTGTTTTGTTACCTGAATTTGGCTCTTTTGAAACCATACCAATTTTTGTACAACACTAAATTCCAATCTCTACTTTCTGGATTTTCTCTATTTTTTGTTATTTTCAATCTTAAGGCAGTTATCCAACTATCCAAAAAAGCAGATCGTGCGGATTCTTTTAGTTGAAGACGACCCAGAGCAATTAGAGCCATTGCAAGTAGGCTTATCCCGTCATGGTCATATTGTAGATGGTGTAGCAGACGGAGCAACGGCTCGCTGGCTGATGGAGGAAAAAAACTATGACCTGCTAATTCTTGACTGGATGTTACCCGAAGAAAGTGGAATCGATCTTTGTCAATCCTTTCGCGCAGCAGGAGTAGCCACTCCAACTCTTTTACTCACTGCTAAAGATACTATTGCTGATAAAGTTACTGGTTTGGATGCAGGGGCGGATGATTACCTAGTTAAACCCGTAGATTTAACCGAACTTTTAGCTAGGGTGCGAGCCTTACGCAGGCGATCGCCCTCATGGACGGGAGACATTCTCAAGCTGGCAGACTTATCCCTCCACCTAGATACAATGCGTGTTGAATGCCAGGAAATCTCCTTTAAACTTTCGAGCAAAGATTTTCAACTTTTGGAATATATGATGCGTCATCCTCAGAAAATTCTGACTCACGCTCGTATTGAGCAAGCACTGTGGGAATGGGGTGCACAACCAGAAAGTAATGCTGTCACAACTTTGGTACGAAGACTAAGACAGCGTTTATTGGTGTAGAAGACTGGGTTAAAAGTGTTTATGGTGTGGGATATTGCCTAGAGCCACCCCAATCCTCTTAGTATATAGATCGTTCCATGAAATTTAACCAATGGAAAGCACTATCCGTTCGTCTGCGGGGTGGCATTATTATCGTCATCCCCGTTATCTGCTTATTTACTTCCCTTACTACCTTTGCTTGGTTAAAAGCTAGTTTAGAAGAAGATGAAAAAATAATACAGCACACCAAACTAGTCAAGCTAGAAACTAAACGTTTACTTACAGCCCTAGTAGACACGGAAACAGGGGTGCGAGGTTATGGATTAACTCATCGAGAGGAATTTCTCGCTCCATACAATCATTCCCGTGAGGTTATTCCCGTGTCATTAAGCAAATTAAAAAGCCTGGTACAAGACTATCCCGAACAAAAACAAATACTCGAAGAAATTAAAACTAAGGTTAATCGACACCTAGAGATTTTGCAGCAAAAGTTGGCTCTGCAACAAAAACTCAAACAAGCTCGCAAAGAAGAAGAATTACTAGTCAATACCGCTCTTCTGTACGATTGGTTGGAACAGGGAAAGGACAAGATGAATGCCACTCGGATGGCGATCGATGACTTTTCCACCGAACAAGAGGAATTATTAGAAGTTCGTCAACGACATCAGGCATTTTACCGTCAGATTACTTGGATTGTCATTTGTTTATCGGCGATTGCAGGAACAATGGGGGCATGGTTGGCTATTCTTCTGTTTTTGCAGCTAGAACAAGAATTAAGAGAACGAGAAACTAGGCTACAAAATACAAATCGGGAACTAGAGTTAGCTTGCGCTCAGTTGGATCGCTTTACTGCCAACGCTTCCCACGAATTACGCGCTCCTTTAGCTGCTGTATTGAGCAATGCTCAGGTAGGATTGATGGAGCTTGAGGATTTGACCGCAGATACTACTTTTTTGGATCGACGTTTAGAGAAAATTGTCTATCTAACTAAGAGCATGAGTGCCCTTGTAGGTGACTTACTTTTCTTGGCACGACAGGAGAGCTTGTTATCTCTTGAATCCTTAGAACAACTTGATGTAGTAGATCTACTGCGTGTTTTAATATCCCAATGGCAGAGCCAAGTGCGATCGCAAAATCTTGCTCTCACCGCCCATCTGCCCGATCGACCCGTTATGGTAAAAGCAGACGCTAATCTATTGCGTCAAGCTATTGATAATCTCCTCAGTAATGCCTGTCGTAATACTCCAGCACCTGGAAATATTTCGGTGCGACTCAATTCGGACAGCGATTTAGTCTCAATAGAGGTAGAAGATACAGGAATTGGTATTTCCCCCCAGTCTTTGCCTCATATCTTCGAGCGGTTTTACCGAGTTAACCAGACGCCAACTAAAGCTAAGGGCAGCTTTGGCTTGGGATTGAACATTGCCCAACAAATTATTCAAGCCCATGGCGGACATATTACAGTTACCAGCCAAGTAGATCGGGGATCGACGTTTCAAATTGTTTTACCCTTGGCAAATGAGATATGAGTTTTTGTTTTTCTTCTTTCGTCATTTGTCCTCTGTCATTTATACCAAGAAGCTATAACCAATGACCAATGACTTACGACCAATAACTATTTCAAAACATTCTGGGATGACTGAAGCAAGTCGTCATTTTTCGGTCATTTTTTTTATTTAGCATCAATATCAAGAACCAAATAAAGAAGGAAACTTCAGAAGGCTGGAATTATTACTATGTAATTACAACACAATTTTTTATTCTGGCTTATTACTTACTAAATTCAAAATTTAGCAAATTGAAGACTATTAAGAGATTGGCATTTATCGGACTTACCTTTGTGGGTATAGCTATTCCTGCTGTTTATTCAGCCGTTTATGCTCAAGGCAATACATTTAGCGGTACTGTGGAGCGAGTTTGGGAGGATGGCTTCCGTCTGAATACAGGCGATAAGCCTACGGACAGGGCGGCAGCCCAGATCGTCGTCTAACGACGACTTGCCCCGATAGGGGCTGTGCTTCGCTACGCGCTCTTAGAGTAGATTCCTGGGATATCTGTGGAGACAATACAACGAGCCATCTGTCAGCAGACGAACAAGTTGATGTATCGGGAGAGTTTTCAGGATTGGAGTTTGATGCTTTCTCCATTACAAATCAAGAAGGAAGACCAGTTTGTACTTTATCAAAACCAGAATAGCAAACTATCCCCTTACAGAATTATTAATTGAATTTACAATAATTTTCAGAGAGAAGAACAATGATTACTAATATTAGCGATTTAATTCCAGGTGATGATAATATTCAAACTATTTCTGGTACGGTAACTAGCGTATCTGATGATGAGTTTATTCTAGAGGATTCGACAGGAGAAGTTTTAGTTGATGCCGAGAACTTTTTGGAAAGTGAGGGAAATTTAGACTTAAGTGTAGGTCAAGAAGTTACCGTCGTCGGGGATTTGGATGACGAGGATTTTGACGCTCGTAGTATTACCTCGGCAGATGCATCTCAACCCTCTCCACCACTTACAGATGATGATAGCTCGTCAACAGTTACTAATATTAGTGATCTAATTCCAGGTGATGATAATGTTCAAACTATTTCTGGTACGGTAACTAGCGTATCTGATGATGAGTTTATTCTAGAGGATTCGACAGGAGAAGTTTTAGTTGATGCCGAGAACTTTTTGGAAAGTGAGGGAAATTTAGACTTAAGTGTAGGTCAAGAAGTTACCGTCGTTGGGGATTTAGATGACGAAGATTTTGATGCTCGCAGTATTACTTTTGATTCCACACCTATAGGTGATGATTCAGAAGCAACTATTTATCGCTTCTTTAATACCGATACAGGAGTCCATTTCTACACGGGGGATGAGAATGAGCGAGATGCGGTTGAGAATTTGAATAATTTTATTTTTGAAGGTGCTTCCTATGAAAGCGTCGATCCTTTATCGGGACAAAGCACGCCAGTTTATCGCTTTCTTAATGAGGATACGGGAGTTCACTTATATACAATTTCTGAAACCGAGCGAGATGCAGTTGAGGATTTAGATAATTTTGTTTTTGAAGGAGAGGCATTCTCGGCTTATGAAACTGAAGTAGAAGGCTCAATTCCCATTTATCGCTTTTTTAATTCCACCACAGGAGCGCACTTTTACACTCCTTCTGCTGCGGAAAGAGACAGTGTAGAAAACAACTTAGCTGATTTTCAATCTGAGGGGATTGCTTACTATGCTCTGCCTGTTATCGTAGAAAACCAAAGTTTAATTTAATTTCTAACTTTACGCAAAAGCGATCGCATTGAAATAGAAATAGTGGACAACATCAGTAATTTAAGATAAAAACTACTTTTGATAAAGTTCAATAATTTTATTAATTACCTGTTCTATAGTTAAATTGTCAGTAACCAATTCAATCGCATCATCGGCTTTTTTGAGGGGTGCGATCGCTCTATTACTATCTTGTTCATCTCTTTTTTGAATATTTTGGGCGAGCTGTTCGAGATCCACATCATTTCTACCTTGATTTTGTAAATCCTGCCAGCGTCTTTTTGCCCTCTCTTCAACAGAAGCAGTCAAAAATATCTTTAAATCGGCATCAGGAAATACGTTAGTGCCGATATCACGACCTTCTGCAATAATGCCTCCTTTTTCTCCCCATTGCTGCTGCATTTCAACTAATTTAGCTCTTACTGCTGATTGAGCCGCAATTTCTGAAACATTAGCTGTAACTTCGGGAGTACGAATAGCAGTAGTTACTTCTTTGCCGTCTATATGCACTACTGTTGGCAATTCTACAGCGTTGGGAGAAGTCAACTTGATGGTAACATCTTGAATCAAAGATGCGATCGCTTTTTCGTCATTTAAAGCAATATTAGACTTCATCACCAACCAAGTTACCGCCCGATACATTGCCCCCGTATCTAAATAAAGTAAGCTCAATTCATGAGCCACACGGCGTGTACCCGTGGACTTTCCAGCCCCCGCAGGGCCATCAATAGCAATGATGGGCTGACGTTTTTCCAACATAATATTATCAATTAAACGAGTAGATCCAACATAAGCGGCGATCGCCAATAGTCCTGTTTGTTTTACTTCGTTTATCAACTGAAGACTAACAGGATCGACCATCTCAATGTATTGGATTTTAACTTTTTCTGCTGGGTTCAATTTTTCTTTTACCAAGCCAATCAAATTTTTAGAGTTGCTTTCTCCTTTAACGAAAATAGTTTTAGCCTGCTGCAAGCTTCGATTGATCAATGATGCTTGTTCTTTTTCCTGAGATGTCAAATACTGATTGCGAGAGCTTAATGCTAATCCTGATGACTCTCTAATTATGGGACAGGCAACAATTTTGACAGGGATATTCAAATCTTTAACCAGACGACGAATAATTGCTAACTGTTGAGCATCTTTTTGCCCAAAATACGCCCGATCTGGCTGTATTAAATTAAACAGCTTGGTAACAATAGTTGCCACTCCAATAAAATGCCCTGGGCGATATATGCCGCACAACACTTCTGTCATAGCTTGGGGTGGAATTACCGTTGTCGTGTTGGTTAGAGATTCAGTATCGCCCAGACTATTGATATCTTGGGTATTAGGAGCGAATATCGCTGCAACACCCAATTGTTTGCAAAGTTCTAAATCTTGATCTAATTGACGGGGATATTGGGCTAAATCTTCCGTGGGTGAAAATTGTAGAGGGTTAACAAATACACTAACAATTACTGCATCATTACTGGCAACGGCTTTTTTGATCAGACTTTGATGCCCTTGATGCAATGCACCCATTGTCGGCACTAAACCGATACTATAGAAATCTTTCTGGCGATAAACCGCAATTTGAGAACGTAATTCGGAAATTGTCTTTAATAAAAGCACCATAAATAATTCGGTGTAATTAAATATGAAATAGGGATTAGGGATTAAAGATTAATTGAACTTCGACATTTTAAATATGCCCTAAAGGACTAGCTTCGTGTTGCGAAGCGGTATGCTTTGAGATCAATTATTTCACTTTGCCAGTGCAATACCAAACACGTAAAGCGAGGGATGAAGATTGAGAAACACTCGATCGCATTTACAGGGAAAATTATGAAGAGCTATATCAAGCAAGTTTATCTTTGGAATGAGTTTCTTTTTCGCAGAAATCTTGTACTCCAAGAATATAAAGTAATAGTAATTGCTTTGACCATTGCTAAATAAGGATTTTCTCGCGCATTAGTTGCGGCGAACAGCAACGCCTTACTTTGCTCCTGCCCTAAAGGGTACACCTTCGGATAAGTGCGCTTCCGCGAAGCGGTGTGGGTCGCTCGCCTACGAACTTTACTTTATTTAAGTTGAGCTACTTATACGAGAGACTGGGCTTTACGACCTTCAAAAATCAGCTAACCGCAATAAAATGGAGCTTAAACCAATACAAAGTAGTAGTTCAACTTAGACAACTTAAGCTGAACACATTACTATTGCCTTGAGATAGGCTAATACAGAGTGAGCGAGGAGGGATTCGAACCCCCGACCTTTTGGTTCGTAGCCAAATGCTCTATCCAACTGAGCTACCCGCCCTTGTCAGTTAAGCGGTTAGTGGTTTACTAACTCAACCCAACAGTTTTTAATATTAGCAGAACTATGTAGGGCAATGCAAGAAAAAAAACAGACTGATTCTCTTTCTCATCTTAATGTGCGTGGTGAAGCGCAAATGGTTGATGTTTCCGCCAAAAAAACGACTCGTCGCCAAGCAGTTGCGGTCGGAAAAATAAGAATGTCTACCACTGCTTTAAAGACAATTGAAACAGGAAATGCTCCAAAAGGAGATGTCTTGGGTACGGCGAAAATTGCAGGAATTATGGCAGCAAAACAGACAGCAAATTTAATTCCTTTATGCCATCCACTGCCGATTCACAAAATTGAGATAGAGATTACCCCAGATTACGATCTGCCTGGATATGAAATTAGAGCAACAGTCGCTATTAAAGCCGAAACAGGAGTCGAAATGGAAGCTTTGACCGCAGTTTCGGTAACGGCACTAACGTTATACGATATGGCGAAGGCTTTGGAAAAATCTATGCAAATTGAAGGAATTCGTTTGCTTAGTAAGACGGGAGGAAAATCAGGAGATTATTATGCGGTCGAAAAGGGTCGCTAAACAGATACAATAAAAACAGACCTGTTATGAATTTATTCAATTTTTAAGTAATTATATATGCCTCCCCGTTGGCCCAGAGAACCAGACCGCAAAACCGATCCAGAGTTTCGCCGTTTAGAAGACATAATCAATTTTGCCGTTCACGTCGGTGTCTATGCTGCGACCAATTCGGGCTTGTGGATTGTGCATATTCTCTCATCAACCGAATGGCCATGGCTATTGTGGGTGAATGGCATTTGGTTTGGCGTTTTGGCCTTTCACTTAATCTACATTAAAGCGATCGCAGACTATACATCAATAGAAACCTGATGGCTAATACACAAGACATAGAAAATTTAGCAGCTAAAATTGGCGAAGTAGTATATATTGATGTTGCAAAATGGCATTTATATCTCAACGATGCCAAGCTTCATACCGTTGTTGCCGAGAAAGTTTATCCTCTTCTAGAAGACAATTCTTTGAGTGAAGATGGTGTAAGTTCCATTCTTCAATCTATTCCAATTAAATTGGGGGGTGGAACAACCGAATTGGCGTTGGACAAATTATTACCAATGCAGTGCAAAGTAGATCTTCTAGAGCTATTGGAAGAGTATCAAAAAGACATGTAGCAATTGGCGACAAGCTAAGGAAGCTCTATGAGTTCTCACCTGTCACCAATTGTCATTAAACTAGTAGACTAGTCTAAAAGCGATCGCCTAAAGCAAGTCGAGCCTGTTCGCGATCGTCAAAATGAATCTTTTCAGTGCCTAGAATTTGATAGTCTTCGTGTCCTTTTCCTGCAATCAAAATTCCGTCTCCTGATTGAGCATCAGCAATGGCAGTGGCGATCGCCTTTGCCCTATCGCCGATTACTACGGGCTTAACACTGTCTGGTATACCTGCAATCACATCCTTTAAAATCTGTTCGGGATTTTCAGTACGAGGATTATCAGAGGTAACTACCGCTACATCCGCCAATTCTGCAGCAATTTTCCCCATTAAAGGTCGTTTAGTGCGATCGCGATCGCCTCCACAACCAAAGACACAGATCATTTTGCCGCTAATAAAAGGACGAGATGCCTTGAGCAAATTTTCTAAACTATCAGGTGTATGAGCATAGTCTATAATAACGCTGATGTCCTGGTAGGCATTTACCTGTACCCGCTCCATTCTCCCAGGAACACCTGAAAATGCAGGCAGACTATCGGCTATTGTGTTTAAATCTACTCCCAAATATATTGCTGTTCCTGTTGCTGCGAGCAAATTGGCTAAATTAAACTGACCAATTAAAGGAGAACTGAATTCAATATTTCCGACAGGAGTATGTATAATTCCTCGAACTCCTGTAGGTTGATAATTTAAATTAGTGGTGTATAAGTCGGCAGTGGGATTGGTAACACTATAAGTCCAGACTTTAGAAGATTCTAGCTCTTTAATTAATCTTTGACCATAAGGATCGTCTAAATTAATAATTGCTTTTCCTTTTAGATATTCTTCGCTAAACAACAATGCTTTAGCTTGAAAATACTCCTCCATATCCTGATGATAATCAAGATGATCTTGAGTTAAGTTGGTAAATACTCCCACTTCAAAACCACAGCCTTTTACCCTACCTTGAGCCAAAGCATGGGAACTAACTTCCATCACGGCAAAATGATTACCTGCTTCGACTGCCTCTGCCAACTGAGACTGCAATTCTACGGCAAATGGAGTGGTGTGGGTAGCAGTTTTACTATATCCTTCCCAACGAGTATAAAGAGTACCAAATAAAGCCGCAGGTTGCTTTGCCTGATGCAAAAAGTATTCAATTAGATGACTGGTAGTAGTTTTGCCATTTGTTCCTGTCACCCCAACAGCATGTAGTTTCTTAGCTGGATAATCATGGAATGCTGCGGCGATCGCACTACAGGTAGCAATCATATCTTCGGTTTGAATCACACAGGCTTCCTCTGTGGGGGGTTGCTTATCCGCAGCTTGGGGAGTAACCACTGCGGCGATCGCACCTTGTCCCACAGCACTTTGCCAAAATTCTCCTCCATCAACTCTTGTCCCTGGCATACCAATAAACAGATCCCCTGGCTGACATCCATGGGAGTTGGTGCATACTCTGTTTACCTCTAGATCTAAGGCGGAATGTTTGGGCTGAGGAAGGTTGACTTTAGCTAATAATTCACGCAACTTCATCATAATTATCTTTAAGATATAGGAACTAGATTCTTACTATATTTTGGATATTTTTTAGCCTACAATTATTAAATTTTTCTGTAACATTTGCTCTAGTTTGGCAACAGAAGCTCTAGGAGATATACGAGGCAAGGTTTTTTCGCGATCTCGAAGTTGCTGGCATAGCACAGGTACTTCATACTGATAGGTCACAAACCAATCTTCTTGGGTAGTTATGTCTCGAATTTCCAGCTCAAAAGAAATATTTTTAACATTGGATAGTTTCTCTTGTAGTCCTTCACACAGATGACAACCAGGTTTGCTATAGAGGATTAGATGCATGGAATCAAACAGAAAATATTTAGAATCTAACTATTCTATTGTCATACACATGCTGGTTATTTATTGATTTACATCAAATTAGAACATTTTAATATAGGCTTTATTTCGCTTAATTCTTTCAATATCGGTGATATTTAAGGATTTGTCAGTTTTTTTACATTTACATAATCAAACCTTAACCAAGCTTTTACTTGGTGCTAATTGTGTACCAGTAATATTTCGAAGGTGGCATTTAGTCCAGCGAAAGAATTACAGATAATTCACAAATTAATTAAATATCAAGATCAATGAGTTATAAGCAAAAAGGATTTAAAACAGTAGGTATTTTGGCTGCTGCTGCTTCTGTAGCTTTGATAGCACCCGCAGTAAAATCCCAAGATGGTTCTCTTATTAAAATTGACGGTTCTAGTACCGTATATCCTATTACCGAAGCTGTAGCTGAGGAATTTCAAATCGAAAAACAAGGTGCAATGCAGGTAACTGTTGGTGTATCTGGTACTGGTGGAGGATTTAAGAAATTCTGTTCTGGTGACGAGGCCGTTCGTACTGATATTTCTAATGCTTCTCGCACCATTAAAGAATCAGAAATGGAAATGTGTGAAGCTGCTGGAGTGGAATACATTGAGATTCCTGTAGCCTATGATGCAATTACAGTGGTTGCTAATCCCGAAAATCCCATCGAAAGCATGACTGTAGAAGAGTTAGGTGCTATTTGGGCTCCTGAGTCTGAGGGAGAAATCACCAACTGGAGTCAAGTAAACTCAGAATGGCCTGATGGGGAGTTTGTTCTATACGGCCCTGGTGCTGACTCTGGTACTTTTGATGGTTTTACTGATAAGATCAACGGTGAAGAAGGTGCAAGCCGTACTGACTATACTCCCAGTGAAGATGATAACGTCTTAGTACAGGGCGTATCCAGCGACCCCAACGCTTTGGGTTACTTTGGTTACTCCTACTATGAAGAAAACCAAGACCAGCTAAAAGCAATCGCTATAGACAATGGAGACGGCGCGGTTGCCCCTTCAGTAGAAACTGTCCGAGATGGTTCTTACGCGCCCCTATCACGCCCAATTTACATATATGTCAACGCTGCTGCTGCTGAAAAACCAGAGGTTGCTGAATTCGTTGAATTTTATCTAACTAATGCAGAAGGACTTGTACCCGAAGTTGGTTCTGTACCTCTAACTCCTGAAGAATATGAAGAAGGGATTGCTAAATTCCAGAACGGTGAAACTGGTACTACTGCTGCCAAGTAAATCGTAATTTATTATCACATTTATCACTTTTTAAGGGCGTAGCATTGCTATGCCCATGTATTGTTTTAAGGCTTAAATATGGCTCAAACAACTTTAAAATCTAGATCTAAAAATACATATAAGCCTAGGTTAGGGCGACAAATTAGAGAAAAAATTATTGAATTTATTTTATTTTTAGCTGCTTTTTCTTCTGTAGCGACGACAGTAGCGATTCTACACATTTTGATTAAAGAGTCGGTCTTATTTTTTCAGCAGGTTCCAATAGTTGACTTTTTGACAGGTACAAAGTGGACTCCTTTATTTATTAATCCTGAGTATGGAATTTTACCTCTTTTATCAGGGACTTTGTTAAGTGCAGGGGTGGCTTTAGTAGTGGCGATTCCTGCGGGAACAATTGCCGCTATTTATCTGAGTGAATTTGCTTCTAGTAAACTGCGAGAAATAGCGAAGCCCGCCTTAGAATTATTAGCTGCGATTCCAACTGTAGTCTATGGCTACTTCGCTTTACTTTACGTAACTCCTTTCTTACAAAACTTTTTCCCTAAACTGCCAGGATTTAACATTTTGTCAGCGGGATTGGTCATGGGACTAATGGTAATTCCTTTTATTAGCTCTATCAGTGAAGATGCTATGAGTGCTGTTCCTGTGGGCTTGCGAGAAGGTTCTTATGCTATGGGTGCAACTAAATTGCAAACGGCATTAAAGGTGGTATTCCCCTCCGCAATTTCAGGCATTAGCTCGTCTTATATATTAGGAACATCCCGCGCAGTTGGTGAGACAATGATTGTTGCGATCGCAGCTGGTTTAAGACCCATTTTAACCTGGATTCCTTTTGAACAAGGAGCAACCATTACCGCTTATATTGCCCAAGTCAGCTTAGGAGATCTACCTCATGGCACTTTAGCTTATCAAACTATTTTCGCAGCGGGTTTGACCTTGGTTTTGATGACTTTATTCCTCAACATTATCGGTCATTTCTTAGCTAAAAAATATCGCGAAATATATTAGATTGTTGGCTATGGAAAGGTAAGCTCTTGATCTGCCGATTCGTAGTTACTAGCTTTTAATTCCTTATTCATAAATGTATCTATTTGCTAGGATATCCTTCATCCCTCAATGTCTCAACCTAATTTAACAAAACTACGAGCAAATATTAATCGCCGTAAATTAATCAATACTATGTTTGCCTTTGTTGGTCTGATGGTGATCGCAACTGCAACTATTATTTTGCTCACATTAACTATCAAAATGGCGATTCAAGGAGCAGAAAAAATTACTCCAGAATTTTTCACCTCTTTTCCTAGCCGTAGAGCAGCAAGAGCAGGTATTCTTTCTGCCTGGGTAGGAACTTGTCTAGTTATGCTGGTCACCGCTTTTGCTGCCATTCCTTTAGGCGTAGCTTCTGGAATTTATCTTGAAGAATATGCCAAGAAAAACTGGATAGCCGATTTGATTGAAATCAACGTCACTAATTTAGCTGGCGTTCCTTCAATTATCTATGGCTTATTGGCTTTGGGCTTATTTGTCTACGAACTAGGTCTGGGACAAAGTATTTTGACGGCAGGTTTGACTTTGGCTTTATTGATTCTTCCTGTGGTCATCGTTACTACCAGAGAGTCTCTTAAAGCTATTCCCAGTAGTTTGCGAGAAGCAGCATATGCTTTAGGAGCAAGCAAATGGCAGACCATATGGGATCATATTTTGCCTTATTCCTTCGGGAGTATTTTAACTGGAGTGATTATTGGTTTGTCTAGGGCAATCGGTCAAACTGCGCCTATTATTACAATTGGTGCGCTAACTTTTATTGCCTTTTTACCCAAGTCACCCTTCACAGAAGACTTTCCCTTCGTTTCTTTTGAGTGGTTGCAAGCACCCTTCACAGTGATGCCTATTCAAATGTTTAACTGGGTATCTCGTCCCCAAGCCGCTTTTGAAATCAATGCCGCAGCTGCAGGAACAGTACTTATTTTTATGACCCTCGGTATAAATGCGATCGCTATTTTTCTCCGCTATCAATTACGAAAAGGTATCAAATGGTAATCAACAATTCACAAAAACAAATCATTTCAATTCCCAAGGCTGAAGTTGCCGATTTAGATTTTTACTACGGTTCTTTTCATGCTCTCAAAGGAATCAACATGACCGTTCCCGAACATAGCGTAACGGCGTTAATTGGACCTTCAGGCTGTGGTAAAACTACTTTTCTGCGCTGTTTTAACCGAATGCACGACCTTTATCCTGGAAATCGTTATGAAGGTTCTATTTGGCTAGATAAAGATACTAATATTCTCGGACGAAAAATAGACCCAATTGAAGTTCGGATGAGAATTAGCATGGTTTTCCAAAGACCTAATCCATTTCCCAAGTCTATTTATGAAAACGTAGCATATGGTTTGCGAGTGCGAGGAGAAAACAACCGCCGTTTAATGGATGAATAAGTAGAAGAATCCCTTCGAATTTCAGCATTGTGGTATGAAGTCAAAGATCGTCTCA
>ERZ1740059.643-NODE-643-length-18009-cov-5.763785_pt1 | contig 18009 bp, 18 predicted proteins | sample MGYA00581744_ERZ1740059 | MGnify/ENA primary metagenome ERZ1740059 (study PRJEB43018, sample SAMN04849738) | marine metagenome | isolation source: floating plastic debris | place: Pacific Ocean | collected 2008-08-28 | study: EMG produced TPA metagenomics assembly... | reverse complement strand
GGAGAGATTGTCTATGCCGATGGCTGGCAGGTGGGAGCGCGGCCCCGGCGTCAGTCCTAGCTTGACCCCGAACGCCGCCGACCTCAGCCCGCTGACACCAATCCCCGCGCCCGCCCGCGTTCGCTCTGTTGGAAGTCGAGGATCCGGTCGGCCAGCACGACCGGTGCATCACGCGCCACCAGATGCCCTGCCGTGTCAACGTGCGTAACCTGCAAGTGCGGGCACAGCGCGCGGAATCGGCGGACCTCGTCATTCGACATCGGCCCTTTCTGCCCCGCACGCACCAGCAAGAGCGGCAATTCCAGGCTCTGCGCCGCCTCGAGAAAGACGGTTGGCTGCGACAGGATGCTGTCGACCAGCGGAGACTGGCCGAGCCTTTCGCCCTGCCGGGTCAGGAAAGTCCGCACGCGGTCCGGATCTGGCGACGGGACGACATCGACCAGGACCAGGCCGGAGAGTCGCGTCTGTACCGGTTTCGCCGCGCAGGCCAGCAATAAGGCCAATCCGCCAAGCGAACCACCGACGACCAGACGCACGCTTGGATGCGCGCGCAGCATCGCTCTGGCATCCGCGGCAAAAGCCTCAATCCCGTCCCTGACAGACCCGTCACTGTCGCCATGCCCGCGTTGATCATAAGCAATCGATGCCAGGCCAGACCGGGCCAGTCTTTCCTGGATCGGACGCCAGACATGACGGCGTTCGCCGCCCGCATGCAGCAGGAGCATGTCCGGCGCCTCGCCGCATTGCGTGGCGACGAGCCGCGCGCCGTCGGAATTGAGTTCAACCTGTTTCATGGATTTACCTTGACTGCCCAAGGTATGTGGCATTAATACATTGAGCAGTCAAGGTACAGGAAACCAAATGCCCCAAAGCCTGAAACCACGTGTGCGGCGCACACCCGATGACGCCAAGCAAACCTTCCTCGCCTGCGCGGAAACTCTGCTGGTCGAAGACGGGCTCACCGCGGTTCAAATGCGCGCCGTGGCCCGCCTCGCGGATGTCACGGATGCTGCCATCGCACACCATTTCGGCAATCGCGACGGCTTGCTCAAGGCCCTGATGGATCATGTCGTCGCCAAAGTGCGCCGCGCCATTCGTACGATCACAGATCGCTGGACAGGGGCGCCTGACAGTTTTCGCAGGCTGATCGGCGATCTGGATGCGCTCTATGCGCAAGGCTATGCCGAATTGGCGCAGGCGCTCACTCATTCCGGCTGGCGCGACACTGGCCCGCCTTTACTGAAACCTGTCGTCGATATCCTGATCAAACAGAATGCGCATCCGGACACAGAGGCGAATGATATTCGCCGGGTCATGGCGGCGCTGCATATGGATCTCGCGCTCTACCCGCTCTATGGCGCCGCATTTCGCCGCAGCGTCGGCCTGCGCTCGAAACGCGAGCGCGCAAAACAGCTCGACTGGTGGGCCGCCAGCATCGAGCAGATGCTGTAGGCGCGCTGACAGGATGTCGCGCGGCGATCGGTGGTCTGGTCGATGTGCCGTCACACCGCTTAAGGTCACGCCATTGGAGGGACTCATGAACGATATACTTCTCTATTTGGCTGGCAGCCTGACGGTCGCGATCGCGATCATTCACGGCTATCTCGGCGCCACCAAAGTTGTTGGCCCGACCACCGCTCCCTCCTCCTCCGCCAAGCGGATCCTGCATGCCATCATGTTTCTCTCCGCCGTCTACTGGTTTGTCGGCGGAGTCTTGTTGATGGTCGCGCCCGCCCTGTTCGAAGGTGAGATCCGAAAATGGGTGGTCTATGGCGTCGCCGCCATGCTCACCACCGGGGCCTTCGGAAACATGTGGGGCACGCGCGGCAAGCATTTTGGCGGTTATTTTTTATTGCTGGTCAGCGGATTGGCGGTTTTCGGGGTGTGACCCCCTCTTGCCGTGACCGCGCGTCTCCCCCAAATGCCTTAGACACATTTGCGGCTGGAGGAGCCCCCGTATGACCACCCCTATTTATAAATCCACAATTGGCGTGATGATCCGTCAGGCCGAAGCCCTGGTCGGCATCATGACCGCTGGCCGCGAACACCTGGGCGACGGCGCCGACGCCTTCATCAATGAAAAGCTGATCGAGGACATGCTGCCTTTCTCCTTCCAGATCCGGGCGGTCTGTCATCAAACCATTGGCGGCATAGACTCGATGCGCTCAGGACAAGCGGGTCCACCGCCAGACATGGACGTGTCGTCTTACGCCCAGCTCGAGACCCTGCTGACCGATAGCATCGCTGCGCTGAAAGCGGTCGAGCCGGCCGAGCTTGATGGCCTCCTCGATAAGGATCTCGTCTTTGTCCTCGGTGACTTCAAATTGCCGTTCAAGGGGCTTGGCTTTTTGACCTCGTTCATGATGCCAAACTTCTTCTTCCACATGACCACGGCCTATAATCTGTTACGGCAGAAAGGCGTGCCGATTGGCAAGCGCGAATATCTCGGCGCAATGGATATGAATATGGGCTAGCGATGCGCGTGCGCGAAGACTTTATCGAAGCGATCAAGGCCGCGCACGAAACAGGCGGCGCCAACCGCGTGCGAGAGACCCTGGCGCGGTTTCTCGCCGACTGGCAAGGCCCGCCGCCCTGGATCGGTGCGCTGGAGCGCGGCGACTTCTCGGTCATCTATCGCGATGGTGCGCTGACCATCATGAATATAATCTGGCCGCCCGGGATCATTACCGAGCCGCACAATCACAATAGCTGGGCGGTGATCGGCATCTATCAGGGCCGCGAAGACAACCTGCTCTGGGCCCGCGACGGCGACGGGATCAAGCCGATTGGCGCGCTGACCCTGTCAGCCGGTGACACGCACGCGATGCGCCGGGACGAGATTCACACCGCGTTCAATCCCAGCCAGAGCCTGACGGGCGCCATTCATATCTATGAAGGCGATTTCCTGACGACGCCGAAGCGGGAATGGGACCCGGTCACGCATGAGGAGCGGCCACGCATCATGGCCGACACGTTCGGGCGCTTTGAGACCTAGGGTCCAGTCCTCAGCCGGCGTGGAACAGGGATGTGATCATGTCTGCCCCAGGCGCACCACCTGAGCGGCGACGGCGACGGCGACGCATCCGCGATTGCAGCTCATCCCGCGCCACTTTCAGTGGCTGGGCATCGGCTTCCTGCTTCGCCAGATCTTCGCGATTGGCACAGAATTCGGCATAGGCTTCCAGTTCCGGCGCCAGATCCATCGCCGCCAGATCGACCATGATTGTGTCATCCAGGAATCCGATCCCAGGCAGGTCATCCGGGATGATATCGTTCGGGTCGGCAAAATAGGCGAGCACTTCCAGAACCCGGTCGCGATCGTCACTTTCGAGGTTCCAATCGCGGTCCTTCAGCATGTCGACCATGTTCTGCAGGGTCAGCATCCGCGATACAACGAAGGTTGGCGGGTCGCTTTCCATTGCCTTTACCGCCAGAGCTTCCGCCGCCAGGATCACCCGGTCATCATCCCGCAAGGCGCGGTTCTTCCGCGCGTTGGACAGGCGATTGCGAAAATACTCGATATCCTTCGGACCAAGCTCGAAATTGATACGCAGCGATTGCTGATCTTGGACTTCCATTACGGTTCTCTCCCCATAAGCGTATGTTATCATTCACGATGCCGACAGACGCGCCCGGATGCAAGCGCGAAATTGCGCCCCAACCCGCGGATTTCGACTTGCCCTTCTTTCGCATCCGCGCTTGGCTTGAGCAAAATCACGGGAGGCACCACTATGACGCGTATCAGTTCAGCGCCGCAGGACCAGCTGGAGGCCAGCCAGGATCTGCTCGCACTCGCCGCCGCAGCAATGGGGTTTGAAGCCAATTCCCTGAAAGTCATGGCGCGGCAGCCCGCGATCCTGCAGGGCTTTATGGGCCTGTCCGCGGCAATCCTTGGGCCAGACGCCAGTCTGGACCCGGTCCTGCGCCAGATGATTGCACATATTTCCAGCGCCGCGGCGGGCTGTGCCTATTGCCAGGCCCATACCGCGCATGGCGCTGAGCATCGTGGCGCGGAGAGCGCCAAACTCGACGCTCTGTGGGAGTATGAGACCAGCGACCTGTTCAGCCCGGCCGAGAAAGCCGCGCTGGATCTCGCCCTTTCGGCGGGGAGCGTCCCCAACCAGTCAACGGATAAACAGTTCGACGCTCTGCGCGAACACTATAGCGAAGACGAGATTGTCGAAATCGTCGCGGTGATCGCGCTATTCGGCTTCCTCAATCGCTGGAATGATACACTTGCGACCAGTCTCGAAGATAGCCCGCTCGCCTTTGCCGAGGCGCATCTCGCACCAAAAGGCTGGGTCGGCGACAAGCATAAGGATTAAAATGACCATCCGCCCCTATCACGCGGCCGATCTGGAGACCTTGTTTGCCGCCAATCAAGCCTCTGTGCCCGGAGTCGGCGCCGAGACGCTGAACGACCTGACCACCTGGATCAATCTGGCGACCTGCCTGGTGGCAACGGACTCGGCGGATCAGGCCCTCGGGTTTATCACGATCATGCCGCTCGGCCTCAGCGCTTATCCGAGTCCGAATATGCGCTGGTTTGAGTCCTATTCAGAAGCGACCGGCAAGTCCGTCGTCTATGTCGACCGAATCGCTTTGCTTCCAGAGGCACGCGGGATGCGGCTGGGCGAACAGCTTTATCAGACCGCTTTCGATCAGTTTACCGACACGGATGAGATCGGATGCGAGGTCAATACACAGCCGCCAAACCCGGGCTCACATCGCTTTCATAAACGCCTCGGATTTCGGGAAGTCGGCACGCAAACCTTTGTTCCGGGGGAGAAATCTGTCACCTATTATGTCCGCCCGCTCTAGCGCTTAGTCAGGTCAGTTGACGCAGCGGAGCCTGTCGCGGTTCGGATAAGATTTTATCGCTTTTGATCTCGACAGAGACGAAATTCGGCGCTTCATTCGATTCTGGTTCCCCAAAAGAGGCAGCTTAAGCGGCCCGAAACGGGAGATCCAAAGGAGACGCCAGAGAGAATGAAACCCACTGACACCGGGAATCCGGACTATTTTCACAAAGTGGTCGACTGCCAATGGGCTTGCCCGGCACACACCCCAGTTCCCAATTATATCCGACTGATTGCGCAGTGCCGCTATAGTGACGCTTATATGGTCAATCGCGCGTCAAATGTGTTTCCCGGCATCCTCGGTCGGGTTTGCGACCGTCCTTGCGAACCGGCCTGTCGGCGGACGCGGGTCGAAGAAAAGCCGGTGGCGATTTGCCGTCTTAAACGCGTCGCCGCCGACCATCGCGAGGACATTACCGATCGGCTCCCCAAGAAGCCGGCGCAGACCAATGGCAAGAAAATCGCCCTGATCGGTGCCGGCCCGGCATCCTTCACGGTCGCCAATGATCTGGCGCCCCTCGGCTATGAATGCACGATCTTTGAAAAGCTCGACAAGCCGGGTGGCTTGATGCGGTCCAACATACCGGCCTTCCGACTGCCGGAAAGCGTGCTGATGGAAGAGTTGAATTACATCCTCGATATGGGGGTCGAGCTGAAGCTTGGGACGCCGGTCGAGAGTATGAGTGCGCTACTGAAAGAGGGCTATGATGCCGTCTTCGTCGGCACTGGCGCGCCGAAAGGCAAGGACCTTGGTCTGCCGGGCCGGGAAGAAAGCGATGCCAATATACATATCGGCATCGATTGGCTCGAATCCGTCGCCTTCGAACATATCGACAAGATCGGCAAAAAGGTCCTGATCATCGGCGTCGGCAATACCGCGATGGATTGCTGCCGCACGTCACTGCGTCTCGGCGCGGACTCTGTCAAAGTCATGGCCCGCAAGCCGCGCGCTTTCTTCAAGGCGTCTGAGTGGGAGCTTGAGGATGCTGAAGAAGAGAATGTGGACATTATCGTCAATCATTCCCCCAAGGCCTTTGTACACGAGAATGGCAAGCTGACCGGTATGCTGTTCGAGCTGATGGAATATGACCTCGACGATGCCGGCAAGATCACCGACCAGCGCGTAGTCGGCGAAGAAATCATCCCGTGCGACGATGTCATTCTTGCCATTGGCCAGGAAAATGCCTTCCCATGGATTGAGGCCGATGCCGGCATCGAGTTTGACAAGTGGGACGTGCCCATGGTCGACAAGACGCCGTTCGAATCCACCCGCAAAGGCGTCTTCTTTGGCGGCGATTCAGCTTTTGGTCCGCTCAACATTATCTGGGCGGTCGAGCATGGGCATCAGGCCGCCATCTCGATCCACAATCATTGCCGCGGCGTGCCGCTGACCGATCGCTTGCCGGATGGGGTCAAGCTCAGTTCGGCCAAGATGGGCATGATGGAATGGCGTTATTCCAACGCCTTTGACGGTTCGGAACGCCGCAAGATGCAGCATGTCGAACTGGTCGACCGGTTCAAGAAAATCGATACCGAAGTCGAGCTCGGCTTCTCTGCCGAACAGATTGCCACCGAAGTGCAGCGCTGCCTGAATTGTGATGTTCACACCGTGTTTGACCCACCCCTCTGCGAGGAGTGCGATGCCTGTATTGATGTCTGTCCGGTGGAGTGTCTGACGATCACGCCGAATGCCGAGACAGAGGGCGAGCTTCGCGCAGCACTCACTGCGTCGGACGACACGGTCGATCAGGATCTGTATGTCTCCGCGCCCCTACCGCTGACCGGGCGCGTGATGATCAAGGACGAGAATATCTGCCTGCATTGCGGGTTGTGCGCCGAACGCTGTCCGACGTCGGCCTGGGATATGAAGGAAGGCGTGATCGAAATTCACCATGCCGTCGATCAACGCGAACTCAGCGAGGCCTGACATGAGTGGACCCGGCCTGAATGATTTCGTGATCAAGATCGGTACGGTCAATGGCACCGGCTCGGCCAGTGCCAATGGCCTGTTGATGAAGTCGATTTTCCGCATGGGCATTCCGGTCGTCGGCAAGAATGTCTTCCCGTCCAATATTCAGGGCCTGCCAACCTGGTATGAGATCCGCGTCTCAGGCGATGGCTATACCGGCCGCTCCGGCGATGTCCACATGATGGTGGCAATGAATCAGGCCACATATGATCAGGACCTGGCCGAACTCAGCACAGGCGGCATCCTGCTTTACGATTCCACCTGGCCGCGTCCGCAATTGGAAAGCCGGCCGGATGTCACCGTGATCGGTGTGCCGCTCATGCAGATGTGCAATGAGGTGGTCAAGGCGGCCCGCTCGCGCATCCTGATGAAGAACATGGCCTATGTCGGCGCCGTTGCGGCCCTGGTCGACATTGATCTCGATGTGATCCGTTCCCTGATTGAAGAGACCTTCGCCGCCAAGGCCAAGCTAATCGACAGCAATATGCAGGCGGTGAAGCTGGGCTATGATTATGTCAAAGCCAATTATGAGACGCCGCTCCGCTTCCGCGTCGCGCCGCTGAACAAGACCGAAGGCAAGGTCATGATCGACGGCAATACGGCGGCGGCCCTCGGCTGTGTCTATGCCGGCGCCACGTTTGGCGCCTGGTATCCGATCACGCCATCCACCTCTCTGATGGATGGGTTTGTCAAATATTGTAAGAAGCTGCGCGTCGATCCGGAAACCGGCAAGAACAAGTATTGTATCATTCAAGCCGAAGACGAACTCGCCGCCGCCGGTCTGATCATTGGCGCCGCCTGGAATGGCGCGCGCGCCTTCACACCAACGTCTGGGCCGGGCATTTCACTTATGAGCGAGTGGATCGGCTATGCCTATTTCACCGAAATCCCAGTCGTCTTCTGTGACATTCAACGCACCGGGCCATCGACCGGCATGCCGACCCGCACCCAGCAATGCGATATCCAGACGACCGCCTATGCCTCGCATGGCGATACCAAACATATTGTCCTGTACCCGGCGGATCCGAATGAGTGTTTCTCTTTCGCCGCCCGGTGCTTTGACCTGGCTGAGCGGTTCCAGACGCCGGTCTTCTTCCTGTCCGACATTGATATCGGCATGAATGACTGGATGGTGGATCAGCTGACCTGGGACGAAGCCTATGTCCCGGATCGCGGCAAGGTCTTGAGCAAGGAAGATCTCGACAAGATGGAGTCTTTCTCGCGCTATCTTGATGTTGATGGCGACCATATTCCCTATCGCACCCTGCCCGGCGCGGATCCGAAAGGCTCCTATTTCCTGCGCGGCTCGGGTCATAACAAGCATGCGCGCTATACCGAACTTGGCCATGAATATCAGGAAGTCGTCGATCGCCTGCGCGACAAGGTAGAGAGCGCCAAACATGTCGTGCCGAAGCCGATTGTGCGCCCGGCCAAAACCTCGACCCGCTATGGCGTGATCGCCATCGGGTCCAGCCATGCCGCGGTCCAGGAGGCACAGTCACGTCTGGAAACAGATGGCGTTGGCGTGGACTATATGCGCGTCCGCGGCTTCCCGTTCGCGGACGAGGTCGAGTCCTTCATTCAGGCGCATGACCATGTCTATGTGGTGGAACAGAATCGCGACGCGCAATTGCTCAACCTGTTGCTGACCGAAACCAAAGTGCCGCGCGAAAAGCTCAGCTCCGTGCTGCACTATTCGGGGGAACCCCTGAACTACAAAACCGTCTATGATGCGCTGATACAGCGGCTGAAAGTGAGGAAGATCGCATGACCTCCTTCGTCAAACCGAAAATCCGCCGGCTTAATGAACCGATAAATGCGCTTGGCCATGCCCGCGCCGATTACGAAGGCAACATGTCGCCCCTGTGCGCTGGCTGCGGCCATGCCAGCGTCGCCGCCGCCATTGTCCGCGCCTGTTATGAACTGGCTATTCCGCCGCACCGGGCTCTGAAGATTTCCGGCATTGGCTGTTCGTCCAAGACGCCGAGCTATTTCATGAATGAATCGCACGGCGCCAATACGGTGCATGGCCGGATGCCGTCTTTTGCCACTGGCGCTTTGTCTGCCAATAGTGATCTGCCGACAATTGGCATTTCTGGCGATGGCGACAGCTTGTCCATCGGCCTTGGGCAGATGGCACACGCGATGCGCCGCAATGTGAACATGCTCTACATGCTTGAGAATAATGGCGTTTATGGCCTGACCAAAGGCCAGTTCTCCGCCTCGGCCGATCTCGGCTCTCTGCCCAAGAAGGGGACGCCGAACGAATTTCCGGCCATCGACCCGGTCGCCTTCGCGCTCTCTGTCGGCGCAACGTTTGTCGCGCGCAGCTTCTCCGGCGACCGCAAGCAGCTCGTGTCCCTGATCAAGGCGGGGATCAAGCATAAGGGCTTTGCGATGATTGATGTGATCAGCCCCTGTGTGAGCTTCAACGACCATAAGGGCTCGACCAAGTCATACGCGCATACCTATGAATTCTACTCCACCGCGGTACACGCTGACTATATCGCGCCGAGCGAGGAGATTGTTGCCGCCTATGATGAGGGCGAGGTGATGCCGATCGAACTGCATGATGGTGGCATGATCCAGCTTCGCAAGCTTGAAGCCGATTATGATCCGACCGATCGCGGCGCTGCATTCAGCCGCGCCGTCGCAAGTGACTCGGCGAATGAGATCCTGACGGGCCTGCTCTATCTTGATGAAAGCCAGCCGGACCTGCACCAGACGCAGAATATGGAAGACCGGCCTCTGAACGAGATTCCGTATACGGAACTTAATCCAGGATCAGAGGCACTGGCAGCCTTGCAGGCGGAATTTCGTTAGCCGCCTTTCAACTGAATGGCTTTCACGGTCTGCTCGATCGCCCCAAAGATCGATTTGCCGTCGGCATCCATCATCTCGATCCGGACGGTATCATCTGGCTTCATGAAAGGTGTCTGAAACTCACCGCTGGCAATCTTCTCAATCATGCGGATTTCGGCGATGCAGGAGTAGCCGCGTCCACCTTCGCTGACCGGCTTGCCGGGGCCGCCATCTGCGTCTTTGTTCGAAACCGTCCCTGAGCCAATCACGGTCCCAGCCGTCAGAGGCCGCGTCTTGGCGGCGTGGCTGACCAGCCGGGCGAGTGAGAAGGTGGCGTCGACGGCTGCTTCGGCCCGGCCAAACGGGGCGCCATTATAATCGACGCGCAAAGGCAGGTGCACCAGCGCGTCCTTCCAGGCCGCGCCCAGCTCATCCGGCGTCACCGCGACCGGCGAGAAAGCGCTGGGCGGTTTGGATTGGAAGAAGCCAAAGCCTTTGGCCAGCTCCGGCGGGATCAGTCCGCGCAGCGAGACATCATTGCACAGCATGATCAATTTGATGTGGTCCGCCGCTTCCGCCGCGCTGACGCCCATCGGCACATCATCCGTGATGACGGCAATCTCGCCTTCCATGTCGCAGCCCCAGGCAATATCGCCCAGCGGGATATCATCGCGCGGACCCAGAAACACGTCAGAGCCGCCCTGATACATCAGCGGATCATCGTAAAAGCTCTCTGGCACTTCGGCGCCGCGGGCTTTGCGGACCAGCTCGACATGGTTGATGTAAGCCGAGCCATCGGCCCACTGAAACGCCCGTGGCAGAGGGCTTTCGCAATCATGCTCATGAAACCTGAAGGTTGGAACCGAGCCCAGCTCGACGCCTTCCGCCATACGGGCGAGCCGCGGCGCCGCGGCCTCCCAGTCATCAAGGGCCGCTTGCAGGGTTGGCGCAATGCGCGCAGCGTCGGTACAGCGAGTCAGGTCTTTCGAGACAACAACCAGGCGCCCGTCGCGGGAGCCATTCTTCAGGGTGGCGAGTTTCATATATCAGCTTTCTTCGGCGATCTTTTCGTGTAGCCAGGCGGCATGGCGCGGGGCTTTCTTGGTCTGGCTCCACTCTTCAAGCATATCCGGCGCGACGCGTTTCAGCTCCGCATACTGATCCGGCGTGCCGATGTCGCAGGCCAGCTCCAGACGGTGTCCGTTCGGGTCGAAGAAATAAATAGATTTGAAAATGCCATGATGGGTCGGGCCGATCACGTCCAGGCCCTGTGCCTCCGCGCGAGCTTTGGCATTTAACAGGTCTTCCATCGAACTGACCTTGAACGCGATATGTTGCACCCATTCTGGCGTGTTCTGATCGCGGCTCATCTCGGGCTGCTCTGGCAACTCAAAAAAGGCCAGTACATTGTCATTCCCGGCATCCAGAAAGATGTGCATGTATGGATCATAAGCGCCTGTTGAAGGCACATGGTCTTCGGCGATTGCGAGTTGGAAATCCATGCCGAGGACATCTCGATAGAAATCGACCGTCTCTTTCGCATCTTTGCAGCGATAAGCGACGTGGTGGACGCCTTGCAGGTTTGGCGTGTCAGTCATCGGCGTCCTCCTTTTTTGGGAAAAAAGCCCTCGCAAGAAACAATCCTGCAAATGCTCCGAACAATGTGATCACGGTCTCAACGGCGAGTTCGAGAAAGCCGCTTTTAAAATCAATTATTCGACTGCCTAATTGGGTCGCGAAAACGAGCGATGCGATCCAAACCGCGAAGCCAGCCGTCGAAAGATTTAGCTTATCCACTAAGCCGGCTCCTCCACTTCTAAGACGCCGCGCTCAACCTGATCACGTTCAATGCTCTCGAACAAGGCTTTGAAATTGCCTTCGCCGAAGCCATCCTTGTAATCGCCGACGCGCTGGATGAATTCGAAGAAGACCGGGCCCAGCTGCGGTTGCGCGAAGATCTGCAGCAGCAGGCGCGGCTGGCCGCCCTCCGTTGTCCCGTCAAGCAGAATACCGCGCGACTTGAGCTCGGCTTCGGCCTGGCCATGCCCCGGCAAACGCTCCGACAACATCTTGTAATAGGTCTCTGGCGGCGCCGTCATGAACGGAATCCCTTGTGCCTTCAGCTTATCCCAACACGTAACCAGATCATCGCAGATCAGCGCGATGTGCTGAATCCCTTCACCGTTGAATTCGCGCAGGTATTCTTCGATCTGGCCTTTGCCGCCATCGCCTTCTTCATTCAAAGGAATGCGGATCTTTCCGTCTGGCGCCGTCAGCGCTTTTGACGTCAGACCCGTATACTCGCCCTTGATATCGAAATAGCGGATTTCCTGGAAGTTGAAGAGCGTTTCATAGAAATCCGCCCAGTATTTCATCCGCCCGCCATAAACATTGTGGGTCAGATGATCGACGAGCTGAAAGCCACAGCCTTCCGGATAGCGTTCAACGCCGGGCAAATATTCGAAATCGATATCATAAATCGTGTGACTGCCTTCACCGTCTTCATACCGATCAATCAGATAGATGATCGAGTTGCCAATGCCCCGAATGCCGGGAATGCGCAGCTCCATGGGACCCGTCTCGACATGGATTGGTTCAGCGCCATTGGCCAACAAATGATCATAGGCTTTGACGACGTTGCGAACCCGAAAGCCCATCCCACAGGCACTCGGACCATGCTCACGCGAAAAGTACCAGGCCGCGGAGCGCGGCTCGTAATTGGTAATGAAATTGATGCCACCCTGGCGCCAGAGCTCGACATCCTTGGAGCGATGGTGCGCGACTTTTGTAAAGCCCATGGATTCAAAAACTGGCTCGAGCACACCTTTTTCAGGAGCTGAAAACTCAATAAATTCAAAGCCATCCAATCCGGCTGGATTTTCAAACAAATCGGCCATGACGCCACCTCCTCGCACCTGTTTCGCAGTCTTTCATACGATATAACGCATAATAGTTGCATATACAACTAATTTGTAAGGACTCGCCTTTTTGAACCATGCGGGCCAAACAGGAGCCATGTCCGAACGCTTCCTGTCCGACCTTGAACGCGCGTGCCAGACCTTTGCTGCTCAGCCCGGTCAGATCGCGGTCATTGTCGAGTCCAAATCGGATCCGTCGGACCGTGTGGCCGTGAATCCGACCTTAGCAATGCCATCGGCCAGCCTGATCAAAGTCGCGATCGCTTGCGCCGCGGCAGCGGATCCGGATCTGGACCTGTCGACGCCGCGAAGGATCGGTGATCTCGATGAGACGTTCTACTGCTCGATCCTGCAAGCGTTTGAGCCTGGCGATAAGGTGTCTCTGAAGGCCTTGATCGGACTGATGTTGATCGTCAGCGATAATCCCGCCACGAGCGCTGTTCTGAACGAGATGGGAATGGACAAGGTGAATGCCTGGCTCGCTGAGAACGGCCTGAACGGCACGAATGTGTGTGTCGGCTTCGACGACGACTCCCTCGGGGCCCCTTTGCGCGCCAATCTGACCCATGCAGAAGATTGCCTGAACTTGCTGAAACTTGTGGAAACTACGCCCGAGTATGGCTTTGTGTTGCATATGTTGCGCAACAATCTGCGCAATGACCGGATCCCCAGGCTGCTCCCCGACAGCGCGGTAATCGGCCACAAAACGGGCACCCTGAACGGGCTTATGCATGACATCGCGGTCATCGATTCACCGGACGCTGGCTACTATCTGATCGTGCTGGCCAACGGCTTGCCGGACGGTCACGATTTCGCTGGCGAGATCGCGCGGTTTTCGAAGGCGGTTCATGATTTGATGGCGGAATGACATTCGGCGGGACGCGGCTCGGCTATCGCGCATCATCCGTCCTGTCTATTTTGCGATTGAAACGATCATGCGCGCGCGACGAAAATGGCTCTCACTATTGGGGTATGCGCCATGTCACCTGGTAAGATGCGCCCGAATGCATTTCAAACGTCGCGCGAATCTCTGTTGCCGTTGCCAACGCTTCGGCCGGCAGGTTGAGATAGGCAGGTTGAGCGACGGCCGCGATGCGGAAACGTCGGCGGATCGGTTTTTCTCCGAGTTCCAGAATTTCACCCTCATCGAGCAATGTGATCACCACGCTCTTAATGTTCAGGCGGCCCGCCTCGATGTGACGTTCTGGAACGATTTCCTGAGTGATCTCGAAGCGAGCGTGCCCGGAAAATCCGCCTGTCGCATCGCCGAACAAAAAGCCCCGCACCCGAACAGGCCCGTCGGCAAGCTCCCCCAGGTCCGAGCCTCCAAAGGACGTGTAAGGATTTTGCATCAACGTCGCCTGGGCGGCCCCCGCCGACAGACCGATCGTCAGGAGCGCGATCGCCGCACTCTTCAATGACAGGATTTTTCCTTGCTGGATCCGGTTTTTCAGCCACCAGCCGCACAGGATCGCGCCGCCGACCAAAAACAGGCCGGCAACGAACACAGCGTAAGGGAGGGCACTGACCCCGGCCAGGATTGGCTCTTTGGTGACCGTAAATGTGATGGACGCAAACAGGGCAGAAACAACGAGGATGGGCAAAGCAGCAATTTGCATGCGGCTCGCGCCGCGCGACTTAAGGCGCTTCCAGGTCAGCCAGACGCCGCTCACCGACAGGCCGGTCATGAAAACCCCAAACACGAAATAGACGAGCTTCAGGGGCAGGCCACCAAAATCGCCAAAATGAAGCGGATCTGCGATTTGATTGGTCCATTGCACGGCTGGTAAGTCGCGCGAGCGCCGAACATGTAAAACGTCCAGTGTCTCAGGGTGGATGTAAACCGCGTTGGCGCGTTGCCGAACGATCGGGTTCCCGGCTTTCCCCATCACCCGTATCGCGCTGCCGGGTAAAACGGCAAAGGTGAACGCGGTAATGTTCAATTCAGGATAAGCCTCTTGAGCGATCCGCAAGATTTCATCCGCGGACGGATCCATAATCACATCATTCGTGACGTCCGCGATCTCTCTGAGCTCCGGCGGGGCCGACGGTTCAAAGTCCGTTCCCAGAAACTCCGCATAGTACCAGAGCCCGGTTGTGACCATCAGGACGAAAAACCAGATGCTCCAGAGCCCTGCAGCCTTGTGCGCGTCACCAATAGCCGTTCGCGCGCCTTTCGAAACGCGAATGCGCGTCATCAAAGTGCGCCAGTTTCGCGATGTTTTCAGACCCGTATAGAGCGAAATGATCAGGATAATCGCCATTGAACAGACAAGTGTCAGTCCAACCACTTTCGGCAGATAGAGATAGCGATGCATATCTCGAAAGAAGCGTTGAAGCGTAAAATATGGGGTTTGTCCGGTAACCTCACCTGTCCACTGATTGACGTGAATGAATTGTTGCGTCGCATGCTCATCAATCACGGTGACACGATAGGCAAAATGGTCGCCCATCATGTGCTGAACCCCCATAATCGTCGCATCCGGATCATACGCCCGAACCGCATCCAGCATGTCATCATAAGACACTTTTTCGGTGCCCGGGCTGACGCGCATGTCATGCTGGGTCAGCCAATCCAACTCGTGCGAGACCGTGGCCATTGTCCCCGTAAAGAGGACAACGACCATGATGACGGCGAGGTGAAACCCCACCCATGTGTGAAGCTCATAAAGCCGTTTCCGCGCACTCTTCTTTTTGCGAGGTTTCGCATTGCCCTCGCTGACATTTCCAGAAGATCGAAACGACAATAGACCCATTTAGAAATTCACGTCGATGCCGGCGCCGATGACGCGAGGCGACTGTACGGTGAAGCCAGGAGACTGAAGACTGACAACCCCCGACGACGATCCAACATTGGCGAAGAACCGAGACGTATAACGATCTCCATCGAGCAAGTTTGAGCCAAAGACATAAGCCTGAACGCGATCATTGCGCCACCCGAACCGGCCCGTCAAATCGTAGCGCTCCTCGCCGCCAATATCCAGACGACTGACCACATCCGGGTCACCCCCTGCCGCGAGCAAGTCTTGCGTATCCAGATTCGGAATGCCGCCGACGGTTTCACCCGTGAAACTCAGACTTGCATTGCCAAACAGGCCGTTGTCGCCTTCCCAATCACCGCCAAGCGTGAAGGTCAGGTTGGGCGCGCTGGGAAAGGAATCGCCTGAGAGGTTTTCAAATTGCGGGTCGGCGCCAGGAATGAGGTTTCCATCTGAGTCGACCGCGAAGGGGAAATCATCAAATTCGGTTTCCAGAAGACCAATCGTTGCGAAGGCGCCAATATTATCTGTGACCTCAAAGTCGGCTGAGAGCTCCAGACCGTAGAGCGTGCTTTCCCCCGCATTTACAATCAGATTGTCATCGGACCGGCTGGGATCAAACCCATCGACCAGCACCTGTTGATCCTCGTATTGTGAGTAAAAGATATTGCCGTTTAGGGTCAGGCGACCGTCCAGCAGGACGTTGCGCATCCCCACCTCAAATGTGTTCAGGAATTCAGGGTCATATTGGCCAACAAATTGTTCAAACCCTGCAATGTTGGGGTTTTCACGAACAGCGACGAAGGCGCCGCCGGCGCGATATCCCCGCGAAATCGATACGAAAACAGAACTGTCTTCGTTGATCTCATATGTCAGGGACGCGCGCGGCAAAAACGCCTCGAAATCTGCCGCCGTTGTGGGCTCCGTATTTGGACCAAAGAATTGCGCGACCGCCAGCTCACACGGCAGCGTTGCGACCGCAAACGGGTCAGGGCTTGGGACCCCAAAAATCGCCGCGGGCGCCGAGATGAGACACCCTTCTGAATCGATCCCCGCGCTGAAGAAACGACCGCCTTCGGCAAATTCTTCGAAATCATACCGCGCCCCGAAACCAAGCGTCCATTTCGGCGCAAAATCCCAGTCAAACTGCCCGAAGATCGCATAGTTTTCGGTATCGAAAGTCTGCCCCTGACGGAGGACAAGCAAGGATTCCGGAGGCGCAACATTGACGAGCTGCGCAAATGGACCCGCGACCGCTCTGGCCTGGTCCTGCAAAATCGAACTCGTATTGAGATTCGTATTTCGCTCTTCCTCCAGATAGTAGGCGCCTGCCAAGCCACGAATGGTCTCAAAATCGAACTCGACGCGCGTTTCTACAGATAGAATGCTTTCATCAAATTCATTGGCGGTGAAACCGCCGAACCGCGCGATATCATTCTCATCGCCGAAAAATCTTTCGGTTGAATAGTCTTCATAGGTGACGATGGCACGCCCCGTAATGGCGTCTGTAAACTCGTACTCTGTCTCACTGACGAGCCTGAGTCCCTCATTGTCGTTTCCAACGAGTTCATTTCGGGCTGTATCGCGCAGGCGTGGATCGAAATCCAGAAAATTCGGATCGGTAATATCGGTCGGGGTGCGCACGAAGATACTGTCTTCGCCAAATACCTCTGACTCGCCATAATCGACCGTCAGTTTGGTTGAGAATTGCGGCAGGCTGTCAGGGGCGAGCAAGAGCTTGCCGCGGACGGTCAGGCTTTCGGTGACGTTGAAGTCATCCCCGTTAAGGACCTGACTGGTCAGAAAGCCATCGGAGCTCTGCATATCAACCGCCAGTCGCCCCGCCAACAGCCCATCTATAATCGACCGACCATAGGCACCGGCGAGCTGGTAAGTATTGCCTTCCGCATAGGTCGCCCGGAACTTGCCTTCCGGTTCAAACGTCGGATCCGCCGTCTTGATGAAAATACCGCCCGCCAGAGCATTGCGCCCTTGCACAGAAGACTGCGGTCCGCGAAGCACCTCAACTTGCTGCGTATCCCACAACCCCAAGGGGCCACGGTTGAAATTGAGGCTGGTGATTGGCGACCCGTCGACATACACACTCGACGTCACACCCTGGCCCGCACCGCCAACACCGGCGCGACCGATTCCACGGATCGAGAAGTTCGAATCCGCGCCCCCGACAGTGGTCACATTGGGCACTTTCAAAAGCAATTCTGAAAGCTCGGTGATTTGCTCGCGATCCAGCCGTTCCGCGTCAAACACCTCGGCTGAAACTTCAAGGTCTTGCAGCGACTGTTCGATCTTTGTGCCGAGGACGATAACTTTGTCTTCGACGCGTTCCGTGTCTTCGGACGCGGGCGCATCCTGGGCAAATGCCGGGCCCGCAACCGCTGTCAGCAGCGCCCAAAGCGCGACCGTGGACTTGAGTGTTTTCATGTAAAGAAGCTCTACCTAGATTTTAATGAGACGCATTCGCAATATAGACCGATTGAGATCAGCTCAAGCCTTTTGTGCGAAAAAATCGAAGTCGACGTCTTCCTTGGCTGATTGCGCTGAAATGGCGGTCATTCGCGGCAAGGATGGAGCATGGCGCAGTCGCGGGCGAATGTTCTTTTATGCTCCTCGTCAGACACTGAAATTAGCGGCAAGGAGCGCCCTAAAACGGACTCTCAAAAACCCACGCCGTATAGATGATC
>ERZ1740059.641-NODE-641-length-18024-cov-6.278034_pt1 | contig 18024 bp, 15 predicted proteins | sample MGYA00581744_ERZ1740059 | MGnify/ENA primary metagenome ERZ1740059 (study PRJEB43018, sample SAMN04849738) | marine metagenome | isolation source: floating plastic debris | place: Pacific Ocean | collected 2008-08-28 | study: EMG produced TPA metagenomics assembly... | reverse complement strand
CTTCCGCCGCATGACCGGCGCCTTGCTCATGCCGCACCAGGACGTGACGGATGGACGGTTCGGAAAACAGGGAATCGTAAATCGGGAGCACCGCCCCACCGGGATAGCCGAACATCACTTCCACACCCTGTTCCTTTAGCGCGGTGATGACGATGTCCGCACCAGTCATCTGGTCGGCTTCGGTCTTGGCCTCAGGCTTGGTCTGCGTATCCATGATCTTGATCCTTAAAGGGTTTTGCAGGGGTGGGTTTGAGTTAAAAAAAAGGGTCTCCGGTTAAGAGACCCTGTTAAAAGCACCTGCGGCTGACCGTGTGTGGATGGTCAGCGCAGGTGCCTAATAACGAGTACGACTGTTGGACGCATGAAGCGTTTCCTCCCAAAAGTTAACTGGGGCATAACTTACCAATTAACCCCCGTCAACCTCCTTATAAAGGGCATGAATTACCCGTAATCGATCTTCTATCGCGAGACTTGGTATTCTCGGCCAGAACGGGAATTGGCGCCCAATCCAGGTGAACTGGCGCTTGGCATAGCGCCGCGTATCGCGCTTGGCGTTTTCAGCGGCGAGCTCGGCACTCATATCGCCGCGCAAGTAAGCCAGCAGCCAGGGAATGCCATGCGCCTTCATGGACGGCAGATCCGGCGGTAGGTTTTGCGCTTCAAGGCCTCGCGCTTCTTCCATCGCGCCTTCCATCAGCATGCCTTCGAACCGACGATCGATACGCGCGTAGAGCCGCGCGCGCGCAGGCGTTAGTGCGACGCCCATCCATTCCCCGTCGCCCAGGATGGAGCGCCCCTTCTTGCCCTGAAAGCTGGAAATGGATTTGCCCGTGGCGAGCCAGACTTCCAGCGCACGTGACAGGCGTTGACGATCCCCTTCGCCTAGGCGCTCGGCGGTCTCACGATCATGTTGTTCGAGTTTCTCCCGCACGGCAGGTACGCCGCCCGCCTTGTAAATCTCGTTCACTTCAGAGCGGACATCTTCTGGCACTGGCGGGATTTGCGACAGACCCTCAATCAAGGCGAGGTGATAAAGGCCCGTGCCACCGATCACAATCGGAACTTTACCGCGGCGCTGCACTTTCGCGAGCACAGGTTTGATCGCGTCGAGCCATTTTCCGGTCGAGTATCGTTCGCTGGCGGCGACATGGCCAAAAAGGTGATGTTCAATCCCATCCATTTCGGCCGCCGCCGGGCGGGCAGATATCAAACGCAAATCGCGATAGACCTGCATCGAATCCGCGTTAATGACCTCTCCATCCAATCGCTTGGCCAGCGCAACGGAGAGTGCCGACTTGCCACTCGCGGTTGGCCCATGAATAAGGATTGCGGGTTTCATGCATTCAGTCGTAAGAAGCTCGTCACTCAGCGTAAAGGCAGGAATGCTGCGATGACGGACAAATCTCCTCGCTCTTCTCATGTGGCGACTGCAGTGGCGCCGGTCAGTCATGGTTTCATGAAACTTGGGGCGGCGCTGGAAACCGCCTGTTCGGATGCCGGCCTGATCCAGACCAGTCATGTCCGCCTGCTTGGGACCGAGGAAAAATGGGCTGCGGTCGAAATTGCGGTCGCGGTCGAAGGCGAAAATATTGATGTCGCACGCGCCGGTTTACGCGCCGCCTTTGCGGGCCAGGCGGACATCGCCCTGCTGCAAGCCCGAAATCGCAAAAAGCGTTTACTCGTTTCAGATATGGATTCGACCATCATCCAGCAGGAATGCCTGGACGAACTCGCCGCTTATGCTGGCCTGAAAGATGAGATTGCTGCGATTACCGCCCGCGCCATGGCCGGCGAACTCGATTTTGAGGGCGCTCTGACCGAACGGGTTAGCAAACTGAAAGGCCTGGGGCTGGACGCGCTTCAGCAATGCTATGATGAGCGGATTACGTTCATGCCAGGTGGCCGCACACTGACCGCGACGATGACCACGAATAGCGCTTATTGTCTATTGGTCTCGGGCGGTTTCACGTTCTTCACGGCGCGGGTCGCGAAAGCGGTCGGATTCCAGGGCGATCGCGGGAACACGCTGATCGATGATGGTGCGGCCCTCACCGGTGACGTCGGACGCCCGATTCTCGGTCGCGAGGCCAAGCTTGATGCGCTGGATGATGCTGCTTTTGCGAATGGGCTCAATCGTCTGGACGCCATCGCGATGGGCGACGGCGCTAACGATCTGGCCATGATTGAGGCCGCAGGATTAGGACTGGCAGTGCATGCCAAACCGATCGTGGCCGAGGCTGCAGATGCGGCGATTGAGATCACGGATCTGACCGCAGCGCTTTACTTCCAAGGCTATACAGACAGCGAAATCGTCTGGCGCGAATAAGACTAGCCACGCATATCTATATCGATCGCCTGGAAAGACGTGCCGCCATTTCGGCGGAATATACGGAGCAAGAGCGGCTGTCCTTCGCGATCCGTCGCTGCGTCCATGGCCAGGAGCGCTTCTTCCGGGGTCTCGATGGCCTCGAACGCCATTTCGATGACCACATCGCCTTTTTGAAGCTTGCCAAAACTCGGTCCACGCGGCGAAACGGAACGCACAAGAACGCCATTAATGTCACCAGGAATGCCATATCGGCGGCGATCATTCTCCGCCAGCTCGACAAAATCGACTCCAAGCGGATTATCCGTCAGAGTGCTGTCTGTTTCGATGGCTTCCTCTTCCTCATCTTCGTCATTGGAACTCAGTTCACCGAGTTCAAACGTAACGGTACGCTTGCGACCATCGCGCACCAGTTCAACGTCAACCGTTTTGCCAATTTCAGTGTCCGCAACAATCCGGCTCAGCGCGCGCTCATTCACGACTGCGCGCCCATCAAATGTGAGAATAAGATCGCCGATTTCGAAATCCGCCTTGGAGGCTGGACCATCGTCTTCGATCCGCGTCAGAATCACGCCCGTTCCCTCTTCCAGTCCATAGGCTTTGGCAAGATCCCGCGTCGCATTCTGAATATTGACCCCAAACCAGCCACGGCGCGCCTCGCCAAACTCGATCAATTGGTCACTGATCTGTTTTGCCAGATTGGCCGGGATTGAGAATCCAAGACCGACCGACCCGCCCGTTGGCGTAATGATGGCCGTGTTCACGCCAAGGACCTCGCCATTCAGATTGAAGAGCGGCCCGCCGGAATTGCCTGAATTGATCGCGGCATCCGTCTGGATGTAATTGTCATAATTACCTGAATTGATGTCCCGATTGCGCGCCGAAACGATGCCGACTGAAACCGAACCGCCAAAACCGAACGGATTTCCGATGGCCATCACCCAATCACCGACATTTGCCGCATCGCTGTCTGCCCAGTCGACGAAGGGAAACGGTTCTTCTTGTTCGACCTTGAGCACGGCAATGTCAGTGGCTTCATCCGTGCCGACCAGTTGGGCACGAAGCGTCCGGCCATCCGCAAAGACCGCATTGATCTCATCCGCCCCGGTAATTACGTGATCATTGGTCACGATCAGACCGTCTGGCGATATCACAAAGCCCGATCCCAGAGCGCCTTCCCGACTGAAACCTTCCGGATCACGACCGAAAAAAGGATTAAACTCGCTAAGCGGTTCGCCATCCTCGAACATGGGCAAGTCATTGGCGATGACTTTCGACGTTGTAATGTTCACAACCGCCGGCATCAATTGTTCGGAAAGCGTTGTGAAACTATCAGGACGGGATTGTTGGTCTGGCAATAGATCCAGAATATCTGACAAAGACGTCTGCGCCGCCGCGGCGCCGACACTCGAAACAATCAGAGCAAAGGCTGTCAAACAGGACCGTATCAAAGGCTTCTCCTACAGATGTAACACACACCTTACGTCTAACTAGGGCGTTATCAGGGCAAGGCGCAAGTCATTGTCACCCGCCGAATCTCACCATAGCGTAAAGCAAAAGTCCACCGATCGCCATGGCCCACATGCCGGATTGACGAATGGTCGCTTCCGGCATCACTGACAGCCAGGCACCAAATCGTTTCATCGCAGCTGGTGCGCCGGTATAGATGGACCCTTCGAGCAGAAACCAGAGTCCGATACCAGCCAGTATGATCGTGAGCACAATCGTCATCCTTCCGAATCAAAAACCCCGCCACAGCCTAGGCCGGGCGGGGTTGATTGGATATAGGTCGGATGCCTAACGTCGCGCCGACCCGTTGGCCCGCGCCTGATCGATAAACTCATCGCACAGACCGAGATTGTCCGGTGCAACGACGATCCGTGTGCCGGCGGTGAAGGCTTTCTCACACGCAATCAGCGCCCGCTGGAAGCGGAAGAATTCTGCATCCTGCTCATACGCATCCGCGTAGATCCGGTTCCGCTCGGCATCGCCTTCACCGCGGATCTGCTCGGATTGGCGACGCGCGGTCGCTTCCTTCTCAATCCGCAGACGATCGGCTTGTGCGCGGATTTCAGCCGCGTCACGATCGCCTTGCGTCCGCTTGTCGGTTGCCTCCTGATTTCGCGTTTCGATCATCTGACGGAACACCCCTTGGGTAATTTCCGCTGGCAGCTCAACACGCTTCAGGCGGACATCGATAATTTCGATACCACGGTTTTGAATTGCGTCGCGCAAATCATCTCGAATATTGTTCATCAGGATGGTCCGGGCACCACTATCAGATTCGAGTTCTGCCGGTGTTTCACCCTCGCCCGCTTGCTCGCCGTCCGTCTCCGCAGGTGTTTCAACGCCGATGGCCAATTCGCAAATGTCGACGTCGCGATCATTTGTATCGATGGATTCGATCGGTCGTAGCGGCTTCAAGCCGGAGATGATTTCCTCCGGACACTTCTGCGACAGACGGTTATAAATCGCCGTCCGGGCAAAGTTCTGAAGCTGGCTCGCACCTTCCTGCTGGGTCACGAACTGACGATAGAATTCCAGCGGATCATCAATGCGCCAGCGAATAAAGGCGTCCACGCTCAACCGTTCCTGATTGACCGCGAAGACTTCAAACTCGGGCAGATCCAAACCAAGATTACGTTTGTCGAAGAAGACGACGCTTTGATAAAGCGGGATTTTGAACTTCAATCCGGCATCATCATTGTCGCCATTATTATACACGGCTTCCGCCGCACCCACTTGCAGGACCAGAGCCTGCTGTCTCTGGTCGACGATGAAGAATGAGTTGAATAAAGCGATTAGAACAACGACCGCGCCGACAATTCCAAGAATACCAAATGGTCTCATCTTACTGCCCCTGTCCTGAACGGTTTACACGATCAATCGGCAGATAAGGCACCGCCCCTGAATCATTGTCGAGAATGAGTTTTTCGGCACGTGCCAGAATCCGCTCCATGGTCTCAAGATACATCCGCTCTCGCGTCACTTGAGGGGCGAGGCGATACTCAGCCAGGATCTGCGTGAAGCGACTGGCTTCACCAGTCGCCAGATCAATCACTTGCGCCTTATACGCTTCCGCTTCCTCAAGGATTTTCAAAGCTTCACCATCTGCGACGTTGATGATCTCATTGTAGTCTCGGGTCGCTTCCTGACGCGTGGCTTCGGCGATCAGGTCGGCTTCAACGACATCGTTAAAGGCCTGACGCACCTCACCCACGGGGGCTTCCGCCTCCTGGATTTCATCGTTCTGGATGCTGACGCCGGATTCATATCCGTCCATCATTTCCTGAAGACGCTCACGCACTTCGACCTGGATCTCGTTTCTACGCAACGTGATGACTTCGTCGAGCGTCCGACGTCCGACCACTTCACGCATCACACTTTCAGCCGCGTCAGCGACCAGCTTTGCGCCGCCTTCAATGTTCAGAATGAACATTTCCGGTTCACGCACGGCTTCGCTTTCGCCAACATCGAGACGTGACAAGTTCCAGAACACCCGGAACTGCAAATCGACAATACTCTCATCACCGGTCAACATCAGGCTATCTGAATTACCGGCTCCAATCGCCGTTTCGCGCTGACCTTCTGACCGAATAATCTCGTGCGTCTCGATCGGTGAAGGAAGATGAATATGCAAACCGGGCGGGAAGTTCTTTTTGTATTCCCCAAACTGAAATACCGCGGCGCGCTCGCCTTCATCGACGATCACAACACCCGTCGCCAGCCATGCAACTGCGGCGACCACGCCGAGCACAATAAACCCGCCTGGCCCAAGGCTCGGTCCACGGGGTCGGCCACCGCCGCCGCCGCGTCCGCGCCGGGAAAAGCGTTCCTGCATCTTGCGCATTTGCTCTTCAATATCGTTTCCGCCGCCTTGGCCGCCGCCGCCACCGCCACTGGGTCGTCCCCAGGGTGAGCCGCCGTCGCCATTGCCTCCAGAACCACCACCGCCCCATGGGCCGCCATTGGCCTTCGGAGGCTCGTCGCCATTTCCGCTATTATCGTTCCAGGGCATTGCCCCTCCTTTTGGTCACACCAGATTACTGGCTTTTTGTATCTATGGAGCCTATTTGCGTTCGAAAGGCCTCTTCATCAAGGACATAGCCCATGTTTTGGGACAAGAAAGACCGCAAATCTGTGACAGATGCAACAATTCGGGCTGCCCTAGGGGCACCTGAGTGGCTGTCTGGCGTGCGAATCAGCGATGATGGGCGTGTCACCTTGATAATTGAGGCTGATCCTGCGAATCTCGAAGTATCGGAAGCCTTACGCCTCGAAGCCGAAGCAAAAGCGATGCAGATAGAGGGGGTTAGTGAGGTTGTATCGGTGCTGACCGCACAGGCGGACACGGCGTCGCCGCAACCCGCAGAACCGGCACCCGGGCTCGCCACACATGCGAGTCCCCAACGCCTCCGCCAGGGCGCACGTCTGTCCGGCGCTGCCCTGTCGCAAGGCCAACCACAGCAAGCGGCGCAAATCGCCCCGATAGACGGCATTTCTCGTATTCTGGTGGTGGCGAGTGCCAAGGGCGGCGTGGGCAAATCGACAGTCTCTGTTAATTTGGCGGCGAGTTTTGCGAAACAGGGGCTGCGCGTTGGTCTCCTCGATGCCGATGTTTATGGCCCATCCATTCCAACCATGCTGGGGGTTAGCGATCAGAGCCCGGCAACCAGTCCCGACAAGAAACTCATTCCCGTACGCGCCCACGGGATCGAGACACTATCGATTGGATATCTGACCGACACGAATGCGCCAATGATCTGGCGTGGTCCGATTGTGCAATCCGCGATCACACAAATGTTGAACGATGCGGCTTGGGGCAATTCGGGTAATCCGCTCGATCTGTTGATCATCGACACCCCACCTGGCACCGGCGAAGCCCAGCTGACTTTGGCACAACGCGTTCCGGTTACCGCCGCCGTGATTGTCACCACACCGCAGGAGGTGGCCCTTGCCGATGTTCGCCGAGGCGCCGCGATGTTTGAGAAAACACACGTGCCGGTTCTGGGTATTATCGAAACCATGAGCTGGTTCGAAGATCCAGGCGGCAATCGGCATTACCTGATGGGCGAAGGTGGTGGCGCGCGCATGGCGCAGTCACTTGGCCTGCCGTTGCTGGCCCAGATACCGATGATCCAGGCCATTCGCGAGGGCGGTGACGCCGGCATTCCGGCGGCCCTATCAAACTCCGCCGCAGCGGACCTGTTCGTCAATACCGCGCGCGACGTCGCACTTGCGTTGGACGCCCTTCAGACCAAGCCAGCTCCCGAAATAATCTTTGAAGAATAATCAGCTTTCTATCAAATTTTACTGATCCCTTGAACCGCGATTTCGCACTTTTCCTGTAAGGCGAATGAGAGGGACATTAGTAATGCTGAGTACGTCATCACGCCTGCATACATTTGTGTACGCCGCTTTGTTGTCGGTCGTACTGATCTGCGCAACGGTGCACTTCACCCACTTCGTTGCGCCGTATCTGGATGCTTATGGCGTCAACACGGTGACCATCACGGCGGCCATTGCGTCCTGCTTTCTGGCCCCGCCGGCTTCGATCATCATGGCGATATACTCCAACAAGCTGATTCAGGTGCAGGAAAAATTGCTGGCTCTGGCGACGACCGACCCCCTCACCGGCTTGATGAACCGCCGGGCCTTCGCACATCGTTATGAACGCGAAGCAGCCCGTTATAAGCGCACCAATCGTCCGGTTTCACTGTTATTGATCGATCTTGATTATTTTAAACTGATCAATGACAAGCATGGACATTCGGCCGGGGATGCCGCGCTCCGCATTCTCGCCGAACACTTGAAGCATACGTCCCGTTTCGGCACCGACGATATCGCGCGTTGGGGCGGCGAAGAATTTGCTGTCATGCTCTCGGATTCGGGGCACCAATCCGCTTTGCGCGCTGCCGAGCGTCTGCGGCGTCAAATTGAAACGCTGATCGTCAGCTTCAATGATGAAAGCATTCATCTTGAGGCCAGCATCGGCATGATCGTCTGTCGCAAGGGTGAAACGCTCGAAATGGCGATGCAGCGCGCAGACCTATGTCTGCGACAAGCCAAATCGCAGGGGCGGAACCGGGTGATGGCCTTCCCCGAAGACCTGCCGACTGAGTCAGATAACACCTCTGTCGCCTAATCCCCCGATACAATCGAGATCCCCAATCAAGTGAAAGGCGCTTTTTTCGCGTCGATTTATTTGTGTTCTCTTGCGCGCTTTAATCTTCATTCAACACACAGTTGCTAATTGTTGATTCTCAACCAGAATGCGAGCCGAGTTCAAATGAAGACTGATGCCAACGACCCAGCATTGCGCCGTGCCAAAGCCAAAACAGCGCTTCAGCGCGCTTGGGACAATGGCCGCTCTGCTTTCAAGCTTATCGCGCAGCATCGTAGTTCAGCTGATCCGAGATCCTACGCCGTCTGGTACGAATACGTTTCCCGCAAGAACCCCAAGCTCGTGGCCATGATGGACCGCCTCATCAGTCAGGAACAAGGCGTCAGCGCCGCCGATCTGCGACAGCTTTACGAACTTCATGTCGCAGAAAACAACGATACAGAGAAAAAACTGGAGGGCATCAGCCAGGCCATTCAGAGCGAGGTCGCCGGCGCCAAATCTCTGGTCACGGATGTGATTTCCAATACCAATGAATACGTATCGTCGATGGACAAAGCGAAAGCCTTGATCCCCAATGCCGCTTCGCCGGACAAGATTGTCGAGGCCCTGGATGAATTGATCCAGGATACACGCGCCAATCAGGAGGCAGCGGAGAGTATTCAGGTCGCTCTTGAGAGCACGCACCAGGAGATCACGCAGTTGAGCACGCGCGTAGGCGAATTGCGCGAAACCCTTAGCCGCGATGCCCTTACATCGCTGGTCAATCAACATAAGTTTGAAGCGCTGCTGGCAGAGAGTTCTGCTGAGGCCTTTGCCAACGGCTATTCGCTGACCGTTATGGTCGTGTGTGTCAAAAACCTGCAGGATCTAAGTTTGACAGCCGGGAGCGACATTTCTGAGTTCATCCTGAAATCGCTGTCCGGATTTTTGTCCAAAGCGGTTGCCAATGACGGCGTTTGTGCGCGCTTAACGGGGCCGGAGCTCGCCGTTATGCTGCCACAGTCCGCCTATTCCGACGCCAACAAGATCGCCAAAGCCGTGATTGAGGAGCTTGACCAGTTCAAGATCGTCAAAAAGCCGAGCGATGAATTGGTCGGATACATCCGGTGTGCCTTTGGTGGCGCCTCGCTCCGCCAGGGTTTGGGCCCAACGGATCTCATTCGCATCGCGGCAGATCAGGCGATGCAGGCCAAGATCAAGCAGAAAAGCACGGTGAAGTTCGATTTGACCAATCACCAAGTGGCCTAGCCGAAAAAAACGGCCCCATCATTAGGGCCGTTTCTGAACTGGTTTCAGCGTGAATGGATCAGCTGGCCTGTTTCTTGGTCTCATCATCAAGCCCATATTCGCGGACCTTGCGATACAGGGTCGACCGACCGATACCGAGACGACGACTGACTTCGCTCATGTGTCCGGCATAGTGTTCGATGGCAAAGGCGATCAAATCGCGCTCGACATCTGATAGGCTGCGGACTTCTCCATCTTGCAGCACGGTGACAGGCCCCGCGCCAGGAACTGCACCCGTATCATTTGCCGCCATGGGGCTAACTGGCACTTCCGGCAGCGCCGCAATCTCTGGCATGACGCCACTGATCTGCGGGAAATCATGTGGCTGCAGCATGTCGCCTTCACACAGAATAACTGAGCGGAAGACGGCATTCTCGAGTTGGCGGACATTGCCTGGCCATTCAAAGGCGCAGAGCATTTTCAGCGTTTCTTCCGTGGCGCCCACGATGCGGGTGCCTTCAGATGCATTGAACCGGGCGATGAAATGATCGACCAGCGCCGGAACGTCTTCGACGCGCTCGCGCAGGCTTGGCATTTCGATCGGGAAAACATTCAGGCGATAGAACAGGTCTTCGCGGAACGCACCCTCTTTCACCCGCTGCGCCAGGTCGCGATTAGTGGCCGAAATGATTCGGACATCAACCTTCACCGGACGGCGTGCGCCGACGGGATCGACTTCGCCTTCTTGCAGGGCCCGCAGCAGTTTGACCTGCATGTCCAGTGGCAACTCGCCAACCTCATCGAGGAAGAGTGTGCCGCCATCTGCTTCAACAAACTTACCAGGCGAACGTGCGACGGCACCGGTAAACGCGCCCTTCTCATGTCCGAACAGAATGCTCTCGACCAGATTTTCCGGGATCGCGCCGCAATTTACAGAGATGAATGGCTTGCCCGAGCGCTCGGACGCGCCCTGGATGCAGCGCGCAATGACTTCCTTACCGACACCGCTTTCACCCAGGATCAGCACCGGAATATCCGACGCTGCCGCGCGCTGACCCAATCGGATAACTTGCTGCATAATCGGCGCACTGGCGATCATATCGTCAAAGCCCATACCGCCTTCTGCCTTGCGGGTCAGACGTTTCACTTCGCCGGTCAAAGAAGACAGTTTCAAAGCGTTGCGGATCGACACGACGACACGTTCCGGATTAGCCGGCTTCACGACAAAGTCGACGGCGCCGGTCCGCATCGCGGCGACGATCGTATCAATGCCGCTGGTCGCGGTTAGCATGATGACGGGCAGATCAGGGCGACGCTCGGTTAGCATTTCCAGCGTTTCCATGCCGGACAGGCCGGGCATGGTCAGGTCCAGCAGGACAACATCCGCGCCGGCATTGGCATCCGTCGCGATCGCTACGCCGGTTTCACCATCCGGTGCTGTGCGGCAGGCAAAACCCGCCTTCTCAACCGCCGCCGTCAACAGGCGGCGCTGCGTTGGATCGTCGTCAATTACCAGAACGGTCTTCGCCATATTCTGTCCCTCACTGATTTCCCATACGGACGCGCATGGTTCATTTCGCTACGCCCCGTTATGGCACATAGAGATGAGGTTACGGTTCAGACGAACGTTTGAATTTTATCGAATTTTTCTAAGACTCGGGCGCGCCCTTGAAGACATATTCGCGCCAGCCAGACCGGTCGAATGGGCGCCAATCGTCTTCTGGCTGGGCCAGCCGATCGGCAACCGCGACCATGACGAGCGGGTTGACGCCAAGCCCGACATGACTTGCTGGGACAACAATATTCTCGGTCTGCGCACCACGCTCCGGCGCCTGAACCGATCCGCGCCAGGCGACAACCCCATCCGTCTTGGTCAGGATAGATGTGGTCGGCACAGGGGGGGCGGATGCGAGATTGCGGTATCGCCCTTCCAGCTCGGGCTGCGTTTGTTTGCCATTGATCGCTTCGAACAGGCGACTTGGCGCTGAATGTCGACGGTCATTGCTGATCGGACTACCGAGCGAAATCACGAATCGGATCGCGTCAGGATGCATCTTGGCCAGCTCACGGGCAAAGACACCGCCCAGGCTCCAACCGACAATTGAGAGTTTCTCGCCATGCTCGGCATAGATACGCTCGACCAGGTCCGACATTTCGCGTTCGCGCGTCTCGTTGAACTTGACGTTTCGACCCAGGCCCCAGCCATAGGATTTGTAGCCTAAGTCATCGAAAAGGCGTCGCATTGGTCGTGTGGATCGATCACTCGCCATAAATCCGGGCAAAACCAGGACCGGATGCCCGTCGCCTTTCGGCAGATTTTGCATGGATTTTCGGAACAGGCCAAAGGCGCCGAACTCAAAAATCGCCCGCCCTTCAGTCAGTGTCCAGAATGGATGTGGCGGTCTCGCCAGCGTCGCTGTAGCCAATATAGCCTCCCGTCTGCCGTGTTTGCACGGTCAATTCCGCAACCATGGAATGTATTTATATAGGTTACAAGGCTAGAAATTGATGCCTAAACAGTTAACCGGCTTTGGCCTTGGCTTTTGAGGCCCTGGGTTTCTTGGCGGCAGACCCGCTTGTTTTGCGCTTGGCCGAAGCCCGAGACTTGCTTGAACTTGCTGGTTTTTTTGCGGCAGGTGCGGGAGCGGACAGGTCCAATCCAGCGGCTTCGACCATTTCGTCAAAGCTTTCGCGCAGACACTGACTGTAGAATTCCGGATCCGGCATCACGTCGCGATCAGCCGTGAAGGTGATCGTCGCCTCTTTGACATAGCTCTGAACCACATGGCCGAGCGCCATCCCGTCCAGCAGACATAACAGACCTTGCATCGACACAAGTTTTGCGCCGGCCTGATAGATGGCAACTGGCGGACCAGGGACATTGGTAACGACGGTATTGATCACAGGTCGGACCATGTAATTGGCGACACCGAGACGTGAGTAGAGCTGAGCGCCTAACGCCATGAACAGGGCTGGCGAGACCTTGCTTGCTTCCGTCATCTGGCGCGCACCGAGGGCGCTCGTCATCTCTTTCGAACGACTGGTCTGATCGTAGACATAGGCCATGCGTTCAGAGGCATCTTTGATATGAGTTCCCAGCGGCGCGATCATCGCCGACACCTGGTTGCCCATCGTGTTCTTCTCACCTTCACTTCGAACCGAGATGGGCGCCATTGCGGTCATGGTCGTCTTCGGCAAATCATTATGATGCTTCAGATATTTATGCAGACCGCCGCCAATAATGGTGAGCATGACGTCATTGACCTTGGCCCCCTCCGCGAGCGAACGAAGGGCCTTGATGTCTGCAAGTTCGAACACTTGACCATCGACCACACGATGGGGTGAAATCTTTGTATTAAAACGTGTTTTTGGCGCTTCCATAGCCGCCTTCAGGCCGAACTCGCCTTTGATCATGCCGCGTGCCGCGCGGTACAATCCAGGCACGGCCTGGGCCGAGACGCCCATTTGCCGGATCGGATTGAGCCAGGCCCGGGCATAGCCTTTGGCAAACATACCAACGCGATTGGGGAATTTTTCAGGCTTCCAGTTATCTGGCTCGTTTGGGGGCGCCACGCTTGGCGTCGTCGTGTGCAGAGCCTGCATCAAATCAATGCCGGACATACCATCAATTGCCGCATGATGTACCTTGGACACAATGGCATAAGACCCCTCGGGCACACCGGGGACATTGTCGAGACCTTCCACCACCGTCATTTCCCACGGCGGACGCGACAGATCGAGCGGGCGGGCGAAAATACGCGCCGCTTGAATGTTCAGCTGACGCCAATCGCCGGGCTTTGGCAGCGCGACATGACGGACATGATATTCGAGATCAAAGTCCGCGTCCTCGACCCAATAGGGATAATCGACATTGAATGGCACTTTGACGAGTTTCTGCCGCATGGTCTTGGAGAAGCGCATGCGTTCTTCATAGAAGCGCAAAATGTCCTTGAACCGAACGAACCCGCCGGGGGCCGTCGATGGATCATAAATCAGGATCGATCCAATATGCATCGGCGAACTTGGCGTTTCCATCGCCACGAACGATGCGTCCATTCCTTGCAACTGTTCCATCATTCCTCCCATGCCAGACTTATGCCAGGGCTTATATTGCCCCGTATCGTATACTGGTTGGGAAAACTATGACGGTTTGTTTTCAATTTGACCAGTCTTACTCGCGCGTGCGGGGAAAATTTGATTCGGAATTTTGCCGTTCGTAGGGCGTCGCCTCAAATGTTCCGATTGTCTTGATTGTATAGGCCGATCGGAAAACCCGTTTCGATTGCATCAGAACTGTGTTAACCGCGATTTCTTCGGGGGAAGATTCATGTCTGACAGGTCATCCAAGGGACGTATCATTCTGTTTATTTGCGCGATCGTGTTTTTTGATGCGGTTGGCTTTGGACTATTGATGCCAATCATGCCCGACTTGCTCAAGGACGTGGCCAATCTCGACCTGAGCGACGGGGCCACCATTGCCGGCTTGTTGCTGACCACATTCGCGGTCATGCAATTTGTCTTCGCACCGATCCTGGGCGGCTTGAGCGACCGGTTCGGACGTCGACCTATCTTGTTAATCGCCCTTCTTGGCTTTGCAATTGACAGTTTCATAATGGCCTGGGCGCCGACCCTGACATGGCTGTTCATTGCCCGGGTCATTTCCGGCATTTTCGGCGCGACCTATGCCACCTGCTATGCCAGCCTGGTCGACATTTCAGAGCCCGATGAACGCGCCAAGTTGTTCGGCTTTGCTGGCGCTGCTTTGGGCCTCGGGTTTATCTTCGGACCCGCCTTGGGTGGCCTGCTCGGCGAATACTGGGTGCGCCTGCCCTTCATTGTTTCGGGCGGAATGATCCTGCTGGTCTTCCTTTGGGGGTTTTTCTTCTTCCCGGAAACGCTCGAGACCAGAAATCGACGCCCCTTCTCCATGGCGCGCGCCAATCCACTTGGAAGTCTTATTTCAATTGGTCGTTTCCCCAGTGTGCTCATTATCCTCGCCGCCCTGTTCTTTATCCAGCTGGGCAATCATTCCTATTCGAGCATCTGGTCATTCTATGTCGCCGCCGTGGCCGGCTGGACGCCATTCCTGATCGGCCTGTCCATCAGCGTGTATGGCTTTGGGGTCGCTGGAGTCCAAGGTGGATTGACAGGGCCCGTCATTGCGAAGTTTGGGGAAGTCAAAGCCGTTTACTTCGCGCTCGCCGTTGGCATGGTGTCTTTCATCATTCTTGGCTTCGCGCAGACCGGCCTGCAGATCTATGTTGCGATCGCGATCGGTGCATTTGCCGGATTCTTGAGCCCGGCGCTCCAGGCCCTGATGACCGCACGAACCCCCGCCGATTCACAAGGCGAACTGCAAGGCGCAATTACCAGCCTGTACAGCCTGGCCTCGATTATTAGCCCGGCCACGATGGCCTTTATCTTCACCGCTTATACCGATGAAAATGGGATCTATCTTCCCGGCGCACCCTTCTTCCTGGCGACCGGTTTGACCGTACTGGCCATGATTATTTTTGCGATTGGCGCGCGGCGCCTCAATGACCAACCCCTGCCCACCGACCAGGCGAGTGAGGCGGTCACAGAGACGTTCGACTAGACGCGTTCGATCACCACCGCAGGCGCCATACCGCCAGCGGCACACATGGTGACGAGGCCATACTTTCCACCAGAGCGGTCCAGCTCATCGAGTGCGGTGCCGATCAGGATCGATCCGGTTGCGCCAATCGGGTGACCGAGCGCCATCGCGCCGCCATTGATATTCACTTTTTCGCGGTCCAGGTCGAGGTGGCGAATGAATCGCTCAGCGACGACTGAGAACGCCTCATTGATTTCCCAGACATCGATATCGTCCTTGGAGAGACCCGCTTTTTCGAGCACTTTCTTTGCCGCGTTTACGGGTGCGTTCAGCATCAGCGTCGGGCAATCGCCCATATTCGCCGTCGCCACGATACGGGCCCGCGGTGTCCAGCCATTCTTGTCGATCGCATCCTGTGAGGCCAGCAGCAGAGCTGCGGCGCCGTCGACCACGCCAGACGAGTTACCGGCATGATGGACATGATCCATCTTGCCCTCGAGCTCAGGGTATTTGCTGGTCACCATGGTGCCATACGTATTGCCTTGATCATCGACAGGAATGTCCATGAACATGTTGAACACGGTCTTCAGACCCGCCAGGCTTTCCATGGTCGTGCCCGGGCGCGGGAATTCTTCCTTGTCCAGCGCCAGCGAGCCATCAGGATTGTAGACCGGCACCACAGACTTATCGAACCGCCCTTCCTCGATCGCGCGGGCAGCGCGTTCCTGGCTGACCACGGCCAGCTGATCGACGGCTTCGCGATCAATGCCTTCGAGGGTCGCAATCGCATCGGCGCAAACACCTTGCTGTGATTGCGGATGTTTCTCACGCAGGCTCATATTGCCCGCGTCCAACATAGGCGGCACTTTCGGATCTGCCGTAGCAGAAGTGTAGCTCATCATCTCTGTACCGCCGGCAATGACAATGTCTTCCATGCCAGACATGACTTGCGCGGCCGCCATGTTCACCGTCGTGATCCCCGAACCACAAAAGCGATCCAAAGTGACCCCCGATGCTTTCACGTCATAGCCGGCATCCAACGCCGCCATACGACCCAGGTCGGCGCCCTGCGCGCCCCGCTGGGAACTGGTGCCCCAGATGATATCATCGACTTCCGCGGTGTTCAGATTGTTACGGTCTCGAATGGCGCCAAGCACGGTCGCGCCAAGATGCTGCGGGTGAAGATGCGCCAACGCACCTTTTCCTTGTTTACCAATGCCGCGGGGCGTGCGGCAGGCGTCGACGATATAGGCTTCGGCCATCAGACTGCTCCTGTCAGTTGGAATACAGACTTGATATGCTTTACGCGCGCGTCAACGACAAGCCGTGACCCTGCGTGATTGGTCCTTACGGAAAGCGAAATTGATCAGACCTTGTCGACTTTGCCGCCTTTGAGAATGAACCGGCGGTCGCAATACATGCACTCGACCATGTCATCCGAGCCCATTTCATACCAAACAAGAGGATGCCCCAGCGCACCGCCGCCACCATTGCAGGAGACCTTGCGTTCAACGACATAAATCGTCTCTGGCTCTTTGAAAGACGGGGCGTTTGACATTGGCAGACTCTCTATCTCTTCCCGGCATCTGTGCGATACTGAACACCTAAGCGCTGACTAGGCCGCACCGGGAGGATCGTCAATGCGACGCCGCGTCCACAGACACTTTGGCCTCGAATGAAATAAAAACCTTGAGCGAATCCCGGCACGACACCTATATCGGTCAGCCTGACTGGACGGAGCCCTTATGAATACACCCGAATACGCCATTGAAGCCATTGGTCTGGAAAAGACCTATCGTGCATCGGGCAAACTTCCGGAAATGCGGGCGCTGAAAGGCATCGACCTGAAAATCAAGCGTGGCGCGATCTTTGGCTTGCTCGGGCCCAATGGCGCTGGAAAGTCGACCTTTATCAACATCCTGGCTGGCCTGGTCACCAAGACCGGTGGTAAAGCGAAAATCTGGGGCCTCGACATTGATGGCCATCCGCGTTCTTCGCGCGCGGCGATCGGCGTGGTGAATCAGGAAATCACCATGGATCCATTCTTCACACCGCTGCAGGCACTGGAATTACAGGCCGGATATTATGGCGTGCCAAAATCCCAGCGGCGCAGCCTGGACATCCTCAAAGCAGTGGGGCTCGATGACAAGAAAGACGCTTATGTCAGACAGCTTTCCGGCGGCATGAAGCGCCGCCTGATGGTGGCCAAGGCGCTGGTGCACAATCCGCCAGTTCTGATTCTGGATGAACCCACCGCCGGCGTCGACGTTGAATTGAGGCGGTCGCTCTGGGCCTATGTCCGTGAACTGCATGCGAATGGCACGACGATCATTCTGACGACACATTATCTCGAAGAAGCTGAAGAGCTGTGTGACGAGATTGCGATTATCAGCCATGGCGAAGTCCTGGCTCAGGAACCGACTCCACAGCTCCTGTCGCGCCTGGATCAAAGACTGCTCAAGATAACACCGAAAACCCCGCTGAACGAATTACCTGACGCGCTGTCCGATCTCAACGCTGAAATCGCCGATGATGGCCTTCTCAAGATCACCTTTCGGAGCGCCGAGACCGGAATCGGGCGTTTGTTGGAACGTGTGCGCGAGGCCGGGATAGGGGTTGCCGATCTTTCGACCGAACAACCCAATCTGGAAGACGTATTCGTCGCGATGACGACGGAAACCGCTTAAGCCCCTTTTACCAGGCGCAATTCGATCCGTTTCAGCTCGCGCAGGACGTTGAGCAGGTTCATGCGCATCCAGAACCAGACCTTGA
>ERZ1740059.640-NODE-640-length-18045-cov-10.809672_pt1 | contig 18045 bp, 12 predicted proteins | sample MGYA00581744_ERZ1740059 | MGnify/ENA primary metagenome ERZ1740059 (study PRJEB43018, sample SAMN04849738) | marine metagenome | isolation source: floating plastic debris | place: Pacific Ocean | collected 2008-08-28 | study: EMG produced TPA metagenomics... | reverse complement strand
TAAAATCACGGAGACCGTAACTCGCCTCCACCCATAGTTATGGCCTGCAGCTAAACTCTCTCTCTATAAATATCAATATTTGAATTGAGCTTGGCTGAGAGATGCCCTCTTAAAAATACGCATCCCACTCAGCAATAAACAATCTGCTTGTTCTTTATCAGGACTTTCCTCATCCAATCACATTTCACATAATAAGGTTGTAGCTCATGTCGTGCGGAGTTAACCATAACTCCTAATGAACAGGGGATAAATGCTTACATTAGAAGCAGACCAGAAGTTGAAGACATGTGCTACATGATCAAATAGTATCTCAGCATCTGCATGTGGCTCCTTTATCCAGCCTGATCTGTACAGGTCAACATATCGTATAAGCACTGGATACGAAGCATATAGATCTCTAACCATCACTTGGAACTCCTGCATATAGGAACAACTCATTTCTCCAAAAAAGTATGTGTGTATATGACAACACAACTGCAATGCAATGCGATGGTGAAAGCTGTCATCACTAGGACACCCAATAAAATCCAACAGGCGACACAGTAATGGATACATGTAAATCTCAATTAGTCTCATGACTGAAATATGTGAACTATTTAAGAGTATCACACATCCGCAATATTGGGAAACAGGTGATCTTCATAAGCAGCAGTTCAGAGAAAGGGGGAATGTACAGACCTCAGTAAGCTCTTCCTCCAGATCTGAAGCATTCTCAGAGTTATTCCTCTTTTCTACACAATAAGCCTCTTCCTTCTTTCTTATCTCTACAGCCCTGTTTTTCAGTTTCTGAGCCATGGGTATAATGTACTCTGTTAGCATGCTCTCAGTCGCATTAAACAGGATTGCTTGAGTTCTCACTGTGACAAACACAGATAAATGTGATACGACAGGATTCACAAACTAGACTATATACTCTACTGGTGCTCAAAATTCTGCTGTCTATTTTGAGTATGAGACTGAAAAATATTTATTTCGATCTATACCCTATTCCGTGTCAAAATCTGAACGCATTCATTTTACTCTACTGTTTCAGCAGAGAAAGGATTGTATTTATTCACCTGCTGCTAGCGCACTGGTTTTACACAAGTGGATAGTAACCATTGATATTCAGCATCTATTATAGTAACTTTTGCTCTTCCTTGGCATTATCTCACCATTCATACCCATAAAACACGTAGAAGACACTTACTGGCTATTCTGTTCATCCATGGAGCCTCAGCCACACCTATATGCTTCTGTATGAGGGTCAGTACATCACCCAGTACAGAGTTCATGAGGTCAGAAGTGACCGAAGTCACCGCTTGGGACTGTGGACTACTCCCCTCAGGGCCCGACGCCCACCACTTAGGAAGATAACTAACAAAATACAGAATATCTTGTTCCATAAGGTCTGTAGGAGCAACTTCAAGGAGGAAGCTGTATTAACATCATGTAAGATCACAGGATACATGTCATGTTTGTCCCAAGTCGATCAATACACTGATATGAGGACCGGTGGACTGAAAGAAAGGACATAGAATTTGAACAAGCTAGTGAGGATGCCCAACTGCTCGGTCGGTTGTTGAACTCTAGTATCATACATGTATATGGAACTGAGGCTACAAGAATTTATGTAGATTTTAAATCAGGGATTCTCTCATGTCTCAAGCAATCTTACTTTTTTTTCTCTTGTTTTATTATTGTTTCTACATATGTGCATAAAGTAAAGCAAATTTAGAAATGAACAAAAAGAACGTCGCGGTGTGGACTGATAGGAGACCACTTAGTGATACTGCTCAGTAGATTCAATATTCATTTCTTTATAGTGTCCATGATGAAATGGCAGCGCCAGGCTGGTTCTAAGCTACAATAGGGAGTGTTCCGTGTGAAGTTGTCTTTTCAATGTTCCTGCTTTATTGATTATCAAAGATAGAGCATTTTGCCTCAAGAGCTAGGCGAGATTTCTGAGCTCTTACAAATTGTTACTTTTTTTTCACAGTGTTGGAGATCTTGTCAATTTATGAATTGGGCTCTATTCAAAAAGTTGTTCTAAAAATAGTAACATAAGAGCTCACAAATCGCACTAAGTCACCAACTTGATGTGAAATGCAGTACCTTTGATCACGAATAGGAGTAGGAGCATTGAGAAGACAACTTACCACTTAACACTTCCCATGATTGCAAGGTTGATGTCGTTAAAGCATGGTTTTACCTGCACAACATTGGTAAGGTTACTTCAATGACGTGAAGGTTCTCATCATTTCCCTCTTCCTGATTTGCCAAAGTTTTGATAGTATCGGCTATAATGTCCAACTGAGGTATACTCTCTGACAACTGACCCATTATTTCTAAAACATGAGATGAGTTTAGAACATTAGCTGTAATAAAAAAACTCACACATTGACCATCAGTGGGCAATAAGAATATTCAGATCAGCATCTCCTGGTAAAGCTGATAATGCGTAATTGCGTACTCTACCAACGTGGTACAGAACACCCTAATCAGCTGAGATTTCTGCTAATTTTCACAACAACTACAAGATGATATCATTATAATAATCATTATATTTCGTTGGGCAGTTGCAAAGAAACTCAAGCTGATATATCAATAAAACATATACATATAGATATACATTTAATTGATATACAAATCAATATATAAAAAAACTTTAAAGAGAGGCAAAGAGGAAAAGTATGAGATATTTTGCTATATAGTAGATTAATGGGTATAGATAGCAGGTTATAGATTATGGGTATTTCATGGCCACAGAGCTTACCATGCGCTTCAAGAGAATGTTCCTGTACTTGATCAACAGGCACCTGGTAGACTATGGAATATTTGTTTGAGATGTTGTACTGTGGCTCCAAAAAGGCGACAGGGAAACAAGCGGCAAAGGAGGCAACACATTCACCCAACGCTGGTCTGTGCCTGTCAAAAAATTAATGAAACCTCTTTTTGATTACAAAATGTGATTGGCAAATTTCAATATGGTTTTCAAAACAACATAGCACCTTGAAAGCGCTGGTGGCTTATTAATTTCTAGTACTCAGGGCCCTTGGTTAAAATGATAGGGGCACAAACTTTGGCATTTATATTTCTAGGACCAGATTTCAACCTTAACCTCACCTCAGGATAGGAGGCATTTGGTTTAGCAACAGCGACATAAGAAAAGAAAAGGTAAAGCCTGTCTCCAGTGCCGACTTTACCTGAGACATTACAAGGAGCTTAATTGGATTATTGGATTTAAGGAGTTATAGACATTTGTTTTAGTTTGCTACTTAAGACAGCCAGTGTTGAATATTGGGTTTGGAATTTGGATTTTGGAACATGTACTACCGTTGATGGTTAACACAGGTTTGTTGTTTGAAAATGGTAAAATGATTTATGTCCATTGCTTCACAAGGTACCATGCTTAAAAATAGCTGTGATCACTTCTTGTTCTAAGTGTCAGGCTCAGGATCATCATTAGTATATTAAAGAAGCAAGGATTCAAACACCTTAAAGAAGGAAATGTAATTTTTTCCAATAATTAATAGCCCGGAAGGCAAATACATAAAATTATGCAGTCAAGAGCATGAATATTGTAGACCCTTACTGTTCACACATAAGGCAGACGTTTAATTGTAGATTCCTACTTATGATGGAAAATTTAAATAACGGTAATTACTGCAAAATTACCTTGAATCATTCTAACTTGATTCTGGGTACAAAATATGGAAGGAACAAAATCTGGATAAGCTAACGGAATTTGAGTGAGTTTAGTGCATGGTTTGCTCTCCAAAGAGGATTACTCCAAAATTAAAAATAAGGGCTAGATCTAAAACTCGCATCTGGCATTTCGACTTATTTTTAGCTTCAACTTGAATCATCAACACAAATCATTGAACAACTAGCTCAGACTGTCTGCGAAATGACTGTCCCCCTTACCCCCAGTTCCCCTCGAGACCCTTCTTTCTTAGGTTAAACACTTCATGTAAGTATAAACACAAAAAGGCAATCTGAACACCATCAAAAATAATATTAAACTTTATCACAATTGTTCAATACCAGCACACAAGGGAATGAAAATTATACACTTAAATGTTGGGCTGTGCTATTAGAAAAACTATTAGGCTCAATGTTCAGTGCTTGGTTTACCGAACTATACAAATAAGTGGAGAAACAATGGTTGCAAGCACACATGCTCCATCTACAAACATCTATCCATTCAGAACAGCGGGATAACTACTATGTTTGCATGTGTAACTTCAACTGGTCAAACATTGATGCCGGCCGCCGCAGTAAGTATAATATGCCTCAACACTGACATATGTGCCATGAAAATGTACCAGTGCCATGTGAAGCAGCATTTCCAGATTAAAACGTTAATGCCCGTAACCAATTAACCAAAAGTACACCTTGGGTTGAATCAAAGAGGTTCTAATGTCTTCTTTGACTGAATGCCGGATCATGATACCTGGTATCATAAATAATAAGCCGCAGTAATTTTGAAAAAAACAATATAATACTGCATGGTAAGGTCTATACTAGAGACTCTTGCGACTCCACAAGTTTTGTCATAGCGGGAAATATTTTCAAGCACAAAATTCAGCAGTAATATCTTTTTCAGCATCAATAATGGTTCTTGACACCACAAGTTGAGGAGCTATAGTGCTCAGTCTAGAACACTATAGCTGCTGCCACCAAGCTGGCTATACCCATATCTACAGTGTTATTGATTGTGAGAGTGGAGTAGACCGTTTCTTACTACTGATTACAAAGTCACAGAATAGTTTTCCTTTTATACCAAACCGAAGCACCCAAGTGAGGGTTATAGTAGAAATTGACCAATGACAATAGTTATAAGTAAAGGGAAACTTTGGTGAAAACAATAGTAAAGCATCTACCTCAGCAATTCCTTCGTAAATTGATCTCTGCAAAGGAACATACATGAGAGTGATATACAAAGTCAAATGCATGTAAATGATAGCTAATAGAGTGATACTTCTACATATTGTTGGACAAGTAGGTTTCATTGTGAGGAAAGCTAAACTAACGCAGCTGTCTCGACTAAGAACACTGCTGATCAATTTTACCGAGCTTCTGGGATGGTGAAGTTAAGACTATGGCAATGTGATATGTGTGTTTCCAACCATAATAACAACACTGTTGCAACAGTGAATTGAGCCGATAATCCGGCCCTCGCACAGTACAACAGAAATTGCATAAAAAGGAAAACGACTCCGATCATAAAACAATTTTTTAACAACTGCACCGATTTTTAAACAGCTGTTTTTATATGGGCAACGATTGAAAGAAAAAGAATGTCACAATTTAAGTTATAGCGTGTGAGAAGGCCTTTAAGAGCATAAAAATAAAGATATCAAACAAAACATGAAAATTCTGTCAAGATGTGACCAATAACTGTAGACAAATAATGAAGCAAGGTATATGCCTGTGTGTACAGTGAGGGAGAGAGACTTATCCTACCTCTGCACGAACGATTCACTGTGAGCTCCCATTGTATAGAGAGAATGAAGAATTCTGTAACATGCCAGCTGTATGTCGTTCACTGAAACGAATGATATGATACCATGATTTATATATGATAATACATATAGCGGGAGTTACAGTACATGCCAAGATATCCCTTATATATGTACAGGAAATAGAGAGAGAGAGGGTTCTCTGCTAAACCTGTGTCATATGGAAATTTTTTAGCGGAGATCACAATTTGCATGTACGTGTGTGTGGAACAGAACCATAGATATGCCTATGAACAGAACAGTAGAATAGCGTACTTCACTACGGAACACCTAACTTCCACGGAAAACTTCTCGTTGCAGCACATATCTACCATACAGAGAAGTTTTATTGAAACTGGGAGCTCATTATCAGTCAACTCCAATGAAAGCTCTATCAAAAAACTGTATAGAGCGAGAAAATAACAAATAGAGCCATGCATCAACTGTTGAAGTGAAACAGTGAATTATAACAAACAGGTGGTGGACAGAAGTGCATTTTGAGGAAGAGTTGATTTTGTGTTAGTCATAATTTCAGGACTTGAATTATGTATCTTTGTTATTGGGAATCATGGAGGGTAGACTGATTTTTGACTAAATATTGGATAATTGTTTCTCAACATGGTGAGATTTAGCACGTTATGGTTTTGATGGAAATAGTGATGGAATCAATATTATTATAGTGCTTTTACACAGTGAATTGTAACGATTATCAGTCACAATAACAGTAAACTATTCATTTACGGCGCAGGCTCGCATCAGATGTTTTTCTTTTCATCAAATCAGAGGCAACCAGGTTTCCTGGCTCATCCGAATATAGTCACAATAATGCAAGCTCTACGTTACAGGAGTAGTATAAACAGCTGCAGTTACATAAAAATAGCTGAACACTTCTTTGAAGATTCAAAAACAGAGTATATCAACTAAGCAGAGAAACAGAGTGAGTGATACACCTACCATTGCTGTGCTGTCCATCTATGGGAGAACAGAATTTTAGTAAGATTTATATATCACAAGGCATGATGACACCAAAATGGGCCCAAAGTTGTTTCAAATTTCGCATTGTTTCTCAAGAAGTTAACATAACCACTAGAAGACGTTTAGTCAACATTTCACTATATTCATGGCATGAAAGTGTAGTGTTGATAAATGTATTACCACCGAAAAGTACAGTGATAATACAGCAACAGCATGTGGTATAATACAACAGCAACTTGATTCTTACCGAGTAATTCTGCACCAAAGTTATGCATGGCTAGGTGGCTGAAAAGTGTTGACAACACAGGGAGTACAACCATATGTATATAGTCTAAGCTCTGATGGCCTTTTGCAAGGGTTCCTTTGATGTGACTGAAACGTCCAGCTTTTAGGTTCTCCACCATAGTAGTGAGATCCTCAGCCGCATTCATAAACAGTGGAGTCATCTGAGTCCTCACAATGTCTGTGCTGTTCTTCACTACTGATCTATAAGTAAAATATATGTGTTAAAACTTAAATAACTAAGTAGCATAGAAAATGGTGCATACTAGAGTTAGTGGTTGTTATTCAACAATCATGAACTGTATTGTTACAAGATACATGGCAGGCCGGAACTAATTAAGAGGTTACTAATGCAGCTGGCATCATACATGTATGTCAAATAATAATGATTTGCCAAAAAACTTATTCCAAATTTATAGCTAACATATAACTTTTGAGAATTCATCTTCTCTCCTTGTAGTCATATCTGTATTTGGCATGGAGAATAAAGATGACCTTGCATAATAAGATTGAACGATTGACAAGCGAAGAACAAGTATGAATTCATGGTGGATCTGAATCTAAGCTGAAATCACTGTATTGCGCCTGCTGTGTTTCGCATAACTTGAACCTTGACCTGATCAATCCACTTTCATATTGAATATCAGTCTTTCAAGATTTAAGCTTCAACTCGATTGTTGACATCAGGGAACATGAACATGTACCACAGGGAATAGGGGTACACTTCTGTGACAACAGGACCAGAGAGAAAGATGCTAATACTGCGGCCATCTTCTTTAATTGGAGAATGTGTTGCAGCGAGGAGCACAATATAAAATAGTGAGAGATTTACCTGGCATCAACAGCCTGACATATGCATACTAGGCACTGAACTGTGATATGTATGTCAGACCCGAATGCATACAGCTTGTGTCTTAGCAGTGAAGACAGCTTGCAGAACAACCTTGAAAAGGATAAACAAGCAGCAGTATGATTATGTTGACAATAATAATTCTAAAAGACAAATACAAACGTTTAGACAATTAGCATACATCTATTGCTGATTTTTACCATAGAAATGTCCGAGTAAACACACCAGTAAATGTCAGAGTATACTAACATTGTCACCTGAACGGGTACTCCATCACTTGTGGAATACCAGGTTCTTTATACACAAGTGGACAAGTGAACAATATCCACTACAGTTCAGTTGTAAATGGCATTTTTTGGTAGAGCTTCATCATCAAACATTGGCACTACGCAGCTGTGTAATTTCATCAAGAAACCTTTGTACACTAGTTCAGAACTTAAAAGTAATTAGTTTTATTTTGTGAAGCAGTGCCTAAATGTCATAAAATTAGAATAGTTGTTTCTCCTTGGGAGAGTGGTTCAACAGTATACCTTATCATAAAATATTGCAATGAGATAAATATTCATATTATTTCTTTGGGGACTGTTATTACACCACACAGGTTGTAGGCTCCCAGATCAAGGGGACTTAATTCTTATAACATCACATTGTAATGCAATGCTTTCATAAACAGACTCCATAGTTTTGTGATCACAAAGAAGACTTACGATGCAACCATCTCCTTCTCTTTGGTAGAGGCAGCTGTAGCACCAACACCCATAAAGTAAGACTGATGTGCAGCGAAATACTTGTTCATAAGCGGCAGCACCACCTAAAACATTTAATTATTCATTACGTAGTATAATGGTGGTAGCATAAATGGCATTCGTAGAACTAGCACTAAAAGATTCCTTCATGGTTAGAGGCATCCCAAAACGGTCCGTGGTATTGGCAAAAAACTGTTGGGTATTGAATTAAGTGTCAGACTATATTACCAACCTTTCCAAAAAACTTAATCTCCTCGTTCTGGTCATTAAAGCTGTCTGTCTTTGCGAAGTGTTTACTCGACTGAATCACTACCATAGTGTGAGCTGCCTTGTCTACATACTCCAGTAGTTTCTCTAGTAGGCTGAAAGCGAATCTCTTCAGCGTGTTTGGTTCTGCTGAGTCATCCTCCTCCTCTGTAGATCTCCTGTTAGCAGCATCAGTAGAACTTTGTCTCCTCGGTGATCGGAATGATTGATTACGACGTGTTGGTGATTGTTGTCTAGCGTTACCAGTGCTGTGAAGATAACAATTAACTTCTATCACAATTCGGTATATACATGTCCATGTACTTCAGTTTCAATGTTGGGTGTCGGAGATGGGAACACAACACACATATGCTAGTAGCACCGATATGAATAAATGGATTTGAATAACTCATCTACCCTTCACAAGCTGATGGAAAATACAGTGTTGGAGTAGTGCTGCTGTAATTATTACCCGATTGGTCAATAAGTTTCAGTCTTTCTAAGCAGCAGAGCCAATTACAATTCAGTAAATGTTTGCGTCGCTCAAAGCACAACGCAATGATACCAGAAATTGGCTGCCATCACTGAGCAACAGCTGGAATGCTGGTTTTACGTCTAATCCATTAATTCAAAATCAGTGGCTAGTAAGTATTTAATTAAAGGGTTTTTTGTGCGTACAGAAGGAAAAGTGTGAAAAAAACACATCGATGAAAATAGGAAATTATGTTGAAATTGATGTATGCATAGCCGAGGTGAAAGCACATGATGTTGCATTAAAAGTAAAATGGGTTAACAATACACAAGCCTGCTGAACATGTGAACAACTTTACAACACCTCTATAATACTACAGTCATAATCAATTAATAAACAATTGGTAAACAGACGTTAGAGGAGGCGATTACTTACTGCACAACTTGAATCAGGTCAGCTTGTAGACCAACACCAACTTTATCATTATTGTTAGGTCAGTTATTCCGATCACCCAGGATTTGGATCACACATAAACAGCCACATAAGAGTATTGCAACCAGCAATCGCAGAGGCATCATACGGCAATCAACGTTCGATTATGGCAGATTTATTTTGTTTGCACCGACACTGAATGTGCAAAATGCTCGGACTCGTTATAGGCCTCAAAGGGATTGACCGCGAAAGCTTGCGAATGCTGGTTGGAGAAAGCAGAAGCCTAGGATTACAAAAGCACAATGGTTAGAACAGGCACATAGAGTGGAGTGGATATTTATAAGAGTGTGCTTAACAGTGAACTCTCAATTAACTACATAAACCTGCTAAAATAAAAAACTGAAATCCGAAGAAAAAACTTGGCAAGATAAGGGAACCGGCTTACGAACATAGGTTAAACACTTTTCTTTTTTGCAAGAATTGAAACAAATCCAAATTAAAATGCTAATAAACAAAATATTATAACATAAATCTATGAACATATATTCCACGTGCATGATGGGACTGTAAGGCAGCTGGTCAATCAGAGGAAAAGTAATCATCTAATCAGTGTAATTCTGATCAAGTAGTCTTGATGAAATAGTACAGGTGTACTTAAAATCAATCTTACTTGGCAATTCTGAATCCATTGGTTTGCAGGAATTTGAAGAGCTCAGTGACATGTTTGCGGTAATGCTCTTTCTCTGCCACAGTTAGCATGTCATAGGGTACAAGCAGGGGGTGTATACCTCCTCCAACAGAGTCAAGCTGTGCACGCTTCTTCTTAGCCCATACTGCGTGTTCATGCTCTGCTACTTTATCAACAAGTGCCTGAACAGTTCAGAAACATTCATAATATAGAGAATAAAAAATGTAGAATCACTCGATAGTCTAATGGAAAATCTTTATACCACAAAGTATCATGTTCCTTGTGATCACATTATGGAGACACAGCGAACATGAACATACTTGTTTATCTTCGAACTCAGACAAAGGTAGGTACATACAAGCATATCTCTTGATAGTGTGATGTTCTTGAGGTCAACAGGTGAGGGACAATAACTTCCAGTACTGTTACCGAGGTTAGCTATGTTCGGTTTGCTGGTATGAGCGCCTTGTGCACGAGTATTAGGACTGGAATAAGATATGTGCCAGCCCCAGGCAACAAGAGCCTTTACTGCATCATCTGCAGGCTCAATCAGCTTTTTCTGCTCCTGTTTAAATGTGAATCAAACTTGATATAAATGCAAAACAAAAAGTGAATACACAATGCAGTGCGAGCACTAGCTTAACAGGGTCATTTAAGTGGTCTTAAGTTTAGACTCAAATTCATATTCACACTTGAACTCTGGAGTTCAAGTTAAAATGTGATTACAGAACTCCAGAACTTGTTGTGCAGCATTAAGAATATTACAGAGACCACAACGACTGAAAGATCAATATACATGTAGCTACCATGTTAGGGCGCAGTGTTATTGCAACCCGCAGCAAATTTTGCCATTAAGTAGAAGGTGACTTTGCAAAGAACACATTACTGATGCCTGCAGTACCTTTGTTCTGAGGTTAACAAACTCTATGAGACTTGGATGAGTTCTTTCATCCTCATCATAATACTCTCCATACTGCCAGTTATCATTCAACTAAAACACAGAAGAAATATTAATAGAACATTGCCCCCAGATGCAAGGTTGTCGCAGAAAAATCCTCAATACAATGTTCCTGGCTAAAATTGGCGCAAGAGGTGAGAAGCGGGGTTATTGAGAACTGAATCGACTCTACTTCTGTTTCCCCTGTTTTCTTTTTACCTTTGATGACCAATTTTTACCTTTGCACGTCTAACGCCTATGGAGAAAATTGGCCACACTCCTTTGGTGCAGATATAAACATTATCAAAAGACCCAGTATGGAACTGGACTTGTAGAATCACTAATCTCCAAAATAAACCTTTGGGAAGAGACCACTCCTGCACACAGAGAGTCAGGGAAAGCAAAATATTGGCTAAACAATGTAAAAAAAACACGGTAAACAGGAAATGGAGCCAGTTCAGCCATCAAGCAATAATATAAATGTACTGATCACAATTTTTCTGTAGAAGTAATAATGCTTACACGCCTTACCTTCTGCGAACACCAGATGTCATGATAATGCTCTGCAAATCTCTCAAGCACTGGACCAACATTGGCTGGTAAAGGTACTTTTTTAGTTTCAATGGGTCTAGGTACATATGCTTCATCCATATTTTGGCCTGGCTGATCATCCAGATTGGCAGTGACCGCACAGTCAGGAGATAAAGCGCAGCCGATGGCTGCCAGACATGGTAAAGCTCTTGAAAACAGCTCCGGCTCATAAGGCTAAAAACGCATCATAATGTTACAAAATTAGTCAATAATTTTGAAAGTCAGGTTGGCTATAAAGTCCAAGCTATACAAAGGCAGGGTTTAAGAGAATAAAAGTCATCAAGGTAATATAACCATTTAATACCACTATGATAACAATATATCGCTAATACTACCATTTCAAATACTTTTTGAGTTTAGACCCAATTTTGATATCGTACCCACTGCTTGTCAATGGGATGCACATTTAAATATACTTTTTGACACGTAGCATGTAGGCAGAATGTAAATGTTTGATGTGAATGAGGATTTAATATAATACTGACCCTTTGTGCGAGTGCATCAAACAAGCGAGTAAATAAGACCATGGTAAGTCTCTTCTCCTCATCACCAGCTACACCATGATCAGAGTGACCACTGCTGTAATAAGTGCTACATCTCTCATAGTGATGTGTCAGCATACGCAGAGAGATAACAGTGTTCTCTGTCAGTGCAGGCAGATCAAGCGTCAGCATACTCAGTAACTTCATCATCATTATTGGCCTCATGTGGCTGACAATGTAAAGTTATCAAATCATTTACAACTCCCTGTCTGAATGAGAACTAATAAGAAGCCAGATGTTCTTGCCAACAAAAAAAAACGTTGAAAAATTAACAAAAATTAGACTTTTTTTATAATAAAAAAAGCAAGCACAAATAAAAACAGAGAATAATCTTGAGTCACAATATGACGTATTGAATGTGAGTAGTTCATACCTTGTGTGGGCGACTAGGAAGTCTGTGACTGTTCTGAATTGTCCTGCAGTAAGACTTCTACATTTACTCAGTCTGTACACTGTGTGTAACAGTGAATCCATCAACTGTGACTTGTGATCCGCATTCTCAAAAAATGTAGCATGCTTTGTGAGAAGAGGTAAGACTGAACCACATAGATATCTGTTCAGTGCCAGAGCAAAGTCACTCTCGGCAACGCCACTCTATACAACAAGAGAACGGAAAATGAAAAGTTATTATTGAAAGCTTATATTTGTTCTGATGTATATTTTAATCTGTATTGTATGGTGTGAAAAGGTATAGCTGTGTATGATGTCAGACGAGTGTATTATTTGATGGGAATGGCTGTGCATTGTTGAAGAACTTCTGAACTCATAGGGTGAGTGAACATTGAAGATCCAACTTGAATATATTTTACATGTACATTCACTCCCTTTCAATTTTTCCAGCATGTTCAAAGTAGGGTGTCAATTTTTTTTTCGCCAATTACTACATTTAACTACTGGCTACTGTAATTTTATTACCCTCCCTGGCTCTTTCCAGTCCATTCTGCCTTCAATGCCAGAACTTAGATTACTCTTTTTCCCCTATCTATAAGGCCCAGAGAGAACCTCAGATGTGGTCCCGATGGCGAATTAGTCACCTCTCTATTATAGGGTAAGTAACTATATCCCCCTATCTAGTGGCAAAGATAGATCTTCAGATGCGGATCCAATGGCGTATTAGTCGCTCCTTATCCTTTCTTCGGATTGAATCAGCAACAATGGACAAAAATGACCTGTTTCGGGAACCTCATATTTATCAACCTTGATTAAGGATACTCGCTTTAGCCATTAACGTACTTATTAAATATATTTATCTGGCTATGGGCCGATAGGCTTGAAAATTGGTGCTGCTAGTAGTCAGGGGCAGACAACTCAGATGTAAGAAAATTCAATCAGCATATGTCCAAGCTAACAGTTGCTATGGGGCTTTATCTAGACACGCAGAGTCCAAATTTTGTGATTATTTTATTTTGTGCTAACTCAGTTCTCGTTAAAGTAGTAGTTGCTCATGACCTCTTGACTTACAAAACTATCTGGTAAATCGACAACTTGCTAGTAAATTCACTTGTATTTTTGGTTATCATGTCTTAAATTCTACTAGTCCAGACTTTTTTGTTGAAGACTTTTCGTTTACGCATACAGGAGATTCATCCAGAGACAAGCATCTTTTACAATACCATAACAATCCTTTACGCCATAAAATTGTTACATCATTTAATGCATTCCCATACAATATACAATCCGCTTCGAAGCTTTCTACATTCAAGAGACTTATTCATTTACACCTTCAACACTGATTATTCTCTGGAATGTTTTTGTTGCTTTATTAATTTGTCTTTCATTTTGGTTTTCATTATGAACAACATTCTTTTAGGATGATTATTGATGCCAATAAAATATATCAAGGATTTCAGGCTGATGGAGTTCCATATCAGCTACTGTCATACAGGTAGGTAAGATATATTACCCTTACACAGCCAATATGGACCTGTGGCTTCCTATCAGTCCGAAACCCAATCAATCAAAAGCCAAACCTTCATGACCGCACAGCCAGTAATGATCAAAAGCTGAAAGTTGTCTTGTGAAGATATTTACACAACACACATGCCGGTAACATGCTATGTCAACTCCATGAATAACTCTTAGACATATGCAATATCACTTCATCATAAATATTAAATTATTTCCAACAACAATTGAGAGTATCATGTTACCGTGTCAAGTGTTGTGGAGGTCCGGAGGTCGGCAAGAAAACCATTTTCGATAAGCCTGAAAAATATCTGTTGATCATCGATGCCATACACCCTCTCTAGGAACATGACCATTGCCGCCTTGTGCTCCGGAGTCAGACCTGGTAGAAGAACCAGTCATGATTATATAGTGGCATAACAAGGAAACTGTTTAATTTTGATATGTCAATTTTTCAACCGGTAGAATCAGGAATGCATATGAAGATATCTCAGGTTAGACTGCTACTCGTACAAAAGTGGAAAAAGGTATACTGAGGCATTCATAGCTAATTCAAATGATTGACAAATGAGTTTTTATCTTCAAAATAATGCCTACCTGGAGGTACAGAATCTGGTTTTGATGGCTCTGGTAACAGAAAATGAAGCGAGAGGATACCTTCTAAATCCTCCATACTGACTAGAGATCTGAGAATAGCACGAGCTCGCACAGAGTCACTTCTGCCAGCCTAACATAACACAAATCAACAATCCATATCTCAGTCTGTGATAAAAAGATTACAGGATGCAAGTGGCATATACTGAGTGAGCTAACAGACAATTGAAATACATGTGGCTCAAAATAATGATAACTGAATGAAGAAGGTTAGTGCAAACCTTCGGTTCGAGGTTACGGAGTTCATCCTCACTGCTGGATATCATGATGCACTTCCATGAGGATTTTCTAGTAAATGTGCTTTTTGATCGTTCATGATATAGATGTACATGTTAACGACAATACTTTGACACAAATATTAATATACCTTGATTGTTTCCTCACTAGGGGCACATCTGCCTAGTAGATCTACTAATGTTGAATAGAAGCTGAGTATTGCTGAGCCCATGTCGATATAATCCTCATCATCCTCAGAAGGTAAACTGGATAGGTCATACTTACAGTTAGCCAGATATGGTTTACCATTACTATCAGCCATTGCTAATAAGAAGTTACAACTGGAGCTATCACGAGCAGCAGCAATCTACAATACCACAACAACATATACCTTTAAATGTACATTATTATATGATAAATAAATAAATATAATTGGACAGGACTCTGCTAGCAGATCTACTATAGAAACATTGCCATGCCAAACCAGCTAGAACAATGAGCACAGGGTATCCAAAAATAATGCTTCTTCAATGGTGCTCTCTGATTATGCAGGAATGTGAAAAATAATGTTTTGTCATTAAAATTCAGAGTTGGAGTAGCTTGGAGTTACCTCATTTTTTTCAGGGGAGGATAATGTTACACACAGTATTTCAAACCATTACGTCTTCACAACTTATGTGCAGCTAGAGTAAACCAAATTTGAGTTTGATTGACCAATAATTATGGATCGAAGCCCATAGGCAGAGGGTAAAGCGATTAAATCAGCACAGTAAATATCATGCCTGCAACAAGGCACAACATGCGCACTTACTTGCTCGCTCATGACTATACCATACTTCATAGCTTTAAGCAGACCTCCACCACCACTTTCACCCCTGAGAGCAGGTCCTAGACATTCTGGACGTCTGATTAAAAGTCGCACCACTAGATTAGCATTCTCCTCCACTGATTCACCTAGAACAAAAGTAAGCTGATGATGAGAAAAAAGTCGAGTGATTAGAAATGATTCATATTCTCATGATATTTCTAATGAATTTATCTTCGTATTTTTTCAAATTTAGGTAGCCTATACTCACCCCATTCTCAGAAGTTAGTGTTAATGAAGCACATAATTATATAAATGTATATTCATACATTTATGTTTTGAAGTCCTACCCAGAGACAACAGTGCAAAGCAACGAGCCAGACAAGACTGTTTTCATCGTTCCGCCAGCAGATTGACTGTGCTCATTGGCTAATCAAGAAGACAGACCAGGGTAATCAGCCTTTGCTTTGATTGGTGATCTTAAACGCGGGGTGGGAACATACAAAATAATGATCAATTATTATTGCAATTAATTATCATTTGTTTCCAGCAACGAACACTCTGCAAACATCGCAACAAACATTATTTCTAAGAGGGATAATACGTGCAACTTGATCAATTCTGATGTCCTCCATCTATGATTAGGACTATTGAAAAGGTGATTGCGCAAGAACTTTTAATAAGAATCTAGCCTCCTCACAGGATTGTTCCACAAGGACCCTGCAGCTCCTCCCTTTGTTCATGATAACTGATTACAGAGATATATATGATGGCACCTGCACTATTGGCATTGATGATTTCGGGAGAAAATCAGCTCAGCTGTTGGAAACGGTGCATGTGTTTTATTTGGAATTGTTCAGTGATTTGATTCCAAAACTGCTACAGATGTGATGTAAGGATGTTGTTTTCTCAAGCCAAAAACGGCAACAGCAAGTCTAGCTTAAAACATCATTGCCATATAATAAGAAATGATAATTTTGGTGATAAAACCTTGGTTCAGCTAAAGCATGAGACAATCATTAGTGAGACTTAATAGAGTAGTAAAGGTGATACAATAGGTCAGAAATGTGCAAGGAGTACATAAATCATAGATGTATGTATTTACATTGAGATCAGACACTAGCTTGGATTCAAAATTATTGAAGGCATCATCCATAGCATCATCACAGTCTTATTCTATGACAATGAAAAGAGACGATTTGCTAGTAAAAAGAATCAAGACATGCGGTAGGTTTACTAGGCTTCCAGTCAGGTATTCCAACTGGAAACTGAAATACCGAGTTAACCTACATACAGACGGAAAAGTGCTCAGACCCTGTTTCTCCCCTTTTATCGTTAAAATAAAAAATGATGCTATTAAATCAAGGAGCAATAGTATCATCCCTTGATAAAATCTTTGGAGGAGTCCCCAATAGTTGTGCTCATTGGTAAAAGCTATATGAATAGCTTATATGAAACGGCTCTGTTTTAGGTTGTAACATGGGGTTTGTAGCATCTACTCTTGTGATTTAAATGGTGGCAAGGACAGAACAGCCATAATTTCATCTTCAGTATGTGTAAACATTTTTAGTTGACCCAATAAAGTAATGTAATACAGTGAGGAGAATATGAGAAGAAGATAAACATAGAACTCGGATGCAGCCTACCTGATTCACCACTTGTATCACCTGCAGGGGTCATTACATCAATCACAGTCAAACATCAATGCAGCGGCTCAATTTCACACACAGGTAATTATGCTTTGCATCCACATGTGATACATAGACAATTTTTTTATATGGAAGTGGGCACACATATTCAAACATGGAGTGTTTGAGGAGGAATGAAACAACTGGGTATTACATTACAGACATGGGCTATTACTAAATGTATAACCTTGTGTCTAAGGGGCACTGGGTGATATTTTAATGGGTGCAGAATATGGAGAACACGTGTTAAGGAGCACACATACTTATTGAGCCAATGTAGATAAATGTTGAAATAGTTTTGACAAGCTTTCAAAGGTTTCAAATTATTGTACCCCAAGCAATTTCTAGATCAATGAATTTCTTTCACTGGTCTATGCGCCTAAACTGCAGCTTGCTACCAAATCAGACTCAACAATTACTTCAGATTGAACCGTTTGATCACTACTGAATGGAGTTAAAATACATGACTGTTGAATTCTTAAGGCTATTCCAAATTAATAAATAGGTCTAGACGACCTCCCTCGTCCCCAAAT
>ERZ1740059.639-NODE-639-length-18058-cov-3.910459_pt1 | contig 18058 bp, 18 predicted proteins | sample MGYA00581744_ERZ1740059 | MGnify/ENA primary metagenome ERZ1740059 (study PRJEB43018, sample SAMN04849738) | marine metagenome | isolation source: floating plastic debris | place: Pacific Ocean | collected 2008-08-28 | study: EMG produced TPA metagenomics assembly... | reverse complement strand
ATTAAGCGCGCAAGTACGTCGCCAGAGCGCGTTACGGGGACTGCGTAAGACGCAAACTCACGAATGAGCCCCAAATCGCGTAAAAACGGCGGCACAAAGGCCTCATCTGAACCGGGCATAAAACTGATGTAACTGACCACGCCAATAACCTCACCAAGCTCGTTGAGCACAGGCCCTCCCGAATCTCCGGGGGCTAGTGAGGCGGTGAGTTCAACCGTGCCAGAGGCAAAGTCTGCCCGTGAAGCTTCGACCCCTAAGCGGGTGACCTGCCCGGCCCTTGCTTCTAATACATCACCACGGCTGTTGCCGATGGCGACGACCTCACTGCCAACTTCAACAACTTCTCCTGCCCCATCGGAAAAGGGAACGATCGCTTTTTGAGAAAATTGCAGGTTCAAAATGTCGCGATAGTTTAAAGATGCTGCCTTTACTCTTACTTTTATTTCATTGGGACTGACGGCAGGCTTGTGAATTTCAACAGCATTAATTGTGTTCTTTCCAGGTTCAATCACATATTTTTTCATAGCAACTTTCGAGCGACAAAATTATAGTGGAGTTCTTTAAAGAGTTTGGAAGATAACCATTAAATGTGTTTTATCTCCCCCATATACCTTTTGTTAATGGCTTAAATCTGAAAACATAAAAAGGTGGCGTTGTTTTATCTATACCTTCGTTAAATGCAGAACCTAAATATACTTGGGCAGCGGATACATACATATAGCCATCTTTGTTGTAGCTGACTCCATCTGGCCACAACATATTGTCATGCTGGATAAAAACGGACAGTTGTTTATCGCTTGCCGTACCAGTCCGATACTTCTACATTCCACGTTGGTAAAATAGAGGTTGCCATCTCTGTCGATGGACAAACCGCCGTTATTGTATTTGTTGGCGTATGTTTCGACCCTTTCTCCTAACGCCTCCTCAGATAGCGTTTCGTCTAAAAGATCGTCCATGCGGATACGGTAAATTTTATTTCCGCTCAAAGGATTGTAATAAAGCCACTCATCGTTATTATCCAGCGTAATCCCGTCTGCGCCGATGAAAATAGGCTTTCGATCTTTACCTTCTCCCGTACTCAACGGTTTACCATCGAAAATAAGCGGGCTGTCATAATCAGGTAAGGTCGAATAATGGGATTCCAGCACCCTTCTGGTTTTTCCCGTTTCCATATCTACGATGACCAAAGCCCCCTTCGAGCCATCTCCTCCTCTAGCGATACCCTCGTCAGCAATTACGAACACCTTATGGGTTCCATCAATAACAAAATCATTGTGTTGGGATGTGGGTACGCTTGCAGGAGCAGGTATCTTGTAGATTCGCTCTAAACTGTTTGTCTTGGTGTTCCATCCTACAAATTTGGGCGTGACATCATTGCGATTGCCCATATCCAGCATCCAAACAACACCTTGGCTGTCATTGCGAACACCTAAAACACTATCGAGATAGTTGTCATCATCGGTTTTTACAGTGTTCCAGTCTTCATTCGGAAAAGGCTTAGTTGACTTAGTATTTTCATCGTAAATTACCACCCTAATTTTCGGACTAAAAAAAGGATGATAGCTAAATATTAGTTGCCCATTATCGGCATAACCTATATTACCAACCGCATGGTCGAACTCAGCATATATTTCCATCTCATATATCCTCGATACAATGTACCAAACCCTGATTTTTTATGTTTTGAGATGAATGATTCCAAACCCCTTAAAGTGCTTTGCTACTCTTGAGAAAGTTTGGTCATTTCGTTTAACGTAAACGATGCCACAGCACCGTCTGTTGCCTTCATGTAATCTGCCATGTGAGAACTATTCATGTGCTGCTGCCAAAGCTCGCGATTCTCCCAATTTTCATAGAACAAGAATATCGCTGGATTGTCATTGTCTTGATGTAGGTCGTACTGAATATTGCCAGCTTCCTTTAATGTTGGGGCAATTAACTTTAACAACTCGGTTTTGACAAGTTTGACTTTATCGACATTAGCTTCAACTCTTCCAATAATCGTTAGTTTGTTGCTCACTTTATTTCTTTTTTTAGCTCTTAAAAAGAAGCATAAAATATATATTAAGAGTGAACAAGTACGTACATTTTTGATATGTAGTACCTTTTTGTATACTATTGGAGATTATTCATGGCTCACACTAGGCACTCCAAATATGATTGCCACTTAGGTTGTCCCGTCGAAGCTGCTTTAGAAGTGATTGGCGGAAAGTGGAAAGGAATTATTCTTTACCATTTGCTATCAGAGACGATGCGCTTTAACCAACTGCGTCGTTTAATGCCAGAAGTAACCCAGAGAATGCTCACAAGGCAGCTTCGCGAATTAGAAGCAGACAATTTAATTTCAAGAAAAGTATATCCAGAAGTACCACCAAAAGTAGAATATTCGATAAGTGAATATGGTAAAACTTTAGCACCTATTATTCATGCCCTAAAAGAATGGGGCTTACGGCATTTAGAAAAAATGCCAGAACAATCATAACGATACATTTGGGTGTATTTTGCGAAAATGAGATTAATTAATAACTGATGTTACGCACTGGTAACATCAACTAGCCATCAAGTCTAGATGAACTCCCAAAACCTCGCGCCGCACCGAAGAGGTTTATCTGGACTATATACAACTCTACAAGGAGCAGGAATTTCTAACTGATGTACATAGCTTTTCTGCGCTTCTTTGATAGCAATCACAGGCTTTCTATCTTCAGGACTTTCTTTCATATTTTGTTTAATGGCGTTGCTATTAATATGAACAATTAATTTTTGTGGCTTTTTGCTTGTTTTCCAAGTCCCTGCTTGCCCTCGTTTCGCTTTTTTAATTATTGGCATTCCATTATGTAAGGGAATCAACCAATAACGACCCGATTTATAAGCTCCCACTACTCTCCCTTTTATTAGCAGTTTTCCACCAAAAAAGAGATGCTGCTTGAGTAGTGTGTATGTACATGAACAAATAAAGTATTCCGAATGGGCTATATCTATATCTATATCTATATCCCAGATGAAAATCCTAATCAAAGATTTGTAATCTAAGCTAAATTATTGCCGATTAATACTCGCCAAAAGTGCGATCGCTCTTTTAGCATTTAAAGCAAGATACAAAAAACTAGTGTCTTTATTTATGAAAAAGACAAATAAACAATTATCAATAATTGAATACATTGGGGTATAGCCCCTTGTCTTGCTGAAGGTGCGAGATAAAACTTGCTACTTGACGAGCGACCCCGCGGATTCTTAATCCGCCAGGGAACGCGCGAGTTTGCTACTTGTGAAATAGCTTTTATAAAAACATGACTATACTGCGTAACATCACTTAATAAATTCAACTAAAACCACAGCAGATCTATTAACTTAGGACTTACGCAAGAGCCATCTTAAGAGAAAGATTTTTAAGTTGCTGAATCAAGTAGCGATCAAGAAGACCATTTTTTAGTTGATAGACAGTAGAATTATTAGCGATCGCTAAATACTTCAAATGAACCCAGACAAGTAATGCACAACCAAGCGAACGCGAATGAATTCTAGCCGCCTGGCGGCGGTCTGTGCTACGCGCTGCATTACGCTGAATTCTAGCCTTACGACACTGGCATTTTTCCCATCCTGTCAGTTGTTTTCCTTCACGGTTTAGCTGCTCAATATTAAATAGGAAAAATAGAAAGCCTTTGCTAGGCTATAAATAAAAAGGTTATCGAATGACCAGAGAAGAATTGAAACACTATCGCGATAAAATTTCAGAGCTTGTTAAACGGTATCACGCCACGAATATAAGGATGTTTGGTTCTACGGTGCGAGATGATAACACCCCAGAAAGTGATGTAGACTTTTTGATTGATGTTTCCCCAAAGCAAACTTTGCTCGACCTGATTGCCTTTACCCATGAATTAAAGGAACTTCTAAGCTGCGAGGTTGATGTTGCTCAAAGTACGTTACTTCATCCAGTTATCCGCGATGAGGTTTTAAGAGAAACTGTTTCTTTAGAGTATATAAAAGAGTTACTATGGCGCAAAAAAGAAATCCCTGCTTTCTCTGACTGATATTCTCAAGGCGATTGAGAAAACTGAGGCACATATCCAATCGGGAAAGCAGGAATTCTTCAAGTCGAACATATTTTGAGATGTATCCGATCTTAAGGAAGTTGAGCATCTGGTACTGCGATCCGAAGGCTAGGCGTAAGCCTAATCGCTTTGCAAAAAGCTCGAATAAGCATAGTTAATTTATTCCTTTAACCTTTAAAAATTTTCTATCTATCTGAATGGACGTAATCCACAAAATAAAATTGAGGCATCAGCCAAAAGCGTAAGATTCCTGTAACACCCAAGCCGAAAAGCGCGGAAATGCCCAACCATAAACCCCAACTAACTCTCAAGCTGTCTGGTAACAGGGCGACAGTGGTTATTGCCACTATAAAATAAGCTAGTAAAAGCCATTGTAAAAACTTGATTCTCTTTAACGCTGTTCGGCAACTGCTACAGTGTTGGGTATGCTGATGATAGCGATCAAGTAATATCTTTCTGGAGATTTTCTTCGTCCTAACAGGATTAATCCCGACTTCTTCCCAAGGTAATTTTCCCTCACAATAAAGATCGAACCACTTGCGAAATGCGATTACCAGACGATCTGCACTGGTAGGCATCTTGTAAGCAGTTTTCCAGTGAGTATCCTGTAAAAAGTTTTCCTGTTGATGGAGCAAAACCATATCCCCATCCAAAACAGCATTGCGATTTCTAATGTGATCCCACCAGCGAGGAATTATCTTATTTAGTCTTGGGGCAAAGTTACGAGCAAATTGTGCCACAATGCGAGATTTACCAGGGGAAACAGGTAAACAGTAAGTAATTAGACCAACCCGCTTATCTCCACCAGAGAAAGATATCTCATACTCCAAACGACAGGGAGGCTCAAAAGTAATTCTGGTTTTAAAAGGTTTATCGGCTTCGGCTTGAATCAAATCCATCGTCGAAGTGACCATCTGTAGGGGGATTGGCATGGCGCGATCGCGATTTCCCTGAATCCCGTGATGGGCAAAAGGTACGTGGGAAGGATCGGCGACATTTTCGATTAAAGTCTGCCAATCATAAGCTAAATCTCGCACCATAGAAGACCAAACAAAACCTTTGCTAGCATCTATTTGGGGAGATAGGGGTAAATCGGTTTTAGCTGCAAGCTCGGGGGTTTCTGCATCCATCCAAACCCAGAGTAGGTCATTTTCTTGGCGGGAAGGATAAACCGTAACGCAGAAATTGTTCCTCGCGCGTTCCCTTGAGCCTTTCGTCCTAAAGGATACCGCTCCGCATATCGGCGCGGGGTCGCTCGTTTGTTTGGTTATCAAGTTAGGATTTTCTGCTTGAGGAATGCGCTGACATTCTCCATTGCGATCGAATTGCCAACCATGATAGCTACACATTAGATTGCCCGACTCATCAATTCTACCTTCACTCAAAGGTGCGAGTCTGTGGGGACAACGATCTAAGAATATTTGATAAGTAGAGTCTGCACCAGATTTCCAAATTACCAAAGGAATGCCTAATAGAGTTGCAGCAGTCGGTTTTTGCGGCTCTATATCTTCTAGCGGTAATAAAGGATACCAGTGTTGGAAAAAGTTAAATGATGGCATGGTAATTGCGATCGCTAATAAGTCTGAAATCAATAAATTAGAATAGATCGGAGCGATCTAGATGCGGTTTAGTAGCCCATCTGAATGCTATTTTACGATTGACAGATGTTTAAATGCTACCAGCTGTTTTACTTGGTAATAAATTAAGAATTTATCTACAAAACTTTTTTCCTAGCAAGATATTGTTGATGTTCGTCGTCTGCTAAATAATAATCAGAAGCGGGTTTTATTTCCGTCACAATGTCTTTATCGTATTTATGCGATCGCTGTAGCTGTAATTTAGACTGGCGGGCAATTTGTTCTTGTTGGGAATTATGATAGAAAATAACCGAACGATATTGTTCTCCCCTGTCTGCACCCTGTCGATTAAGGCTAGTGGGGTCGTGCATTTGCCAGAAAGCATCGAGTAATTCTTGATAGCTGACCATTGCAGGATCGTATTCAACTTGGGCTACTTCTGCATGACCAGTTATTCTGGCTAATACATCCAGGTAAGAAGGATTAGGGAAGTCTCCCCCCATTTTTCCGACTGAGGTTTTTATTACCCCTTTTCGCTTCATAAATTCGTTTTCTATTTTCCAAAAGCATCCCCCGCCAAAGGTGGCTTTTTCTAAATTATTCACTGGTTGATTCTCGTTCCAAAATTAGAGTAACTGGGCCATCATTATCGATTTTGACTTCCATCATTGCGCCAAATTTTCCTGTTACAACAGTTAAGCCACTTTGTTTTAATTTATCAATAAACAAGTTATAAACGGGTTCTGCTGATTGAGGCGGGGCAGAGTTACTAAAAGATGGACGACGACCTTTGCGACAGTCTCCATAGAGGGTAAATTGACTCACTACCAGTATTTTGCCCTGGATATCTACAATAGATTTATCCCAGGGTTTATCATTTTCTGCATCGGGAAACAAGCGTAAATCTAAGCACTTGCGCGTCATCCAGTCGAGTTCGGCTTCTGTATCCGTAGCAGAAATTCCTACTAGTAAGTTCAAACCGCGATCGATACTAGCTATTACTTTTCCGTCGATAGTAACTGAGGATGAATTAAATCGCAGGAGAATGACGCCCATTTATTAAGTTTGGATTAGTTACGAGCAGATCTAAGAAGAGTCATCAAAATGTAGTAGAACAATAAAGCTACTGAAGCAAACAACTCTAGGGATGCTGCGACATACTGATGGGTTTGATATCTGTGAATGATATTAGAAGTAGTGTACAAGATTGCAGCCGAGGCAAATACTATCATTAGTGCTGAAAAGATTAACCCCAAAGTGAAGCCAAACAATACACTACAGATAATTAAACCTAAAGCAATAAAACCGCCAATCCGAAGAAAATTGCCGAGAAAAGAAAAATCTTTGCCAGTAGTAAAAGCGATCGCTGTAATACCTGCAAACATCATTCCCGTCAAAATAGCCGCCATCGGAATTAGATTGGGATCTTTGGCATAATAGGCAGCAATATAAAGTATAGGTGCAAAAATTAACGCTTCTCCCACCACATACATACCCAACCCTGCATATTGAGTATTCACATCATCAGATTTAGCGATTAGACTCCGAGACATCCATCCCAGCAAAGAAAAGCCACCGATAATCATCAGCCAGCCAAATCTGTTTCCAGAAATAAAGCTAGTAATTCCTGCTGCAATGCCAGTTTGGAATAAAATAAACTCAACTAAGATAAAGGCTGCAACCGCCCCTGCCAGATGAGTATAGGTCTTTCTAATAAATTCTTGGCGATCGCTTGGACGCGCCTGTGCCACACTTACCATAATTAATTTTCCTCTTGATTTTAGATAAATACTTTTAGAATTTCTAATTGTGAATTGTCACTATCCGTATTTTAACTAACTTCAATTGTGGTCAATCCAATCAAGTAACTGTCACCTTGCTGTAATTTCAGCTAACAGATTTTTATAAAATATTAATCAATTAAATTTTAGTTTGACTTCAAAATTATGGTAATGAGCAAAAAGCCTTTAAACCAGGATCATAGTTCAGCTTGGATAGCTCAAACTTGGTTATCTTTTGTGATATCTATTTCTGCCACTGCTGCGGGAATTCTGTATTTGCCCGTTGATGGTTGGATTAAAGGTTTTATGGGTATGGGATTAACTTTTACTGTTGGTTCGACTATTAGCCTTACCAAAACCCAAAGAGATATTCATGAAGGCAAAAAACTAACTAGCAAAATTGAAGAGGCTAGGGTAGAAAGGATTTTGAGCGAGCACGATAATCTTAAGTAATAAGTAATAAGTAATAAGTAATGAGTAATAAGTAATAGGCTTAATTACTATGTTTTAAGCGTAATCATTTACGTCTTCTTGCAGCCAAGCTTCTACAGGTTGACCATCTTTGCGTCGTAGTTCAATTTCTTGCATGACGACTAAACCCGATCCTGGTGGTGCGGGCTTTTCGTGAAATAAAATGTCGTAATCATCAGGATTTTCATTACGCTCTCTTAGCCAATCTTGTACTTTGATTGCACAGAAAAAAGATTGTCCCTGCTCAAACATACGGCTGATTTGCATTGATAGGCTATGAATGTTTAGACGAGGCATATTCTTAAGGGATAAGGGATAAGGAAGTGTTATGGGTTATGGGTTATAGGTTATGGGTTATAGGTTATGGGTTATAGGTTAAATAGTTATTGTCTTCTTTGTTGAATAATCTGAATTAAAAGATTGGTAAAAACGGGATCGTCAATTCTTTTTGCTGCTTCAATCAGTAGATCTGATTCGGGGTGAGGATCTTCTGGAGTTTGACGGGGTACAGCAACCAAAAGTGAAAGATGGCTAATCAAACGATCTAGCTCATCAATAACACGCGATCGCTTTGCATATAATAGCCTCACTGTACGGCGTATGGAACGTTCTCTTTCAAGCTCTGCTAAGAGGATATCCTTTTTTGGTGCTTCATCCATCTCTTTGTTCCCAAAGTATATTTGCGTTGAGCAATAGAATCTTCTTTTTGCCTAGAAAATAGTTGCGGTAACAAAAAGACTCACTACTGGCATTAAACCTAATTCTCGCGAGAATGGAAACCTATGTATAAGCTAAAACATACTAACTTAATAGTTCTATATCCCCCGTAAAAAATCTCAATTAAATATTGCAGTCATTTTTACCATTTTTCAGCCAAAGTGATGTAGAGCAGGAGCGGGTTAAATTACGCTACAATTTTTAAGAAAACTTTTAATATTTATTCCAACACAACGCCTTTTTCTTTAAATTTATGTTTTTAAGTGAATTGACACCTGCGCTACAGAAATTGATCCAACAGCCTGTGGCATTTACAGGAGGATTTGTCTCTGGAATTCTTCAGCTAAAGTTAAATGAAGAGCCTCTATCTCAGTGGCTAGAAAAGCAAGGATATAACCCCACCAATAACAATAATTCTACGACTGCCAATAATAGTAGACCCCAATCTATCAATATTGATTGATCGCCAAGTCTTTTGAAGCAATAGGGTATAGAGTTTTACAAAAACTTTGTACCCTATTTTTTGGCATAAATTTTCTCAGGCGATTTTAATGAATTTTTGTGTCAAAAAAAGCCAAAATATTCTATAACCTGAAGCTATTATTAAGCTTCTAGTCAGCATCTAAAATACCTTTCTAAGATAAAAATAATGAAGTAGTAGTAAATCTAAAGTAAGATTCTGCAACACATTTTGTAGTTTAAAAAATCGAACAGTGCAAAAGACTTATAGTCATTTAATGCAACTAGGTTTTAAGAGACTCGGGACAGTTTTAGAATCTTAGCCTTATAAATTTTCTCTACATCAACATCATGGTATGTCCGAGTAACGTCTTTTATTTAGAAGTAAGAAACGAAATATTTCGAGCTTGCTCTGCGATCGCAGTATACCCTTATGATGTCTAGCTCTTGTCCTCAACCATAATTTGTGATTTTTAGATCCCAGAGAAGGCAGGAGATGCAAGATTCACTTATGTTAATTTCATGGAAAATTTGAACAACGCTGTAATTCCAGAATATAGTTTGGATAGAGATTGTCAAACTCTTTCTAGGCACGTACTACAACAATTTTCAGATTTCAGTACCCAAGCGCAAGACGTTAGCGCAATCATGAATCGCATCGCCCTCGCTGCTACATTGGGGAGTCGCCGTTTAAGTATAGCTGGTTTGATGGCGGGAGCGTTAGGCTTTTCTGGAGAAACCAATGTCCAAGGGGAATCCGTCAAAAAAGCAGATATTTATGCCAATGATGTATTTATCTCTGTTTTCAAACAAAGTGGCTTGGTGTGTCGCTTGGCATCGGAAGAAATGGAAAAGCCCTACTATATCCCTGAAAATTGCCCCATAGGACGTTACACTCTTCTATACGATCCTATAGATGGTTCTTCCAACGTAGATATAAATCTCAATGTAGGCTCAATTTTTTCTCTACGTCAACAAGAAGGGGAAGATCTTGATGGAGAAGCCAAGGATTTATTAGCAGACGGCGATCGCCAAATAGGAGCGGGATATATTCTTTATGGCCCTTCTACGGTGTTGGTATACACTTTAGGGAAAGGTGTTCACTCATTTATTCTCGACCCCAGCCTAGGGGAATTTATTCTAGCAGAAGAAAACATTACCATTCCCAAACATGGCTCTGTATACAGCGTCAACGAAGGAAACTATTGGCAGTGGGACGAATCAATTCGAGAATATATTCGCTACGTTCATCGCCATGAAGGATATACTTCTCGCTATAGTGGCGCATTGGTAGGAGATTTTCATCGAATTTTGCTCCAGGGCGGAGTCTTTTTATATCCAGGGACAGAGAAAAATCCCGAAGGAAAGCTGAGATTATTGTATGAATCCGCGCCCTTAGCTTTACTTGCCGAACAAGCAGGAGCGAAGGCTAGCACTGGTACTGAGAGGCTTTTGAATGTAGTGCCAGATAGACTGCATTATCGCACTCCCTTAGTAATTGGAAGTACAGAAGATGTAGAGCTAGTCGAGTCTTTTATCCAAGATCGAGCGCGTCGTGAAACTGAAGAGCAGGCTTTAGTTTAACTACACAAATTATAGTCGTGAAATATTAAAAGGAGAATTATAAATTATGTCCAACCCTATTGTAGAAATCGGTAATCAGTACGGTCAAAGTATTTGGATGGATAATCTAAGTCGTGACATTATCGAGTCTGGCGAATTAAAGCAGTCCATCAGTGACAAAGGGATTAGAGGGATTACTTCTAACCCTGCTATTTTTGAAAAAGCGATCGCAGGTAACAAAATATATGATAGTGCGATCGAAAGTGGTATCAAAGCTGATAAGTCAGTCCAAGAAATTTACGAAGACTTAGTGTTTACCGATATTCGTAATGCTTGCGATATCTTTATGCCCGTCTACGAAGAAACCGATGGGTTAGATGGTTATGTCAGTATTGAAGTACCCCCAGATTTGGCCAAAGACACCGATAGTACCATTGCCGAGGCTCGTCGCTATTATAAAACTATCGATCGCCCCAACCTCATGATTAAGATCCCTGGCACGCCAGAAGGATTGCCCGCAGTAGAACAAGTGATCGCCGATGGCATGAGTGTCAACGTAACTCTACTCTATTCCGTCCAAAGCTATATCGATACAGCTTGGGCTTATATCAAAGGGTTAGAAAAACGGGCAGCCGCAGGAGAAGACATCAGCAGAATTTCTTCTGTAGCCAGTTTCTTCCTCAGCCGCATTGATAGTAATATTGACAATCGTATTGACAGTAAATTAAGCTCCGCCGACGGTGATGACAAAGCTAAATTAGAAGCCATCAAAGGTAAAGTTGCGATCGCCAATGCCAAAATTGCTTACCAAAAATACAAAGAAATTTTTAGTGGCGATAGATGGGAAGCCCTTGCAGCAAAAGGTGCGAAAGTACAGCGTTTATTGTGGGCGAGTACTAGTACCAAAAACCCTGAATACAGCGATGTAATGTATGTTGATGAACTGGTGGGAATAGACACAGTTAATACTTTACCCCCCAATACTATCGAAGCCTGTGGCGATCATTGCGATCCCGCAAACCGCATTGAAACAGATTTAGACACTGCACAACAGATTATTGATGGCTTAAAAGACGATGCTGTTGGTATCGACCTTGATGCAGTAATGGACGAACTATTAGAAGAAGGTATTGACAAATTCATTAAGCCTTTTGAATCTTTAATGTCTTCTTTAGAATCTAAAGTCGAGCAGCTAGCAACAGTCTAATTTAAGGAACGAGGAATGAGGAATGAGGAATGAGGAATTCAAATGATATTTCTCATTCTTTTTCATTAAGAAAGTGCTAATAGCTAATAGCTAATGGCTAAAAACCAGCAACATTAGAATTTTTAAACAAGTTATCTTAACAAATATGGTTGCAATACTAGAGAATCCGCTACGAGTAGGTATGCAACAGGAGCGCACATCCGATCCTGCAATTATCGTTATTTTTGGTGCTTCAGGAGATTTAACCCAGAGAAAACTAATTCCTGCGATTTATCAAATTAGAAGAGAGCGTCGTCTACCTCCTGAAATGACTATTGTGGGGGTAGCCAGAAGAGACTGGAGTCATGACTATTTTCGCCAGCACTTGAAAGAAGGTGTTGAAGAGTTTGGTAGTGGTGTTGGTAACGAGGAACTATGGGAAGATTTTTCTAGCGGCATTTTCTATTGTTCGGGAAACATGGACGAAGAAGCCAGCTATGAAAAATTAAAGAATTTCTTGGCGGATTTGGATGGAAAACGGGGTACAAGAGGCAATCGTGTCTTTTATCTAGCAGTATCTCCCAAATTCTTCAAGCCAGCCCTAAAACAGCTAGGGTCAGCGGGAATGCTAATAGATCCCATTAAACACCGTATTGTAATTGAAAAGCCTTTTGGTAAAGACTTGAGTTCGGCAAAGGCACTCAATCGTGCAGTACAGCGGGTTTGTAAGGAAGAACAGGTATATCGTATAGATCACTATCTAGGAAAAGAAACAGTCCAAAATATTTTGGTATTCCGTTTTGGTAACGCAATTTTTGAACCACTGTGGAATCGTCAATTTGTCGATCACGTTCAGATTACCGTAGCTGAAACCGTGGGAGTAGAAGATCGAGCAGGATATTACGAAACCTCTGGGGCATTGCGCGACATGCTGCAAAATCATTTGATGCAGCTATTTGCTATTACTGCCATGGAACCCCCCAACTCGCTGGATGCTGATAGTATTCGGAGTGAAAAAACTAAAGTACTTCAAGCGACTCATATTGCCAATGCTAATAATCTAGAACAGTCGGCAATTCGGGCGCAATATTCTGATGGTTGGATGAAAGGCAAGCCCGTTAAAGGCTATCGCCAAGAAGAAGGAGTAAATCCCGAATCAACCACTCCTACTTTCGTAGCGTTGAAGTTGGAAATAGATAACTGGCGGTGGAAAGGAGTTCCGTTTTATCTCCGTACTGGCAAGCGGATGCCCAAAAAAGTTACGGAAATTTCGATTCATTTCCGCGAAGTACCTTTATTGATTTTCCAGTCCGCAGCCCAACAAACTAGTCCTAATGTTTTAACTATGAGGATTCAGCCCAACGAGGGTATATCCTTAAAGTTTGAAGCCAAAACTCCTGGGCCAGATCTGCGGACAAGAACGGTAAATATGGACTTTAGCTACGGTTCGTCCTTTGGTATGGCTACTGCTGATGCTTATCATCGCCTATTACTAGACTGTATGTTGGGAGATCAAACTCTCTTTACTCGCGCTGATGAAGTCGAAGCAGCTTGGAATATAGTAATGCCTTTGATTAATGCCTGGGAATCTCCTAGCGATCCTAGCAAAATGCCCCAGTATGAAGCAGGAACGTGGCAGCCAACCGAAGCAGAAATGATGCTCAACCGCGATCAGCGTCGCTGGCGTAGATTGTAATTATTGTGGTGGGCATTAATTAAGATAACCATTTGAATTACTGGCTCGCATAATTGTTTCTCTGCCCACCCTACAACTAATTACTGATTACTGATTACTGATTACTGATTACTGATTACTAAAAAATATGGTTTCACCAATAGTATCTTTACAAGCACCCAAAGATGTATCAATAGACGAATATGAAGCGGAATAGCGATCGCATTGGCAAATGCAGGGTTCGGACGAAGATGCCGCAGCAGTCACCAGGGCAGCGACTTTTAGTCTGATTGTTTATGAGCCAGACGGTACGCAACAGGTGTTGGCATCTCTCGGCTTTTATACAGGCCCCATAGACGGCATTGCAGGGCCAAGAACTAAAGCGGCAATCAAAGCGGCTCAAAAAGCTTATGGCATGGATGTTACGGGGAAATCTGATGACCAGCTGATTGAAAAGCTACAGGCAGAGTTTGTTAAGGCAAAAGCCGAAGATAAATTAACCTCAGAAAATAAAACTGCAGCAATTAACTACAGTCCTGACTCTGAAGGAATTACCGCCGATGAAATTGCTTCTTCCAATCCCTGTCGTATTATTACTCTTTGCCCAATTTTAGGTGAAGATACAGGGGTTAAAGCCCAGGTTTCGGCATACTGTCCTATCAACAAACAAAGCAATAATACTTTGGTATGTTGCGAATACATCACCTTAAGCGGCACAGCCGAAGCTCTAGAAAGAATTGGCGGTATTATTGCCGAATTAGCGATCGCAGATTTACCTAAATTTGTCTGGTGGAAAGCAACTCCTGCTCCCGAACACCCTTTGTTTAAACGCTTAGTCTCTTCTAGCGACACGGTAATTTTTGATTCTAGCAGCTTTGTTCATCCCGAAGCCGATTTAAAAACTCTAGCCGCATTACTCAAGGAAGATACTACTCTAGCTGATATCAATTGGCGCAGACTTGCTCCTTGGCAAGAGCTAGCCGCTGCTGCTTTCGATCCTCCAGAAAGACGATCAGAAATTTATGAAGTAGACAAAGTAACTATTGATTACGAATTGGGCAATCAATCCCAGGCTTTGATGTATTTGGGTTGGCTAGCAAGTCGTCTTAACTGGACTCCTGTGGAATATCAATACGAAGGAGGAGACTACGATATTCGTAAGGTAAAATTCACTGACGACAAACAACGCAATATTAAAGCAGAGTTGGCGGGTATTCCTACTGCCGACTGGGGTGATATTCCTGGGGATTTAATTAGTTTGCGACTTAGTTCCACAAATTTAGATGCAGACTGCTGTAAAGAGCTTTGTTCTAGTACTACTGGCTGCATGCGAATGGAAGCTGGTGGAGGAGCGCAATCTTGCTACATCGAGCAGGTAACATCAGTATCGGATCAAAAAACTGAAGAATTACTCGGTCAACAATTGCAAAGATGGGGTCGAGAAATGCTATATGAAGAAAGTATGGCGATCGCATCTGAGATTTTGAAGTTGGCTAAATAACTCAAGTCAAAAACAAGCTATCTTGTGCAATATTTTGATTAGGTTTTTGCTTTGCTAAGACCTTTTTTTTTAGGATTTAAGATTAATTTAGTTTTGCACGGATACTCAGCCTATGGATATTTGCGATCAATAACAATTTGAAAGCTTCATAAAGTGTGTTCTATGTCACGGTAAATATATGGTTTTATTTTTTTAACTGGGTTCTAAGTAACAACTATTAAGTAAGTTAGATAACCTTATTCGTGCTTTTTTATCCAAATTTATAGGGCTAATTACCTACATCACACAAGTAAGAATAACAGCTATGGTGATAAATACGGAAGTCATTACTTAAAACCTCTAATTATAATGCGAAGTGCAAGAGTAGAATTTCCTATCTTGCTTTATTTCCTTAATATTAAATAAATTGTTAAGCAATTATCTGTAAATTATTGCTTTTTTTTGTTTTATTTTGTGTAGAGACAAAGCTAATTAATTTTATTTATGGTTTTCATCAAGCATTTTTATCAAGCAATAGTGCTTTAAATGAATAACCCTTTTTGGCGTATATTTTAAAAACTAATTTTAACTAATTGTTTTTGTTGCTTTAAAAATTGTCAAATTAAGTTTAATAGGCTATAAAAATCAAGAAACTATCTCTATTTTTTATTAATGTTAAAGTATCGTCTGTGGCGTATTAAAAAAAGCTTTTCTACTCAGACTAATTCCAACTTACAATACAAAAAATTAAGTATTCAAGTAGAACAAGAATCAACTAAAATTGTCAATTTAGTTGGCTATATAATTCTTGCAGTTGTTTTAATCAACTATGCTTTTTTATTAGTTTCAGCTCAATTTTTCAATTCTAACTGGGTACACAGTACGACTGGAAACCTAGTTGAAAATGGCTGGGGAATATTATTAGGGTTTTTGTTTATTTTCTATCGTCGCGACCAAGATATAGTTAAGCCCAAAGAAATTATAGTTTTAAAGGTTATTTCTTGGTTAACACTTCTAATGGGAATTGGTTATTTTTTACTCGCACCATTGGTTATCGGCAATGCCTTTCGCATTCATCGCGCCGCTAAAGCTCAAGTATTGACACAAGTAAATGCAGCTAGTTCCCAAGTTGAATTGTATTCTCAGCAATTAGACAATGCTACAGACCAACAGTTAGCTGTGATGCTAAAAAAATATCAGCAACAGGCTCCAGGACTAGACATAAATTCTGGACAACAGTTAAAAGAAACTTTATCTGGAAAAGCTCAAGAGAAACAGCAGCAAGCGAAAAAAGCACTACAAAAACAACTAAAGGTGCAACAGAAAAGCTTATTTAAAACAACTGCAAAGTGGTCAATGATAGCAACCTTAACAGGAATGTGTTTAATGCTTATTTGGAAATATACAGCTTGGGCAAGAGTCAAGTATTGATTAGTAAAAAATATTCAGGTAATTGGATTAAATCGCTTTAGGAAAAATACTAATTAAAATAAATGTATGCGATCGCATTTTTTAATGTAATTTACATTGATATATGCGTTCATTTTTGTATCAAACCCCGTCCATGTTGAAAACTGTAGTTTTATACCGAGCGTGAAGTTTGAACAAGAAAAATAAAGAGTTACTTATTACTACATGCGGCGAACCGAATCGCCTTTGTTACTTTCTCGAACAGATATCTTTAAAACTCCTGGTTTCAAACTAGATGCGGTTTATTAGTTTATTTCTTAGAAGTTATTAAGTATGATTGCTGGTTACAAAATATAAAGTTATCTAGATTACATCTATTTATTCTAGGCATCGGGGAATTTTAGGCATATAGCTCTAAAAATCTAAGAAATTACCCATATGGTGTCAACATTAAGCCCAGGAGATCTTGCAATCATTGGTGTCAATACTGACAATCCCGATGCTTTCAAATTTGTTTTGCTAAAGGATATAGATGCAGGTACAGAAATATTCTTTACCGACAATGGTGTTAAAAGCGACGGCTCATTTAGAAGTATTGAAGGAATAATTAAATATACTGTCTCTTCTACTGTTGCTGCTGGTTCAGTAATTGAATATACGGGAGTTAGTGGAAATTTTAGCATTGTTGATAGTGGTTTTGCCTTAAGTGGCAGTGGAGATCAGGTAATTGCCTATCAAGGAACTTCCCATAGCCCTAATTTTATCTATGCCGTTCATACCAATAGCACCCAATTTCAAGCTGATGCTACGAGTTCCAATAATTCTGCCTTGCCTACTGGATTAGTCGTGGGAACTTCCGCTGTAGCCGTAGGTTCGGGTGCTGGAGATGGAGATGAAATTGACAACTCTACTTACAACGGCACAGTAACTAGCGGCACATCAGCCCAACTTCTAGCTGCCATTGGCAATGCTGCTAATTGGACTGGTAACAATACACGTATCGATCCCTTAGCCAATTTCTCTTTTACTGTTGCGAATAATATTTCCTTCGTCGAATTGACAGGTACGGACAATCCTTTTAATGATATTAATGGCATTAGTAATTCTGCACCCAGTCTCGCTGATATTAACGGTGATGGAAATTTGGATGCCTTTATTGGCGAAACAAACGGCACGATTAAATACTACGAAAACACAGGTTCTAGCAGTAGCCCTGCCTTTGTTGAAAGAACTGGGACGGATAATCCCTTAGACAGTGTTAATTTAGGATCTCTTGGTTATTCCAATCCCAGCTTTGCCGATCTCAACGGCGATGGAGATCTAGATGCTTTTATTGGCGAAAAAGGTGGAACAATAAAATATTATGAAAATACAGGTTCTACCAATAGCCCAGTTTTCGTGGAGGTGACTGGTGCAGCTAATCCTCTAAATAGCGTCAGTTTAGGAGCATTTAGTAATGCTAATCCAAGTTTTGCCGATCTCAACGGCGATGGGGATTTAGATGCGTTTATTGGCGCATCGGATGGCACGATTAAGTATTATGAAAATACGGGTTCTACCAATAGCCCTGCTTTTATTGAAAGAACTGGTACTGATAATCCTTTCGATGGAGAGAATGTTGGTGGCTCTAGCAGTCCTAGTTTTGCCGATCTCGATGATGATGGCGACCCAGATCTAATTGTTG
>ERZ1740059.638-NODE-638-length-18067-cov-4.263102_pt1 | contig 18067 bp, 16 predicted proteins | sample MGYA00581744_ERZ1740059 | MGnify/ENA primary metagenome ERZ1740059 (study PRJEB43018, sample SAMN04849738) | marine metagenome | isolation source: floating plastic debris | place: Pacific Ocean | collected 2008-08-28 | study: EMG produced TPA metagenomics assembly... | reverse complement strand
AGCGCCTTGCTATATCTTCGGATCCCTTCTTGTTGACCAGCGCGAGCTCCTCTTGATAGAGCGGCACGACTTCGAGCAGCGCGATTGTGCCCTTGCCCTTGCCGATGAACATCGCCTCCTTCGGAATTGACCGCGGGATCCGCACGTACCAGGCACAGAAATCCACACCCGGAGCGAACGGATCCGGCTTCGGCGAGTCAGAGATTGTGTGCCCGGGCGCGAAGAACGTCCCGAACATGGCTGGCATCCTGCTCACCATCGTCATCTGCGACAGCGGGTAGTTCTTCGCCAGCCACGCCAGCCTGCTTGTTTCGTGCTCGGCGGGTGTCGGCGGTCGCCAGTATTTGGGCAAATGCTGAATGAACTCAACCAGGCGGGGTGCCTCCGTGCCAGCAGGGACGTTCATCGGAAGCGTGCTGATACCGCTCGTCACCAGGGTCACACAGTCCAGCCTGTCGTTCGGCAGACACATATGGCGCATGAGCGGAAAGTAGATCGATTTGGCTTCCTCCATCGTCCCTTCCACGGGACCAAACCACTGTGCGACGTGGCGAGCGATCGCCCGTGTGACGGCGGGGTCGTTCTCTTTCAGGGGTGGTACGTCGCTCGGGAGCTCATGCTGAAGCTGGATCGAATCGGGTGGGGCCATGGGCCGTTCTCCTGCGGTGGTTTCTGGTCACGGAAACCCTCAGCAGGATCCTACCATGCCGCTATGCCCCTCCCCCGCGTCGCGATCGTCGGCCGACCCAACGTCGGCAAGTCCTCCCTTGTCAACCTGATGGCCAAGGCCAAGGTTTCAATCGTCGACGATTTGCCGGGCGTGACGCGTGACCGGGTCTCGGTGATCGTCGACATCGAGCACCCCGAGAACGCCGGGCCCACGAAAGCCATCGAGCTGATCGACACCGGCGGCTTCGGCGTGTACGTCGCCGAGGGCCAGCAGTTCGACGACGCCGGCAAGGACCTCGCGGCGTTGACCGACAAGATCGAGTGGCAGATCGCCGAAGCCGTGGGCACGGCCGACCTCGTGCTGTTCGCCATCGACGTGCAGGCCGGCATCACCCCGCGCGACGAGGAGATCGCCAAGATGCTCCGCGAGCAGCGGCTGGGTCGCGAGCGCCGCCGGGGCGCGGACGCCGTGCCCGTCGTCGTCGTCGGCACCAAGACCGACGGTCCCAAGTGGGAGGTGCACGGCTACGAGCTGTCAGCCCTCGGCTTCGGCGAGCCGCTGATGATCAGCTCGATGAATAACTACTTCCGCCGCGACTTTCTCGACAAGCTCTACGAGCTCGTCCCCGACGTCAAGATGGAAGAAGGCGAGAAGCGGTCGAGCGACCTGAAGCTCGCGATCGTCGGCAAGCGCAACGCCGGCAAGAGCACGCTCATCAACCAGCTCGCTGGTGAAGAACGCGTGATCGTCAGCGAGATCGCCGGCACCACGCGCGACGCCGTTGACGTCCGCTTCGACTTCGGCGACCGATCCATCACCGCGATCGACACCGCGGGCCTGCGCAAGAAGTCGTCGTTCTCGGGACGCGTCGAATGGTGGGCCTTGGATCGCCTCGAAAAATCGCTCAACCGCGCCGATGTCGCGCTGTTCATGATCGACGCGACCGAACGGCTCAGCCACGTCGACGACCAACTCGCGCGCATGGTCATCGAAGCCGGTACGCCCGCCGTGGTCGTGATCAACAAGTGGGACATCGCCGGCGGCACCATCGGCAAGAAGGGAAGGCCCGTCACGCCCGAGGACTACGAGGAATACCTCCGCAAGCACCTCCGCGGCCTCGGCTTCGCGCCGATGGCGTTCATGAGCGCGAAGGAAGGCACGAACGTCGAGGGCGTGATCGCTCTCGCCTTCGAGCTGGCCGAGCAGGGGCGGACCCGCGTCGGCACGGGCGAGCTGAACCGGCTCATCGGCCGACTGATGGAGACCCGCGGCCCGTCGAACAAGCTGGGCCTGCGGGCCAAGATCTACTACGCCGCTCAGACCGGCACCCGCCCGCCGACGATCACAATGGTCGTTAACGACCCGACCATGTTCACGCCCATGTACCAGCGGTTCCTGATGAACCGCTTTCGCGAAGAGCTTCCCTTTGGTGAAGTCCCGATCCGCCTGCGCATCAAGGGCCGCAAGCGCGACGGCAAGGGCAAGGCCAAGTCGTACGACCCGCAGACGGCCGCCGAGTTCGCGCCAGAGCGCGTCACCGAGATCGACCTGAGCCAGACCAGCGAGGACGATCTGGTCTTCAGCGACGCCGACTGGGCCGCAGCGGGGGCCGACGAGCCGGTCGATGCCGAGGCGTATTTCGAAGACGACGACTAGCCGGCGCGCACCAACGCGTCGAGCGGAACGGCGAGCGATCGAGCGCGGCGGGCGAGCCGGTACTCGTTCGCCGGCGGGCGTGAGTCGAGCGATCGATAATCGACGAGTTTCGCGCCGCCGAGTTCGCTGAGAGACATGGACAACGCACGGTCCGTGATCGTCGGCAGCCCGTCACGCAGCATGCCGAATCGTTTCGGTGCATCGTGCAGCACCCACAGCGTGGGCAGCGACCACTTCCGCAGCAGCGTATCCGCGGCGTCTCGGCGATCGATCCATCGCACGACATCGCCCGCGGCGTCGGCGACCGGCGACGCCCGCGGGCCGAGCATGTACTCGGGCCGGAGCGGGTGCCCCATGCCGCTCGGCTTGGCGAGCAACCCCATCGACACCAGATGCTCCGCCGACGCCCGGGCCGCGGCCGGCGTTGCCCCCGTTCGATTGACAAGCGTCACGAGCTTGGCCCCGCCCGATGCGCCGACCTCGGCCAGCACGTGCAGGGCCCACCGCCGGTGGACGAGCCTCGCCAGCCGCTCGGCGGATGATCGGGGCGAGTCCTGTTCCGGGGCTTGCGGCATGATGCAAAGTATAGTAAATATACATTCCGATGCAAATGCCCGCGATCGAACACGCCTCGAAAGGACGCACCATGGCACTCACGCTCACCGGCGAGGTCACGATCTCGCTCCGCGTTTCCGACTGGAAGGCCTCACTCCAGTGGTACACCAGCCGGCTCGGCTTCGAGCCGATGTACACCGCCGAGGAGATCGGCTGGTGCGAGATGCGGACAGCCAGCGGCGATGTCTCGATCGGCCTCAGCCAGGTCGACAGCGTGTCGCCCAACGATTCGTGCGTGCCGACGTTCACCGTGAAAGATGTCGACGCCGACCGTGCGCGGCGCGAAGCCGATGGTGTACGCTTCGAGGGCGAGACGATGACGATCGAGGGCCTCGTCAAGCTCGCGACGTTTGTCGACCCGGACGGCAACCCATTCATGCTCGCCCAGCCGCTCTCGGAAGGACCACCGTCATGCTGAACGTCTCACTCTCGGCCATGCTCCTCGCATCGCTGACCTCCGCGCAGCCGACGATCGAGGCTCGGGATCTCGAGTTTCTCGCCGGCACGTGGCGCGGCGCATCCGGCCCCATGATCTACGAAGAAACCTGGCTCCCGCCACGAGCCGGGAACCTCACGGGCGTCTTCCGTCTCGTGTCCCCCGACGACGACGGAACGCCGACCGTGAGCGTGGTCGAGATCGTCACTATCACCGAAGACCCGGACTCCAACGATCTCGTGTACCGTCTCCGGCACTTCAACACCGCGCTGATCCCGTGGGCGACCGAGGCCGACGGGCCGATCGAAGCCGTCGTCACACTCGGCGGCGAGCGGCGCGTCCGCTTCGAGCCGACGAGCACGCAGTGGGGGATCAAGTCGTTCGAGTACGCGGTCGAGGGAGACGTGCTGACGGCGATCGTGCGGTCGTTCGAGGACGACCAGCCGCCGTTCGAACTCGTCTTCCGCCGCATCCCGGGCTGACGCGTCATTCGGCCGGATCGGAGTGTTCCAAAAATGGAAAAGGGGCCCGGCGTGTGCCGAGCCCCTTCGAGCGTTGCACTATCGCTGCGTGCGTATCAGCAGCCGGCGTTGAAGTTCGCGACCCAGGCGTTAAAGTCCGCCGGGTTGCACAGGCCGTCGCCGTTCTGGTCGCACTCGGCGGCGCCCGCGTTGAAGGCGGCGACCCAGGCATTGAAGTCGGCCGGGGTTAGCTCGCCGTCGCCGTTGACGTCGGCTGCGCACGCGTCGTTGCACGTAAACGCGCCCAGACGGAAGTCGTCGAGCGCCGACTCAGTGATCGAAGCGCTCGCGACGTCCCGGCTCGTGAAGCGGAAGACCATCTGAGACGTCGGCGTGATCAGGCTGCTGAGCGCGAAGCTCCGCTGCTCCCAGTTCGTTGTCGAACCGATCGATTCCACGAGCGACCAGGTCGCACCGCCGTCGTTTGAGACCTCGACCGTCAGCCGGTCGTTGGCCGCGTCGTTGGTCTGGTGCCAGATGGAGTAGCTGACCTCGGCGTTGTCGATCGACGTCGCGTCGTAGACAGCCGTCGTCAGGGTCACGGTGCCGCCGTCGACGTCTTCGTTGGCCCGGTTGTCGGTCACGTAGGCTTGGCCCGAGCCGTCGGCGTCCGCGGACGGGTCGCTCCGGCCGTAGTCGCCCGGCACGACCCGCTGCCAGAAGCCGGTCGTGACCGAGCCCTGCGCCGTCGCGGTCCAGCTCGGATCCGTGTTCATGTCGAAGACGTCGCCCGTGTAGCCGTCGGCGATCCGAGCCTCGATGCCCGACGGCCCGGTGTAGGTCTCGCCGTCGGTGCCCTGGATGCTGAACGCGAGCGAGGCGATGTCGGCGCAGTCGCCGCCGGGCAGCGTCACGCTGTAGCTGTCGCCGCCCTCGTAGGTCAGCGGAACGTTGACCAAGCCGGTGCTGGTCGTGTAGAGCATCGTCGCCGTCGACGGCACCGGGTCGACCTCGTTGCCAGTGGTGACGGTGACGCTGAGCGTCGCGCCGTTCTGCGGGATCAGGTCGGGCAGGCCGCCTGGGAAGCTGAACATCGGGCCCTGCGGCAGGCAGACGCCGGTGGGGTTGGCCAGCGCGTTCTGGAGCGCCGGGTGGCCGCCCCAGGTGCCGTGGTTCTCGCCGCCGCCGGTCGAGCAGCCCCCGTGAGTGTGGATGCCGATAGCCAGCCCCGTGTCATCGTCGATGACCGGCGAGCCGGAGTTGCCGCCCGTGGTGTCCATGCCGTAGTCGAGCGCGTTGCCCGACAGCGAGAAGAACGGCCCCGAGTGGGTCTTCTGGACGGCGTACCACGAGCAGGGCGCGAGCGACGACGAGACCGAGCCGTAGCCCGTCACGCGCGCCGTCGTTGTGCTGCTCGCGGTCGCGGGCGCGAAGGTGTACCACTCGCCCTGCGCCTGCCACGGGAGCAGGCCCGTGTTCGAGTTCGGGAACACGCCGAGGTAGCCCCAGTCGCTGCCCACGCCCTGGCCGCCGTTGGTCTGCTGGCTGGCCGCGTCCACCGCGTACTGGTCTTCCGGGCCGGGGTGGTTGATGCCGCCGAACGTGCAGCTGCTGTCCGACAGCGGCACATTGAACTCGATCACGTTGATGTTGCTGTTGCCGTTGGGGTTGCAGTGCCCGGCGGTCAGGAAGCAGTGCTCGCTGTCGTCGATCATCCACGCCGTGCACCCGATCGGCAGCGCGCGGGCGGCCCGCGGGTCGCTCGACAGCATGCGGTCATCGGTCGAGCCGCAGATCGACCGGCCCGCGATGGTGACCGGCTCGCCGGCGATGACCGAGCTCATGGTCAGCTCGTTGACTCCCGTGCCGGGGTGCGCGACCAGCTCGACGATGACCGTGTCGCCGTTGAAGTACGCCGACGTGTAGCCCCACTGACGCGCCGAGGTGCGGTCGAGGTACTGCACCGCGCCGTCTTCGAGCGAGGTGATCTTGAGGTACGACGCGTTGTTCGCCTCGCGTGAGCCGGCAAGCGTGACCTCGTTAAAGGTCAGCCGCAGCCAGTCCGCGTTCGGCACGCTAACGACCTCGGTGAAGATCGTCGTGACCGAATCGCCGACGTTCTGAACCAGGCCGGAATCCACGGCGATCTCGGCGTCGAAGCTCTGCAACGGATCGGGTCCGGGGTTCGCGCCGCCTTGTGCGGTCCCGCACAGCGCGACAATCGCCGCACACGTTCCAAGTCCCTTGAGCATCAGAGTGTCCCTTCCCTTGGTGAGCGGCGCGCAGTGCAACGCGCCCGGCGAACGAATCGTGCCGTTGTCAATTTCTCGTCTCGGCCGACGCCACGGGACGCCGACGCCGAACCCGCAACGAGCTGCCCCGCCGGGTCGTGAGAACAGGCTACCACGATGTCGTAGATATGGGAACCGAATTATCGATCAGTTTGCACACTTTATCGGGCATGCAAAGGATCGATCGCTCTGAATTCAGCTGAATCGGCCCAAGCGGCCGGGCAATCGCCTTGCCGATCTCCTGCACACTCACGCCGCCAGATCGAGATCGTCCAGATCATCCCACTCGTGCGGGTCATCGCCCGGTGCGCCCCACTGGTTCTTGGGCAGGTGCCGGTGGTGCACGTGGATGATCCGCGCGAGCTGGGCCGCGAACAGCTTGCTGATCGTCTCCAGTAGCACCTTCGTGCCGGGCTCGAAAGCCGTGCGGTCGTCGCGGAACAGCGCGACCACGGCGAGGCACTCCTCGTCCTTGTGACACGGGAAGACAATCGTCGCGTGCTCGGGCAGCCAGTGCGCGTCGTTGCCGAGCATCGAAGCGGTCTCGCCCCGGTCGGCGAACATGTGCACGCCCGACCGCTGCTCGAACCGCGGGGCGAGCGTGTCGGCCAGGTGGTCCAGCAGCGTGTCGAGCGCATCGCCGTTGAAATCACAGTTCACGTACGCGCCGAGGCTGAAGTCGCTCGACGTCGATGGCAGAAAGACCGCCGCATTCGTTGGCCCGATCTTCGCCAGTATGAACTCGAGCGCTGTGCGCAGCAGGCTCTCGATCTCGAGTTCCTGCCTGATGATGCCGTTGAACTCGCCCGAGACCGAGACCTGATCGATCTGATCGCTGAGTTCCTGGTAGGCCTCGACGAGATCGCTGCACATGCCCGACAGTTGGCTGGAGATGTCCTGCCGCGCCGAGTGCAGCTGGCGGCAGACGTTGCGCAGCCGCTCGACGCGTCCCTCGCGGTGGCGGGCGAGCTGGGCGCGATCGATCGCGAGCGCCAGCGATGCGCGGGCCGCGTGCGCGACCTCGTCGCCCCGGCCGAGCTTCATCAAGTCAGCCGCGCCCGACCGCATCGCTTCAACCGCGAGATCGAGGCTGGGTTTGGCCGAGGCCAGCAGCGGCACGACCGCAGGCTCAGCCTGGGCGGCCTCACGCACGAGCTCGACTGACTCGGGCACGCGCTCGTCAACAACAACAACATCAACCCGCGGACGCTCATCGTCGCCCATGCGAGCGCGCGCCTCGTCGGCTGTTGATCCGGCCTCGACCGCGGCGTCCATCGAGCCAAGCACGGGGCCGGCGACCGAGCCGCGCGTGCCGTTGCTCGCCACGAGCAGAACGCGGGCCGTGGGCTGCCGAACGATGTCGCGCGCATCCGCCGGGGCGTTGTGCACCTCGGCCGCGCGCTTGCGCGCCCTGGCGCGACGGGGACCTGTTCCGTTGTCGTGTGCTCGGGCCATGCGTCCGTCCTTGCGGGCGCTCCCGGCTCGTTGCCGGCGTGGCCCATCAGGCGGCGAGCAGTCCGTCGCCCGCCGCGTCGTCGGTCTCGGCCCGCCAGCCGGCGAGCGTGACCGTTGCCTTCGTTCCCTCGCCTGCCTCCGAGGCGAGTGTCACCGTGCCGCCCATCAGCTCGACCAGACGCTTGGCCCGGGAAAGCCCCAGGCCCGTGCGCCGGCCCGCGGGCAGGCTGGAGAAGAACGGGTCGAACGCGTGCGCCAACGTGTCGGCGTCCATGCCCCGGCCGTGGTCCTTCACCACGACCATCAGTCGGTCATCGAGCGGGTCGGTTTGAACGCGGATCTCGATAATCTCGGACGTTTCAGACTCGGCCGCGTTCGAGATCAGCTCCGCCAGCGCCCGGGCGAGCAACGCGGGGTCGGTCACCACCGGTGGCGTGCTGTCGGGCAGCACCATGCGGGTGGTGCAATCGCTGCGCGTCCGCTGCCGCGCGAGCTGCACGGCGTCGTTGAGAATGTCGACCAGGCCGGTCTTGGTGATCTGCGGCTCGGGCGGATCCGCCAGCAGATGAAGGCTCGTGATCAGATCGCTGAGATCCTGCGCGGCGTGCACGATCTTCTCGGCCGGCTCGCGCAGCGAGCTCTCCTTCGCCTTCTTGCGCAAGATCTGCCCGTAGCCCTTGATGACGGTCAGCGGGTTGTTGAGCTCGTGCGCCGCGCCCGCGGTCATCTCACCCAGGCGCGCCATCGAGCGGTTTTCGGCCAGTCGCGTCTGGGCCGCGGCCAGCGCGGTGTGCCGGTCGGCCAATTCGACGGCGAGCGCGTCCATCCCGCTCATGCGGAGAGCCGCCGAGACCGCGCTGCCCCACACCGAAGTCAGCGCCTTCCGCTGCGTCTCGCTGGGGATCGCTTCTTCGAAGTCGACGTCGATCAGCAGCACCGCGGCCGCACCGTCGCCCGCCTCGCCCATCGGGAGCACGATCGGCCGCGCCATCGCGAGGTCGTCGTCGTCGCTGAGGTGCTCGTTCAGCCAGGGCAGGACCATGAGCTTGCGGAAGCCCTCTGCCGCCTGTCCGCCGATCGCCGACAGCGGCGCCGGCTGCGCCGGGCGGAGCTTGCTCTTGACTATCGGCGCGGCGGCCGCGGCCGAGCCCAGGACCCCGCCGAGCGAATCGATGCTGACGGCGTGCCACGGGGCGCCGCGGCCGGCCTGCGCGAGAACGACACCCATCGTCCCGCCCAGCAGCCCGCGGGCCGAGGCCGCGACCCCGGCCATGACATCGGTGAGCCGCCCGCTCCCGCAGGTCTCACTGAACTCGCCGATCGCGCGGAGCACGCGCCTCTGCTGCTCGCCGTGCTGGCTCCGCTTGCTCAGGTTGCGGTTCAGCTCCGCCAATCGCCCGTTCGCACGGAGCACCGATTCGAGCATCAGCTCCGCGCCGGTGACATCGTCCAGCCCGAGCGTCGCCGACCGGTCCGCGACCTGCTCCGCCAGGTTCAGCGTCAGCCCGTCGAGCGCCATCGGGTCCATCTCGGCCGCCACGGCCAGGTCCTGCACGTCCGGCCCGGGCCCGTAGTCGCCCGACCAGCCAAGGTTGAGCCGTCGGCACAGCGCCCTCGCCACCGCGACGATCGAGACCAGCTTGCGGTGAGGCGTCTTCGGCAGGCTGATCACCGGGTGCGCGTGCAGCCAGACGCAGTCGCTCAGCTGCCGAGGCAGCCCCCAGTGCTCGGCCAGGTGCTTGCCCGCCGCGTGGTGATCCGTCCCGATCAGCTCGCGCTCGAGCGGCGCGGAATCAACGCCCCGCGTCTCGGCCACGCGCAGCACCCGCGCGTATGCATCGGGCAGCGTGATCTGCAGCGCTACGCGCCCGATCGAGTGCAGCAGCCCGGCGACGAACGCGGTCTCGGGCTTGACGTCGAACGTCTTGTGCGCCTGGGCGATCATCTCCGATGCCGAGGCCACCGCGATCGCGTGCCGCCAGTGGCCCGGCCCGTCGAACCCGCCCGTGTCCGTCGCATTCTGCTCACCGGAGAGCAGATCGAAGACCTCGATGCTCAGCATCGCGCTGATCACCGCGTCGAGCCCGAGCAGCGTGATCGCGCGGTTCACGCTCGTGATCTTGTCGCCTAGCCCAGTGTCGGCCCGCCGGCACATGCTCAGGACCTTGCCGGTCAGCGAAGGGTCGGCCTCGATCAGCCGTGCGAGCTCGGCGATGTCGACCTCGTCGTGCGAGCCGGCGCTCAGGACCTTCTGCGCGACTGTTGACAGCGTGGGCAGCATGCCCAGCCGCTCGATGATCATCTCGACATGGCGTGCGCGGGCCTGCCCGCCGGGTGTTCCCACGGGTCTGCCCTCGCTAGTGCCGCCCGTTGGAATCGGTCGAGCGTGACTCCAAGGCCAGCAGCGCCTCGATCCGGCCGGTGAGTTCCTCGAGGTCGAACGGCTTCTGCAGGAAGTCGTCAGCGCCCGATTCCATTAGCCCCTCGACCTCGCTTGGCTCGATCACGCCCGAGATGAAGATGATCTTGGTATCGGCCAGGTCGTCGTGCTCGCGGATCCGCTGGCACACGATGTTGCCGTTGATGTCCGGCAGCATGTAGTCCAGCACGATCAGGTGCGGCCTGAAGCTGTGCGTCAGCAGCCCCGCGTCGTAGCCCGTCTCGCAGGTTTCGACCTCGAACCGCGGGTCGTCGCCCAGGATGTCGCGGAACAACTCGACGATCTTGGGGTCATCGTCGACACACAGGATCCGCCGGGTGCTGCCCTCGAGCGCGTCCAGCGGGATGTCGTTGGCCTTCATGAAGCGGATCAGCTCTTCACGCGGGATCCGCCGAAACTTCGAGCCCGGCACACGAAAGCCCGTCAGCCGACCCGAGTCGAAGCAGCGGATGATCGTCTGCTGGCTGACCTTGCAGACCGTCGCGGCCTCACCGGTTGTGAAGATCCGCTTCCGGCTCAGATCGTCCGAAGAACTGGATGACTGGTGCGGATCCGCCATTGGAACAGCCCCACCAGCGGAGTACCCGCTCGGTGTCGGCATCGGCGGCTGCCCGCCCCAACTTCACAGGTGACCCGCAGTTGGGGCGATAACTCAACTCGGACCCGGTTTCCCGCGCAAGTCTCGCCACCGCGTCACCGCCTCGGCCTCTCGCCCGTACAAGGGAGCCGCATTTCCCGCCTGAACAGGCGAAAACCGGGCCGAGAGCGCCAGGCACGACTCTGGCGAAAAAACTGGCTGGGCCGTGTCACACCCTGTGCTGGTGGCGGCATCCCGGAAGGATTCGGGCAGGAATCGGTCGCCCACGAGGGTCTCGCTGGGCAGCAAGTTCAGGTCCGCCGCCGACATCAGGGAGCCGCCACCGACCATCGCGCCGTCTGCGTCAAAGCGGGTCACCCACGCCGCCTCAGCCTTGCTGGCCAGGCAGACCACCAGCGGCCCCCGACCCGCCATCGCGAGGGCCACCACCGCCGCTGAGGGCACCGCGACGACCGGGCAGCCCGTCTCGAGGGCGATCAGGTTGGCCGCCGACGTCGCGATTCTGAGCCCTGTGTACCCGCCAGGCCCCACCGACACCGAAACTCTGTGGATATCGCGAGGCGTTCGACCCAGATTCCTGAACAGCCGGTCGATCGCCGGCATCAGCAAGTCGTCATGCCGTTCGCCTCTGCCAAGGGGCTCGACGCCGAGGACGTTGCACGACTCGGCCGAGACCATGCCCAACGCCACGCCGGGCTCACCGCCGGCTTCAGTTCGCGAACTCGGATTGCTCGACTCGATCGCCAGCGTCACCACGGGATCAGCAGGGTTCGTCTCAGCCATCGCCGGCTCCCGGCTTGTTCCGCCGGCGGGCCTTGGTCTGGCTCCGCTCTCGCTTGGCCTTGAGCCGCCGCTCGATCGCCCCGCGCGAGGGCTTGGTCTTCTTGCGGGGCGTGGGCCTGACCATGGCCTTGGCGACCAGCGTCCGCAGCCGACCCAGGGCCGCGTCGCGGTTCCGCTTCTGGCTCCGCTCCTCGTCGGCGGCGATGACCAGCTCATCGGCGTCGTTCACCAGCGACCCCGCAAGCCGGCGGAGCCTCGCTCTCGCCCCGTGCGGCATGTCGATCGCGTCGATCGCCACCCGCAGCCGGGCCTTGGTCGCCCGCTTGTTCACGTTCTGCCCGCCGGGGCCCGAGCTCGAGACAAACTCGAACTGGATGTCACCCTCGGCGACGTGCGCACCGGGGGCGAGGCGCAGCCGCGAGCCGTCACTGTGGTGTTCATCCGCCGACGGCACGACCCGGCCCTCCCTGGGACGGTACGCTCCACCGGCGGTTGATTCGCGCAGACCGACGCGGGCCGACGCTGCACGGAGGCACAGCCCGCGTGAGACGATGGATTGCCGCCATTCTGCCGTTGCTGCCCGTCGCGCTCTGCGCCGCACAAGGTGACGACCCTCAGCCGGCTCCGACCGATGTCGTTGATGCCCAGCCCGACACCGCCGAGCCTCCGCGCCGCTACGGCTTTTTCTCGGGCACCTACGAGCAGGCGCCGAGGCCCATCTGGACCGCCGAGGTCGAAGCCAACGCCTGGTACGCCTCGCCCGGCGGCGACATCTCCATCGGCGACATCGAGCCCGCCGGCACGGCCGAGTTCAACCTCGACTCCCCCCGCGCCACGCCCATGGTCGAGGCGCACCTGCGCTACGACCCCTGGACGTTCACCGTTCGCGGCTCATTGCTCGACGTCGGCGCCCGCACAACCCTGTCCGAGCCGGCGACGCTCGGGCCCGCGACGTTCGCCGCGGGCGACTCGGTCAGCAGCGGCTACCGGCTCGACGAGTGGGTGCTCCGCGCCGGATACCGGGTCTACCAGTTCGACGCCGACGCCAACGCGCAGGGCAGGCCCCTGCTCTCGGTCGGGCTTGATCTCAAGGGCGGCATCCGCGTGTACGACGGCACGTTCGGCGTCGAGGGCCCGATCAGCTCCGCCGGCGCGGCGTTCACGCACGTCGAGCCGCTTGTCGGTTTCACCGCCGACATCGCGTTCGAGGACCGGTACGAGATCCAGTTGCAGAACACCCTGGGCGGCAGCCCGACAATCGACGACCGAAGCTCGTTCACGTTCGACGTCCAGGCGACGTTCAAGTACCGTTTCGTGGACAACGCCGCATTCCAGCTCGGCTATCGGCTCCGACGGACGGTGCTGACCGGCAGCGACTACGAGCTCGACGGAGCCGTCGCGGGCCTGTTCGCCGGGCTGACGGTTCGGTTCTGAGACGAACTTCGGCGCTCTCGGACCACGCTGCGTCGACGACGACCCGCGTCACGCACTCTCAGCGGGCATCGTCTCAACATGACCGACAATCCGCGTAGATTGGCTGCACCACCGGACTTTCGCGAGCCGGGCTTGGGTGCTACGCTAGCCGATCGGTGGGTCGGTTCGCCCGGTCCGGTGTGTGCACACGGGTGACGGCTTCCATCAGCCTACATCGTCTCTGGGGGACGGACGACCGCATGGCAACGGTGACCAAGAAAGACCTGATCGACCGCATCGCCGAAGAATCCGGCGAAACTCGCGTGGTCTCCAAAAAGATCGTCCAGCAGTTTCTCGACGAGATCGTCCGCGAGCTCGCCAAGGGCAACAGGCTGGAGTTCCGCGACTTCGGCGTCTTCGAGGTCAAGGAGCGCCAGGCCCGCACAGCCCAGAACCCCCGCACGCTCGAGCGCGTGCACGTGCCGGCGAAGAAGACCATCAAGTTCAAGCCCGGCCGACTGATGCGCGACGGCGTCGAGAAGACGACCGAGGACCGCATCGCCGAGATCAAGCTCGCCCCAGCGAGCGTCCACGCCGAGTAATCAGTTCCCCAAACGCCCTCTCGCGTGAGCGAGGGGCTCGTCTGACGCTTCCGTCGCGCGTCAGTGGGTGAGTGCGTTAACCCGGGCCGCGCCGGGGGCGAGGCGGAGCATGCGTTCGAGCGCGAGCAGTGACTGCTCTCGCGTCTGCTCGGGAACGCGGATCACGTTGGGGACCTGCGGCTCGCGGGGCTTGCCGCTGGGGCTGATGCCGCAGAGCATGTCGAGCGACCAGAGCAGGTGCGGCTCGTCGATGCGGTACATCGTCGTGCACAGGCACTGGCAGTCGCTGAGGATGCGCACCTTGACGCCGCGCTCGGCCGAACGCTGCCGCAGGCGGTTCACGAGGTTGTGCTCGGTACCCACGGCCCACCGCGAGCCGGGCTCGGCGTCCTCGATCTGCTTGAGGATGTACTCGGTCGAGCCCGAGTCGTCCGCGAGATCAACGACCTCTTTCGCGCACTCGGGGTGCACGATCACGTTCCACGGCCTCTCGTCAGGCGAGGCGTCGCTGAGCGCCCGGATCTCGCCGACATGCTCGGGCCGGAAGAGCTTGTGCACCGAGCAGTGGCCCGCCCAGAGGATGACCTGCGCGTCGCGCAGCTGGTCCTCGGTCATGCCGCCGAGTGCTTGGCCCTTGCGGACCAGCTTGGGGTTGTAGAGCGCGGCGTGCTTTGATACGTCGATGCCAAACTTGTGTGCTGTGTTCCGACCCAGGTGCTGGTCGGGCAGGAAGAGGATCTTGATTTCTTCCTTGTCGCTCTTCGGGATCTCGCCGCCCTCGGCCGCCCACTTGAAGACGAGATCCGCGTTCGAGCTGGTGCAGCACGCGCCGCCGTTCGCGCCGACGAAGGCCTTGAGCGCCGCCGACGAGTTCACGTACGTGATCGGGATGACCCTGCCTCGGAAGCCCTGGGCGTCGAGGGTCTCGTGGATCGTGTCCCACGCCTCGAAGCAGTCGTCCTCCTGCGCCATGTCGGCCATGGAGCAGCCGGCCGACAGGTCTGGGAGCGTGACGGTGACACGCTCGGGCGTGAGCATGTCGGCGGTCTCGGCCATGAAGTGCACGCCGAGGAAGATGATGTGCTCGACCGGCTTGGCGCGGACAACGTCGGCCGCCATCTGGCTGAGCTTCAGGCTGTCGCCGGTGAGGTCGGCGTGCCGGTACACGGTATCGGTCTGATAGTGGTGGCCCAGGATGACGAGCCTGTCGCCGAGCTGTTCCCGACGCGCAGCGATGTCCCGGGCGAGGTCGGCCGAGTCGGCCAGCGTGTACCGTTCATGCAGGGAGGGCTGCCAGAGCATGCGCGCCTTTCCGTACTTCCACCGGGTGTCCACCACACCCGAGTAATCATAGGGGTGCGTTCGGGGCCTCGCGGGCTCTGGATGTCCGGTCGTATGTCCGGTCGTATGTCTGGTCTGATGGCCGGAACGAAGGCGGGGCGGCCGGGAACCGATTCAGGCCGCCCGGGGCGAGGGCACGATGCTGTCGACCACGACGGGCGATTCAAACGCCAGCGCCAGGCTTGTCGACTCGTCGTCCCTGTCAACGCGAACAATCTTTGCCAGCAGCGTCTCGCCATGGGTCACCGTCGGGTGCCCGTGCCAGGAGACTGCGAGGACGACCGGCGTGCCGACCTCGAAGCTGTGGACGCCCTCGACACTGACGCGGACGCCGCCCGCAGAGACATCGCGGGTGATGGCCGGTCGGTAGCTCACGCGGGGCGAGATCTTCAGCTTGCAGGCGCGGGCCAGCGGGATACGTGGGAACCGCCGCCGCTCGCCGGCCGATCGCGGGCGGAGCTCGAAGATGCGGTCCTTGTCGATCATGGCTGGCTCCGGTGGGCCTGAAGAACGATGCCGATGGGCCCGGGTCGGCTATCGGATGGCCGGGTCGCCGACTTGTGCGGGTTGTGCCAATTTCGCCGCGGGCCTGCTTCGCTCGCAAGCCCGGGCCGCCCGGCCGCCGATGGAACTCTGCGATGCAGAACCGAACCAGCTCTTTCGATGACTCAGGTGCCCAGAGCGCCGAACCGGCGATCAGCGTGCTCCTCCCGACCCGAGGTCGGCCGGAGGCGGTGGGGCGGCTGCTCCGCTCGCTCGAGAACCAGAGCCTCGAACCCGATCGCTTCGAGATCGTCGTCGGTGTCGACGGCAGCGGTGGACCCGCGATCGACGGGCCGTGGCGCACCGAGCGGTTCCAGCACCGGGGCCCAGCCGCGACGCGCAACAGCCTTGTGAATCTCGCACGCGGCCGGTTCGTGCTGTTCCTCAATGATGATGTCACCGCCGACCATGAGCTGGTCGAGACGCACCTCAACGCGCAGGAGTCGGCATCGAAGCCGAGCATGATCCTGGGCCACGCGCCCTTCGCCGTGCCGGCCGATGACCGGCTGTTCGACCGCCTGATCCGCGAGACCTCGATGGTCTTTTTCTACGACCGCATGCACGGCTGCGAGCCCGACCGCGACTGGGGCTACCGCCACGCGTGGACGCTGAACCTCTCCGTGCCGACACCGCTCGCGAGCGAGCACGGCTTCAGCGAAGCGCTCGAACGCGCCATGTTCGAGGATCTCGAATGGGCCTGGCGCGTGCAGCGAGCAAGCGGCGCGCCGGTTCTGTACAGACCAAACGCGGTTGTCACGCATCACCACCGGTACGAGCCTCGGGACTACCTTGCACGCGAGCGTGAGCTCGGTCGGCAGGCCGTTCGCCTCGCGGAGGTCAACGCCGAGTGCGCCCGCGAGCTCTTCGGCCGCGACCCGCGCGATGCGGGGTTCGTCGACGAGTGCCGGGCGCGCATCGAGCGTGATGCGCCGCAGGTTGAGCCGTTGATCGACAGCTTCCGTGCGCTCGCCGACATGCCCGCGTCCGCGGCGGGCGACGCGCGGCTCCTCCGCGTGCTGTACGAGCATCACCTGCCGCTCAAGCGGCACCTCTGGCGCCACGGGCTTGTCGAGGCGTCGTGGTCACGCGACGCGGCGGCCTAGGGCCCGTCGGCGTACAGCCTGTGCACGGTCAGGCCCTGCCGCTCGTACACGGCCCGCCGCCGCCAGACCTCGGCCTCGTGCAGGTGCGTTGAGATGACGACGTGCGTTGCTCCGAGTGTTGCAGCCTCACTCGGGTCGACGATTGGGACGCCGAGCATGGTCTCGCCGTGCCGCTGCCGGTCGTCGTCGGTGATACAGACGACGTTCGCATGGCGGGCCGTGTCAGCGAGCGCGCGGGTGTGCGCTCCCGCGCCGTGCAGCGCGATCGGTGCACCGCCGAGCTGATCGACGACGCGAGCGAAACGCTGGGCCGCATCCGCCGGCACCGAGCCCGTGCCCGACGCCGCCTCGAACGATACCGGTCGGTTGGTGGGCCACGGTCGCGGCGTATCCTCCGCCACACGGCCAATCAGCGACGACCAGCGGTCGACATGGTGTTCTATCGAGAACGAAGCCAAGGCGTGCGCATGACATCGTTTGCTTAGTTCATCAAGATCGCGACGCCGGAGGGTCTCAATCGCGTCGGCGAGCGCGATGCCGACGCGTGGTTCCTCGTCGTCGGGTGTCACGCTGGCGATCTCGCCCGTCCGCCCGGGCAGAACCGCCTCGGCCGTGCCCGATCGGCTCGGCGCAACCACGGGGATGCACCCGTGCGCGAGGGCCTCAAGCATGGCGATGCTCAGGCCCTCGAACCGTGACGGCAGGACAAAGGCGTCGTGGGCGTCGAGCTGCTCTGCGAGTGCCTCGGGCGTTGCCGGGGGTCGGATGGTGATCGATGACGCGTCGCTGCAGGCCACGCGCAGGTCATCGATCGCTGGACCGTCACCGATGATCGTCATCTCGTGCGCGATGCCGCGTCGTTCGAGCTCGTGCGAGAGCGCCGGCAGCGCGAGCACCCGTTTCTGGCGGTGCTCCAGCCGGCCTGCGTACAGCAGCCGGAGCGGCCGTCCACCGATCGGCTCGCGGGCGGCGACACGCGAAGGCACCTCGACGCCGTAGGCGACCCGCTCGATCGCCGAAGCCCGATTCGGAGCGATCGCCGAGAGTTCTGTCGTGAGCATCTTGCTGACGCCGACCATCGCGTGGAGCATCGGCTCGTAGTGGCCCAGCACGCGGGTGTCGTAGCCGTTGTCGCTGTGCGCGACGCCGATGGCTCGGATCGCATCACCTCGAGTCCTCGTCAGTTCGGCCGCGACCGCGAACGGGCCGGCGTGCTGACCCAGAACGCGCGCGACCGGGGATCCGCCGCCGAGGTCTTCGATCGCCGTGCTGTATCGATCGACGAACCGACCCGGCTCCGCATCCTCGATCGGCGGCAGGTCTCCGCAGTCGACGACCGTGACGCGGGCGTCGATCGGCAGTTGCAGCCGAGGGATCGATGGGTTTGCCGCGTGCAGCAGCAGGCCGCCGCGCCCGCCGCGGTCGGCGAGGCCGTTCGCAAGTCTCACCGCGAACCGCGCGACCCCGCTCACGCCGAGCCCACCCGGCAGGGAGATCAGGCAGGACGGGCTCGATCGTTCAGACTGCAAACTCGGCCTCCAAAACATGGTCAGAATCGGCGATTTCGGCCGATTCACTCGATCTATGGCGTCGTTTCGACCGGGGCCCCGCCCCAGCGACATCGTGTTTGTGCAGGCCGACAACGCTGTCGATCACCTGC
>ERZ1740059.636-NODE-636-length-18084-cov-7.044928_pt1 | contig 18084 bp, 12 predicted proteins | sample MGYA00581744_ERZ1740059 | MGnify/ENA primary metagenome ERZ1740059 (study PRJEB43018, sample SAMN04849738) | marine metagenome | isolation source: floating plastic debris | place: Pacific Ocean | collected 2008-08-28 | study: EMG produced TPA metagenomics assembly... | reverse complement strand
ACCCGGGCGATGATGGTCGACGCCTTCCTGGGCGTGAGCAGCTTCGTCGCAGCGGCGCTCCTCCTGCTCTACGGGCTCGAGCGCGTCCTCGGCTTCGACCTGGCGCGAACGATGCGCGAGGCACGCGGGGGCCAGGTGCCTCTGGCCGCGCTCCTCGGCGCGATGCCTGGCTGCGGCGGCGCCGTGGTGGTGGTGGCGGCCTACGCGGCCGGCAACGTGGGCTTCGGGGCGCTCGTCGCGACGCTCGTGGCCACCATGGGCGACGCCGCCTTCCTGCTCCTCGCCCGGCGTCCGGACGCGGCGGCCGTCGTGCTACCCGTGGCTCTCGTCGTCGGGACCCTGAGCGGGTGGCTGGTCGACGCGCTCGGCATCGCGCCCAAGACCAAGAAGGTCTCGGGCGACGCCCCACCGCCGAGCGTCGGACGCACGCGACCGCGCGACCTGCTCTTGCTCGCCGTCGTGCTCCCGGGCCTCGCGCTCGGCATCGTCGCTCTGACCGGTCGCGACCCGGAAGCGCTCGTCGGGGCGACGGCGGTAACGGCCGTGGGCCTCGTCGGCACGCTGGTGTGCCTGGGTCTTTGGGCGACGTCGCCGCTGAAGGCCATGGCGCATCCCTGCGACTCGCCGGTGACGCGCACCGCGGAGGAGACCTCCTTCGTCGCCGTGTGGATCATCGCGGCGTTCTTGGCCTACGAGTACGCCGTCGTCTTCGCGGGCCTGGACCTCGCGCCGCTCTTCGCCACGGTCGCGCCGGCGCTGCCAGCCATCGCCATCGCCATCGGCTTCATCCCGGGCTGCGGGCCGCAGATCCTCGTGGCGACGCTCTACGTGAACGGGGTGCTTCCCTTCTCCGCGCTGATCGGCAACGCCCTGGCGAACGATGGCGACGCGCTCTTCCCCGCCATCGCGCTCGAGCCGCGGGCCGCCCTCTGGGCGACGCTCTACTCGGCGCTACCGGCGCTCGCGGTCGCCTACGCCTTCGAGCTGCTCGCCCCGGGGTTTCTCCATTGAGGCCCGCGCCGCAGTGAGTAGAAAGATGACTCGATGATCCCGCTTTCCGAACAGACCGTGCTCGTCACCGGCGCCGGCCGAGGGCTCGGGGCCTCCATCGCCGAGGCCTTCGCCCGCGAAGGCGCCCGCGTGGCCATCAACTTCCGCAAGAGCGAGGCCGAGGCCCAGGCCCTCGCGGAGCGCCTCGGGGACCGCACGGCGACCTTCCAGGCCGACGTCACCCGCGATGGCGAGGTCGCGACCATGGTCGACGCCGTGACCGTGCGCCTCGGGCCGCCCACGGTGATCGTGCACAACGCGCTCGCCGACTACGCCTTCAACGGCGACGCACGGGACACGCTCGAGTCGCTCCGCTGGGACGCGGTCGAGGCGCAGACCAAGACGTCGGTCGGTGGGTTGCTCGCGCTCATCCACGCCGCGCGGCCGCTCTGGGCCGAGCAGGGCTTCGGCCGGCTGATCACCATCGGCTCGAACCTCGTGCAGAACCCGGTCGTGCCCTACCACGACTACACCGCGTCGAAGGGCGCGCTGCTCGCGCTGACGCGCACCGCTGCCGCGGAGCTCGGCCCCCTCGGCGTGACCGTCAACATGGTGTCCGGCGGGCTCCTGCGGACGACGGACGCGAGCGCGGCCACGCCCGAGGCCGTCTTCGACATCATCGCCGGTCAGACGCCGCTTCGGCGGGTGACGACGCCGGCGGAGATGGCCGACGCGGTGCTCTTCTTCGCGAGCCCGTGGGCGCGCGCCGTGACGGGCCAGAACCTGGTCGTCGACGGGGGGCTGGTCTTCAACTGACGGTTCTGATTGCCGATCGGACCGGCTTTGCGTGCCTCGAGCCTTTTCGCATGAGAGGGCACTTCGCCGCGGGCTCCCCAACCCGCGGCAGCGGTTCTGATTGCCGGTCGGACCGGCTTTGCGTGCCTCGAGCCGTCATCGTATGAGAGGGCACTTCGCCGCGGGCTCCCCAACCCGCGGCGGCGGTTCTGATTGCCCGTCGGACCGGCTTTGCGTGCCTCCAGCCTCCCCAATCCGCGGCGGTGCTCATCGACGGTGGGACCGGCTTTGCGTGCCTCCAGGCGCTTCGCATGGGCGGGCACTTGGCCGCGGGCTCCCCAATCCGCGGCAGGGTCAGGCGGCTTCGCGGGCTTTGCGGGCGGCGCGGAAGCTCTGGATGAACGCGACGAAGGCCAGGATCGTCGTGACGAGCATCAGCGCGACGCGCACCACCGCCAGCATGTCGCCGCGCCCGAGCGCGCCGCGGAGCGGCATCACCAGCGCGAAGATCAGCAGGAATGTCAGGCCCACGGCGATGTGCGCGGCGACCTTGTTCTCCTTCTTCAGCCCGGGGTTGCAGGCGAGGAGCACCGCGCCGAAGGCCGCGGGGATGAACGCGGTCGGCGACGGGTCGTCGGAGGAGAAGTAGCCCCAGAGCGACATGGCGATGAGGGTCACGGCGTTCACGAGGCTGGCGGTGTGGGCGGGCATGCGCCGGATGTAGTGTCCCCAGCCCGCCTCCACCACTCGCGCGATCCACGAACGTGCGCAGGCCCACTCTTGACAATGAAAGTCGCTTTCAACACACAGGGGCCGGGGGAAGCCGCGAAAGGCGCAGACGACGATGGAAACCACGAACGACGCGACGACGACCCCCGATGCCGGCTCTCGGCCGTGGATGAAGAACCTTCCCGTGCACGTGGTCCGCACGCTGCTCGGTCTCCTCTTCGTCTTCGCCGGCGGCTCCTTCTTCGCGGGGATGCTCGGCGGCGGCGGCGAAGGCGGCGGGGACGAGGGTCAGAGCGCGCTCATCGCCGCCATGATGGCGAGCGGCTACATGTTCCCACTCATCAAGGTGACCGAGCTGGTGGCCGGGCTGATGCTGCTCGCCAACCGCTTCGTCCCGCTGGCGCTCGTGCTGATCGCGCCCGTCGCGATCAACATCGCGCTCTTCCACTTCGTGCTCACCCCCGGCCACGACGTCGGGATCTCGATCTTCGTGCTCGTCGCCCCGCTCTTCCTCGCCTGGGCCTACCGGAGCGCGTGGGTGCACGTGCTCTCGCCCACGACGCCTATCGGCGACGCCGGCTGAACGCACCGGCTCGGCCGAACGCCGAGGCGTCATCGGGCACGCGAATCCGGGGCCCGCGGATGGGGCACGAGCATCGGCGGCGCCCCCGGTCGGTGAATCTCGAGATGGACCGCTCCCATGGCCTCGACCAGCCACATGACCTCGCCGGCGGCGACGTAGTGGGGCGACGCGGCGAGGAAGCGCCTTCCTTCTTCGGGCATGGCCTCGCGTCGTGCTCCGCCCGCGAAATGCAGGAAGACCCGCCATCGAGCCGCGTCAGGCTCGTCGGAGAACATGTAGAGGTCACCGTCGACGTCGGAGCGAAAAGCGAGGTCGGCGGGCGGCACGGCCGGCGGCTCCCTCACGTCCGCGAGGTGCTCCGCCGGTTGAGGTGAGCCCGCGGGCGCAGGGGCTCGCGCTTCGCTCGTCGCGGGCGCGAGCAAGGACTCCTCGACGAGCACCACCAGCTTCCGGAGGAAGCCGCGCAGCTGGCGGTTGTCGTGCGTGGACGCCCCCTGCCCATAGAGCGGCGCTTGCGCTCCCACGACGGGCGGAAGCTCGGGCTCGCGCACGCCGGGAAGCGCGGCGCACTGCCCTCGAAGATGCCGGTAGGCGCGGATGCTGCCCCACGCGAGCTCCGCGTTGGGTGTGGCCTCGCCGGTGAGCTGCCGGAACGCCCGCGCGCGGGCGGCGAGGTGCCGATGGCGCGCCGCCGGTCCCCGTAGGTCGCGACGCGCTGCCACGAGAAGGGCTCGCCACTCGACCAGCGTCGGGAGCACGCCATCGGGCTTCCACCGTCCGCCGCCAAAGGTGGTGAGCGGCAGCGCGACGTCGAGGGGCTCGAGCACGAAGGTCGCCTCGCGAAGGAGCGCCAGGAAGCGGTCGACGAGGTCCTGCGGCAGGTACTGGCGCTGGACGAGCTCCGCCTGGTCGATGGGCTCGCGGAGCGCGCCCATGCGGGCGGCGAGGTCCGCGAAGCACCCGGCATCGACGGCGGTCGGCGGAACGGCCGGGGCCGCCTCCCGGTGGAGACGCAGCGCCCGTTCGAGGTCTGCAAGCCAGTCGACCGGGTGCGGCAGCCGATCCGGGCCCCACGCCATGGCGAGCGAGATGGGAAGCGGCGGAACCGCGTCTTCGCCCAGGATCTCGCGCGCCGCAGCCTCGAGCTCGACGAGCACCCCGCGCCAGACGAAGGCCAGAAGCGTAGGGCGCGCCTCGCTGGCGACGACGGCGCGGCGCAAGAGCGACGCGCGCCGCTCGAGATAGAGGAGGCGGCTCGGCGTGGCGCTCGAGGCGATCCACTCGCGGAGGGCGCGCGCCTCCACGGCGAGCGCCGCCAGAGGGAGGTTTTGCGTGGCCACGTAGCGCGGAAGACCGGGCGCGAGCTGCGGCGCCCAAGACCGTACCCCCGCCACGGCCTCGTTCCAGCGCTGCATCAGCACGGGCGCGGCCAGCCCCACGTCGGGGCGGCGCATGGGTGCCGCAGACGTCTCGAGGTCCGCGAGCGCGTAGTCGAGGACTGCGCGGCGCTCGTCCCCATCGTCCCCCGCGGCCATCGCGGTCCAGAGTAGCTGGGGCAGCGTCGCCGCACGCGCGCAGTTCGCGGCGACTCGAGGCCGGACCCGGCGTCAGCTCGCCTTCAAGACCTCTCGGAGCTGCTCGCGGTTCAGAGGCTTGCGGAGGTAGGTGAGGTCGTCCGGGGCGGCGACGGGGGAGCCCGTCATCACGACGACGCGCGGGGGGTCGGGGAGCGCGCGGACCTGTCGCGCGAGCGCGTCGCCGGGGAGCTCGGGCATGTGGAGATCGCAGAGCACGAGGTCGAAGTGATCGTGCGCGAGGAGCGAGAGCGCCTCGCTCGGGCTGGTCACGCCGGTGACCGCCGCGTCGGCCTTCAGCCAGCGCGTGAGCGCGCGAACGAGCGCCGGCTCGTCGTCCACCACCAGGACCTTCGCCGGCGCCGCGGCGCGGGTTGGAGCGAGCGAGGTCGCGACGGTAGCGGCGGGCGCGGGCCGGTTCTCCGCGGCGGCCCGCGCCGGGAGCTCGAGGCGGAAGACCGTGCCCTCGGGCCCGGTCCGGGCGACGTCCAGCGAACCGCCGTGCGCCTCGACGAAGGAGCGCGAGAGGTGGAGCCCCAGCCCCGTGCCGCCGTCGCCCTTGGTCGTGAAGAAGGCCTCGAAGAGATGGTCGCGCACGTCCTCGGGGATGCCGGGCCCGTCATCCTCGACCTCGACGAAGACGCGCTCACCCACGGCGCCCACGCACACCGTCACGCGGCCCTCGGGGCCCACTACGTCGAGGGCGTTCTTCACGAGGTTGAGCACGACCTGCTCGATGCGGCCCCGGTCGCATTCCACCGGCGTCGCGTCGTCCGCACGGACCTCGAGGGCCGCCGCGGGTCCGCGGGTCCGCGCGACGCGCACCATGGCGCGGGCGATCTCGCCGAGATCGGTCGCGACGAAGTCGCCGAGGGAGCCGCCCGCCGTGGTGGCGGAGAGGTCCTGCAGGATCCGGGAGAGGCGAGCGACGCCGACGAGCGAATCCTCCACCAGCTCGCTATGGGCGTCGCCCAGGGTCTCATGCAGGAACTGGAGGTTGGCCTGCACGTAGGCCAGCGGCGTGTTCATCTCGTGCGTCACCGCGGCCGCGACCTTGCCGGCGCTGGCGAGCTTGGCCTGCGCCCGGCTCTGCCGTCCGAGGCGAGCGATGCGAAGCCGCGCCTCCGCGGTGCGCGCGAAGAGCCGCGCGAGGCGAAGCTCGGCCTCCGGCGCCGGAAGGAGATTCTCGACGACGCCGACGACGCGGCCGTCGTCTTCCACGGCGATGGCCTCGCCACCTCCCGGAAGCGTCAGGCGAAAGAGCGCGGACCCGGGCCCGAGCTCCGGCTTGACCCGCTGCGTGACCGCGGCGAGCTCGCGGCGTTCGGAGGGCCGCGCGATGCGCCAGTCGGGGAGCGTCTCCCGGAGGACGTCCTGCAGCTCTCCCAGCACCCGCGCCGGCGTGTCGTCGCCGCGCGCCTCGCGGCCGAAGCGCGCGGCCGCCCGGAGCGCCGTGGCGTCCGCATGCACCCGCGCGCTCATGCCCGCGATGGCCTCACCGAGCTCGCCGATCTCGTTCTCCGGAAGCCGGCCGGGGTCGAGGGGCCGGCCGTCGTCCCAGCCCGCGACGGTCTGCGCGAGGTGGCGGATCGGCGAGGTGACGAAGCGGGAGAGGACCCAGGCCAGCACCAGGAGCGGCACGAGCGCGAGGCTCGACCAGGCGACGACGCGCGCAGCCATCGCGCGCACCGCGGCCCGCGCTGGCCCCAGCGGCGCCACCACGCGAAGGGCGATGCCCGGCGCCACGGGGGCGACGGCCTGGGCCGTATCGCCTTCGCGGCGCGCCATCAGCCCGGGGAGTGAGGCCCGCTCCTCCAGCGCGACGCGCCATCCGCGCGGCAAGTCGGCCGGTGCCCAGGGGACGGCGCCCATGACGCGGACATCGCCCGCTCCCACGCTGACGATGACGAAATCGCCGATCAGAGCCAGAGGCTCGGCGCCAGCGTCCTTGGCGCCGCGCAGCGCGGCAAGCGCTTCTCCGGCACGGGAGGCCTCGACCATCTCGACGCCCTCGACGGTCGCGAGCACCGCGCCGGAGAGACCGGAGGTCGCCTGCCGTACGGCGGCTTCGATGCGGCCGGCGGCGAGCCCTTCTGCGAGATGCGCGAGCTGCGTCCGCGCGAGCGCGATGCGTGCGTCGAGGCGCTCCGTGCGGAGCGCCGCCGCGTCGAGCGCCTCGTCCTGAAGGCCGGCCTCCTTGTCGTCCACGACCACCGTGACGACGACGACGAGGGCCGTCGCGAGGACGAGCAAGCCGCCGGCGACGACCACCAGCGCAACGCGCGTGAGAATGCCTGAGCCGCGCCTCATCGCGCGCGCACGATCTGCCGGGTCACGACGCTGACGTTGCCCACGTCGTCGCGCGCCCGGAGGACGAGGTTGCTGACGCCCGTCGGGAGACTTCGCTGCACGTCGAAGGCGCCGTCGGCCGCCACCGGGACGCTCTGGCCGTCGAGCGTGAGGGTGGCCGTAGGCTCGGTGGTCCCCGCGACGTGGAGCACCGGCCCCTCCATGACGACGCCGGAGCGCGGCGAAGCGAGATCGAGCGGGGGCGGGACGCGGTCGACCTCGACGCGGAACGGGGACGACGTTGCCGGGTGCCCGGCGCGGCCCAGCGCGTCGAGTGCACGCAGCTCGTAGCGGTAGTCGCCCGCGGCTACGCGGAAGGTCCCCTCCGGGACGTCCGTCTCGTGGAGCACGGACGATTCGTCACCCTCCGGAAGGAAGGTCACGCGGTAGCCGGCCGCTCCCTCCACGGTCTTCCACGCGAGGCGCATCATGCCCCGGGTCCGCACCACCGGCGGCGTGGCCTCGAGCTCGGGTGCCGGCAGGTCCACGCCGCGGTCGAGCAGTGCGCCGTCCTCCTCGAGCTGCGCGTACTCGCCGTCGGCGATGAGGACGGGCTCCAGGTCCCGGCGACGCAGCACACCTCGGCCGCGAAGCATGGCAACCTCGGTGCGCTCCTCGTCCACGTCGATCTGCGAGTCCACGATGTCGTCGCCGGGGGATGCCGTGAGAACGAGGTCGCCGGGCGGGAGGCTGACCTCGAGCCGCGACTCTCCCTCCGCAGGATCGAGGCGCGCGCGGAGACGCCCCGAGACATGGCGGACACGGCGCATGTCGTCCTGCGGCGGGATCCGAAGGACCGTCTGCGGCGCCAGCTCCACGTCCGCCCCCGGGCCCTTCATGCGGACGGAAGCGGTCGCGTCTTCCATGGTCTGCACCTGGTCGCCAACGCTGAAGGGCTGGCCCAGCGGCGCCCCCCGCCAGGCGTCGGCGCTGGGCGTCTGCCAGCGCACGTCACCTTGCTTCGCCGCCAGATGCGCCGCGGCCTCCGCCTCAGTCGGGACGTCGGCGGCTACGGCCACGGGCGCAGGCGGAGGCGGCGCTGGCTGGACAGGCGCTTCGGCGCCGCATCCACCCACGAGGAGCGTGCCGGCCAGAAGAGCCGCAGCCTCAGAAACGCAGCGCACCGCTCAACTCCAAGAAGGGGCCGACGCCGATGCCGGGCCGGTCCCACGCCGCGGGATGGCGGTCGGACTCGACGACGAAGCCCGCCACGACGCCGAGGTCGAGGACGTCGAGGCGGAGACGAAGCCCAGCCCCGGCCATGCCGACCAGGGCGACGCTGGTCCCCGACGCATCGACAGCGTCCAGGGAAGCGGCCGCCTGGGCGACGCCGGCGCCTCCGGCGACCCGCACGAGCCACCCGAGGGGCCGACCACGGCCGAGATCCACACCGACGAGGGCACGGACGCGATGGCGGCTCCCGCGGAGCGCGCTCGGCGTCTGCACGCTCCCTTCGGCGGCCAGCGGCGTCCAGGCGTAGTCGAGCGCGAGGGTCACCGCGGCGAGGGGGTGCACGTAGCGGCCGGCGCGGAAGCCCCCGGCGAGAGCAAGGTCCGGACCTGCGAATGCGAGGTCCCCGCGAAGCGTCGCGGCGACGAAGCCCCGGGGCTCCGGGGGCGGGGGAGGAGGAGGAGGCGGCGGCGACGGTTCGACCTCGAGCGTGCTGTGCGCCACGGGGATCCACTCGCCGTCGACTCGGGCGGCGAGTGTGAGCGGTAGCTCGCCCGGAACCTCCGGCGCGACGCACTCGCCGCCCGTGACCGGCGTTCCGCCACAGCGGAGCACGACATCCTCGCCGCTCAGTGTGGTGCCGTCGGCGGTCGTCACCTCGCCGCGCACGGGGAAGGCGTCCCCGGCGATCGCGGCGCGGGGCGCGTCGATGACGGCGCGCTGCGGCCAGGAGTGCGCGACCGGCACCTCGAGCTCCCGTACGAGCGCGTCGTTCATGCGGACCGTCAGGTCGACGGTCTCGCCGCGCAGCGGCGCGCTCAGGCCCACCGCGGCGATGCCCTCGGCGAGCCAGCGCAGGCTCGATAGCTGCCCACGCTCGCTGGCCACGTGGAGCGGAAGAGAGCTCGAGAGCCGGCCGCCGTCATTGGTGACGACCAGAAACGCGACCTCCCTGGCCGCGCCACCGGCGTCGACGCTCAAGTCCGCGAGCATGACGCGCACGCCTCGTTCCCGGGATCCCGGCGCGGCGCCGACCCGCACCACTTCACCGTGCCGTACGACCACGCCCACCAGCGAGCCGGAGGGGACCGAGGCTTCGAGGCCCCGCGCCGTGCGCTCGAGCTCCGTTCGCCCGCCGTCGTGCCACGCCACCCCGCGCGCCCCCTGAGGAGCATCGGCCACCCAGATGCGGCGGCCGCGGCGTCGCACCTCGACGGGCTCCGGGGCCGCGTTGGTCATGGCGACCTCGGTCGCGACGCCGAGCTCCGGGATCCGCAGCGCGACGCGCTCTCGGGGCGTGTCGAGCTCGATGAGGAGCCGGCGAACGCAGGAGCCCGCGGGGGTCTCGCGGACCCGACCCTCGGGGACGTTCCAGGCGATGCGCTCGCGGGCGGGCACGCAGCGACCCTCGGCGTCCACCACGACGGCGGACGCGCGCCGCTCGGTGGGGGATCCGGGCGGACCAAAGACGTGGGCCCCCTGCGCTTCGACCGGAGCCGCCGTGGCGACCACCGCCCCAAGAGCCGCTGCGAGCGCAGATCTCATGCCAGTGCACGAGCAAACGGAGCCCGCGTCGATTGCTGAAGGCGATGTCCCGAAAGGTAGCCCCTCGGGCGCGCCGCTCATCCGGCGCGCGCTCAGGGAACGTAGAAGCGGCGCACGATGTACACGCGCCGGTCGAAGCTGTCGCGCGTAGAGGTGAAGAGCAGGTCACCCTCCGCCGTGAGGTAGGCGTCGACCTCCTGCGCTCCGGTATTGAAGCGGTCGCCGCCGCGCGCGAGCCGCTCGGGCGGCTCGAAGGGGTCGTCTCGGCTCAGACGCGTCGCCAAGTAGAGATCGTCGTCGCCGAAGACGCCGTCCTGCGCCGAATAGACGAGGACCCGACCGTCGGCCGAGATGGCGGGGTCGCGCCGGTCGATGCCCTCGAGCTCCCGTAGCTCGCGGGTCGGCTCGCCAGTGCCGAAGGGATCGGTGCGCTCGTAGAGGCGGCCGCCGTCCTCGTAGAAGAGGAGCTCCCCGTCCGCCGTGAGGCTCGGCGCGCCCGCGTCACGGAGGATGCGCCGGGACGTCCCCACGGTCACCGGCGTCTCCCCCTCGAGCGTGGCCTCGAAGAGCGCGTCGTTGATGGCGGCCACGACCACGTAGTCCCCCGGCGCGCCGCGCACCTCGCCGGAGAGGAGGTGCAGGCTCGCGACGTCGTCGTTGGCCACGACGTCCCCGGTGTCCACGGGCATACCCTCGTTCCACCCGAGGACTCGGAATCGCCGATCGCCCGTGCAGAGCACCCCGATGGGCTCGGCGAGCAAGAGGAAGCGACCGTCCGGCGTCACCGCCGGGTCGGCCTCGCAGCGGCCCGGGAGGTCCACCCCGGGCAGGCGTTCGGCGACGCCGTCGGTGGCGACGACCACCTCCGTGGGCCCCGCGTCCGGCGGTGGACCGGCGTCGAGCGCGGCGTCCGGTACTCCGACGTCCTCGGGTGCATCGGGCGGTCCCATGTCCTCCGGTCCCGAGTCGGGCGGTCCGAGGTCGACGGGCGGTGGAGCGGCGTCCACCGGCGGTGCGGCGTCGCGCTCCGGCACGGGCGTCACGGCGAAGCTCGGGCCCTCCCAGGTCGACGCCGACGCCCGGACCGCGGCGGGGTAGCTCCCTGCGGAGAGCGGCGTGACGACCCGGGCCACCAGACCCTCCGCGTCGACACGAAGCACCTCGAGCTCCGTACCGCCGAGCGTCGCCTGGAGCCCCGTGGTGGGCCGAAGCCGCCCGCCCTCGCGCACGAGGAGCGCGCTCTGCGGCAGCCCCCCGAAGCGGATCTGCAGCCCGAGGAGCGCATCCTCGCGGGCGCTCGCCGGGCTCACCGTGAGGGAGCCCGCGTCGGCGCACGCCCAAAGCCCCGAAAGGAGCACGGCGCCGAGCGTCCATGGGCGGATTCCCATGACACGCGGTACGGCCAATTCGCCGGCTGCCGAAGGGGACGAACCGTGCCAGCCAGGCCGAAGCGTCGGGGACGGCGCTCGATCTCGGACGCCTCGACCCACGGGCTGGGCCTCGAGGCGAGCCCGCAGCTCGCGCGGGGCCGCTCAGCCCGCGACGCGGACGTAGCGCATGCGGAGGTCGTAGAGAACCTGGTGGAGGATGCGCTCCTCTTCGCCGCTCAGGTTCCCGGTGGTCTTCGTCTCGAGCATCGCCAAGAGATCGATGGTCTGCTTGGCGAGCGGCAGGTTCGCCGGCGGGGGCGGCTCACCCTGGAAGACCTCCGGCGGCGCCTCCCCCATGTGCACGAGCGCGTTCGTGCTCATGGAGAGCACCAGCGTCGTGAAGTCCACGTGGGCGTGGCCTGGAGCCGAGCGCTCTTCGGCAGCGTCGGCGGCGGCGGCCGCGCGCGCCCGCTCTTCGTCGCCGACGTCGCTCACGTCAGGCTTCCTCGGCCGGAGACTCGTCCGCCTCGGCCGCGGCGTCGCCGAGGAGGCTCACCTCTTCGGCGTTGTCCGCGACGTCCGCGAGCTTCTTGATGTGCTTTTCGTAATCGGCGCGGCTGATCACGCCCTTCTTGATGTTCCGCTCGACGATGCGCTTGTCGACGATCTTGTCGTTGAGCTCGGCCATGACTTCCTTCTCCGGGCGCCGTTCTCGCCGCGGGCCCGCCGCGAAGGCAGACACGTCGGGGCGGCAGGCACGGTTTGTGGCCACCGGAGCGGCGCATGTCAACGCGACGCGTGTCGACGCAGTAACGCCTGCGCGCCGTGAGCAGGACGGCAACCGCTCGGCGGAAAGTCGCGCTACCCTCCGGTAGCCGTCCCCGTCTGGGGTCTGCCGTCCATCGCCGCTCCCGAAGCGCCGCGCGCGTTCGCGCCCCTTCGTGTCGAGGTAGCCCTCATGACGTCGGTCTGGTCCGAAGTTCTTCGCCCCGAGCGCGCCCGGCTTTTTGGCGCCGTCGTGCTCGCCATCGCTGCCTCGTTGCTCGAGCTCGCACCGCAGGCGCTCGTCTACGTCGCGGCCTGCGCCGTCTTCGCCGACGTGGGCCCCTGGGCCGGCGCCGGCCTCGGCGCGCTTGGCGGGTGGGCGCTCGTGGTGCTCGGGCTGACGCTGCTTCGCTTCCTGCTCATGGGCGGGAGCCTCGTCCTCTCGCACCTCGCGTCCTTCCGCATGGCCAAGCATCTCCGGATCCGCATGGCCCGCAGCCTCGCCGAAGCGGACATGCGCTTCTTCGCGCACCACTCGAGCGGCGACCTGAAGAAGGCGCTGCTCGACGACGCGGCCTCCATCGGGGGCATCGTCGAGCATCAGCTGCCGGACCTGGCGTCGGCCATCTTCGTGCCGCTGATCTCCCTCGGTGTGCTCTTCACCGTCGACTGGCGCCTGGGCCTCGCCAGCCTCGCGCTCCTTCCACTCGGGGTGGTCCTCATGGCGCTCGTGATGCGCAACATGGGGCCCGAGTTCGAGGCGTGGCACGCGACGGAGAAGCGCGCCGCGGCGGCCATCCTCGAGTTCCTCACGGGCATCGTCGTCCTGAAGTCCTTCGACCGCGACGTGGCCTCCCTCGGCGATCTCCGCGACGCGGTGAACGGCGTTCGGGACCACGCCGTGCGCATCACGCGGCGCACCATCCTCGGCTACACGGGCTTCTTCGTCCTCTTCGCGTCGAACCTCGTCGTCGTGCTGCCCGTCGCGCTCTTTTTCTTCCGGGAGGGCATGGTGCCGCTCGAGACGGCCGTGCTCTTCGTCGCGCTCGGCACGGGCCTCACCGCCCCCCTGCTCAAGCTCCTCTTCCTCTTCGGGACGCTGCAGATGAACGCGCTCCGCATCCAGCGGGTCGAGGACGTGCTGAACGCGCCCCGCGCTCGCGACGTGTGCGGAGAGGCCGCGCTGCCCGAGGGCGGCACGCTCGAGCTTCGCGACGCGAGCTTCCGCTACGAGGAGGAGGGGCCTCTCGCACTCGACGGCGTCGACCTGACGCTGGCGCCCGGCGAGATCGTCGCGGTGGTCGGCCCCTCCGGCGCGGGCAAATCCACGCTCGCCCGCGCGCTGGTCGGCGGGTGGCCACTCAGCCGTGGCAGCCTGCGGTACGGCGGCGTCGCTCTGGACGCGCTGGCGCCCGACGCCCGCACGAAGCTCCTCGCCTACGTCGGTCAGGAGACCTTCCTCGTGCGCGGCACGGTGCGGGAGAACGTGGCCTTCGGCCGGCCGGACGCGCCCGACGACGAGGTGCGCGCCGCCCTCGAGGCCGCGGGCGCCAGGGAGCTGGTCGACGCCATGCCCGAGGGCCTCGAGACGGAGCTCGGGACCGGCGCGCGTGGGCTCTCCGGCGGCGAGCGGCAGCGCCTCGCCATCGCCCGCGCCGCGCTCCACGACGCGCCGGTGCTCGTGCTCGACGAGGCCACGGCGCACCTCGACCCGGAGAGCGAGCGCGCCGTGCAGGAAGGGCTCTCGCGGCTCATGCGGGGCCGAAGCACGCTGGTCATCGCGCACCGGCTCCGCACCGTGGAGGGCGCCGACCGCATCGTCGTGCTCGACGGCGGCCGCGTGGTGGCCGAAGGGCGCCACGAGGCCCTCCTGGAGAGCTGCCCGACCTACCGCACGCTCCACGAGGCGCAGGAGAAGACGGCGCGCTGGACCCTCGGCGCGCCCGCGGTGCCGGCTCCAGCGCGGGAGGCGGCCCGATGATCGACTTCGGCCTCGACCTCGCGGGCGACGCGGAACGAAACGGCCCCGACGGTCCGACATACTCGCTCCGAGGCGCGAGCCTCGTCGCGGCAGCCGGCGCCCTCGTGGAGGCGATGCCCGTGTGGATCGTGGTCTACGCGCTCGGCGAAGCCTTCGTGGGCCGCTCCAGCGCGCTTCGCCTGGATCTGCTGACCTTCGGCTTGGTCGTGCTGCTGGCCGCCACCTACGCGCTCAAGGTCGCGGGGGCCATCGGCACCTTCGGCGCGACGTATGCGCTCGCCTGCCGACTTCGCCTGCGCTTGGCCGAGCACCTCCGGCGCCTGCCCATGGGCTTCTGGACCGCGCGCCACCGGGGGCAGATCGGCAACGTGCTCACGACGCAGTTCGACCAGTACACGGAGATCTTCACGCACGTGTGGAGCATGGTGGTCGTCAACGTCGTCTACCCGCTCGCCCTCGGCGCCGGGCTCTTCGCCCTCGACCCCTGGGTCGCGCTGGCCACGCTGCTGCCGGTGCTGCCGGCCATGTTCGCCATTTCGTGGACGCTGCGGGTCCTGAACGCCGCGTCCGACGAGCTCGCCGCCGAGGTGGGCGAGACGACGGACCGCATCATCGAGTACGTCGAGGGCATCGCGACGTTCCGGGCCTTCGGCCGCGCGGGCGACGCGAACGACGTGCTGCGGGACCGCCTCGACCGGCTCGAGGCGACGTCCATGAAGACCGAGCTCGTCGCGGCGCCGGCCATCATGACCTACAGCATGGTCGTCTACGGCGGCTTCGTGCTCGGGGCCTTCGCGGCGGCCTGGCGCGTGGAGAGCGGTGGCCTCGCGGCGCCCGCGGCCGTGCTCGCGTTGCTGGTCGCGGCGCTCTTCGTACGGGCCCAGGCGAGCCTCGTGCTCTACCTGGCCGAGTCGCGCTTCGCGGCACGGACCCTCGCCCGCGTGCGCGAGCTCTTCGGCGAGCCCGAGCAGGCGTCCGGCACGCTCACGCCTCCCATCGAAGCGCCCGTCCTGGAAGTGCGCGACGTGTCCTTCGCCCACGCCGCCGACGAGAGCGAGGAGCCGGCGCCGACGCTTCGCCGGATCGGCGCGCGCTTCGCGCCGGGCACGGTGACGGCGCTCGTGGGTCCCTCCGGGAGCGGGAAGTCGACCTTCGCGCATCTGCTGCTCCGGCTCTGGGACGTCGACGCGGGCGTGATCCGCCTCGGCGGCTTCGACGTGCGCGACCTGAGCCTCGCGCACCTGCACCGGCACGTGGCGATGGTCTTCCAGGAGGTGGTGCTCTTCGAGACGAGCGTGCTCGACAACCTGCGCCTCGCCCGCCCCGAGGCCAGCCGCGAGGAGGTCGAGGCCGCGGCCCGGCGCGCGCGTATTCACGACGTCATCGCGGCGCTTCCGGAGGGCTACGACACGGTGCTCGGGCCTGGCGGCGCCGGGCTCTCCGGAGGAGAGCGGCAGCGGCTGAGCATCGCGCGGGCGCTGCTCCGCGACGCGCCCATCCTGGTGCTCGACGAGGCGACGGCGAGCCTCGACCCGGCGAGCGAAGCGGCGGTCCAAGCGGCCGTCGGCGAGCTGATGGCCGGGCGGACCGTCGTGGTCATCGCGCATCGCCTCTGGACCATCAAACACGCCGACGCGATCCTGGTCTTCGACCAGGGCCGCATCGTGGAGCGCGGAACGCACGAGGCGCTCGTTCAGGCCGGCGGCACCTACGCGCGGCTCTGGGAGGCGCAGCAGACGGCGCGCGGCTGGTCGCTGAGCGCGTGAGCGCCGGCGCGCACGTGACCGCGCCGGTGCGCCGGGAGGACCGAGGTCGCCGACGCCGCGGCCGAGCTGATGGCACGCTGCTCCACCGGCAAGGCCGCGCGGAGCATCCCCGGACGTCGCGGTCAGGGCGTATTCGGCGTGCGGACGAAGCGGGCGTAGCGCGTCAGGTCGAGGGGCTCACCGGCGGCCCGGAAGGCGCCGGAGTCCTCCCCGGCGGGCTCAGAAGGCGCGCACTCGCCGCCGCGGGGACGAAACCAGAGCGGCGTTCCTTCGGACACGGCTTCGACGCGGCGGAGCTCGACCACGGCCTGCCGCGCGTTACATCCCTCGCCCACGGTTTCGATGCGGGCCACGTGGGTCAGCACCGGCTCACCGAGGAAGGTTGGCTGGAGGAGCGGATCGTCGCAGCCCTCGTCGAGGAAGAACTGGTGCGTGAGAGAGAACGGCGCGTAGTAGACCATCGTGCCCCGCGGAAAACACCGCTCGCCCTCCACGCTGGGCGCCGCGCCGCAGTCGATGCCGAGCGCCGTGTCGCGAAAGACCGCGAAGTAGCGCGAGGTCAGCCAGGGAAAGGGGTCGCTTCCCGGCGCAGCGACCACCGGCCACTCGCGGCCCTGCGGGTCGGCGTAGACCAAGGGCCGAAGCCGGCCCCCACCGCGCGGCTCGCGGGTGAGCGCCGGGAAATCCTCCAGCGGGATGGGCGCCGAGAGCGACGCGACCACCTCCTCGCCTTCCGCTCGGCACTCCCCGCGATCGTCCCGCCGAAACACGGGGCGCAGCTCCGGCTCGCCCGTCACGCGCTGCGCGCTCTCGATCACGGGCGGCCGGGCGTCGTCCCCCGTGAGGACCAGCGCGTCCCCGCCGCCAAGGTCGATCAAAGGCACGGCCCACACGCGCTCGGTGCACGATGCATCCGAAAAGAGGCTGCGGGAGCGTGGCTGCACGTCGGTCGCCGGCAGGCAGCGGGGCCCGGCGCTGGAGGTCGCGTAGACCCTGCACGGTGTCTCCGGGTCGCGGGTACGGAATCGGCTCCCGTCGCCCATGACAACCTCGTACTGCTCGAGACCGCCGCCGAGGGAACCCACCTCGGTGCTCTGCTCACCGACGAGCTCGCCATCGGGGATGCGCTCCGCCGCCACGAGCTCTTGGCCGGGGGCCAAGAGCGGCGAGGGGTCGCCTTCGTAGGGGACACACTCGGTCGAGAAGAGCGGGGTGCGGGCGCGCGTGTATGCCGCCGCGCTGAGGTCGAGCGTGCGGTCGGTCGCGCGGTACGCACGGAGGAACAGGGTCCCGTCGTCGCGGGTGAGCGCCTCGCGGACGAAGGCGGGCCGTTCTGCGCACGCGCTCGCCGGCACGGCCATCTCGGTGCAGTCGTCCGTCGTGAACCAGTGAGCTGGCTCCAGACGGTAGTCGCCGGGGAAGCAACGGCGCCCTCCTGCCTCGTCGAGCGACACGGAGCACGGATGGTCGAGCTCGGAATCGAAGAACTGCCCTCGCGCAACCACCGTCGTGCCGTCCTCCGGCACCCACGCGAGCGGCGTGAGCCGGCTGCCCTCGGAGGCCGTGACCGCCGGTTCGGCGCCGCCCGGCGCGACCGTCGTCGTGCACGCCACCATCAGCGCGACCAACGCCCCGCGAAGCCCCGCGCCCTTTCGCCCCCGCGCTGCCTGCATGACGCGAACGCTACCAGCCCAGACTCATGGGTCCACCCCACGCTCGGCGCCTCGCCGAAACGACTTTCTTCGTTGGTCCACGCAACTGGCGCCGCGACCGCCCGAAGCCGTCCCCGGCCATTCGACCTCCTTCTGACCTCGCCCCCTTCCTGCCCAATGGTGGGCAGGGAGGGGGCGGCTTTCCCAACGCCCCGGCTCAGGTCCAGATGGACATCGCGAGGCCGCGCGCGTCGGGCTCCTCGCGGCCGCCGACCGGCCGCGCGTCGCCGCGGGCCAGTCGCCCTGCCACCCAGAGAAGGACGAAGGCATCGAGCACGTCGTCGGCGTTGACGGCCGGGTCGCGCTCGAGCGCGAGGTCGTCGGCGCCCGGCGCGATGCCCGCGCCATCGAGCGCGCGCAGCCGCGCGAGGCGGCCGAGGAAGCTCGCCTTCCGGTCCTCCATGGGCGCGCCCGTGAGCGTCGCGAAGGCCAGCTCCGGGTGCACCTCTTTGACGTGGGCCTGCCGGGCGGGCGTGATCCAGCCGTCGGCCTCGGCGATCTTCGGCACGAGGTGCCAGGATTGCTTGGCGAGGCCGATGCCGTGCGAGGAGCTTGCCCGCTGCAGCGCGAGCGCCTCGGGATAGTCCGCGGCGCCGAGCACCGCGCGCACGGGGCACGAAAAGACGCTGCTCTTGCGCGGGCCGAGCGCCGCCCGGGCCGCGCGATCGCAGGGACGACCGCCGGGCTCCGCGCGCTCCGGGAGACCGAAGGCCATGTCGACGGCGGCGTGGCCCCTAGGCACGACACGCAAGACG
>ERZ1740059.635-NODE-635-length-18108-cov-5.929264_pt1 | contig 18108 bp, 12 predicted proteins | sample MGYA00581744_ERZ1740059 | MGnify/ENA primary metagenome ERZ1740059 (study PRJEB43018, sample SAMN04849738) | marine metagenome | isolation source: floating plastic debris | place: Pacific Ocean | collected 2008-08-28 | study: EMG produced TPA metagenomics assembly... | reverse complement strand
GGGGAAGACCCGCACAGCCCCCGGCTCCGCATCGACCTCGTCGCTGGTGAAGAAGATCTGCGTCGGCTCGCCGTCGAGGTCGTTCTCCGCCGGCGCCCCGGCCGCGTCGACGAGGAGCGGCCCCGGCTCCGGGGGCGTCTCGCCCTCCGCGTCCTCGAAGGGCGACGCCGTCACCATCGTCGCCTCGCCTTCCCAGTCGTCCACGGCCGGCGCGAGCTCGAGGTGCTTCGCCGCCGCAGGCGTCGGCGCCGGCGGCTCGGAGCCGACGGAGACCGTCGGCGTGGGCCCCCCAGGCGGCGCGGTCGCGGGGGCCGGCGGCTGCGCCGGGGGAGCCAGCGCGGGCGCGGTGACCCGTTGCCGCCCGACCGGCGCGCTGCGACCGACCTCCGCGTAGCTCTCGAGGCGCTGCTTCTCCTTGCGCTGCTCCTCCCGGAAGGCCTGTTGCATCCACACGGCGAGGGACGAGGTCGTGAAGGGGCCGTCCCCCGCAGTGGCGAGCGCGCCGAGCGCCCGCTGCAGCTCCTCCGCGGTTTGGAAGCGCGCGTCGGGCTCTTGCGTCAACGCGCGCATGACGATGGCGTCGAGGGCGTCCGGCACGTCGGGACGCAGCGTCTTCGGAGATACGACATCCGCATGGCGCACCTTCTCCAGCGTGGAGAAGTCGCTCTCCCCCACGAAGAGGCGCTCGCCGGTGATCATCTCCCACAGGCAGGTGCCCACGGCGAAGAGGTCCGAGCGGTGGTCGATCTCGTTCCCGCGGACCTGCTCCGGGCTCATGTACCCGAACTTGCCCTTCAGGACGCCGGCCTGCGTCTTGGTCGTGCGCGAGGCGGCCTTCGCGATGCCGAAATCGATGAGCTTCACCGCGCCCTCGTAGGACACGAGGATGTTCTGCGGCGAGATATCCCGGTGGATGAGGTGGAGCGGTCGCCCGTGCCGATCGCGCTTCGCATGCGCGTAGCCGAGGGCCGCGCACATTCGCCCCGCGATGAAGGCGACCATGCCGTAGGGCATCTTCTTCCGGGTCTTCCGGAAGCGGTTCATGATCTGGAGCAGGTCCTTGCCCCAGACGTACTCCATCGCGATGTAGTGGGCGTCCCCGATCTTCCCCAGCTCGTAGATGGGGGCGATGTTCACGTGGTTGAGATGACCGGCGATCTTCGCCTCATCGATGAACATCTCGATGAAGTCGCGGTCCTCCGCCATCGTCGGGAGGATCCGCTTGATCGCGATGACCTTCTCGAAGCCCTCGATGCCGAAGGACTTCCCGAGAAAAACCTCGGCCATGCCCCCCACGGCCAGGCGCTCGAGGAGCAGGTACTTCCCGAAGGGAATCACGCGCCCGGCGTTGTGCGGGCGGGTCCCGGGGGGGGTCGGTCCCATCGTCGTCATGGTCACGACTCGGGCACCGCGGATCAAGCGCCGCCGTGGGCCCGTCGCCGCTCAGGTGCGACGCGGCGCCTTCACGTGGCGCCCCCTCCGGCCCCTCGACCCTTCGGCCGCCGGGTCGATGCGAGGAGCCTCTAGCCTCCGGTCGTGAGCTCGGCGTCCACGGCCGTGAAGCTCAGAGCGACGCTGAGCGCCTCGCAGCCCTCGGCCTCCGGGTCCGTATCCAGGTCGGCGAAGTTCCGCAGGATCTGGATGCCCGGGCTTCCCGGCTCGAAGCCGAGATCGAAGACCACGTCGAGCAAGCCCGGAAGGTCGATGCTCCCGCCGATGACGCCCGAGTCCACGGAGCCATCCGACGCGAAGGAGAATGCGATGGGGGTGTCCTCGATGCCGATGAGCGACGACCCGGCTTCCTCCGGCTCCGCGATCTGCACGCGGAGCTCGAAGCCGGCGAGGCCCTCGGCGTTCACGTCGGTCTCTCCGATCATCGCGGGAGCGGACGCCGTCAGCGTTCCGGTGAAGGTCTGGCCGGCGAGAATGCGGCCCTCGGCGTCGGTCATCACACCGCCCGCGGGCACCTCACCGGCGTAGAGGTTCAGCGTAGGCGAAGCGCCACCGACGCCCTCGAGCTCGATGAGGATCAGCGCGTCGCCGTTGACGAGGGACTCACTGAGCAGGTCGTTGATGGGGAGCATGCGCCCGGAGCCGGCGAGGAGCGGCCCGATGAGCGCGAAGGTGTTGTCCACGTCGCCATCGAAGTCCTCGTTCATGCAGACGATGTCGCCGCTGTCGTCGAGGTCGAAGCCATCGATGACGTTGCCCTCGGCGCGCGGCAGCGTGAGCGTCTCGAAGACGAAGACGCATCGACCGTCGTCCGTGCAGCTCGCCGGGATCGCGCCACCGCCGCCGCCGTCCATGCCGGTGCCGCCGGTCGTCGTCCCGTCGTCGTCACCGCAGCCCACCGCGAGGAGCCCCGCGAGCACGGCGATTACACTGCTCTTCGCCATCATACCAACCTCCTGAAGCGGCCCCGGGCCCCCTGCCTGGAGATCCGCCCGATACCCCGGTCGCGGGGAGTATCATGGCTGGCGGCGTGCGACCAACGCCGACGGCCCTCCCCGTAGCGTCACCTGATCGCGACTTCCTGCTCCGCCGTCACGGCGTTCCCGCCGGCGTCGGTCGCGCGCACGGCGACGAGGTGAAGGCCTGCCTCGAGCTCCGAGAGGTCGATGACGAAGCTCTCGGACGCATCGTCGAGGAGCTCATCGGTCGGATGGAGCGGCCGGAAGGGGCCAGCGTCGATGGACTGCTCGAGGCGACGAATGGGACCGAGGGAATCCACGGCGCGGCCGCGGAGCTCGCGGCCCCGGAGCGTGAGGCCTTCGATGCGCGGCGCGTGGTTGTCGATGCGGAGCGTCTCGCTCACCCGTCGCGTCCGCAGCGTGAGCGCCGCCGGGTTGGCGAGCTCGTCCGAGGCCTCGACCTCGACCACGTAGAGCCCGTCGGGCACGCCGCGCGTGTCCCACACGTAGCTCGTCTCCGTCAGCTCCTGCTCGTCGGGGAGCATCGCGCGCCACGTCTCCTGATCCTCGGCGCGGAAGCGGAGCCGATAGCGAAGCGCGTCGCCGTCGGGGTTGTCCACGCGCCAGGTGAGCGGATAGCGCGAGCTCGGCTCGGGCAGGCGGCGTGCCTGCTTCTTGGCCGGAGCCTTGAGGCCCACCGCACGCACCACGGCGCGCTGATTGCGCGGCAGATAGTAGGCCTCGACGCTCCGAAGCTCCGCATCGGCGCCGAGCAGGCGCGCCTCGATCTGCAGATAGCGGGCGGGCGGCGAGCGGACCGGCCCCGGCGTCGTCAGCGGCGCCGTCCAGGCGCTCCAGCTCTCGTCGGGCTCTTCGCGGTTGCCGCTTCGCGTGCGAAGCGCGACACGACCCGACCCGCGCCAATGCAGCCGGCCCCAGCGCGAGCGGAAGCCCGCGTCCTGCACCTTGCTCGTCCAGCGCGCCTCGCCGGGCACACCCGGGGCCACGCGAAAGAGCGATGCGCCGTCGCCGGTGGCCAGCACGAGCCGCTCGTTCGGGCCGAAGGCGAGCGCGAGCACCTGGCGCTCGTCGAGGTCGAGCACCGTCGCGGAGGAGCCGTCCGGCGCCACGCGATAGACCCGGCCCTCCTTGGCCTCGCCGACGTAGGCCTGGCCCTCGGCGTCGATGGCCAGCGAGGCGAAGTGGCCGTCGTCGCGGCGGAAGAGGCGCTCGACGCGGCCGTCACCGGCCACGCGGAAGAGCCGGCCCTTGCCCGGTCGCGGCCGCGGGCGCGAGGCGTTGCGTCCCTTGGTCTTGGCGGGTGTCGGTCGCGGCGCCGGGAGCTCATTGGCCGCGACGAGGAGCACACCGTCCCGCGCGGCCAGGGCGGTGATCTCGTTGCCGGGGAAGTCGTGCACCACCTCGACCCGGGGCGGCGTGCTCGGCGCGACACGGTAGAGCAGGGCGTCCTCGCTGGTGCCGGCGTAGACGGCGCCTTCCGGCGCGCCCGCAAGGCTCAGCACGTGCGCCGCGTCCGCGTCGAGGAGCGTGCGTGTGGTGCCGGCGCGCGGCTCCACGTCGAGGAGCAAGCCCTCCGGACCCGTACCGACCAGGAGGCGCCCGCGCGCGGTCGCGTGCAGGGCCCAGACGTGCTGCGCGCCCTCCGGCAGCGCGATCTCCCGCGCCTCGCCGAGCTCGCCGCTCGCGGCGCGCGGAAAGGCGAGGAGCCGACCCTCGCCGATGGTCCCGGCGAAGAGCGTGTCGCCGATCAGCGCCAGGGAGGTGACGAGCAGCTGGCCGGTCTCGGCCGCCACGGCGACGTCGTCGCTGCGCGCCACGAGGATGTGGCCCTCGTCGCCGGTGCCGAGATAGGTGCGGGCGCCGTCCGGGAGGAGGGCGTAGACGAGCGCCGCGGCGGCGTCGCCTTCGAGGTCGACGCGCTCGGCGCGCACGCCGGTCACGATCTTGCCGCTCGAGAGCACCGCGGCGCCGTCGAGGTCCTCGGCCGCGAGCGCCGCGGCATCGTCGAGGTCGAAGCGCCCCGTGGTGATGGCTCGGGCCTCGCCGAAGAGGACGAGGCTCGACGCGAAGGTCGAGGCGAGAGCGAGGAGCAGAAGGCGGCGTTGCATCGAAGAACCGTCAATCCCGGGCTGCGTCGCGAACCTCCAGGCGGAGCTGCGCGGAGCCGGTGAGGAGCTCGCCCATGGGATGCACCTCCCGGGCGTAGGACACGAAGGGGCGGCCTGGACCGGTGCCGCTCACGCGCTGGAGGCTGTCGAGGGCGCTTCGCGGGAGCGCCTCGACCACGTGGCCCCGGAAGCGCAGGCTCCGGGCCGGAAGCTGCACCGCCGCGACGAGCGAGGTGGCGGGAGGTACGTCCCGGATGGCCTCGACGAGGTCCTCGAGGCGTGTCGCCCGGCCGCGCGGCGGGCGCGCCGCCGGACCGCTCGTGATCTTCACGATGGCGCCTTCGCCCGCCGCGCTCTCGGGCACCCGCACGGGCACGGTCCGCACCACGTCGGCGTCGCCGAAGCGCCGAAGCACCACGCGCACGGGCACGACCGCCCCCGGGTCCACCTCGGCGCTCGGAACCGAGGCCTCCACGATCTCCCAGGCGCCCCGCTCGAAGCGCACGTCGAGGTCGAGCTCCACGGAGCGAACGCGCGAGGGGCGGAAGGGGTTGCCGTAGGCGGCCTCGACCAGCTGAAAGAGGCGGAGTCGAGTCAGCGCACGCACGTCCGCCGGCCCACCCGCCGTCGCGCCATGGTCTTCGAGCTCGACGCGGCCGATGCCCTCGATGTCCACGGCATAGCGGGCGACGAAGGTCACGTCCGCCTGGTCCGAGGCGCTCGTCTCGAGCGCGTTGACGAGCCCCGCGAGGATGAGCGCCGGGGTGAGGAGCCGATGGCTCGCCACCTGCATGGACCAGCGGTCCCGAGCGGCCTCCGTGAGCCCGCGGACGCGGACGCTGACCGGGACCGTCGCGGGCGTGAGCCCGGTGTCGACGACGATGGTCGAGGGCCGGTCGTGCACCAGCGCTCCGACGGGAGCGATGGCCTCGGCGATCTTGAAGCTCCGGGCGACGCTCGCCAGGACGTGGAGCACGCGCGCCGTGCAGGTCGGGAGCCCGGTCTCCCCGGCGTTCATCATGGGGTGCCCGAATCCGATGACGCGGCCGTCCCGGCCGACGTGGGTCGCCGTGCCGATGGCCATGGCCGCGACGTCGCCGCGGATGAGCTGCACGCCGAGGGAGCCCCCGTCCACGAAGCGCGGTGCGCCCTGGCTCCGGCGGTCTCCGGCATCGCCGAGGCGCCCGCCGTGTTGTGGTGGGTGGCTGTTGGGGGCGTGGGCCCCCCCGACACCCGCCGCCGGGGCGGCGGTTATGCCGCCCTGGCGGCGGGGCGTCGCCGCCGGGACCGGGCGACCCGCGACGGGGGAGGACGACGCCCAGCCATGGCGCCGGCCGTGCTCGCGAAGACCGTCGAGCGCTGCGACCTCGCCGCCCAGATAGGGCGGGAGACCCGCGAGACGCGTCGCACGCGCAGCGGGGCTCCGGGCGGCGCTTCCGCGCCGTGCGCCCGGGAAGCTGTCCGGCCGCGTCGGCCGGTACATCTCCGCCAGCATGTTCCGGACGGGCGTGATGCCGATGATCGGATCCCGGCCGAAGGGCCAGCCGTAGGCGTAGGCGCCCAGGAGCCGGCCCTCGAGGTAGATGGGGCTGCCACTCATGCCGCCAACGCTGCCGGCATGGTCGAGCACGGGGTGCGGCGTGCGCGCCAGGACGATGTCCTGCCCAGGCCGGAAGTCGTGGAGGACGTCGATGACCTCCACGTCGAAGCGCTCGGGCTCGGTGCCTCGAAGCACCGAGAGGCCGTAGCCGCGCATGCCCGGCCGGACCTCGTCCACGTCGATGGTGCGGAGCCCGGCGTTCTGCGCGTGTGCGGCGCCGAGGGCCAGGGCGACGAGGAGGCCGGCGCCCGTCAGGGACACCAGCGCGGGAAGGCTGCGCGGCACGGAGGCCGAAACCTAATGCCGGTCGCCGGCACTTTCGAGGGGAGCCGGCCTATTCGGCGGGGAGCGGCAGGAGCTCGGGGGTCGTCGCGGGCTCTCGGGCGTCGTCCTCGCGGGTCGTTCCGGCGAGGAGCGGCCGCACGCCGGCCGGGAGCGGCAGCGTCGCCAGCGTGTCCTTGAGGGCCTGGCCGGCAAGGGGCTTCGCGCAGACGTAGACGCCCTCCGCGCGGGGCGCCGGCACGTCCGGCCCCACCAGGAGGACCACGGTGAGCTGGGGGGCCTGGTCCCGGAGGCGCCGGATCAGCTCGAGCCCATCCATGCCCGGGAGGTCCTCCGCCACGATGGCGAGGTCCACGCTCCACTCGGCGACGAGGGCCAGGGCCCCGTCGCCGCTGCTCGTGCCCACGACGCGGTTGCCCAGCGTCGTCAGCGTGCGCGCCAGCCGCCACTGATGGTCCGGGTCGCTCTCCACCACCAGCACCGCACAGGCCCGCGCGGGGAGCGACGCGCTTCGGCGCGCGCCGCTCGGGGGCTCCGAGTGCCGTCGACCGCGGGGCGGCGTCGAGGGACGGCTCCCGCGCGGGGCGCCATGGCCTCGCCGCGCGGGCCCGGCCCTCTCCGGCCGTTTGGTTCCTTCGTCACGCATGGTGAGGTGTCCGCGTGAGCGCGAGTCGCGCGTCCACGCGTCGGCCGGCGCCTACCTAGACGCCGGTGAAGCAAGCAATGATTCCCCGGTCGGAGACGCCCGCGGGGGCGCTCTTCTTCCACCTTCGGTCCCCTCGCGCCACCCGGACGCGAGGCGACCTTCCCAACTCACCCTGCCTCCCCAGAGGCAGGTGCCGGACCGACCGAAGACGCGTGACCCCGACCGTGGCCGCCGCGCCCGTGCCCGGGGCGCCACGCCAGCAGAGCGAGGCGCCCGACGAAGGAGGCCGGTCGCGTGACCCACCCCCAAAGTGAGACGAAACTAAACCGAGGTGGCCGCGCGCGCAAGCACCAAACCACCAAGTTTTCAAAGATCTCGGTACAATACGGACTCGATCACATTGGCTGGGGCCCCGGTCTAGACAGCGGATGTCCAGACGTCACGCGATCTGGACGGGCCGGTTTCGGGCGTATTACGGTCGCGCCCGTGCTCCCGCCGCCGCTCCCTCGTCAGGTGCAGACCCTCCAGCGGGTGCTCGATCGCGTGTCCGTGGCCGCGGAGGATGGCGGACCGCCTCCCCTCGTCGTGTTCGGTCTCGACGGCTCGATCTTCGACAACCGGCGCCGGACGCTGCAGGTGCTGCTGGAGTACGCGGAGGAGGTCGAGGTCGACGAGCCGGACGTCTCCGACGCGCTCCGGACGCTCACCCTCGACGGGGTGCAGTACCTCCTCGGCGAGACCCTCCGCGAGTGCGGGCTGCACGGGGCGGAGCTCACGCGCGACGTGACGAGCTTCTGGCGCGAGCGCTTCTTCACGGACGACTACGCCATGCTCGACGAGCCTCAGGCCGGCGCCGTCGATTACCTGCGCGGCCTACAGGAGGCGGGCGCCGGGCTGATCTACCTGAGCGGGCGCGACGTCCCGGGCATGCTCCTCGGCACGGTGGCGAGCCTCCGGGAGCACGGACTGCCGCTGGCGGAGCCGGGCGTGCAGCTGGTGCTCAAGCCCGACGCGACGCTCGGCGACGAGTCCTTCAAGCGTACGGCCTTCCCGCGCCTGGCGGGCTACGGAGAGGTCGTCGCCGTGTTCGACGCGAACCCCTCCATGTGCGACCTGGCGCGCCGGATCTTCCCGGACGCGGACGTGGCCTTCGTCGATCTCTGGGAGCTCGATCCGCCGCCGGACGAGAGCATCGAGCTCATCCGGGATTTGCGCCTGCGCTGACGCGCGGCGTCGGCCGTGCGTTCCACAGGCGCGCGGCCAGCACCACGCCGGCGAGCGCGACGGGGATCATCGCGGCCGGCCAGCTCATCCAGTTTGCCGGGTCCGCCGCCGCGACGGGGTCCGTGTCGTCGGGGAGCAGGAGCCCGTAGGTCACGGCCATGGTGCCCGTCCCCAGGTAGACCATCCCATCGATGATGCCGACGGCGATGCCGACGTTCTTCTTGCCGCCGAAGTCCATGCTCGCCGTGCCGCTGAGCATCCCGTGCACGCCGATCACGGCCATGGAGAGGAAGACGACGATCCAGCCCACCGCCGGCGTCGTGTAGGTGAAGAGGAGGAGCACCGAGCCGGCGAGCATGAGCCCATAGAGCAGCGCGGCCACGGGGCCGCGACGGCTCCCGAAGACCCGGTCGCTGATGACCCCGGCGAAGACGCCGCCGAGGATGCCGGCGCAGCAGAGCAGGAGGCCCCAGTTGGCGTAGACGAAGCTCTCCTTCAGGCCGAGGGCCGCGTCCGTTTGCTTCGCGAAGGTGCGGAACCACTGCATGATCGCCTGGCGCAGGAAGCCGCTGCAGAACTCGACGAAGGCAATGGTGACGATGACGGGATCCCGCGCCATGCGGAGGAAGACCTCGCGCACCGAGAGCCGTGGACCGTCATCGCCGGAGGAGGCGTCGGCGGTGTCGAAGTCGTCGAACCCCGCGGCGCCCGGCGTGTCCTCGACGCGGACGAGGTCGATGACCCAGAAGACGGCGAGGAGCGTGGCCGGCACGAAGAAGACCGCCGCGAGGCCCAGGTGCTCGAGCACGAGCGCGCCCCAGTCGAAGGCGAAGTAGATGCCGAGGCTGATGAGGATGCCGAAGATCGCGCCGAAGACGCCGCGCTCGCGCACGTGGAACCAGGGCGCGTTGACCTTGACGATGGCCACGGCGCCGAAGCTCTGAAAGTACATGTTGAGCGCGTAGAGGCCGCTGAAGACGGCGGTGAGCTGGCCGGCGAGCGCGCTCTCCTCCAGGCTCGGCGCCGCGAGGATCCGCGCCGTGACAGCCCCCATCGCGAGGTTCGCCACCGCCGAGCCCCCGGCCCCCACGAGGATCGCCCGCTTGCCGCCGAAGCGGTCCGTGAGCGGTCCGTTCAGCAGGAAGGAGAGCCCGTAGACCACCGTGCCGGCGCCGAAGATGGTGGCGAAGTCGGCGTTGCTCATCAGCGGTGCGCCGGCCCGGCGGAGGTCACCGAAGGCGTGCTGGCTGACCTTCACGTTGTAGCGCCCCATGTAGAGGAAGGCGTAGGTCAGGCCGAGGGGCAGCCAGTTCTGAACGCGGCGCGCGCGAAAGGCCCGGGAGTGACCGAGGTCCAGCCGGGGCAGCCGCGCGAGCACGAGCACGACGGCGCTCAGGAGAAGCGCGAGGGGGGCGAGCTCAGCGAGGTAGGGCATGGCCGCTCATGGCCATCGCACGGCGGAGCACGACGGGTCATCCGGCATTGGTGCAGCCCTGCCGCTTTGGGGGCCGCGCGGCTCAGTAGCTGAACTCGTCGAGCTTCGTCTTTCCGCGGAAGGTCCAGTAGACGATGGTCGTGTAGGTGAGCACGAGGGGCATGCCCAGGAAGGCGATGTTCCGCATGAGCCGGAGCGTCGTCTCGCTGCTCGCCGCGGCGTAGATCGTCACGCTCGCTTCCGGGCTGAGCGACGAGACGATGAGGTTCGGAAAGAGCGCCATGCCGAAGTTGAAGGCCAGCGTCGTGATGGTGATGCAGCTGCTGGCGAAGGCCTCGCCTGCGCGGCCGAGAAAGAGCGCGCGGGGTACGTTGGCCATGGCGAGCACGCCGAAGGCCACCACGGCCCAGAGCGCCGGCCAGCGGAGGAAGTTCTCGATGGCGTTCGGCATGTGCACGAGCGTCGCCACCGTCACGCCGAAGTAGGCGACGAGGAAGAGCCCGAAGGCCGTCCAGGCCCAGCGGTGGACGCGCGCCTGGAGCTCGCCCTCGGTCTTGAGCTGCAGGTAGCGCGCGCCGTGCAAGGCGGCGGCCAGCACCGCGAGGCCGCCCACCGAGAGCGCGTAGGGGCCGAGGAGGTCGCCGAGGCCGCCCCGGAACTCCACCACGCCGTTCGGCCCCGTCACGAGCGGCATGCCTTCCATCACGTTGCCCGCGGCGACGCCGAAGAGGAAGACCACGCAGAAGCTCGAGAGGGCGAAGCTGTAGTCCCAGTAGCTTCGCCAGAGCCTCGACTTCGCCTTCGACCGGAACTCGATGCTGATGGCCCGGCCGATGAGCGAGACCATGAGCACCATGAAGGGCAGGTAGAAGGCGCTGAGGAACGTCGCATAGGCCACGGGGAAGGCCGCGAAGAGCGCGCCCCCGAAGGTGACGAGCCACACCTCGTTGCCGTCCCAGAGCGGGCCGATGCTGTTGAGCACCAGGCGTCGCTCCGTGTCCCCACGCACGAAGGGCTGCAGCAGGCCCACGCCGAGGTCGAAGCCGTCGAGGATGGCGTAGCCGGTGATGAGCGCGCCGAGGAGGAAGAACCAGAGCGTCTGCAGGTCCATGCCCAGCACTACTCGGCCTCCCCGACGGTCACGGGCGGCACGTCCGACGGCGGCGGGAAGTCGGAGAAGACCGCGAGACCCGTCGGAGCGGCAGGGTCCGTGACCTCGGCGGCGACCTCGATGAAGCTCCCGCGGCTCGGCCGCTCCGGCGGGAGCGCGTCCGCGGGGCCGTGCTGGATCTTCTCGTTCACGACGAAGAGCCAGACGCAGCCGAGCGCGACATAGACGATGCCGAAGAGGATGAGCGACGCGAGCACGTGCTCGCCGGGCACGGTCGTCGACACCGCGTCCACGGTCTTGAGCAGCCCGTAGACCACCCAGGGCTGGCGGCCGACCTCGGCGGCCACCCAGCCGGCCTGGTTGGCGATGACCGGTCCAGCCACGGCGAGGACGAAGGCCCGGAGCAGCCACGTCTTGTCCCAGAGCGTGCCGCGCCAGAGCAGGAACGAAGCGAGCACGGTCATGCCGATGAAGAGCGTGCCGAGCCCGACCATCAGCCGGTAACTGACGAAGGGGACGACCAGCGGCGGGTGCTCATCCTCCGGGATGGCATCGAGGCCCTTCACGGGCACCTCGGCGTCGCCATGGATGAGCACGCTGAGCATGCCGGGTACGGCGACGCCGTAGTCGACCTCGCGCGTCTCCGCGTTGGGTACGCCGAAGAGGTAGAGGTCCGCCGGGCCCGTCTCGAAGTGCCCCTCGAAGGCCGCGAGCTTGGCCGGCTGGTTCACGCTCACGGCGTTGGCCTGCGAATGGCCGCTCACGAGGAGCGCGAGCGACGCCACGGTGCCGAGGCCGAGAGCCACGCGGAAGCTCTTTTTGGCGAAGTCCTCGTGGCGCTTCTTCAAGAGGTAGAAGGCCGCGATGCTCATCACGAAGAAGGCGCCCTGCACGAAGGAGCCGAGGAGCACGTGGTTCAGCCGGTGCATGGCCGAGGGGTTGAAGATCATCGCCCAGAAGTCGGTGATCTCGGCGCGCATGGCCGCGCCTTCCCCCACGAGGTGGAAGCCCCGGGGCGTCTGCTGCCAGCTGTTGGCGATGACGATCCAGACGGCGCTGAAGATCGAGCCGAGGGACACCATGCACGTCGAGAAGAAGTGCATCTTCTTGGAGACCCGGTCCCAGCCGAAGACGAGGATCGCCAAGAACCCCGACTCGAGGAAAAAGGCGAAGTTGCCCTCCGACGCGAGCGCGGAGCCGAAGACGTCGCCGACGAAGCGCGAGTAGGTCGCCCAGTTCGTGCCGAACTGGAACTCCATGACGATGCCGCTCGCCACGCCGACGGCGAAGTTCACGGCGAAGACCTTCGTCCACCAGCGCGTGGCGCGCTCGTAGGCGTCGTCGCCGGTCTTCAGCGCGAGGGCCTCGAGCACGACCATGATCACGCCGAGCCCGATGCTGAGCGGCGGGAAGAGGTAGTGGAACATGATCGTCAGCGCGAACTGGGCGCGCGACAGATCGACGACGTCGAGGTCCAAGGAGCGGGTCTCTTTCCGAGGTGGGACCACGCCCCCCGACGTGCACCGACCCCCGCCCGATCTAGGGGCGTCGCGTGCACGTCGACCAGCGTGTCTTCGGCGTGAGGACCTCTCTGCGGCCGCGGCGTCCCGGAGCGCATGGTCCCCGGACGCGGCCCCCGCTCACTCGGCCGGAGGCGGGGCAGCGGCGGCAACCACCCCGGGCGTCGCCGCGCGCGGACCGTGGAACGTTCCATCGCGCTCCGCGAGCTCCACGAGCGCCGGGGCCGGCGCGAAGCGTGTCCCGTGCAGCGACTCGAGGGCCCGCAGGCGCCGGACGATTTCGTTGGCGCCCACCGTATCGACGAAGCGGAAGGGTCCGCCGCGGAAGGGCGGAAAGCCCAGGCCGAAGATGGCGCCGATGTCGCCGTCGCGGGCGCTCCGGAGAATGCCCTCGCCGAAACAGCGCGCGGCCTCGTTGACCATGGGTAGCGTGCAGCGCCAGGCGATTTCGTCGGCGCTGAGCGCGTCGTTGTTCGGCTGCACGCCGAGCACCGCGTAGACGGTCTCGTCGATGCCCTTGGAGGGCGCGACACCCGCCAGCTTGGCGAGCGGCTTCGGGAGGTTGCCGAGCGGGCCCTTCGGCCGGTCGCCGTAGAGGTAGAAGCCCTTGCCGTTCTTCCGGCCCTTCCGGCCGTCGTCGATGAGGCGCTGGAAGCCTGGCGGCGCCGTCATGCGCTCGCCGAAGGCCGCGCTCATCACGCCACCGACCTTCTGTCCGACGTCGATGCCCACCTCGTCCGTGAGCTTGAGCGGGCCGACGGGGAAGCCGAAGTCCTCCATGGCCCGGTCGATGACGTCGATGGGGACGCCCTCGCTCAGCACCCACGCCGCTTCGTTCATGAGCGGCGCGAGGATGCGCGTCGTGTAGAAACCCGGGCCGTCCTTCACCACGATGACCGTCTTGCCTTGCTTCTTGCCGAGGGCGACGCAGGTGGCCGTGACCCAGTCCGCCGTCTTCGGCGTCACGATGATCTCGAGGAGCGGCATCTTCTCGACGGGCGAGAAGTAGTGCATGCCGATGACCGTCTCCGGATGCGCGGACGCTTCCGCGATGCCCGCGATGGGGAGCGACGAGGTGTTCGACGCGAAGATCACGTCCGGCCGCCCGATGCCCTCGATTTCCTGCACCATCGTCTGCTTGAGCACGAGGTCTTCGAAGACCGCCTCGATGACGACCTCGCAGTCGCCGAAGCCGGCGTAGCTCGTCGTCCCCGTGGTCAGGGCCATGAGCTGGTCGGCCTCCGGACGCGTGAGCTTCAGGCGCTTCACGCCCTTGTCCACGATCTTCCGGACGTAGCGAAGTCCTGCCATCACGCCGTCGGCGTCCCGGTCCTTCAGGCGAACCGGCGTCTTCGCGCGGGCCGTCGTCACGTAGGCGATGCCCGCCCCCATGAGCCCGGCGCCGAGCATGCCCACCTTCGTCACCGGCCGCGGCGTCACGCTCGCGTCGTCGACGCCGGTGTCCTTCTTCATCGCCGTCGTGGCGAAGAAGATGCTCCGCAGCGCCGCGGACTCGGGGCTGACCACGAGGCGACCGAAGGCCTCGGCCTCGGCCTCGAGGCCCGCTTGGAATCCGCCCTCGAGGCCAGCCCTCACCACGTCGAGGATCGCGTCCTGCGCCGGGTAGTTGCCGCGGGTCTTGGCATGCAGCGCCTTCCGCGCCTGACCGAAGAGCACCTTCCGGCCGAGGGCGTTTCCGGCGAAAGCCATCTCCTGGAGCGCGTCCTGGTCGGGGAGGCCGGGCTTCGCCTTCGCCGGCGCGAGCAACGCCTCGGCGCGCGCGATGGCGACGTCCATGAGCACGCTCTCCGGCACGGCGTCGTCCACGAGGCCGAGGCGCTTGGCCTTCTTCCCGTCCACCTGCTTGCCCGTGAGCATCAGGTCGAGGGCCGCCTGCGTACCGATGAGCCGCGGCAGCCGCTGGGTGCCGCCCGCGCCGGGGAGGAGCCCAAGCTGCGACTCGGGGAGGCCGAGCTTCGTCTTCTTCGACGTCGTCGCCACGCGGCCGTGGCATGCCAGCGCGACCTCGAGGCCGCCGCCGAGGCACGGGCCATGAATGGCCGCCACCACGGGCTTCGGGAAGGCCGCGATGCGGTCCATGGCCCGCTGGCCGGCTTCGGAGAGCGCCTTGGCGTCCAGGGCGCTCGTCACGCCGTCGAGCATCTCGACGTTGGCGCCGGCGATGAACGAATCGGGTTTGCCCGAGGCGAAGACGACGGCCTTCACCGCGGCGTCGCCCTCGAGGTGCGCGAAGGCCTCGGCGAAGTCGTCGGCGAAGTCCGGCTTCAGCGTGTTCATGGTGTCGCCGGGCACGTCCATGCGGAGGACGGCCACGTCGCCGCGGATCTCGATGCTCAGGCTGTTCATGCCTCCACCTCCAGCACCATGGCGGCGCCCAGGCCGCCGGCGGCGCACGCGGTCACGAGGCCGAGGCCTCCGCCGCGTCGCTTCAGCTCGTGCAGCGTCTGCGTGATCTGCCGGGCCCCGGTGGCCGCGAAGGGATGCCCGAGGGAGATGGACCCACCGCTCACGTTGAAGCGTTCCCAGTCGACCTCGCCGATGCGCGTCTCCCGCCCGAGGTACTCGCGGGACCAGGCCTCGCTCTCGAAGGCCTGCACGTTCGAGAGGATCTGCGCCGCGAAGGCCTCGTGCATGTCGACGAGGGTCATGTCCGCGAGCGTCGCTCCGGCGCGGTCGAGCGCCTTCGGCGTCGCGAAGCTCGGGCCCATGAGCAGCTGCCAGCGCGGGTCGAGGGCCGCGAAGGCGTAGCTTTTCAGGTAGCCGAGGGGCGTGAAGCCCTCCGCCTTGGCGACGTCCTCGCGCATGAGGAGCACGGCGCTCGCGCCGTCGGTGAGCGGCGAGGCGTTGCCCGCCGTGACGCTGCCGTGCTTCCGGTCGAAGGCCGGCCGGAGCTTCGCGTAGCCGGCGCGCTCGGACTCCTTCCGGACGAGGTTGTCTTCGCGGATCGAGGTCCGAAAGCCGCTCGGCACGTAGACCTCCATCACCTCGTCATCGAAGCGCCCCTCGGCCCAGGCCTTCGCGGCGAGCTGGTGCGAGCGGTGCGCGAAGTCGTCTTGGGCCTCGCGGGTGATGCCGTTCTCCTTGGCCATCTTCTCCGCGCTCTGGCCCATGGTCTCTCCCGTCGAGTACTCGGCGATGGCTGGCGGCTCGGGCACCAGATCCTTGGCCGAGAGCCCGAGGAAGGCCTGCGCGCGCTGCTGGAGGCTGCGGGCCTTGCTGGCCTCGATGAGCGCCACCTGCAGCCGCTTGCTGACGGTGATGGGCACGTCGCTCGCGCTGTCGGCCCCCCCGGCGACGCCGACGCGAAGGGTGCCGGCGGCGATGGCCTCGGCGACGTTCACCGTCGACTGGTAGGACGTCGCGCAGGCTCGGCTCACGCTGTAGGCCTCGATGCCCACGGGCATGCCCGTCCCAAGCACGATCTCCCGGGCGATGTTCGGCGCCTTCACCGACGGGACGACCTGGCCATACACGACCTGCTCGATGGCCTTCGGCTTCACGCCGGTGCGCGCCAGGAGCTCGGCGACGACGATCTTGCCGAGCTCGAGGGCCGAGGTTTCGCGATACGCGGTCCACTGCTTCGCGAAGGGGGTCCGGAGCCCCGCCACGATGGCGACGCGCCGGCCCGGCTCGCCGAGCTTCTGTGCCTCTTCGCTCACGCTTCCTCCGAGCCCGCCCAGACCGTCGCGGCCCGAACGCGGGTCCGCGCGGCTGAATGGCGATTCATTGTCCTTTGTACGGCGCTTGACGCAGCGTGTCAATCGAGGGCCCCAGCGACCCGGGTCCGCCGGGGGCGTTGCGCCGCGGAATGGCCAATCGCGCCGGGCCGTCGTAGCGTTCGGGCGCGATGGGGAGGGACGACGAAGAGGACGAGACCCGGCCGCCCAGGAAGGCGCAGCCGAGTCGCGTCGGCCTCGAGGCCGTCGGCCCGGGCGTCGCGAGTGTCCCGGGCGTTCCACCCCAATCGCTGGGCGGCCGCGACGCCTTCGACACCTTCGGCGATTTCTCGTCGCCGGCGGACCTGCCGCTGCCCGAGCTGGCGGAGACCCCGGACACGTTGCGCCCTCGCTGGAACGTTCGGCTCCTCGCGTTTCGTGACCCCGTCGCCGTGGTGCCGGACCTCGCCAAAGCGTTTCAGCTCGACGAGCCCACGGCGATTCAGCTGGTCGCGTCGTTGCCCCGGACCGTCAAACGGCAGGTCTCGCGGGGCGAGGCGGAGCGCTACGCCGTCGTGCTACGCGAGCTCGGCGCGAAGGTCGCCGTCACCCGCGAAGAGCATCAGCCACCGAGCCTCGCGCCGGGGCCGGCGCCTTCGCTTCCGGCCCCCGTGGCGCCGGGCGCCTGGGCGCCGACGACGCCGCCCCCGCCTGGCCCCGTCCCGGCGCAAGCGTCCTTCCCGCCGGGGTCATGGAGCCCCGCCAGCGTACCGCCGGGGAGCCTTCCCCCGGCCTCGCTCCCGCCGCCCGGCGGTCCCGGCAGCGAGAACCCGCACGCGGCGGCCCGCGCGGCCGTTCACGCCGCGTCCCAGCCTTCGCTCTACCCCGGCTCGGAGGTCCCCGGTCCCGTCCTCGACGCCGATCATCCGGGCTTCTGGGCGCGGCTGCCCACGGCCTTCATGCTGCCCATCCGCGGCGGGGGCCACCGCCTGGTCGCCGGGGTCGCCACCCTCACGGCCATCGGCGCGATCGTGATCGTCTTGATCCCGACGGCCGGCTTCTCCTTCATCAACATCGGGCTCACGTTCTCCTTCACCTCGGCCGCCCTCGGGGCCCATGCGCACGTCTTCACGCAGTTCGCGCAGGCGGGGGTGCGTGACCGCGGAGGTCCCCCGCCCTCGGTGCTCGACCGGCTGCCTTCCTATACGGAGGTCTTTTACCGAGGCCTCAGCCTCATCGCGCTCCTGGCGCTCCTCTTCGGGATCTTCGCCTGGATGGCCTTCAACGGAGGCGGCGGCCCAGCGCTGCTGGCCGGCGCAGCGCTCGCCTACGTCTACTGGCCGATGGCCCTTTCGGTGCAGGCCCTCAGCGGGCGGGCGGTCGCCATCTTCGACGTCCCCGGGGTGCTCCGCGGAGTCTTCGCTGCGCCCGTCGAGTACCTCGTCGTGGTCATCCTGGGCATCGCGGTGCTCGCGTTCACGGGCACGCTGATCGCGCTGGTCACCGGAGCGTCCGTGCTCGGCGGCGTCGTCAGCCAGTCGGTGCTCGTCGCGTCGGTGGGCCTCGCCCTCGCGCAGATCATGGGTTCCCTCGCGGGGACGATGCTCGCGGCCGTCCAGGGCTACCTCATGGGGTGCCTCGTCGGCTCACGCTCCGAGCGCTTCGAGTTCCTGTAGCTCGCCGCGCCGTGGTGGTTCAGTCGGGGCAGCGCGCCGCCACGCGCTCGCGGGCTCGCCTGCATCGGTCGCGCCCATCGTCGCAGCGGGCCCGAGTCTCTTCGTCCTCGCTCGCCGCAGCCAGCGCGCACACGCGTTCGGCGAGGGCGCAGATGCGGTCGCGAAGCGTCGCGAATTCCTCGCAGCCGTCGGACTCCAGCATGTCGCCGCCGGCGAGCGCCAAGTCGGCTTGCTGAAGCTCCTCCCACGCGTCGTCGAGCTCCGGGGCGACCTCTTCGTCGCTGAAGTCCAGGTCGTCGTCCGTCTCCGCGCGAGTAGCCGGCGCGGAAGCCGCTCTCGCCTACTCGCCGCCGGTCGCGCCCTCCGGCGCTTCGCTCTGGGCCCCGCGGCCCGTGGC
>ERZ1740059.634-NODE-634-length-18135-cov-8.911449_pt1 | contig 18135 bp, 16 predicted proteins | sample MGYA00581744_ERZ1740059 | MGnify/ENA primary metagenome ERZ1740059 (study PRJEB43018, sample SAMN04849738) | marine metagenome | isolation source: floating plastic debris | place: Pacific Ocean | collected 2008-08-28 | study: EMG produced TPA metagenomics assembly... | reverse complement strand
AGTTAGGAGTTAGGAGTTAGGAGTTAGAAGTTAGGAGTTAGAAGTTAGGAGTTAGAAGTTAGGAATAAAAGTTTGTAGTGGGAGCATCTTGCTCCCTATTGATCTTTCAAGATCCAATTGACAAGATCCAATTCCCCATGCCCAATTCCCCATGCCCAATTCCCCATGCCCAAATTATTGAGCTTTAAAAATTAATTCTACTCCCGCTTTAGCCGTCTTAGATTCATTTAAAATAAATTCATCAGGTCTTTGATATTCTCTAAATATTTTTTCTATATTATCTACTTCTATAGGTTCCATAAAATCCAACAATCTTAACTCTGGAAGTACTTCTGATTTATCAATATAGTGTTGAATTTTGGTATTAAGACCGCTAATACCGACACTAGGTACGCCAAGAATATCTGCTAATATTATTGAATGCAAACGGTTGCCAAAGTGGAAATCCATTTGACTTAAAATATCAACAAATTCTACTGGCTTCTCCCATGAATGCAGTTTATAGTTAGACTCGGGTAAGTATTTTTTGAGTAAGTGATGAAATTTATTATCGTTCCTTTCTTCTCCTACATGGGCTGGTAGTAAATGAATGACTGAATTATATTTATTAACGAACTGCATTAACTGTTGTCCGTAAAATTCGCCTCTTCCTTCACCCCACCAAGACTTTCCAGAGAAAGAAATATTTTTAATTTCGCTATTATTCTTCTCTTTTATATAAGGCTGGTAATAATTTAAATCTAAAAATGCTAAATCACCACCCAAACAACAGGCTTTAACTGGCTTGAATTTCTGCAAAGCTAATTCGTAGGATTGTTTGTCTCTGAGATAAAGTAAATCGGCATTTTTGAAAACTTTACTTCTAGTATCTTTTTCATCGGAAATCACAGCTTCTAAACCTACACCAAGAAAGCAGAAACGCTTCCTAGTCCACTTTGCTAATAACTGTAACCTTAATAAATTAGTAGGTTTATCTTTTATATTTAAAGTGCCGCCACCCCACATCAAGCAGTCATTCTGTAAAATTATAGAGAGTCTTTTTAATTTCGATAATTTATTTGCGGCAAAAAAGCTAACTTTACTTGTAGTGCGTTCGTAATAATCTTCTCGACAAAATACAAATATCTTATTGACTTCCTGCTTTTTAGCAAAATAGTCAATTAACTGACGTAAAAATAAATCATCACCAACATTATGAAAGCCATAATAACCCATCAATAAGATATTCATTTAATTTGTCCTCAATTAAATATAATTTATGCAGAAAAAGTATAATTTTTTCCTATTTATTATTTCAAAAACAATTGATTAATTATTGAAAATATATCAATTGTTGACATTGATATTTAGCAAATATATCATAGTAACTCCATGAATAATCTTTAGAAGAAAAATGACTATCTGTATTAATCATAAACATGTAAAAATCCCCGGTAATTTATAAATCATTTATTGCTAATCATAAAGACCATATCTGCAATTATTTAAATTTAGATCGTCACTAATTCCTATGAACATCTTAATGCTATCTTCCACATTTCCTTATCCGCCTACTCGCGGTGGAACTCAAGTGAGAACTTTTAATTTACTTAAGTATTTACAAGTAAATCATCACATCACCTTGGTGACTCAACCCGAACCTGGTGTTACTGAAACAGAAATAGCAGGATTACGAGATTGTGTCGATGAACTAGTCCTTTTTAATCGCCCTCATGACTCCGGTACCACCGGAGGAATACTGAAAAAAGTTCAACGTCTAACTAAATTTGTTCGCCAAGGTATTCCGCCAAGTGTTTCAAATCGCTACTCCATAGATATGCAAAAGTGGATCGATCGCCATGTGGAAGCGGATAAATGCGATGTGATTACTAGCGAACACAGCGTTAATGAAATATACGTGCGTCCCCATTTTCACCAAAAGGTGCGTACTGTGGTTAACGTTCACAGTTCCGTATATGGTACCTGTCTCAATCAATTAGAAAATAAAATATCTGAAAATTCTTTGCGAGATAAAATTAATTTACCTTTACTGCGTCGTTACGAAAAAAAATATTGTCAAAAATTTTCATCAATTGTAGCCACAACCGAAGAAGATAAAATTCAACTGCGCTCCTTTAATCCTCTCAGTGAAATTACGGTGATCCCCAATGGAGTGGATTTAGTCATGTTTCCCAATCGTACAAAAGATCCAGGAGGACACCGTTTAGTTTTTATCGGCGCGATGGACAATTTAGCAAATATTGATGCCGTATGCTTTTTCTGTAACGAAGTATTACCCCAAATTCAGAAACATTACCCCGATACAACCTTCGACATTGTAGGCTCTCGCCCTGTTGCAGAGGTGTTAGCACTCAAGGATAAACCAGGAGTCAACGTCACCGGCAAAGTCCCTTCAATGGCTGAATACCTGCACAAATCAACAGTTTGCGTAGTCTCGATGCGAACTGGATTCGGAATCAAAAACAAAACCTTAGAAGCAATGGCTGCTGGTATACCCGTCGTCGGTAGCTCGCGCGGTTTGGAAGGATTGGCTGTAGACGGTGCAAATGTAGAATTGCGAGCGTTACGCGCGAATAAACCGCAACAGTATGTTGATGCTATTAGTCAACTGTTTGAAAATCCCCAATTAAGAGCAGAATTATCTTACAACGCTCGAAAATTAGTTGAAACAGAGTTCACTTGGGAAAGTGCCGGAAGACGCTACGAACAGGTTTGTCTGGGGAAATAAAATAAAGTTAGGAATTAAGAATTAAGAATTAAAATTACCAGAACACAGAAAGACGTTGCGCTGCAACGTCTCTACATCAGTTATTTATTTTTATGTCGCTCTTAACTCCTAACTCTTTTCTTTACTGCTTCAATCCAAACCCAATTCTGCTGTATACGTAATTGCGTTTAAGTTCAGTTTTCTCAGAGGCTTCAGGTTGTGACTGTGAAATATTAGTAGTCTTCTTTTTCTTTAAACCCTCAAGATTGCTCGAATTTGATGTTGTATTTACAGTACTTATAGAAGACTCAGAGGATGAAGTTATATCCCTGTTTGATTCTGTTGCTGTTTGCGCTTGAGATGGAGTTGCAAGCAAAGCAGAGCTAACTGCCAGAGCTAACGCAAGCAGACAAGACATATATTTAGGCATTTTTATTCCTAATTGCTTCTAAAATTTGATCAAAAATCTGGCTATTTATATCCGATTTACCTGGAAAATTAAAGATTTGTAAAAGGTATTTGAAAATTATATTCAATAAACTCCTACTAAAAAATATTTTGCTCGGGTAATTGGATATAAAACAAAAGAAATGTTTATTCAAAAAATTGCTGCACTGTTGCGGACAAACTAGTCAAATACGATTTTATTTGTCTTTTCTACAAAAAGTGACTCAGAGCGCATCTATAGTTAATCTAGATACTATTCATAAATACTTTAAAAAATACTGAATTACTGTGACATAAGCGTCTAGTGCAACTATCCAACATTTAATTCTAAATCAATTATATTTCCAAGAGAAAAAATACTGAAAGAGGTTATTTCTTTAATTGTTGTGATATTCACCATACTATCTCGCAAATTCATCTATTAAACAATACAAGTATATGAATTTTTTATATAAAAATATGGATATATTTCTCAACAAAAATTAAATATATCAATATCATAATAATTTTTAAGTTGAAAAAATAGGAGAATAATCCAGAACAAAATTGTATTCTTTTTTTATAAAATATTAGTTGTAAAACTATCCTAATTAACTTAATTTATAGCAAGATAAAACACTCATTTATAATTTAATGACCCATGAATAATTTTCCATGGCCATACCCAATTATTAAAATGTAAAACTAGTCCGCAAAATACCAATAGTAATTGAGTCGCTATCAGGTGTATGTCCTGGTTCTATTATGTGAATAATTCCTGGAGTCAAACTTATATTATCGTTCAATTGCCAACGGTAAAAAGCCTCAATATGAGTGGTTGTTCCGGGTTGTCGGCCCTCACTTCCATTACCTCCATCTAAAAGATCGGGTACATTACTCCCTGTAGGTAAGTCACTACTAACAATTTTTGGTGGCTGCCCGACATAAATTCCACCTAAATTACCCTTACCAAATAAATCGGGAAAGTTGAGATAAACCATGTAATTTGTAGTTTCTACATCTCCCGATTCTCCGGGAATATAAGAATTAGTATAACCAGCCCAACCACCTAACGTAATTTGTCGTGAAATATCCCAATTGACGGTAGCACCAACAGCATTTGTTTGCAAAGGCCTAGAAGTTCCCGTAAAACAATTTAAAGCAGTTAAACAGCTATCGCCAGCAAAAGATGATAAGAAACCATTAGTCGAATAATTATTAACGTAATATAAACTTACGTCTAATGTCTTAGCAGGTGTTAGTAACAATTGTGCGCCTGCGGTTGTGCTTCCATCAAATAAACCTCCGCGTTTTCCGGGATTTGCTATATCCTTAGCGCTATAAATTGCTTGGAGACTGGCACGTTTGGCGAATTGCCAATCAAAAGCAATACCACCATTCTCAAAATCAAAATTTAAAATCGGGTTTCTTTGTGCAAACCATGATATAGGGCCATTCGCAGCACTTTCAGCACGGTTGGGACCCCGGAATGCACGTATCATATCAACACCCTTAGTTCCCACCATCATCGCTAAATTTTTAGTGAGAAGTTGGTGATAATGCAAATCGCTTAATTTCCAATCATTTCCCGGAGGAGCTTCGTAACCAAAGATGAAATCATTAGTTAATTTCGGTTGTGTCGAACCATCAGCAGCGATAAGCCCCGTTACCAAGAAACTGCGCGGAGAGAATTGGCTGGTGAGGTATAACTGATTCAAGCTTATGACATTAGTATTAGTACCCGGATCGTCAGTATCCTTTACGCCATCTCTAGGATCAATATCACCACGATTTGCCCCACGCCCTTGAATACCAACGATCGCGATTCCGCTTAGTTTAGTTGTAGTTGAAAATTGTTTGGTTTCAATATCGGCAGTGCGAGATTCGAGTGCATCGACTCGTCCCCTCAAGGTGGCTAATTCCGCTCCAAATTCTTGCTGCAATCTTTGTAAAGTTGCTAAATCTTGACGGTTAACTATATCACTAGCTGCTGTAGCAATCAATTCATTTACTCTTTCCAAACAAGCATTCAAACCCGCAGCAAATTCATAACGAGTTAAAGCGCGATTTCCTCGATAAGTACCATTTGGATAACCCGCAATACATCCATAACGCTCTACCAAAGATTGCAATGCTTGAAACGCCCAATCTGTTGGTTGTACATCTCGAAGCTGAGAAACTGAATTAACTTGTCCCATTGGATTTTCATCCAAAGATGACTTGAACTGTTTTCTCTCCACCGCCTCTTCTATAGGGATAGCGGAATCCAAATCAGTATATTCAGATGAAGTTGCTTTACCTGGAAATCCGAAAATTCCCGCAGCTAAAAAACAGATAATTAGGGAAGATTTACTATTTTTCACTTTGTAAAACTTTGTTTATATACAACGGTAGAGCTTATTCAATAATTTCTCGTAATGGCATGGGTGATTGTACCGAAGTTCTCAAATAGTAGACTTGAGAATTTTTCGGCAAGATTTCTGAAGCGTAAGTATAAAAAAAAAAGCTAGTACTGTTACGGGGAATTAAAAATCAAAAATTCATCAAGTCAATTGAAGCGATTTTGATTAACTTTTATTGTCAAGGGTTCCCATAAGAATTTTTTGATTCTAAAAAAATTCTTATGGGTGCCCGTCAACTGTATTTTCGCTGGGATCCAACAGCAAAAAAATCATGTAATTTACCGATGGAGCAATTTTAGATATTAGATGGAATTAAAGTATCTTTTCTGAAAATAAATATCTTTCGATTGTGAAAAAAATCCTGTAGGAGTAAATCTAAAATTCAAAATCGATCTTGGAAAGTTTGATAAACAGAAATTGCCTAGATAGCCTCCTAACTTCGAGCAAACTTTCCTCATATCCCTTAATCGAGTAACGATTAGTATGGCTAATACCTCGCCTTCACCAAAACCTTGTAAAAAAGATCAAACACAGCCTAATACGAAGATTCGCAAACTCCGAAAAAAAATCAAAAAATCGAAAAATAATCTCAAGGAGCAAACAGCTGCTTCTAAAGGAATTCGTTCTTATTCGAGTCGCGTCAAGAAAGTCAAAAAACAACAAAATTTGGCGACATCAACCTTGAGCGCTGCAACTTTATTAGGAAGTGCGGGTTTAATTGTGGCTATTAGCTGGATTAGCATTCTGTGTATTTTGAATCCGCAGCAGGTAAGTTGGTTAAATCGTTTTTTACCTGAATGGGCGAAAACTACCTCAAATCAAAGACAACGCCCCTATACAATGGAAGAAATCCAAGCAGAAATCAAAAAACAAAAACGTATAGCTGGAAAAATTCTTCCCTTAGAGAGCGATACCGATAAATCTTTTTTATTACCCATTTTACGGCAGCGTCGGAATTGTCATTCGGACTGTAAAAATATAGTTGAACTTAGGACTTACCACCTAGCAACTGATTTTGAATGGCAATCGAGCACTGAAAAATATTATCATTTAACTACTCAATTTTCCGTTACCGGACCAGAAGAATACGAAGTAATTGCCCCCTTAGTAGAAGCAAATGTAGAAGAAAAAACCGGTTCAAGTATTCCTCTACCCATAACAGAAATAGGACGCTTTAAAAAAGATACGCCTGAGCCGGGAATTTGGTACTATCTACGTGGCAACCGTTCATCAGGTACAAACCTCACTGCTTACGGCTACATCCTTCATTACAATAGCGATCGTCGTAACCTACTTAACATGATATTTTGGACAAGTCCCACAGGAAATTTACCTGAATGGCAACAGGTAACTGGTAGCGACGATAAAGAATTAGTAGTGCGTCAAACAGTAGGTTTAGAACCTCGTCTGCGAGTTTACCAAGTTAAACCAAGTGAATTTGTCGTTAATCCCATCAAGTTATCCCAAATCACTCTCAAACCAGCCGCTTTAAAAGACTCTATTTACAAAGATGCCCTGTCAATTGCCCGAAATGGACTATGGACACCCGCTTATAAACAATTGAAATTGATCGAAAAACAGCACAAAGGGAAGATACCATCAGAGGCGAAAGCACAAATTGATTTCATTCGCCTACATTCTCAACTTACCAAAAAATTAGCCGATACAAGCTGGGCAAGTCCTTCCCAACAAGTATTAGCTTACTTAATTGATGGAAGATGGGGAGAAGCTTTAAAAGTATTTGAAGCATCAGCCCAAAACGCTACAGAAATCCAAAGTTTACTCAAAGCCGATAGAGGAAGGTTAAAAAATCGCATTGATACAGCATTGGAAATAAACCCCAATCGCCCGGAAGTACTAGCTTGGAAAGCTTTAATCATTGCGTCGCAACAAGGTACAAACCAAGCTTATTCATGGCTCACAACAGAATCGGAAAGGACCAAAAATTCTCAAACCTATATTCAAAAGCTTTTAACACAACTTTAATCCGGAGTAAAAAATCACCTTTTTTTACCATAATTGTGTCTGATAGTGCTAAAGTAATATACATAGATTCTAGTTAATACTTGAGTAAAAAAATACAAGCAGAGTAAGATACTACCCTGCTTATACAAGAGAAAAAAATAATCAATTCAGCGGTGATAGAAAAAACAGCTTCTCCATCAATTTTATGCTTGCCCATAAGTGTAACTTAATACAAGTATCGGAATTACAGGCAAGCAAAGTTTCTAATCAATTTAACAAGACTATTCTTATGGCTGCCCGTGAGTAGGAACCTGCTCTGTAAAGTATGGACAATCCGACCATTGACTCTTACAACTCTTACTTCCTGTTTCAACGGGAGCATGGGAGCTGTTATCCCTCCACAGGCTTGCACGGCTGAGCCGTCCGCACTTGAATATATTGGTTTATTCCCTTTATCCTTGATAAATGCTTGGTTTTCGCATATTTAGCAAGATATAAATGAAATATTTTTTTACTATACCAAAAATTAGGCATAAAATATAGCAAAAATCGTTGACAACTGTCTATTTTTGTCAATTCTTGACCACAAAAACAATATCTAGGTCAAAGCTCTTTTCGTTGCTTAATTTTTTGCAACTGTAGCAATAACATATCTACTTCAGTTTGCAAATCCAGTAGCTTAACTTGTTGATCGATCTGATACAGAGTCTTGGTCGAAGTGACCTTGGAATATTCAGCTTTGCGTTCAGAAACAGAAGATACAGACATACTACTAATTAACTCCACAACTCTACTCACACCATTAGAGATATTATAATAGTGGAATTTAAAGAATAATTAAAATTTTGTATAGATTGTATTAGTTGCTGCAATATAAACGATTTTTTTTGCTACGCAACACATTTTGGATGACAGAAGGAGTGGGGATTTTGTTCCCAAGGAAAAAATTTGCAAGATGGGTTGAGGTATAGAAAGTAATTGGGATTGAGGAGTGAGTAGGGAGTAGCAAATAGCAAATAAATTATTCTTTTATTAATTATTGTTATTGGGGAGTAAACCAACTATTCCCGGACAAATTACACTTCCTCTACTCCCTATACCCTCTCCTTGGGACATTCCGCCAAAATTTTGAGAAAAAGTTATCGTAGTACTTCCTATTGATATAGTAGAGAGGATAAACTGTCATTCGACATTACAGTTCAAATTAAGTAGCTTTATAAAATCCTGTGACCTCGAGCCTGTCTGCTGCAAAATCTCACCGCCAACCTTGGCAGGGACTAATCGAACAGTATCGCCAATACCTACCCGTTAGCGAAAATACCCCGGTTGTTACGCTTTTGGAAGGCAATACACCCTTAATTCCCGTGCCATCGATTGCACAACTCATCGGTAAACAAGTACGTGTTTTTGTGAAATACGACGGTTTGAACCCTACCGGTAGCTTCAAAGATAGGGGAATGACAATGGCGGTTTCCAAAGCGAAGGAAGCTGGTGCCCAGGCAGTGATTTGCGCGAGTACCGGTAATACTTCGGCAGCAGCAGCAGCTTATGCAAGGCGCGGCGGAATGCGTCCCTTTGTGATCATTCCTGACGGTTATGTGGCACTGGGTAAATTAGCCCAAGCCTTAGTGTATGGAGCCGAAGTACTCGCCATTAAAGGAAATTTTGACAAGGCTTTAGAAATTGTTCGGGATATAGCTCAAGAATATCCAGTAACTTTGGTAAATTCCGTTAACCCTTATCGTTTGGAAGGACAAAAAACCGGCGCTTTTGAAGTAGTAGATATTTTAGGGGATGCTCCTGATTGGCTATGTGTTCCAGTGGGGAACGCGGGTAATGTTACAGCATACTGGATGGGTTTTTGTCAATATCATCAAGATGGTAAATGCGGACATTTACCCAAAATGATGGGTTTTCAAGCAGCAGGTTCGGCACCGTTGGTGAATGGTAAAGTGGTAACTCATCCAGAAACCTTAGCTACAGCCATTAGAATTGGTAATCCTGCGAGTTGGGATAAAGCAGTAGCCGCAGCAGCGGCAAGTAGGGGTGAATTTAACGCCGTCACCGACGAAGAAATTTTAGAAGCTTACCGACTATTAGCTGGGGAAGAAGGCGTTTTTTGCGAACCAGCTAGTGCGGCTTCCGTAGCGGGTTTATTGAAGGTAAAAGACCAAGTTCCGACTGGTGCGACTGTTGTTTGCGTATTAACCGGTAATGGCTTGAAAGACCCAGATACAGCAATTAAACATAATAAGAGTCAATTTACTCAAGGGATTGAAGCGGATATAAAAACTGTTGCGCAGGTGATGGGGTTTTAGAAAGTTATGATCTAACCATTGTTTAAGGTTAGGTAGAGCGATAGTAATGCCTAACTTTGTGCTGATGTCAATTTCTAAATGCTCGTTTTATTGCCACCTGGGTAAGTTTTTGTGTGCGACTGCTTATTTCGCGCTAGTTAGAGTTAAAGTTAGATTTAGAACGATAATTTAGAGGAAAATCTTTTACATATGGTGTTGTCACCGTTTAAATGAAATCCTTGAATCAAGAACGATGAGTAATAATTACAGATAATGCAAGTTATAAAAAGACCCATCAAACCCAAAAGCTATATATCGTTTCTCTACATTTACTCAACTACTTGGGGAACTGCTGGTGATATTTGTTTAGTCCGTGAAACTGTAGCTAATGCGAGTACATCTAAATTCATAGGTCGTAAAGTTAAACTAGCCCTTCCAAGAGGAATGGAGCGCCACCGCGTGGAAGGCTTTCCAGTAATCAAAGTTGCAGGCCACGTTGGTGAAGGCCATCCCAAAGATGCTGGTTCCGAATGGGAGGTTTATGAAGGTGTCGAGAGAGAAGTTGCAATGGCCGTTCTCAAGCATTGGGGATTCAAGTTAATTGATTCTGATTGAATTATCCAACATATCAGCTTAATACCATTTCACATTAATGGTGATGTTTATTTTCTTTTGAAGAAAATAAAAATAATAGTATTGATTAGCTTCGCTTAATCTGGGCATTTCTAAGACCAATATGAGTGAAGCTAATTGAATACTTAATTTAAGTTAAAATTCGATTCAGGAAAACTAATGGTAAAACAACTAAGAATTCCTAAGTTATCCCGCATTAGTAAAATAAATATTTAACCAAACTTCTTGAATCGAAAGAAATATAAATTGATACTCAAAAATCCAGACGGTACTATAACCAACTATAAAACATTTGGCTCGCAACCACCCCTCAAAAGAGATGGTACTTCTAAAACCTTATTGTTGTTACACGGAATTGGTGCAGACAATGCTATGTGGCAACTACAAATGCAAAGGTATGCTTCACTAGGGTATCATGTCGTGGTGCCTGACCTGTTTGGTCATGGGCTATCTTCAAAATTGAGCAATATAGATTTATCTGATTGGCATAATCAAATTAGCTGGCTTTTAGAGAATAACAATGTGGAAAAGTGTACTCTAATTGGAGCTAGCATGGGTGGAGTCATAGCCCAATCATTCCTAGTCGCTCATCGGGATATGGTGGAAACAATTATTATTGCTGACTCATTTGGTGAATTAAGCACATTCAAAGAGAAAATGTTAGGTATTTCCGCGGTATTTGGATTTTACCTATTCAAGATATTAGGTAAAAATATGCTGGCGAAAGGGATGTATACTACATACAAAGCTACATATGCTTACGTTGCTCAAGAGTATTTTGAGAAAGTTAGTTTGAATGTAGATTTAAATCAGATGATATTGGCTAGAAAGGCGATTAATCAAATCGATGTGTTAGATCAACTGAAATCTATAACCATACCTGCTTTAGTAATTGTAGGTGCAGAATTTGGTCAGTTCTTTATTGAAATCAACCGCAAAATTGCAGATTCATTACCTAACTCTGAGTTCATAATATTAGAACAATCAATGGATCCATCCAATTTAGTTAACCCCGTTGAATTCGATAAACAGGTACTCAGATTTTTAAAAAAGGAATTGGTTTAAAATTTCTTGCATTTGTACTATAAATTATAAAAAACAAAGTTGTTCACGTTCACGTTAGCGAAGCGTGTCCGCAAGGACATAGTCTGCTCCGAAAGCGGTATGGTAAGTCGTTAGACTAAAACGAGTAGAAAGCGTATCCCAACTACCCATTAACCGGATGTTGTCCATAAAACGGTAAGGCTTCTGCCCAATCTGGATATTTTCCTTGTTGCCAATCCAAATAGGCCAATTGCAAAATACTTGTCACCGTTGCAGCTAAACCAGAATTTGCTTCCACAAGCTGATAATTCTCATTCCAACTATCTAATTTCTCTTGCCACACTTGCGGCACTATAACCGTATCTGGCATTACAGTAGTAAGTCCACTACCATCTCGATTCACCTGATAAATCCCAGCGAACACCCTACCCCGTTGTGCGCGCATTTGTACGGCGATCGCAACATCATCACGATCTCTATTTTCCCATGCTACTGCCGCCAAAGTAGAAACTGGAAACACCGGAATATTTAATTGTTGTCCTAAAGTGCGGGCCGCTACAACCCCAATGCGAGTTCCCGTAAAACCCCCAGGTCCCCTGGCTACAGCAACAAATGCCATGTCAGCCCAAGTTTGAGGTTTAATAAATTCCATCAAATATTGATGCATCAAATTAGAAACGTTACGTTCTAATTTCCATCGATCAGAACGCAAATCCTCAGCAAAATTACTGATAGCTAAACCTAATTCGGGAGTGGTAGTATGCAGTGCTAAACCGTATTTGTTCATTTTTGGCAAGGCGCATTGGGGAAGAGGAACCACTGCTTTATGGTTCTTCGATTTGTAAGAAGTGCCATGGAAAAAAGGGGGAATAGTAGGAAGATTGGGAAGATGGGGAAGATCGGGGAGATTGGGAAGATTGGGAAGATTGGGAAGATTGGCAATCATGAATCCTTTGTGCATTCCTAGCTCCATAGCTACAACACCGCTAGCAGCCACAAATCAAGTCGGCACGGCTTCACCGGGACGTAATTTAGACCATTTACCTTTTTCTTCCTTGAAACTCAAGCATCCTACAACGTCCCATTCCATCTCAATGATTTCGTTTTGAGTGCGAATATTTACGTTTATAGTAGGTTCATTGGGTTCAAAGGTTGGTGTTTCGGTTAAATGGGGTTGTTGGTGCTGTGTTTCTACTGCATTATAAGTAATACAGCTGTCTACATAATTACAATTTACGCAAATACACATATTAAAACCAACTTTAGTTTTGTCTTATTGTTATTTTAGCGATTAGCCACACTATTATTGACGGGTACCCTAGATAATTTTTTTTATCCTAAAAAAATTATCTAGGGAGCCCTTGACTAGCCTTTGGGTTTATTTTTATTACAATGTATGCTTCTATTCTGTCTCAAATTACTCCAGAATCTTTACCTTTTAATCTGGAGTTATTGCCAAAACCCGCTTATCTAGTAGGTGGTGCGGTGCGTGATGCTCTTTTGGGAAGAACTCGCGAGTATTTAGATTTGGATTTTATTTTACCTTCAGAGGCGGTAAATGTAGCTCGTAAAATAGCAAAATATCATCAAGCTGGTTTTGTTTTACTTGATGCTCAAAGGCAAATTGCCCGCGTGGTGTTTCCCGATGCTACCGTTGATATTGCTCAACAAGAGGGTGATTCCTTAGAAACTGACTTGCTGAGGCGAGATTTTACTATAAATGCGATCGCCTACAATATTCATACCCAAGAAATTATCGATCCGCTACAAGGTAGAGCAGATTTATCCAAGGGTATTATACGCATGATATCACCTGGGAACTTGGAAGATGACCCCTTACGCTTGATACGAGGATATCGCCAAGCCGCACAGTTGGGCTTTGATATTGAAGCACAAACTCGCTCAACCATTCGCGCTTTAGCATTCCATCTCGAAAAAGTTGCTTCTGAACGAATACGGGTAGAATTAGGCTATATGTTAGCGAACTCTCAAGGTACACCTTGGTTAATGAAAGCGATCGTTGATGGTTTACTTAAATCTTCTTTCAAATACGCCACATCACAAAGCTCTATTTTGCTTGCTGAAGTTGACAAAGTAGCTTCACAACTCACACAAAGTTTTCCTACTTTAGGGGAAATACTGCAAAAATATATTAGAGATACCGTAAAGACAACTCAATTGGGTATAGCCAAACTAGCTTGTTTGGTTAACCCCAAACCAGATATTGCGGAAGTCGAATTAGAACAACTTACCTACAGTCGAGCCGAAACTCAAGCGGTAACAACAGCACTGAGATTATTTCCCAGACTTCAGTTATCCCCGATTTCCTTAAGAGAACAATATTTTTTATTTCAAGAAGCGGGTTGCGTATTCCCGACTACAAACATTTTAGCAGTAGCTTATGGTAATGTAGTCGAGGAGATGTCCGAAGACAAGTCGCTAACAACATACGCATCTTTACTAGCCCGCTATCTAAACCCTGATGATCCGGTTGCACATCCCACTCAGTTAGTAAGTGGAAAACACATTATATCATCATTAAACATTCCTTCGTCACCACTCATAGGTAAATTACTGACAGAAATTGCAGTGGCACAAGTAGAAAGCAAAATTTCTACATTTGATGAAGCGATAGAATTTGCACGAAAGTTAGTTGAAGAAAATGGGTATGGGGAATAGGGCATGGAATATGAGCAAAGGGAGCGGAGGAAGCGGAGGGAGTAATTTTACATTATTTTTTTCTCCCCCCTCTCTCCTCTCTAGGAAAAATTAGCCCGCAAAAACCACCAAAATTACATCTCCCGTTGATATTTTTCTAAAATATCTACCAAATTTACTTGGCACTGTGACGGAACCAAATCAATTAAAGGTATTTCACCTTTACCGCCACCAACCTTTATAGGGATAGATTGCAAAACATTAACAACATCCTTTGGCACCACAGACTGATTGGAACTAATTAAAGGATAAATAGCTTCGGCGACGACGGTATGCAACTTGGCATCGGACAAATAGAGATGCCACTTAGCGATATCTATATAGACATTTTCGCCAATTTCAGCGGCTAGAGCTTCCATGAATTCTGCGTTGTTAGTCATAGCCTAAAAAGAATCCTACAAAATAAATGCTTTAAATTTACAAGCTATTTGAGAATTATGCTGAAATTTTCAAGTCAACTCAACCACCAACAGTTACAGAAATCGTCGTCGCCTTTCAAAATCAATCTTTAGGTAGATTTTGGTGGAGTATTGGAATAATCGGCGATCGCGGAAATATAAATTAGATGCGAGAGTAATATTGCCAACCAACTAAATGTAAAAATGGGCAACCACTGCCAATCTTTTAAAAGAAAATTGTGAAAAAACCACAAACCGGAATTAAATACAGCAAATGTCGCTACATGGACGGCAAAATTCATCCTATCGTCTAATTTACGGTAAGCTGGGTCGTTGCGATCTGGTTTACGGGGCCAACGAGGAGGCATAAATATTTTTTACGGAATAAACAATAATTCAGACGTAACAGTCTTAAATAATTAAGACGTAACAATGTTACGTCTTTATAATTTTAATGTTATCCGCGCCACAAATCTAATTTACTTATAAAGAAAGCATAGTACAAATCAGGCTTTTTGCATTTTTCGCCAAACGGTAAAGGCTAAAAGTATAACAATTGTTAGGGTGGTGGCAATAATTTGTACTGGAGTCATTCTTCGTATGGTCATTCCCAACCAGTTGAAAACTAAAGTTATTGACCAAAGAATAAGTGCCGCACGTCTTTGAGATAAACCCCAAGCTAACAAACGATGGTGAAAATGGTCTTTCCCTGGTGTCTTAAGAGGGTTTTTACCTGCTGCTAAGCGCCGTACAAAAACTTGGGTGGTGTCCAACACCGGCAGTAGAAGAAAGACGACTGGGGGCAGTACCGATAAAACCGTAGTTATTTGTAATTCACCTAAAATACTGGTTGCAGCTAATACATAACCGAAGAAATATGCTCCGGCATCACCCATAATAATTTTTGATGGATGGAAGTTATGGCGCAAAAAGCCCAACGCCGAACCTGCTAAAGCAGCTAAAACTAAAGTCGCCGCAGCACGGTTGAAAGATTGGGCGGAAACTGCGAGCAAGCTCATGGCGGTAATAAAGCTAACTCCTCCCGCTAAACCATCCATACCGTCTAGTAAGTTGATGGCATTGGTAATTCCCACCACCCATAGTACTGTCAATAATGTTGACAGCGTGGAATCTATAGGAGTACCAAAAGTTAAATCAAAACCAATATCGTTAGCAACCAGCAAAAGTGCTGTAAGAATTTGTACTAATAATCGAAAAGAAGCAGGTAAGCCAAATTGGTCATCAATGAAACCTACCAATACCAATATTGAACCGCCCAGCAACACCGTTAAAACTTGCGCTAAGACATTTTCTAATTCAATTGGTCGTAATAAACTCGCAAGGGTAACAGCGGCAATTACCCCTGCATAAATTGCTAATCCTCCCGCATTCGGTAAAGGCTCTCGGTTCAAACGCCTTGCATTTGGCTGGTCTGCCCAACCCACACGCAACGCAAATTTACGTATCCGGGGGATTAAACTCCAGCTTACAACTAAAGCTAATAAAAACGTAAACACTACTGCCAACCAGCCGCTTCCGCTTGGCTCGGCAATACCGAGAGATTTAAGGGAACTGTATATATTCATCTCCCGATTCCTTCATTACTGCCAGTATCCTACATGAGCATCAACTGTATATTAATCATTTTTGTTCCCAATATTTGTAGTATGAACTGCTTGTATTGTTAGCACTCTTGAGCAGTGAGTGCTAAATTGTAAAACAGGAGTGCTTGTGGATTAAAAAATGGCAAAAATCGTTTCCTTTAATGAAGAGTCTCGTCGGTCATTGGAGAAGGGTATCAACGCCCTTGCTGATGCCGTCAAAATTACTTTGGGACCAAAAGGTCGTAACGTTCTTTTAGAAAAGAAATTTGGTGCGCCTCAAATTGTAAACGATGGTATCACCGTTGCCAAAGAAATTGAACTGTACGATCCTTTGGAGAATACTGGCGCGAGATTAATCCAGGAAGTAGCTGAAAAAACCAAAGAAATTGCAGGGGATGGTACTACCACCGCCACAGTTTTAGCCCAAGCTATTATCCGCGAGGGTTTGAAAAACGTTGCTGCTGGTTCCAACCCCATGAGTTTAAAGCGCGGTATCGATAAAACTATCGAAGCCCTGGTGCAGGAAATCACCAAGATTACTAAGCCAGTAGAAGGAAGTGCGATCGCCAGCGTTGCAACTGTATCTGCTGGTAACGATGAAGAAGTCGGTAGCATGATTGCTGAGGCAATGGAGAAGGTTACTAAAGACGGTGTAATTACCGTTGAAGAATCTAAATCTCTATCTACCGAATTGGAAGTTGTAGAAGGGATGCAGATCGATCGGGGATATAGTTCTCCTTACTTCATCACCAACAACGACCGGATGACAGTAGAATTTGAAAATGCCCGCATCTTGATTACTGATAAGAAAATCAGCAATATTCAGGATTTAGTGCCAGTTTTAGAAAAAGTTGCTCGTGGCGGTCAACCTTTATTAATTATCGCTGAAGATGTTGAAGGTGAAGCTTTAGCCACTTTAGTGGTAAACAAAGCTAGAGGTGTATTAGGAGTTTGTGCTATCAAAGCCCCTGGTTTTGGCGAACGTCGTAAAGCAATGTTACAAGATATTGCGATTCTTACCGGCGGACAAATGATTTCCGAAGAAATCGGTTTGAGCTTAGATACCGTAACTTTGGAAATGTTAGGAACCGCTCGTAAAATCGAGATTGACAAAGAAAACACCACCATCGTTGCTGCTGGTGACTTGAAAGCTGATGTGGAAAAACGCATTGGTCAAATTCGCAAACAGCTTGCAGAAACTGACTCCGAATACGACAAAGAGAAATTACAAGAACGTATCGCTAAATTAGCTGGTGGCGTTGCTGTAATTAAAGTTGGTGCGGCAACCGAAACCGAGTTAAAAGACCGGAAATTACGGATTGAAGATGCATTAAATGCAACTAAAGCAGCCGTAGAAGAAGGCATCGTTCCCGGTGGCGGTACTACCTTGATTCACCTAACTAAAAAAGTAGAGGAAGTCAAAAATACCCTCAATGAAGAAGAAAAAATTGGTGCCGACATCGTAGCGCGATCGCTAGAAGCTCCATTACGTCAAATTGCCGATAATGCCGGTGTAGAAGGTTCAGTTATTGTCTCTAGAGTCAAAGATACTGAATTCAACATTGGTTACAACGCAGCTACCGGGGAGTTTGAAGACTTAATTTCCGTCGGAATTATCGATCCCGCCAAAGTAGTGCGTTCCTCCTTACAAAACGCTGGCTCCATTGCCGGAATGGTACTAACTACCGAAGCCTTGGTAGTAGAAAAACCAGAACCTAAAGCTGCTGCTGGTGCCCCCGACATGGGCGGCATGGGCGGCATGGGTGGCATGGGCGGCATGGGCGGCATGGGTATGCCTGGAATGGGTGGAATGGGAATGATGTAATAAAGGTTGGTTGTTAGTGGTTGGTGGTTAGTAGTTAGTGGTTGGTGGTTAGTGGTTAGTAGTTAGTGGTTGGTGGTTAGTGGTTGGTGGTTAGTGGTTAGGAATCATCACAATAA
>ERZ1740059.633-NODE-633-length-18140-cov-9.310865_pt1 | contig 18140 bp, 15 predicted proteins | sample MGYA00581744_ERZ1740059 | MGnify/ENA primary metagenome ERZ1740059 (study PRJEB43018, sample SAMN04849738) | marine metagenome | isolation source: floating plastic debris | place: Pacific Ocean | collected 2008-08-28 | study: EMG produced TPA metagenomics assembly... | reverse complement strand
AAGTCAATTCTTTTGATGGTCTTGCTGATGTCATGCTGTTGATCAAATTCGATCCTCAGAACAAAAAATTGACTATGCTTTCTATACCCAGAGATACTCGCACCAGAGTAGAGGGGTATGGTGTAAGAAAAATAAATTCCTCCAACGTTCTTGGTGGTCCGGCTTTGACTGCTAAAACCGCCAGTAACCTCTTAAAAGGAGTCGCCATTGACCGCTACGTGAGGATTAATGTTTTGGGAGTAGGTAAGCTTATCGATGCTTTGGGAGGAGTAACAGTAAACGTTCCGGAAGATTTGAAGTATCAAGATGATTCCCAGCATTTATATATTAATTTAAAAGCGGGTAAACAGCATCTTGATGGTGACAAAGCGCTACAACTTTTACGCTTTCGTAATGATGGTAGAGGAGATATTGGTCGGATTCAACGTCAGCAACTGGTTATGCGAGCATTAATGGATCAAGCACTCAACCCTGCCACCCTAGCACAATTACCTAAAATTCTGAATGTAGTTAAAGGACACATTGATACTAATTTGACTGTAGAGGAATTATTAGCACTGGTAGGTTTTGGAGTGCGAACCAATCGCTCGAATATGCAAATGTTAATGCTACCCGGTCGTTTTAGTACTCCTAAAGAATATACCGCTAGCTACTGGATACCAAGTCCGAGGCGCATAAGCTTAATGATGGCTCAGCACTTTGGTATTGAAACTGAGAATGAATTACAATCTGTTAAACCAGCATCTTTACGAGTTGCTATTCAAAATCGTACCGGCGGCGACAACGTTAGTTTCCGACGCTTAATGAGAAACTTGCAAAAAGCTGGTTACGGTAGAATTTTTGTTGCAAAAAGCTGGAGCCAACCTTTAAAATCAACCCGCATTGTTGCTCAACAAGGAGACGAAAACAGCGCTGAATCAGTTCGCAGCGTTTTAGGATTTGGGGAAGTGCGGGTAGAAAGTACTGGTAGCCTAAATTCTGATATCACTATTCAAGTAGGTGAAGATTGGTTGAATAAGCTTTCTGCTCCTGAATCTTCTGATGATATCCCATTGTTATAATTATCGCGCGAATGACAACTAGCAGGGTGAGAGTCTTATGTCTGCGATAATAATCTGTTGATATTTAAATAGTTTTAGGGTAACTACTATACATCTATGGGATGAGTAGAATTCATTAATTATCGTAAATTCTGTAGATAAATATAATCGTCGCAGTCACCGTTATTTTTCTATTTAGTCAATATGCCAACTTATTTCCTCTCTAAAATACTGGAGAGGTAGTTTTGTAAAAGGTATTGTCTGTTACAAAAGTTGGTAATTATCAACAACTATTATTCAATCTAATTTAGAAGAAAGCTCCAAAATCCAATCCTGTAAAATTGGATTGACTAATTCTGGAGCTTCATCTTGGGGACAATGTCCTACTCCCTCTAAAGGTATAAACTTTATGACTTGCGGAAATTCAGCGAGTTTTCTACCTAATTCGATTGGTTCCCAAGGGTCCGCTGTTCCCCATAAAATAATAGTCGAACATGGGAGAATAGGTAAAAGATCTTCTGCTAGGGGACCTTTAGAATAAGCTGTAAAAGCTAAAAAAACTGCAGCAGCACCAGGATCGCCCGCTGGTGTCATTAGAATATCTACTAATTCGTCTGTAACAGCTTCACCCGAAGGATAAGCTTGCAGCAGAATTGAACGCACAGTTTTGGGTTTGGCTATTTGGTTAAAAAAGAACTCGCCAATTGACCCTATAGATAGTATCCGTTGTAGTATTGGTGCTCCCACACGCCGATAATACGGTAAGTCTGCTTGTTTCCGTTCGTGCAAAAGTCTTAGAGAACAGTTAAGCTGTGCCACCCCCAATGCAATTTCTGGATTATCTACTGCCGCCTGCATTGCTACTATACAACCAATAGAATTTCCCACCAGAAAAGCAGATTCACCTACCACTTGCCGACAAAAATCAGCAATCAGTTGTCCCCAGGTTTCAAACGTGTAAGCAATTTCTTCACCTGGTTTGGGTTTAGCTGAAGCCCCAAACCCAATCAGATCAATAGCATAAACGCGACAATTGTCTGCCAGCGCTGGTATATTTTTTCGCCAATGTCCCAAAGAAGCACCAAAGCCATGTATCAAGACGACAGCAGATCCATTAGTACCCTGAGTTTGATAGCAAATGGGAAAGCCCTGCCACATCCAGGTTTTTGTGGATCTAAAGACTGAGGTTGAAGTAGAATTACTCATAAAATATCAATTTTGTATATATAAAAATAAGAGCAAAAAGTCAAGGTACAGTAGATAAATACTTTTATTGTTAAAGTAGTTCCAAACTCAATTTATGGAACTTATCTAGAAACGTATTTTTTGCTTAATAGATAAAATAAGTTTACTCATTATTAGGATTCTGGGAAAGCTAATTTTTTTACAGTTAGCGCAATTATCGGGTTCAAAACTTCGTATTTTGAAGAGTTTATTACTTGCCATCCATAGCAACGGACTACTCCCAGTTTGATAGCCAGCATTGATGTTTATTGCTAACTACCATGTTGAGGTTAGTGCTCTGCTTGGTATAACATTGAATAGATACGTGAATAAAATTAAACTGCGACTGTCAGATACATTATGGAGAGTAAAATCACTAAATTCCTTGTAAATGAAGATTTTTCATGTGTTTAGACTAAGGAATGTCAATGCTATGAATATGGTTAATGAGTGACTTTTATACATAAAAAATTATTATCAGGTTACGATACATATATGTAGTGTCTTATTTATAAGTTACATTCAGTATTATTTCTGATGTACATTCAAGTATTTGAGAGATAATCAATTGCTATAAATTAGATTAGCAATGCTTTTTATCGACAACAACTAGGTAAAATTTTAATGTATAAAATAACAAAAGACAGATGCAAAACTGCCATATAACCTTTCCTTTTTCGATCTTTGTGACTTTAAACTACTTAATATCAGAAATTTAGTGTGTAAAAATAATAAAAATATTATTAGATATTATTCAAGAAGATATTCCCCCTAGATTCAGTAGTTTCACAATTTACGACAGTAAACAGTGAACTATAAAATTATTGGATATCAGTTAAGCATCTACACAAAGGGTGGCTTGAAACCGGACACGGCACGCCCACATGAAAAATGTGTTTTGCTGTTTCCAGTTCTTTCCAGCAACCGATAATATGAGTGTACTAGAAACAATGGATACTCCCATAGGAAAATACGCACCTGATTTTGAACTGCCAGGAATTGACGATCAAGTACACCATCTAAGACGTTATTTAGAAAAATTCCATGCAGTCGGCGTAATTTCTATGTGCAACCGCTGCCCTTACGTAGAGTTGTATATAGATAAATTAAAAAAAATACAAACAGAACTTGGTGCATATGGCTTTACACTAATTGGAGTAAATGGCAACATCGCACAAAACGATCCTAATGAAAGCTTTGAAAATATGAAAGCTTTTGCAAGACTTTACCAATTAAATTTTCCCTACTTATGGGACTCAACTCAAGATGTGACTCGCAGTTTCGGTGCCACCAAAACACCAATGGCATTTTTAATAGATACAGATGGTATTGTACGCTACAAAGGTCAAATTGATAGTAATGCTCAACAAGCTGCAACAGAGGAAACAGCTTATCTAAAGGATGCAGTTGCCTCTTTATTAAAAGGAGAAAAAATTCGCGTAACCGAGACAGAAACTCTAGGTAGTAGTTTGGTATGGCGAAATTAGAGACAGATAGTGTGGGAGACTGATATCTTAAACTGGAGGCAAACACTTTTATTGGATAAAGCTTAACTTCATGGGTACAGGTTACCGACGGGTTTTACTTAAACTGAGCGGTGAAGCCTTAATGGGCAGTATGGGTTATGGAATTGATCCCGAGGTGGTTAATTCTATAGCCTCAGAAATAAAAGAGGTTGTAGCCACCGGCGTTCAGCTTGCAATAGTAGTGGGAGGCGGAAATATATTTCGCGGTATGAAAGCTGCCTCAGCTGGTATGGATAGGGCTACAGCTGATTACATCGGGATGATTGCTACAGTTATGAATGCCATGACACTGCAAGAATCTCTCGAACGAATAGGTGTACAAACGCGCCTGCAAACCGCGATCGCAATGCAAGAAGTAGCCGAACCATATATACGTCGTAAAGCCATCAATCATCTAGAATCGGGATTGGTGGTTATTTTTGGCGCGGGTTCGGGAAATCCCTTCTTTACTACTGATACTACCGCTGCACTAAGAGCGGCAGAAATTGATGCAGAAGTGATTTTTAAGGCTACGAAAGTAGACGGAGTGTACGATGCCGATCCAAATCTCCATCCCGAAGCGAAGCGTTACAAATCGCTAACATACGGACACGTTTTAACTAAAGAATTGCGAGTAATGGATAGTACTGCGATAGCCTTATGTAAAGAAAACAATATCCCAATTCTTGTCTTTGACTTGAATGTGCGGGGTAATATCCACCGCGCAGTCATGGGAGAATCCATTGGCACCCTTGTGGGAGGTTCTTGTGAAATTAGCTGAAGCCCAGAGTACAATGCAAAAGACCATTGAGGCTACTCAACGTTCTTTTAATACGATTCGCACCGGTCGTGCTAATGCGAGTCTGCTAGATAAAATAATGGTTGAATACTACGGTGTGGATACGGCTTTAAAATCTTTGGCGAATATCAATACGCCAGATGCCACTACCATAACAATCCAGCCCTACGATCAAAGCAGCTTGGGTTCAATCGAAAAAGCGATTTCGATGTCCGATGTGGGTTTAACTCCCAACAACGACGGTTCTATTATTAGGTTAAATATTCCACCTTTGACTGCTGAGCGTCGTAAAGAATTTGTCAAACTCGCTTCTAAGTACGCTGAAGAAGGGCGTGTTGCTATCCGCAATATTCGCCGAGATGCCTTAGATACGATTCGTAAACAAGAAAAAAACGCTGAAATTTCTGAAGATGAATCACGAGATTTACAAGACGAAGTACAAAAATTGACAAATAAGTACACCAGTAAAATAGACGATTTACTTGGAGAAAAAGAAAAAGAAATCACAACTGTTTAAGATGTGAATTGATGGAGCACAGAGTTGGAAGTTATAAGTTTTCAGTTGTAAGTTAACTTCTAGCTCTGCTGCTCTTTATTTTAGATATGGAATCTAAATATTGCTTGTATTCAACTTTTTGGTGAGTAATAATGAATGGTTTTATCGACAAAATTACACTTACTTGCGATTAAAACTCACAACCCATAGGAGAATAAAACTCAAATTTACTCAAACTTAATAAAATACCTCTAATACTTAGCGAAAAATTTTTAATTCGTGGAAGCATTTAATTATAATTTATTTGCTGTTGTACAAGCGATCGTACTAATTGTGTGATTATATCTATGTATAAAAAATAAAAACACGTAGAAAAATCTGAAAAAATGAAAATGCTCAACACCAAAGTAAAATAAATAAGTTAAAAAATATTTGGAGTAGTTATATTTACTGATAAATATAGCGAGTTATCAGTAAGTGCAAGTACAATTTTGATGGCTTAAGCGATCAAATAGATAGCAGTTTAGTTTGATAAGACGAAAGTCATATATACCATATATTGAGGAGTAAAAGTTTAGCCATATGTACGATTGCATTATCGTCGGCGCTGGACCTGCTGGTGGAACAGCTGCGTATCATTTAGCAAAAGAAGGGCGTTCGGTACTTATTGTAGAAAGAGAATCTCTACCAAGGTATAAACCCTGTGGCGGCGGAGTATCACCTGCGATCGCCAAATGGTTTGACTTCGATTTTAGTCCCGTAATTTCCCTGAAGGTGAACACCATCCGGTTTAGTTGGAAAAAAGGAGATTCAGTTGAAACCCAAATAGAAAATGTTGAGCCGATATGGATGGTACAGCGAGATGCTTTTGACCATTTTTTAGTGCAGCAAGCCCAGTATCTTGGTGCGGAACTCAAAGATAGTACTGAAGTAAAATCTATAGAGTTTAAAAGCGATGCTTGGGAAGTAAATACAGCAAATGGTACATTTTCTGGACGCTACCTAATTGCAGCTGATGGTGCTACGGGGCCAATGTCAAAATGGCTTGGTTTTAAAGAGCCTAAGCGCCGTTTAGCCGGTGCTTTGGAAGCACCAGCCTCATCAGGACAAGATAAATCTAAAATTCAGTTTGAATTTGGCACAATTAAAAACGGTTATATCTGGAGTTTCCCTAAAGCGGATGGTTTGTCCATTGGTGCTACAACTTTCCTTGGTGGAGAACCCGGAGATTTCAAGAAAATTTTTAAGGATTGTAGTTCGATGTTTGGCGTGGATGTCAATGCTTGCAAGGAGTACAGTCATCCGGTGTGTATCTGGAATGGAAACAAAACATTGCATACCCAAAATGCAGTATTGGCTGGAGAAGCAGCTTGTGTGGTCGATCCTATGACAGCAGAAGGGATTCGCCCCTCTATTTTTAGCGGCATGAAAGCTGCTGAAGCTGTCAATAAAAGTCTTGGCGGTGATATCAATGCTCTCGAAGTTTATACTCAAGTAATGAGTGAAGAATGGGGCGCTGATATGGCTTGGGCACAAAAGCTCGCAGGTGCATTCTACCGTTTCCCTGGTGTTGGTTACAAAGCAGGCGTAAAACGTCCTACCGGCAGCCAAATTATGGCTCAAATTCTATGCGGACAATTGCGTTATGGTGACGTTGTAGGTCGCGCCCTCAAACGTTTGGTTCCCTTCGGCTAATCAATTTATCTTAAATAAGAGGTTTATTGATGACAAATAAATGATACTTTGGGTAACCGCGTGAAGCCAAACTGAAACGAGCAGTTTCCCATGAAAGGGGTAGAGCAGAAATGCTCTACTACATCTGAAATTTTTGTGACTATTCTCAGAAGAATATAGTTATTAATTATACTTTTATCATACAGATGAAGAAAGTGTATTCTTCTTCCCAGTCTTTTTGAAGCGCTAAAGGTCACTATCTTCCCTATGCCAAGATATTACTCGTGCGTGCCACTAGGAATCAGAAGCAATTATATATCTGGCATATTCTTTTGTAGAGGCACGTGAGATTTAGTTAAATTTTTAAGGTAATAATAAGACTATGGTGTTACGCAGCACTTGAATATTGTGATAATCACGTAAGTTATGTATATATTTAGGCAAGATTTAACTTATTTAAAAGCAAACATAAAGCTACCGTGGTTATTCCCATGCAGAATATTCCGGCAACACCTGCTAAAGGCTTTTTATTCTTACCTGTTATCCATTCAGGTGCTCTCCCTGTATAGTCAATTAAGTTTAATGTATCAATAGCTGCTATTGACCATACCCAACCAGCATGCAGCCCCCAGGCTAAACCAAGGCTACCATTATCGGCAAACCTCGCTAATACTAGTACCATTCCCATTAGGCATAGTCCAGGTAACTGGGGAATTGTTTCGCTTTGTTCCCAAACTAAGTGTAGTAATGCAAAAATTAAGCTGGAAGTTACCGTAGCTATCCAAACTGAGTAATCTTCTTGTAGTTGACTGAAAAGAAAACCTCGAAACACTAGTTCTTCAACGCCACCCACTAAGGTAGCTACCAACATTATAGAAAATAATGTAGATGGTAAAGACTTGAGATTCGATATTTTTAGCTTACATAAACCGAAACACAAATGGCAACCGAATACGAAAGCTAAACTTAGCGCTCCCAAGCCCAAACCTAAAGAGAATGAATATAAAATTGAAAAATTTCCGAGCCAACCATAACTTGAAAAAGATTTATGGGTAAGCCAACAAATTACTCCTAAAATTAAAGGAGCTAATAGGTAAAGAGAGACCAATAATGGAATTTTGTGTTCCGATCGCAAAGATTGGTTTGGTGTCCAATGGAACACCTTTGTCAAAATTAATGCTATCGGTAGCCAACATCCTACCCAAGCAAGAAAAAAAGCCATTAGCACAATCAAAGAAGGTGCATCTTCCCAGAACGAGATAAAATTGTTGGTTAACGGCTCAAATAAAGCTATCAAAACAAACGAAAAAAACAATGAACTAATTGCTCTCAGGCTATTTTTGATTCAGAGATAAAAAAGCCATATTTAAATACGGATTTTTAAGAAAGAGAAGCATTAATCGCATCAATACTCCTCTTTCTACTCCTTTACGATTCGGTGAAAGAATCGTTTTACCTTATTTTACTCAAACGATACACAAAATATTTAAGAGTAGTATAGTCGTTTCGGCATATTTTTATTTTTCAAAATTAATTTAAAAATCGGCCAAAACAACTATTTTTTAGGATTGTAGGGACGAAAGATACAAAATTATCTTCAAGTTTATCCCTAGCATCAAAAAAAATTACTCTTCTTCATCTTCTAGTTCTTCATCTTCTAGTTCTTCATCTTCTTCGCTTTCTTTTCTGTCGCTATCAACTTGAATTAAGTGGATATGTTTGTATCCCAGCTTAATTTCAAACTCGTCGCCCGATTTTAAACCCATTGCTTTGGTATATGTAGCACCAATCACAATTTGACCGTTTTGATGAACGCTGACTCTGTAAGTCGGTTCGCGGCCTCGACCATCTTTTGGTGTTTCCGGACTTAAGGGAATTCCTCTAGCCGATAACAACGCGTCGTAAAAATCTGTTAGGTTAACTCGTACTTGACCGTTCTTAGTAGTAGTGAAATAACCGCATTGCTTAGCTCTTTCTCGTCTTGGTAAATTAGATAATTCTTTGACTTTGGCAAGCAATGTTTTTCCTGTCAATGGCGCTGTTGCTGTTTCACTCATTACACTCAAATTTTCCTTAATCTGTGCTTTCGCGATAAATAATGCGGTTTTATGCCTAGCCTAAAGGCGATTTTTGACGGGCACTCATGAGAATTTTTTTAGGATAAAAAAATTCTCATGGGAACCTTTGACATCCGTACATCAAACTTTTTGGACTTTAACTGAACCTCAACCCCTACTGTTCTAATTCCAGGAGACAATGCTTGTGGTATCCCACAACATATTACTCATAAATTGCAGTCGTAACGGGAATTTATTTCGGTGATTTTACACAGCTAACGCCTATATTTACCATCAGAGATGAAATTTTTTCTTCCAAGGGCTTTAAATAAAGCTAATTAACTGTAAAAAGGCTTTTACAAACCACATAAGTCTACTACTATAAATCAGTCGCAGACTCTAAAAGTCACCAGGCATTTTATTTTCAGCCAAAGTCTTTTAGACTCGAAGAGTTGTAGGATTTTCCCTAACATTCCTCTATGGCTTCAGACAGCATAGTATTTGCTAAGGGTTTACAAGGATAAACCCTCTTATACTGCCAATAGAGACAAAAATTTCTATGCCCCTATATTACGAAAAAACAAAGCTATAGTTACCGCGATTGTACCGCAATTTATTATAGTTTTGTTGCCTCGTAATTTTATATTAAATACTAACATGAACTAATAATAGCAAAATAATTGTTTAAGTTTTAATTATTTTTGCTGTTATGCTTTTATCTAATGTTCTACCCTCAAGGGGGGGTAGGTGTTGGTGCAAGAATTTTATAAAAATTCATCTAAGGATAGAGTTGCTGTTTTTAGTTTCATTGCTACACATCCCACTTTCACCGAATATTAATCTGTGTAATCCCTGGGATTATATACAAATCTTCTGACAAGCAAATGCGATATCAGATATGTTAATCAATTGATTGGAGTATAAGTCAAATAAAGATTTTTCCCTTATAGACATGATGGATTGGTGTGGTTGTAGAATAATAAAACAGCGATGACCGATTGGTATATTTTAAGAAATGCTCCAAAGTGCGATTAAAAATTTGTTGATAAGACTCTTGTTTGACTAACCAGGAGCAAAAGCCTCCTCTTTAAGTACGTCTTAAGACTAAACTTAGATTAACGGCTAGGTCTCATAATATATCCTGCTATATTTGGCAGAGTTGAAACCTAATAGCAAAGCTGTTTAAGCTCTTGGGTTTCGGGAATAAAAATTTTTATAATTATCCTTACCAACTATAATCAAAATTATCTTTTATGATAAGTCAGTGTTAAGCAGCGATTAAAATTAGGTATCGGTATAACTCCTACTAGGAAGTAAATTACTTTATTAAAAATTATTTCCTTTAATAAGCAAGCGTAGAAAGTTAAAGTCAGGACACAGGGTAAAATGCAAGTTAATTTTAAAGTGATTCGACAAAATCAACAAATATCTCCTACGGTACAAACTTACCTTTTGGAGGTACAAGAGGGTAACACAATCCTTGATTGTCTTAATCGGATCAAATGGGAGCAAGATGGTACTTTAGCATTTCGGAAAAATTGCCGCAATACAATTTGCGGCAGTTGTGCTATACGGATTAATGGACGCTCTGCTTTAGCTTGTAAAGAAAATGTTGGCAGCGAAATTACTAGATTTGCACCAGAAGTACCATCAGAAGAACTGGATAATTATATTCCTGAAATCACGATCGCGCCATTGGGTAATATGCCTGTACTAAAAGACTTAATTGTTGATATGAGTGGTTTCTGGAATAACTTAGAAACTGTTTCTCCTTATGTCAGCACTGCTGCAAGAAAAGTGCCAGAGCGAGAGTTTTTACAAACACCAGAAGAAAGACAGCAGCTTGAGGAAACTGGTAATTGCATTATGTGTGGTGCTTGTTATTCTGAGTGCAATGCATTGGAAATTAATCCAGATTTTGTTGGTCCCCATGCATTAGCTAAAGCTTACCGGATGGTGGAAGATAATCGTGACGGTGAGACTCAAAGTCGTTTGGAACAATACAATGAAGGTACTAAAGGAGTTTGGGGTTGTACTCGTTGTTATTACTGTAATAGTGTTTGTCCAATGGATGTGGCTCCTTTAGACCAAATTAGTAAAATTAAACAGTCTATTCTTGAAACCAAACAAGCAAGCGATAGTCGTTCGATTCGTCATCGTAAGGTATTGGTAGAGTTGGTGAAAGAAGGTGGTTGGATTGATGAAAGACAATTTGGTTTACAAGTTATTGGTAATTATTTTAAAGACATCAAAGGTTTACTGAGTATTGCGCCTCTTGGTTTGCGAATGATGAGTAAAAGTAAATTTCCCTTGACTTTTGAACCTTCCGAAGGAACTAAGCAGGTGCGTTCTTTAATGGAAGCAGTTGAACGAGAAAAGGTTAATAAAGATTAACAAGATTTTTTATCCTGTGTTTGATATTGGGGACGTGGTAATGCAACGTCTCTACTTTATTTATATTATGGAACTGCTATAGCAACACAACATATAAATGTATGAGGAAATCAAAGTAAAAAATCTTCAAAAATTATACAAGTATGTCGGTGCAGATGAAATTCGACAGAATACAGCACATTTACCGCCAGGAAATAAAATTTTATCCATTAATGATATTGAAAATTGGATTAAAGGGAGCGAACAACAGCCAGACGCTTATGGATTAATTGCAGCTACTTTTGTAATCGATTGTGAAGGTAGTTTAAGAATTGCCCAGAGACACTCCGAACATATTGCTTGTGCTGGCGGTAAATCTGTACTCTCAGCCGGAGAAGTATTTTTTCAAAAAAGTAAAAATGGATTGGAAGTAGCTGAAATAACCAATCAATCAACAGGCTTTTGTCCAGAAGGAAAATCCTGGATACATATTGCCAAGGTACTTGATTTAATCAAGATTCCTCACCCATCTTCATTTACTATCGAATTTGTTTTTCGACGTTGCTGTGCTTGCGGCCAAATAAATATAGTGAAAGATAATCTATTTACTTGCTCTGTTTGCAATCGCGAACTTCCTCAAAAATGGAATGAATCGTGATTACAGCACATTTTATCTGAAAAAAGCACTACGAAGATGGGTGAGTATGCCCATCCTACAAGACTTTTTATAATTAAAATTGTATCTTATTGCTATCCCTTAAAAAGAGGGGCTTACTTAAATCTTGTTTCGATCGAAAACTGTTTTCAGATACTGCTAATTTTTATGAATTCTCAAAATAATTTAGTTGAAATCAGTGATATCCAAGCAGCAGCAAAACGGCTTGATGGAATTGCTCATCGCACTCCGGTTTTAACTTCTACAACAGTCAACCAACTCACTAACGGTAAAATATTTTTTAAGTGCGAAAACTTTCAGCGCACGGGTTCTTTTAAATTTCGCGGCGCATACAATGCACTTTTTCAATTGTCGAAGGAACAGAAACACAAAGGTGTGATTACTTTTTCCTCGGGAAATCATGCTCAAGGAATTGCGCTCGCTGGAAGATTACTTAATATTCCCACCACAATTGTCATGCCCGAAAACGCCCCTATAGTAAAACAAACCGCAACTCGCGGTTATGGTGCTGAGGTGATTTTATATAATCCAAAACAAGTTATGAGGGAAGAATTAGCGCAGAAATTAGCAAGCGATCGCCATCTTACAATTATCCCTCCTTTCGACCATCCTCACATCATCGCAGGACAGGGAACAACAGCTTTAGAACTAATTGAGGAAGTTGGTGAGTTAGATTTACTGTTAGTTTGCTGTGGTGGTGGGGGATTAATTTCCGGTTCTGCCATAGGCACCAAAGCAATGTTACCAAATTGTCGCGTCATCGGAGTAGAACCCGCAGGGGCGGATGATGCTACTCGTTCGTTTTACTCACAAATTCTGCAATTTGTCAATAATCCAAATACGATTGCTGACGGTGCGAGAACACCGAGTTTGGGGAAGATAACTTTTCCCTTAGTCTTGAATTACGTTGATGATATGGTGACGGTATCGGAGGAAGCAATAATCCGCACTATGTTTTTGATTTGGGAAAGGTTGAAAATAGTAGTCGAACCTACGGGAGTTTTAGCCGCAGCAGCTTTATTGGAAGGTGTAGTAAAGCTTCCAGGTGCGAGAATTGGCGTGATTATTAGTGGTGGGAATGTTGATTTGGTAAAGATGGGCAATTTGGTTGATTGAACTTGATTTTATTTCAGTACAATAGCCCAAAATTCTGCGGAAAATATCCTCTTTTAAGTATTATTATCTTACTTATTTTCCTTTGTTTTACTTAACCAAATCACCAGATCTTCTAAACTAACTGCAATTTCGCTTCCTAATGTTTCGATATAGGTAAGTCCATCGCTAACGCTTAAACTTCTGATGGGATACCAGGTATTTCGTATGCGGATGAGAAGTTCTAATTGAATGACTTTACCCTGAATACGCTGACGATATTTCCACCAAGTTCGCCACAAGTTAGCTGCTTTTTCACAGTGCATTTGATAACCCTCTGGAATCTGACAGTACTCATATTGATAAAAACCACGATTATCTATATCTCCTATGAGAATAAAATTGTATTCAGCTAATACCTGAGTTATTAATTGCCAGTAATTTGACTTATATTTTACTAAAAATGGGTTTAATGTACTTTCTAGTTTAGTAGTGACAATTACCCCTTCTTTTTTTGCTGTCAGTTGATTGATTTTATAAACTGTTTCACCCTGTAATGTTGAGTTTGATAATAAAACTTCCTTTTTCTGAATAGAAAGCTTAACAAAATCTCGAATCAAATCAATATCAGATAACATCGGAAACCAGAAATAATACTATATGCTATGTTACCCATTTAATTAGTTTATCTATCGTCCGTATAAACTCTTATTTAGGAAGTTAAAATAATACATTTAAAGATTAGGAAGGAGGAAGAAGGGTGAATTAGCTGTCGATCGCAAACTTCTCTCTTGCAAAAGCAATCTTCTGCTCAATTCCCGAAAGTTTTTTTACATTCGAGTCGATTATTTCTAGTCGTGGAATCAAACCTTGTTGATTGGCAATTTGGATCGAAAGTCCTCGACGAGCATTGATTTCCAGTAATAATCGACCTTTTTCTTTATCTAAAATAACATCAATACCGAGATAACCAAACTCAGTTTTTTCCCATAGCTTTGCCGCCATATCCAAAATAGTATGCCAATGAGGAATTTGCCAATCGCATAATCTTGCGTCAGTATCTGGATACTTTGCTATATAGCGATTATTCTGGCTTGCACAAAATATCGTTATCCAGCCGTGCCGGAATCTCGTTAATTCTGGGGTAAAATCTTCAGTTTTCAAAGTTCTTTAATAGCTACAATTCCAATACCATCAGTGCTATATTCGTGACTTTAAGGTCATGGTGTATTAGTGAATATATTTAGAGAATTATAACTATGCTAAAAACCGTGGCAAAAACAATCGTTTTAAAATTAGCGATTGCCTAAGCTTTGCATTCATCATTTATCTTTGTGCTGAGACATCAGTATCACTATAAATTTTATGTTTTAGTGAATACTCATTTATCAATGTAGTTTCTAGTTGACAAATCACGAATACAATATGTTCCCAGGATTGTACCTTAAATTGCACCTTAACTTACTTAAGTTTCCTTGTTTAAATAAATCCAATAATATAAAAATTGAAGTTGAGGTTTTGCAGGGAGAAAAACTAATGCTTAACAGTTTGGTTCGCACAACTCGTCCTTTAAGCAACTTAAGTAACTTCGTGGTTGAAGAACTGCCTATAATTTTAAGCAGAGTTGATTCTGATATCACACGGATACTCTTAACCAGAAAAACCAAGAAACTAGTTGAAGAAATCGAACAAAAGCCGATTTCTGATAACATAATTTCTTTACTCGATTTAACCTTTTTAGAAGCTGCTTTTTATACAAATTATTTAGAAATTCCAGATAAATTAATATCTTTAACTAATATATATGCCAGTCATTTTTGTATATTACCAATGCTGACATATGAGTTGTTAATTATGATTAACCCTAGTCAGGACTTGCGCCTGTTCACCTTAAAAGAGACTGGAGAAAATGAAAGATTATTCTATGAATCACATAAAAAGATAGAAGCCAATATCACTCCTTTAGTAACTTTTATTTTAAGAATTTTAATAGAAGATAAATATGACCAAGAAAGTTTAATACAGTTAAGAACCTTAGTTCCAAATATTAAAGCTACTGTCGAGCAAATGCTTGAATTAATGAGTCAAATGTCTACATCGGAATACAATATTTTCCGACGTTATTTAACCAAGCACCCCATACGAGGTTTTCCTGGAGCTAGTGGGGCTTACTCGGCACTTTATCCCACCCTAGACCAGTTGCTTCGTACAGAAATAGCAGAAGTTAGATTTAAGGAAGAACTACTTCCCCAAACACAAGTAACAGGTATGACTAATATAGTTATGTATGAAAAAGCTAAAAAATGGCGAATATGGAATGGTCAAACTATGATTGCTAAACTCAAAAATAGTGATGAGCCTCTCAAAGAAGATTTCATTGAAGTTTTGAATAAAATTATTAACGCAATGGTTAGCTTCAGACAAAAACACCTTTGTGCTGTTGCCAAGCATATTCCTCAAGTTTTTGAGGGTAAAGAGTGTGGAACTGGTGGAATAAAGGATGCTCCTGACTTTTTGAAAAAAGCCATTGAGCAAACAAAGAAGTCAAAAATTATGTGGCATACCTAGCTAGGCTGTTAATTCTGTAGCTTTTAGTAGAGAAACTCAACTAAAAAGTCGAAATTTTTGAAGAATATGACCAGACATAAGGGCTTTATTTCTTTAGTTTGTTGAGTTTCATTCTTTGCCTCTATTACGACATTTAAATATGAATAAAAGTAACCCAAATTCACTTGGGAGCAAGGCTGTATTGCTCCTTGCTGGTACTCTAACAGTTATGTCAGGTATAGCTGTTTCTCCGTCTTTACCAGTAATGGAAAATTACTTTTCTAAAGTCGTTAATACAGTCAATATAGAAATATTAATCCGCTTAATTATCACTCTTCCCGCTTTGTTTATCGTAATTGGTTCGCCAATTGCTGGAGTTATGATCGATAGACTTGGACGCAAACCATTATTATTAGTAGGAATAATTTTCTATGGTTTTGCAGGTGCATCAGGATTTCTGCTAAATGATTTGATTAGTATTCTTATCGGACGTGCATTTTTAGGTTTATCGGTTGCTTGCATTATAGTTAGTTCTACCACCCTAATAGCAGATTATTATATGGGGTCTGCTCGGTCAAATTTTATGGGTTTGCAAGCAGCATTTATGGGTTTGGCAGGAGTTATTTTTTTGCCTATATGTGGTGTATTAGCGAGTGCCAGTTGGCGTTATCCGTTTTTAATTTATCTGTTTTCTTGGCTGTTAATACCGTTAGTTATTTTTTCTATTTACGAACCCCATCGCATTCAAACAAAGGAAAAAATTACATTGAAGTCTCAAGTAAGTAATAATTTAAAGATTCCAATTAGCTTATTATTGATGATTTTCGGAATTACAACTTTTACTCAAATTATTTTTTATTTAATTCCTGTCCAGCTTCCATTCTATTTGCGCGGATTAGTAAATGCCACTCCGCAACAAATTGGAAATGCTATTGCTTGCTGTAATTTATTTAGCGTCACAGCTTCATTGTTTTACAGCAGACTCAGCGCTAAATTAGATTTTGTCAGTATTTTACCGATTATTTTCGGATTACTTGGCACTGGCTGTAGCATTATTGGTTTAGTTAATAGCTATATTCCCGTATTATTTGGTTTAGCTATTGCGGGTTTAGGTCTCGGGCTTTTAATACCTAATATGACAGTGTGGATATCTGCGGCTGTACCCGACATGATACGTGGACGTGCCAATGGTGGGTTTTCGACTGCTTTATTTTTAGGGCAATTTCTGTCACCAATTGTCACTCAACCAATTAGCCTCAAATTTGGTTTGAGTTCAACTTATAGCTATGCAGGGGGTTTGCTCTTGATTGCAGGAGTTATATTTTTTGTCATGCGAGCTCTAGTATTCGCGAGACTCAAAAATTTCGGGGGGAGATCAGGCCGTAGCAAGTATTAAATGGAAAAAAAATGGATCATAACAATGCTTGCGGATTAGTTTGACGGGAAGTTATGAGGAAATTGATAGAACAATGAGTAGCTTCTATAGGTTGTTTATAATGCTTACAGCTGCTTTAGTTAAACCTCTTTATTTCACTACAAATTTAAACATTTGAGATGCTGTCTATAGCCTCATCTCACCCTTACTACAAGTTCTAATATTCCATTATTTTAATTTGCTTATTTGCAGCTAACTGCGCCTTTTTCATCGCTTGTTTTAATGGTTGTTATCCTAACATGGCGCTGGTAAATTGATTGTCAAAGTTATTTACAATTGGTGTCGGATACTTACCTATTTGCCAAAGAGTAGCGTAATCAATCCCCGTTAAAAATGGCAGTCGTAAATTATCTTGTTTGTAATCCAATTTCTGTGCTACTGATTTTCTTGTGGGTAAGGCAAAACCACTTTTAGTCCATTTTTCCATACCTTGTTTACTTGTAAGGTAAGAAATTAATTCCCAAACTTGTGTTTTGTGTTTTGCTTTTTGATTCATTACGTAAGCAACGGTAAATATCATTGTGTCTTTTTTATTATTTATAGTTGGTACTTCTGCGGTACCAAATTCTAAGTTAGGAAAAGTTTCTTGCAAATAAGTAATCGCCCAGTTACCTTCAATTACCATTGCCACTTTACCAGTGGCGAACATTTCGCTACCGGAATTTGTCCCTACATCTGTTTTTTGAACGGAAGTTCCTTCTTTTTGATATTGCTCAATAACTAATTGCAAGCCTTTTCTAGCTTCTGGAGAAGCAAAAGTTACATCACCATCTTGGTTTACAATTTCTCCTCCGAAAGCTTTGATTTTATAAGCTTGCCGCGCTAATTCTGGAATTTCTCCAAAACCGTATTTATCTATCCTGCCATCTTTATTACTATCTTCTGTTAACTTCTGCGAGTAAGTACGTAATTCTTTCCAGGTAGCAGGAGGATCGGTTAAACCTTTTTTACTCAATGCTTGTTTGTTATAAAACAGAGCAAGCGTTGAGTAATCTTTCGGTAAACCGTAAATCTGGTTGTTGTACTTAAAACTGTTTAGTAAGGTTTCTTCAAAGTCGCCTAAATCGAATTCATCATCTATATAGCTATCTAAAGGTTCGAGAACATTTCTACTCATTAAGAAAGGTGCTTCCAAAGCATTGAAATAAAAGACATCTGGTGCTGCTTCCCCAGGGCAAACGCCGAACTGTCATTAATTCGGCTATATTGTCAATAAAGTCTG
>ERZ1740059.632-NODE-632-length-18163-cov-6.870002_pt1 | contig 18163 bp, 16 predicted proteins | sample MGYA00581744_ERZ1740059 | MGnify/ENA primary metagenome ERZ1740059 (study PRJEB43018, sample SAMN04849738) | marine metagenome | isolation source: floating plastic debris | place: Pacific Ocean | collected 2008-08-28 | study: EMG produced TPA metagenomics assembly... | reverse complement strand
GTGGGGGGTGTCGCTGGTCTCCCGCCGCTGTGGTTTGGCGGGGGGGGGTTCCGGGGTGGGGGGGTTGGGGTGTGTGGTGGTTGCGGGCTGCGGTTGGGAGGGAGGAGGTGGGGGCGTCGAGGAGCAGCATGGTGGCAGCGGTGAAGACAGGTTTTTGACTGAGTGGTCCTGAACCTGTGTCGCGAGACGGCGCCCGTCAATACTATTTTTGACCAAGTGGTCTTTTGTTCCAACGACGACCGAGGTCGCGGGCACCTTTTCGATGCCAACGCGGAGCTCCCCGAGGCTCTTCCCGTGTCCTCTCGTACCCGGCGAAAGTCGAATGGTTACGGAGTATCTCAGCGCGCGCGGAGCGTCATGCGGAGCCCCTGGGCGAGGCCGAGCGTGATCTGCGGCGCTGGCACGACGGGGTGCCCGGGCACGAGCTCCAGCTGAAACCGCTGAAGGACCCGCACCAGCACGAGCAGCGCCTCGAGGTAGGCGAAGGCCTCGCCGATGCACTTCCGCGGCCCCCCGCCAAAGGGAAAAAAGGCGAAGGGTGGCAAGGCCTTGGGCTGGCTCAGGGCCTCCCAGCGGGCCGGGTCGAAGCCTTCCGGGTTCGCGAAGGTGGTCGCGCGCCGGTGGACGACGTAGGGGCTGATGAGCGTCACGTCGCCGGGCCGCTGCGGCACCCCGAGGAGCGTGTGGGGCTCCTTCACGAGGCGGCCCGTGATCCACGCCGGCGGGTGGAGCCGAAGCGCCTCGTCGAAGACCCAGCGGGCGTAGGGCACGCGGGCCAGGTCGTCCGGCGTTGGCGGCTCGCCCCCGAGGGCCTCGTCGATCTGCGCCGTCAGCGTGCGCAGTACCTCCGGGTGCCGGCTCAGGCGGTAGAAGGTCCACGCGAGGGCGTTCGCCGTCGTCTCGTGGCCCGCGCTCAGGAGCGTGATCACCTCGTCGCGGATCTGCTTCGTCGGGAGCTCCTCGCCGTCCTCGGTGCGCGCTTCGAGCAGCATGGTGAGCACGTCGTCCCCGGCGTCCGCGGCGCGGAGCTCGTCGCGCCGGGTCTCGATGAGCCGGAGCGCGACGCGGTCGAGGTCCGCGATGGCGCGCAGGAACGCGCGGTTCCGCCGCGTCGGCACCTTCACCGGCACCAGGTTCAGGCCGGACATCGAGGCTTCGGCGTAGCGCTGCCCACGGTCGACGGCGTCGGCGATGACGTCGGCGTCGGCCTCGGTGGTCGTGCCGAAGAGCGTCTGGCTCACGATGCGGAGCGTCAGGCGCATCATCGCGTCGGCGACGTCGAGGGTCTGGCCGTCGCGCCAGCCGGCGAGCATGGCGTCGGTCTCACCGCGCATGGTGTCCGCGAAGGACGCGAGGCGCCGGCGATGAAAGGCCGGGTTCACGACGCGCCGCTGGCTCTTCCACTGCGGGCCCTCGGTCAGGAGGATGCCGTCGCCGAGGAACATACGCATCACGTCCCAGACGCGGGTCTTCCGGGAGTAGTGCTTCGCCTGGCTGCGCAGCACGGCCTCGGCGCCTTCGGCGCTACCGACGAGGTGTGCCCGGACGCTGCCGAGGCGCAGCGGTACCACGTCGCCCTGCTGCCCGAGGCGGAGCACGAGCCCGAGCGGGTCCTTGGCCATGGCCAGCGCGTGGCCGACGAGCGGCAGCGCGGGCGGGGGTCCTTCCGCCGGCATGGCAGCTCGGAAGAGCGACGGTAACGCGGCCATGCCGAGAGCATAGAGTGGTCCGCTCGACAGCGGACCCCCGGAGGACGAAAGAAGAAGCCATGACCGATGACACCGCCGCCAAGGAGGAGCGCATCGTCGCCGCACGCATGCGGCTCCGGGACCGCTTCGAAGCGCGCATGGCCGACACGCCCGCCATGGCCGACGAGGCCCCCATGGGCACGGGCCCGGCGAACCGACACGGCATGCCCCAGGTGCCGCCAGGACAGCACCTGGCGAAGGGCTGGCCGGTGCTCGACCTCGGCCGGAAACCAGAGGTCGCCACGGGCGAGTGGCGCCTCGAGCTCGCGGGCGCCGTCGCGCGCCCCGTCGCGCTGACCTGGGACGACCTCCAGGCGCTTCCCCAGGTCGACGACGTGAGCGACTTCCACTGCGTGACCACGTGGTCGAAGCTCGACGTGCCTTGGCGCGGCGTACGCTTCGCCGACCTCGCGGCGCTGGCCGAGCCCGACGACGACGCGGACTTCGTCCTCTGCCACGGCTACGACGGCTACACGACGAACGTGCGCCTCGAGGAGGCGCTCAAGCCGGACGTGCTCATCGCGCACACCGTGTACGGCGAGCCGCTCGCCCGCGAGCACGGTGGTCCGGCCCGCATGATCACCCCGCAGCTCTACGCTTGGAAGGGCGCCAAGTGGATCTCGAAGATCGAGTTCCTCACGGAGAACCGCCTGGGTTTCTGGGAGCAACGTGGATACAGCGACACGGCGCACCCCTGGCGCAACGATCGCTACTCCTGACGGCCGGTCGATGCCGCGCGGCGACCACCCGACCGGGAATTCCGACGTTTCGAGGGGAAGCGGCCGTTCATCCTCGAAGCCATGACAGCCTGCTGCCATGGCATCCCAGCGCGCTGAAGCGGTTCTCGCCGTCACGCCCGCCGGACCGGGGCAGGTCATCGCCCGGCTGCGGCTCGCGTGCGGCTGCGAGGTCACACCCCAGGTCGCCGCCGACCGCATCCAGGAGCTCGTGGGCGGCGGCCGCCTGGCCGTAGGCAAATACCGCTGCCCCGCGGGCTGCGACCTCGTCCGCACGCATCACTGAAGCCGGCGGTCCTCGATCCCGGGCGGCTGCCGAGCGGGGCTCGCTCAGAGTTGCGTCGCGAGCTCGCGCAACGCGGCCGGCACGTCGCCCTCGATGGGGTCGATGTGCGCCGGGATCAGCCGCACCAGGTCGGGGGTATCGGCCAGCTGCCGAAGGTGCGCCGCGAGCAGCTTCCGCTGCTTCACGAGCAGCTTCTTCGCGATGTAGGTGACCTTCGGCTTCCCACTCTGGCCGAAGAGGCGATAGAGCGCGCCGAACACGCCCGGCAGGTGGGGCTGGTTGAAGATCACGTCGTTGAAGACGAGGGTCACCTCGTCCCCCGAGCGGACTTTCAGGACGCCCTCCCCATCGCCGACGCCTCGGAGGTGGAAGAGCTCCAGTGAAGCCGTCGGCTCGAAGCTCGCGTAGGTCGCATCGACCCCGACGACCTCCTCGACCTTCGCGCGCGCGCCGAGCGGGCAGAGCACCTCGAGCGAAGGGAAGCGCGCCTTCCACGCCGCCGCGTCCAGCCGGTGCCATCCGTTCGGTACCACGAGCCAGGTCGGCGTCCCCCACGCCTCGAGCCGCGCCATCGTCGCGGCGTCCGCGCAGACCCCGTTGTGGATGAGGAGGCGCCTGTCCGCTTCGCGCGCGACCACCATCTGGCGGCGGAGCTTCATCTTCGGAAGGTCGCCGACGACGCGCCAGAGGTTCTCGCTCAGCTCCTCGATCGGGTCGTGCGGCAGCACGGACCAGGCTCCGTCGCTCATGGGCCGCAGCGTATAGGGGTCTCCGTTGGGTCGAGCAACGGACCACGTGGCCCCTTCGGAGAGGGCGTCGTCACTCGATCGATGAGCCGACGAGCTCAGCTCCGGTCACGAGAAGGGGCGCATCCTTCCAGGATCTTGCGCTGCACCCCCCGGAGCAGCGCGATGGTTTCTTCATCGGTCAGGCCGACGGTCGTCGACCAGTCGAGACCGGACCCCACCACGTCGCTCACGAAGGCGATCTCGGTGGCGATGAGGATTCGCTTCCAGTCGGGCCGAGTCAGGCCTCGTCTCCTCTCCAGCCGTGGCAACAGGCGCTCCTCGATCTCCGCGAGGAAGGCCTTGGCGCTCGCAAAGGCCATTGCCTTCGCCAGCGCGTCGGTACAGCGCGCAGGCCCCCGCCACTCGTTCAGACCCGCCTCCAGAAGCCACCACTCTTCGGTGGTCAGGTCTAGGTTCATCACTCCCTCGGTCGTTCGGCTCACGTTCTCCTCCCGGTCCTTTGTCGCCCCTCCTTGGGCAAAGAGGAAGTCGCCTTGGCGACGATGGGAGTCCCAAACGCGCGCGTCCCATGGAGCGCCGCCCTCACCGAGGCCGTCGGGCCGCTTCGTGTCGATCGGCGCCTGGTAGGGTCCCGCTCTGGCCATGGCCGCGACGTCCAGCCACCAGGAGCAGAGCTTTCGCCAGCAGCGCCTCGCGCTCTTCGCGGGCGTGCTCGTCGTGCTCAACGGCATCGGCGGGCTGTTTCAGATCATCACCGACACCCCTCCCTCGCTCACACGTCCGGCGAACCTGGTCATGTTCGCCGAGGTCGCCGTCGCCGGGCTCTTCCTCGCCCTCCTGCGCCGAGAGCGCACCTACGCACGCCGTACCCTCGACGTCGCCGAGGCCTCCCTGCTGGGGCTGACCGCCTTCATCACTGGCCTCTTCGCGCATGCCGTCCCCGCGCAGCAGCTCGGGGCCCTCCTCGACCAGGACCCCACGACCGAAGAAGCGATCTTCTTCTCCCAGGTTGGTGTCGCCGGCTTCGCCTGGGCCATACGCCTCAGCTGCACGCTGGGCGCCACCCTGACGTTCACCCTCCGCGCGGCCATCGTTCCGAGCACCGCGCGGCGAACGCTGGTGCTCACCGCCCTCGGCGGCGTCGTGATGTCTATCGCCATGGCGGTGCCGATTCCCCGGTGGACGGCTTCCGCGCGCATCGTTGCGGAGCTCCCGCTCGGCGGGCTACCCATGGTCGTCACGGTGGCGATCTGGTGGACGCTAAGCACCATCAGCTGCGTCGCCATCTCCAAGGTCGTGCATGGCCTGCGGCAGGAGGTGCGCGACGCGCGGCGCCTCGGCCAGTACCAGCTCGAGAGCCGCCTCGGAGCCGGGGGCATGGGCGTCGTCTACCGGGCGCGCCACGCGATGCTGCGTCGGCCCACCGCCATCAAGCTCATCGCGCCGGAGAAGACCGGCCCGCAGGCCCTCGCGCGCTTCGAGCGCGAGGTCCGGCTCACCGCGACGCTGACGCACCCGAACACGGTGACGATCTACGACTACGGGCACACCCCCGAGGGCGTCTTCTACTACGCGATGGAGCTCCTCGAGGGCGCGCGCCTCGAGGCGATCGTGGAGGCCGGCGGGCCCATGGCGCCCGCACGTGCGGTCCATGTGCTGCGCGGCGTGGCGGCCGCCCTCGCCGAGGCTCACGCGGCGGGGTTGATCCACCGCGACATCAAGCCGACCAACGTCATGCTCGCGCGCAGCGGTGGCGTTCGCGACGTCCCGAAGCTCCTCGACTTCGGATTGGTCAAGGAGCTCCGGCCCGAGGGCGGCGCGCTGACCGAGGACTCGACGCTCACGGGGACGCCCCTCTACCTCGCGCCGGAGTGCATTCGCGAGCCCGCCGCGGCGTCCCCGCGGAGCGACATCTACGCGCTCGGCGCCGTGGGGTTCTACCTGCTGACCGGGACGCACGTGTTCTCCGGCCGGAACGTCGTCGACATCTGCGGGCACCACCTGCACAGCGCACCGGAGCGTCCGTCGGAGCGCCTCGGCCGCGCGCTCCCCGAGGGGTTGGACGAGCTCGTGCTCGCCTGCCTCGCCAAGGATCCGTTGGAGCGTCCGGAAGGCGCGCACGCCTTCCTCTCCGCGCTCCGTGCCCTCGACCAGTGGGGTAGCTGGAGCGAGGAGGAGGCCGAGGCGTGGTGGGCGGCGCACGAGGGCGCCTTCGCGACTGCGGGGAGCGCGCCGTCCGGCAAGACGGAGCTCCGGATCGAGCTCGGCCGCCGTAGCTGAGGGTCCCGGGGCGGCACCGCGCGAACTCTCACCGCCGTCTCACGAAGCGCCGGTGACGCGCCGCTCGCTCTGGGCGCGGGGGCCGGCCCAGGCGAGAATGAGCCGGTGGAGACGGTGTGCGGCGGATGCAGCCTCGCGGCCCTTGCCAGCCTCCTGGTTGCCGTCGCGGCTTGTGGTGGCTCTGCACGGGCGGCGCAGCCTGCGCGCCCTCCGCGGTCTCCGCGCAGCGACGCCGACCTCTGCGCACGGGCGCGCCCCTGCCCCGAGGGCTACGGGGTCTGCGTTCGCTGCGACGAAGGCGGCGCGCCGCGCTGGGTGTGGAGCGACGCCCTCGGCTCGCCTCATGCCGTCTGGCCGATTCGCTCCGAGCCCTCGTGCCGCCACTTCGACTTCGATGCGCGCGGGAGGCCGCTCCGGACGCGCATGCTCGGCGAGCGCACGCGCTGGGAGTACGACGCCGCCGGCCGGGTGACGCTCCGTGCCCTCGACTCCGTGCGCATGTGCGAGGACTCGGACTTCGGAGACTACTCCGAGTGCGGGCCGCCCGATGGGATCGACGATCTCGTTCAGCGGGTGCGCTGGACGGAAGCCGAGGACGGCACGGTCACGGCCCGCGGCGACCCACGGCTCGTGCTCACGTGGGACCCGGCGGGCCGCCTGGTGCGGCACGAGCGCCTCGGGGAGGTGACGACCTACGCGTACCGCGGCGATACGCACTTCGCCCGGGAGGAGCGCCGGGGCGACGCGCTCACGCGGACGAGTCATGACGCTCGGGGGCGCCCGGTGCTCCAGGCGCAGTGGCGCGGTGCGCGCATCACGCGCGTGCGGAGCTGGAGGTATGACGGCTACGGGAACCTCCAGGCCATGCGCCTCGTCCTCCCCGGCCGCGGTCTGGCCAACGACCAGCGATGGGTGTGGACCTACGACGCGCGCGGTCGTCCCACGGAGCTCACGCTCCTCGACCACGGCGAGACCGTCTTCACCGAGGGGCGCCGCTACGACGACCACGGCCGCCTCGTCGCGCGCACGCCGCGCGGCGAGGAGGTGCGCGTCAAGCGTGGCTCCGACGGCAGCGTTCGACGCGTCGGCCACTCCACCTACCGCTGCCTCGCGCACCTTTGGCCCGCGTTGACGCGCTGAAGCACCGCCGGCGCGAGCCTCGGCCGCGTCGTTAACTCCCCGGGGCGGTCGCGTCGCTCGAAGGAGGTCCGGCTCACGCGCCCCGCGTGTCTTCGCCCCCTCCGGTCTCGCCCACCAGAATCGCGTACACAGGATCGCGATGCACGGGCGAGGGGCGGAGAGGGATGCACTCGGTCAGCGCGAAGCCCGTCCCCGCGAGCAGGTCCTCGGCTCGGGCGCGAACGTCGCCGCTCAGATCCATGCCGAACTTCACGGGCTCGCCGATCATCGCCACCGAGCGCAGCGCCGCGCCGAGCAAGGGGTCGCGCGGGCGGGTGAGCGCTGTGCCGTAGACGTCCTGCGCGAGCACGCTTCCTGGCGCCGAGAGCTCGCCGATCTGCCGTAGCGTTTCCCGCACCACTGCTTCGTCGAGGTAGAGCGACACGCTCTCCCAATGCCAGTAGGTGGGTCGGGAAGGGTCGAAGCCGCCTTGGCGCAGCGTGTCGACCCACGACTCCCTCCGGAAGTCGACGGGAAGGTAGGTCACGTGGTCGTGGGCGATGCCGGCCTTGCCCATGACCTCGAGCTTGAGCGCCTGCGTCTCTTTCTGGTCCACGTCGAAGGCGCGAACGGGCTCGCCTTCGGTGAGCTCGAGTATCCGGAGGTCGAAGCCGCCTCCGAGCACCACGACCTGCTCCACGCGGGGCACCGCCTCCGCGAAGATGCGGTCGAAGGCGTGTATGCGCCGCGTCCAGAGGCTCGCGGGACCGTGTGCCCTCGGGCCCAGCCCCGGTGGTACGAAGCCGGTCAGGCGATGGGCCAGCAGCGTCGGGCCGAACATCATCCAGCGCCCGAGCTCTGCCTCGGCAGGCATGTGCCGGAGCATGGCCACGGTACGCGGGTCGGAGCGCACGCCGAGCTGGTGCAGGAGCCATCGCGGCTCGATGACGGCGGCCGCCGTGAACGACACGCCGCGCCGACGCGTGGCGGCGAGCCCCCGCGCTCCCGTGACGACACCCGCAAGTGCCCCGAGCGGCGCTCCAAGAGCCTGGAGCGGAAGAAACACCGACCATCCAAGGGCGCGCCGCACGGTACGAGCATAGTCGCGCGAACCCCGTTCGGTCGCTCGCGGGCCGTTCGGAGGCTGTGGCGCGGAAGCGCGGCGCCTCGAGCGCGCCGGGTGTCACCACGCGGACCGGCGCGAGCACGGCAATGTCGAGGCCCGTGGCGCCGAGAGGCGTCGCGCTCCGCTCCAAGCGACGGCCGACCCGATGTCCGTCGGTCGCGGGAGCCGACCAAAGAGTCAGCGGCGGATCGAGACGCCTCCTCAGCCGAGAAAGGCCGCGAGGTGATCGTGTCCGGGCCCGAGCGCGGCCCGGACCTCCCGCCGCCAGCGTTCGGCGTGCCGGGGCCGATGGACGCTCGTCGTCAGCGGATAGGCCACGGGCCGGTGCCAATCGGCCAGGCTGCGGTTGAGGGCGCGCTTCGTTTCGAGGGGCGTCGTGGACCGGGCGTGGGCCTGTTCGTAGCCCTCGATGTAGCTGCGGCGGTCGTGGGTGTCCTCGGGGCGCAGGTAGCGGCACTGCCAGAGCACCACGACGTCAGGCCGCGTACCTTCCGCGGCGGCGGCAGAGAGGCGGTCGTGTCCATCGAGCACGAGATGCTGGCTGAGCGGGTCCACCCACCAGAGCACGATGGGCGGCAGCGTTGCGGCGCTCGCGTGTTTGCGCCACGCCTTCACTCGCGGCGCGTCCGGCGGAGAGGGGACCCGGAGCGGATGCACCGTGCGAGCGCCGTTCAGGTTCATGGGCTCCCAGTGCACGCGCTGACGCCTCACGCTAGCGAGCAGGTCCTCGATGGGAGGCGCGTGATCGGGATCGGCGCTCGCGTAGCCGGCGAAGTAGTGCTGCGGGAGCGGCCAGACGCGCCGGGCCATGCGCGGCACGTACCAGGTGAGCTGCCAGCTTCCGTAGCGGAGCGGGGCCCGGGCGCTCTTCCGCAGTCCGTCGGCGACCCACGTGAGCCACGCGGCGGGTCCCCGTCGGGCCCGTGCCTCCTCGGCGCGCAGCGGCGGCAGCACGCTCGGCGAGTCGCTCGCACGTGACACGATCGTGCCAACGTCGAAGAGGCAGTCGTCCAGGCGGGCCCATAAGAGCGGCGCGTCGCCCACGACCAGGCGTAGCCGCCGCGGCGCGACGTGCTCGAGCACCATGCCCGGAACGTGCTCCGGACCGACGTCGAGCTCGACCGCCACGACGTCGTCTTCGACGGTCCGAAACTGCATCAGAAGCTCGTGGGTGGGCACCAGTCGGTTCGGAACCACCGCCGCGCCTTGAAGAGCGCAAGGGAGGCGGCGAGCCCCCAGACCGCGGAGACCGTCACCGTGGACGTCGGGACGAGCTGGGGCTCCGTGGCTCGGTCCCAGAGCATGGCGAACAGAAGCAGGAGCAGCGCTCCGGCGTGGCCGAGGACGATGGCACGCCAGCGACGCGGCCAGATGGCGACGAGCAGGGCCGGTAGCCCGAAGGCCGCGAGGCTTGGGTAGAAGCTTGCGAGCGGGAGCCGGAACCCGCGCACGAGGGGGGCGTAGAGCACTTCACTCGCGGCGAGGATCACAGCGATCGGACGCGCGACCCCAAGCGTCGGGCAACCGCGCGCGACGAGGAGCGCGCCCAGCAGGAGGACGACGGAAAGCCAACGCACTGCGTCGACGCCCAAGGCGACACCGGGCGGGATCCAGATGACCCCACGAAAGTTCGGCGGCGCCGATACATGCCCCGCGACCGAAAGCCATTGCGTCACCATGATGCCGACGGCGAGCAGACTCATGGCGAGCGTCGTCACGGCCATGAGGCCGAGCCCGAGCTCCGTCCGCTGGCGCGCCTGCACCTGGTTCATGAGGCCACCTTAGCGGCCCAACGCCGCTCGGCTTGCCTTCGGGAGGCGTGCGCTGCGCCGAGAAGAGAGTGTCCGCGCGTCCGGGGGCGGATGAGGGGTGCTCCCGACCTGATGAGGACGGGTCGCCGAGTGGATTTTGGGCGTCGCCGGAGTGAATCGGCGGAGCTCGGCTAGGCCGACCAGCTCCAGTCCGCGCCAGGGACGACTTCGAGGTGGAGGTGGTTCGCGTGGGCGTCGTTGTGGTGCGGGGTCACGACGACCTGGAAGAGCTCGGCGGCGATGGCGTCGCAGGTCAGGCGGCGAATGGTGCGTGAGCGGGGGCTTTCGCCGCCGTTCGGCCCCTCGCAGGGGGGGGCGCCGCGGGTGCGGGGCTGCCAATCGTCGAGAATGTCGAAGGGCGCGTCGTCGCCGCGGAAGGTGAAGTAGCGCGGGTCGAAGGCCAGGCCACGCGCGTGACCGCTCGGCCGGCCCGTGGTGCGCACCACGGCGCCCGGTCGAAAGGCGCTCAGGTGGCGAATGGCCGTCACGCCCGCCGCCCGGAGCGCCGGCGACCAGGCGTAGATGGCCAGCACCAGGCGGCAGTCCATGACCCGGTTCGTGGCGCTCCGCCCGGCAAAGGTGACCGTCACGCCGCCGATGGGGCCCGTGGGCTCGACCGGCGCGTCGATGGCTTCGCGGGCGCGGTCTCCATTCTCCACCCGATGGGAAATGCCGAGGGACCGGAGCTGCGCCATGCACTCGCTGGGGCTCAGCGCGCCGAGGCTGCGGCCCGTCGGACCCCGCGGGTACGAGCCGCCGGTGGGCGGCGGGACGGTGTTCGAGCCGCCGCTGGAGCTCCCGCCGCCGGCGCTGCTGCCCGAGCCGGTGCCTTCCGAGCCCGTGCCTCCCGACGCGGTGCTTCCGGAGCCGGTGCTTCCCGAGGTCGTGCTGCCCGAGCCGGTGGTCGAGCCCATGGTGTTGCCGTCGCCGGCCGGTGGGACCGACGTGGCGCCGCTGCCCTCGAGGGGGAGCGCGACGCCGTCGCGCCGCTCCTGCGACGCGTCCACCACCACGCCCGGCGGCGGCGCGCTCACGCGTGTGCGGCGGTCGTTTCGTGCGCCGCCGCATGCGACGAAGAGCGAAGCAAGCACCACCGCGAGAGCGGCGCCGAAGGAGAAGACGAAGCGAATCGGACGGGGCATGGAGGGCAACGGACTGCGACGCGCGCTCGCGGGCCCAGATTCAGCTTCCCGGCGGTCGCGCGCACATCATCGGCCGCTTCGGGCCCTCAAAGAAAGGGCCGAAAGCGACCGGTGTAAGGCCCGAGCGCGTCGCCGACCTGCGCCTCGCTCAGCCCGAAGGGCTCGAGCCCGTAGCGGTGCGCGCCGTAGCGCCCGGGCCGGTTCGCCCGGAGCGCCGCCGCGATGCCGAAACGCGCCCCCTCGCCGGCGGGCGCCTCCGCCTCCTGCAGCACGCGGAGCGCCGTGGCCATCGGGTCGGCCACGAGCTCCGCGTACGCCACGTCGATGAAGCGCGTTTCGCCGAGCACCGCCCGGTCCCGGAGTCCGCGGTCGGTCATGCGCGCGATCTTCCGGAGCCAGTCCCGGCCGATCTCTCGCGGGTCCACGGCGTCGCTGAACACGCCGCGCCCGTGCGCCACCATCGAGGCGAAGCTCGCCACCGTCACGCGCGGGTCCCGGTGCGTCCACACGAAGACCGCATCGGGGAAGAGCGCGTTCGCCGCCTCGAGAAACTCGAGGTGGTGCGGCGTCTTCAGCACCCAGCGCTCGCCGCCGCCGAGGCCGCTCAGGAGCTTCTTCGCGTAGGCGTAAGCCGGCGTGGCCGGCTGCGACTCGACCCACGCGGCGTAGCTCGGTACGCGCAGCGTCGCCTCGGGCACGGTGCTGTGAAGCTGCAGGTCGAGGAGCAGCACGTCCTCCTCGACCCCCTCGGCCTCGACCGGATGCACGGCGAAGAAGTCGGGCGCCATGTAGCGGAGCGCCCGGGACGCCAGGCGCGCACGTCGACGCTTCGGCGCCTCGGGTCCCGGCACCGGGTCGAGGGCCTCGTAGGCCTGGAGCGCCCGCAGCCCGGATCCCGCCAGCAGGCGCTGGAGCAGCGTGGTGCCCGTGCGCTGCAGCCCACAGATGATGATCGGCCGCGGCAGCGGACGCCGGAAGCGCGCCGGGTCCTTCGCTTCGGCCGCCTCCACGCGAAGCCGCGTCCGGAGCAGGGTCACCAGGCGCTGGCGCACGATGGCGTGGCCCGTCGCGTTCAGCGCGGCCTCGGCCTCGATGCTGTCCACGAGCATGCGGAGCCCGGTCTCGAAGCTCCGGTCCGTGAAGCGGCGTCGCTCCGCGCGCTCGGCCGCCGCGATCAGCCCTCGCGTCGTGAGCCGCCCATCGCCCGGCAGGCGTGGGAGCCGGTTCGCCAGGCGCAGCGGCGCCGGGCGATGCGGGTGCCCGTAGTCGAGGGAGGTCTCGGCGGTCACGAACGCTCGTTCGGTCTTCGGGGCGGGTTAGGGGGCGGGCGCGAAGGGGAGGGCGGCGACCTCGGCGAGCGGCACGACGCGGCAGTGCGGCTCGGGCTGCGTCTCCGCGAAGAACCATCGCCAGCACATGGTGCCGCGCCGGTGCCCGACGGTGTCGATATAGCTCGCGTGGGCGAGCCCGGGATCCTCGTGGGCCACCACGACCCGCACGCCGCCGTCGGGCCGGTAGGTCGCGGAGGCCGCGTTCACGTGGATGCGGTAGTAGCGGTAGTCGAGGGACTCCATCCAGTGGTTGTTGAGCTGGAAGTTCCAGTGCTCGCACTTCGGCGGCATCGCGTCGATGACCAGCGCCTCGTCCGGCCCGAGCTCCCAATAGGAGTGGTAGTAGGCGATGTTCGGGTCGCCGCCGAAGGCCGTGCTTATGGCGTCGTCGAAGCGCGGCAGTTGGTTCGCATGGCGCTGGAAGCCGTCGACCCAGCCGGCGAAGAGGTTGGCGGCGCCGGCCACCAGGTTGCCGGCCTGGAGCAGGCCCTGGTCGATCTGTGCGGGGCTCGGCGGCGTCGGCAGCGGGTCGCCTTCCACGCGCTCGAGGGTGAGCTCGGCGAGCGATTCCTTCGCCCGGTCCATGAAGGTCTGACGGATGATCAGCGTGCCCGTCTCGGGCTTCATGGGGAGCCAGTTCCGGGCGCCCGGCGGACGGTCGCAGGCGATGTGCACCTCGAGGCTCCCGTCGTCCTCGACGACGAGCTCCGAGGCGTCGAGGCGCCCGCTCGGCGGCATGCCGCGGCCCTTTCCGTAGTCGCCGATCTGCGTGTAGAGCTGAAGGAAGTGCACCGTGCCCCGCGTGCCACGAAGCACGTAGCGATAGGCGCCGCTGATCGCCGCGTTCTGGTAGTAGTTGTCCGGGTTGTCGGCGCCCATCTTCGCCGTCTCGTGCACGACCCGCTGCAGCACCGGGGCCCGCGGATCCGCGTGCTCGACGAAGGTCTCGAGCGCCGCCCGCGTGATGCGCGAGAGGTAGCGGTAGCCCTCCGCCCTCGTGAGGTAGTCGCCTTCGGGCGCCGAGCGCTCGATGGCGGCGGCGGCCATCTGCAGCCGCCCCAGGAAGTCCGCGAAGGTCTTGCCCTCGTCGAGGCGCGCGCGCGTCTTCTCGTCCACCGCGTCGTTCGGGTCGCCGCTCATGAGGTCCTCTCCCGGTCCGGTGCCGCGCCGCGCTCGAGGAGCGCCGTGGTCGCGGCGCGGAGCGCGTCACCGTAGCGGGCGTCTTCGGTCGTCGGCGCCGAGGGCTTCTCCGTCCGCACGTGTACGTAGACGCCCGTCCGCCCCTCGAGGGCCTCGGCGCAGGTCAGGTAGGTGACGGGGAAGGCGCCTTCGTCGGGAGACGCGAAGAGTCTCCGCATCACCGCGTCGAGGGCAGGCTGCACCACGGCGGGGGCGTCCCGCGCGATCTTCGTCGCGACGGCGCCCGGGCAGCAGTGGTGCACGGCCAGCGTCGGCCGCCCGTCGGACGTCCGGTGCCGCCGCGCCTCGTGCATGGCCCACGCCGAGAGCAAGAGCTTGGTCTGCGAGTACTCGGCCATGCTCCCCGTCGCCCCGTAGTCGACGAAGTGGCCGAGCTCCGCCGGGTCGCGCGGCTCCACGGAGCGATGCGTTTCGCTGCTCACGACGACGACGCGCGGTGGCCGCGTGGCGTCGGGGCGAAGCAGCCCCCGCTCGAGCAATGCGTTCAGGAGCGCCGGATTGGCCAGATAGTTCACCATGAACATGAGCTCGAAGCCGGCGCCGGTGCGGCGCGCCCGCGAGGGCACGAGGCCGGCGTTCAGCACCACCGCGTCGAGGGTCGTGCCCTCGAGGTGCGCGTCGAGCCGGTCCACGAGGCTCGCGATGCTCGGTAGCTCCGCGAGGTCCACGTGGAACATGGTCGCCGAGCCGCCATGCCGCGCCGCGGCGCTCACCGCGTCGCCCACCTCCGGGAAACCCGAACGACACGCGAGGAGCAGCCGCGCGCCGCGCGCCGCGAGCTGCTGCGCGACGGCGAAGCCGATGCCCGCGGAGGCGCCGGTGATGAGCACCGTCTTTCCCTCGAGGCGTTCGTCCGGACGAAGGGGTGGCACCTCCGGTGCCGGGACCAGCCGGTTGCGGAGCCCGAGCGCGATGGCGCCGAGGGTCGTCTCGGTAGTGGGCTCCGGGAGGCGCTCGGCGAGGCCCGCGAGGCGCTGACGCAAGGTAGACACGGCGCGGAGCCTACCCGGGTTCCGAGTCGCGCCGGGACGCCAAGGCGTCCAGGCCCGCGAGCGTGCGTCGCGCGGCCGGACCGCCGCCGGTCGCGAGCTGGTTCCGGAGCTTGTCGAGGGCGCGCCGGAGCCGACTCCGCACGGTGCCTTCGGGGATGCCGAGGGCAAGGGCCACCTCACGCGCGGGCAGCTCCTCGAAGTAGAAGAGCTCGATGGCCAGGTGCAGCTCGAGGGGCAGCGTCTCGAGCGCGTCGTGGAGCATGCGCTGCTCCTCCTGCTTCACCAGCCGCGTGCTCGGCGAGGTGCGCAGCTCGGCCAGCGTGCGTGAGGCCAGATCCGTCTCGCCGCCGAGGCGTCGCTTCTTCCGCAAGGCGTCGTACAGGCGGCTCCGGGCGATGGTGTAGAGGTAGGTGCGGAAGCTGGCCTCGGCGCGGAAGCTCTCCTTGTTGCGCACGCACGCCAGGAAGGTCTGCTGCACGAGGTCCTCGACGCCGCGGTCCACCTTGTTTCGGAAGAAGCGGTGCATGGCGTCGAAGTAGCGGTCGAAGAGGACCGCACCGGCGCGCTCGTCGCCTACGCGCCAGGCCTCGAGGAGAGCGACGTCGTCCCGCGGGTCCTCGCTCTTCATGCGCTCGCCCTCCCGGTCCAGCGCGCCTCGAAGAGCGTACGCTCGGGCTCCACGCCCAGGAGGCGCACGTCGGCCGTGCCCGTGCCCGCGGCGACCATGCGGGCGCGGAGCACCTCCGCGAGCGCGGCGCCCCCGATGGGATGCATGGCGCCTGGGGGATGCGCGAGCGCCAGCCGCGCGCTGCCCACGCCCTGATCGAGGCAGGTGAACGTCGCGCCGCGGAGCCGGCGCGCGTGCGACGCCAGGAGCGAAGGCACGAAGGCGGGCGAGCAGGGCGGCGCGAGGCCGAGCGGCGCGAAGGAGAGCGCCGCGAGCGCCCGGGCGATGTCCGCGGCTTGCTCCTGCCACTCGAAGCGCGTCGCGTCCGGCCGGCTCTCGTGGAGGGCGAGGAGGAGCGCGTTCATGTGGACCAGCGAGAGCGGCCGACCGCGCCGCGCGGCCTCGCCGAGGGGCGCGAGATGATCGGGGAGCGCGCGCGCCGGAAAGCGAGCCAGGGCTAGCCGCGGGAAGAGCGACGGGGCGGTCGACTCCGGATAGCTGTCGAGCCCAGTAGGCAGCGACGCCACGTAGCTCCCGAGCGCCGACTCGGCGGCGAAGACCTCGCCGGGCAGCGCCGAGAGCCGCTCGATGGCGCCGGCGGCCTCTTCCAGGGTTTCGGCGAGCACGGTCATGTTCGGGAAGCGGTCGCGGCGGTCCTTGGCCAGTCCGCGGGCGAGGATGGCCTGGAGCGGCTCGGGCAGCGACGCCGCCGCCACGGGCATGGCGGGGCGTCGCGTCAGCACGGCTTCGCGGAGCGCGGCGACGTGCGGGCCCTCGAAGGGCAGGCGGCCGAGGAGCGCCTCGAAGAGCGTCACGCAGAAGCTCCACTGGTCCGTGCGCGCATCCTGCGGCGCGTCCAGAAACTGCTCCGGCGCCATGTAGGGCGGGGTACCCGCCACGCTCCCGGCGCGTACCGTCCCATCGCGGACGGCGCCGTCCTCCGTCGTACCGTCGAGGAGCGCGCTCCCCTCGTCGACGGCCAGGGAGAGCCCGAAGTCGGCGACGAGTGCGCAGCCGTTCTCGGCGATGAGGATGTTGTCGGGCTTCAGGTCCCGGTGGAGCACCCCGGCCTCGTGGGCGGCGGCCACGCCGCTGGCGGCCTGGGCCAGCACGGCGCACACGGCCTCGACGCGCCGCGGCTTGGCCAGCCACTCGCGGAGGGAGCGCCCGCGAACCAGCTGCATGGCGACGAAGACACGGTCCTCGGCCATGCCGGCGTCGAAGACCGTGACGACGTGGGGGTGCAGCACGCGCGCGACGGCCCGCGCCTCCGAGAGGAGGTCGGCGCCGGCTCGGGGGGCACCCACCCGCAGCACCTTCACGGCCACCTCGCGGGCGAGCTCCGGGTCCCAGGCCTCGAAGACCGTGCCCATGCCTCCGGCGCCCAGGCTGGTGCGCAGCTCGTAGCGTCCGAGGCGAAGGGGAGGCCCGGCCTCGCGGAAGAGCTGCCGGCGCACGGCCGAGCGCGCCGCCTCCCGCTCGAGGGAGTCGCCACCCGCGAAATAGCCGTCGCGCAGGGCGTCGACGGCGCGCTCGGCGGCCGGGCCGGGGGTGGTGGACACGAGGCGAGCCTAAACCATCCCGTCCAGGTGCCGCGCGGGCGCTATCCTCTCGGGATGGTGTCCTCCCTCGCCTCGGTCATTCCGGCCGCCGACCGGGTGCGCTGGTCCCTCGAGGACGTGGCCGCGGGCGTGGAGCTCCTGGACGTGGGGCGCCCCTTCCTCCCGGCGGCGCTCGTCCACGCCGACGCCAAGGTCGCCCAGGACCGCCCGCGCCTCGGCCTCGCGCTCAATCACCTCCGGGCGCACGGCTACCTCGAGGTGATGGGCTTCTTGAAGCGCGCCGTGCTCCCACCGCTCCTCGGCCACGCCGCGCCGGCCCTCTTCGAGGACGCCGACGATTTCTGGGCCGTGTTGCGCGTAGCCGAGGGCGAAGCGAAACATCTGGCGCTCTTCGCGCGCTTTCGTGCCGCCGTGGAGACGGGATTCGGGGCGCCGCTTCCGCGCGCCGAGGGCGGCGTGGAGCGCGCCGCGCACGTGCTCGCCGAGGAGCCCTTGGCGGTGGCGCTGCTGGCGCTTCACGTGGGCTACCTGGCGCAGGAGCACTACGGGCGGAGTCAGCGAGACGGGGGCGAAAGGGACCCCTGCTTCGACCGGCTCCTCAAGGCGCACTGGCAGGAGCAGGCCGTGCACGCGCGCGTGGTGCTGCGTCGCCTCGCGCTGCTGCGCCGGGACGCGCCCGCGCACGCCGTGCAGCGCGGCTTCGAGGGGTATGGGCGTCTCCTCCGGTGGCTGGACGCGCGGCTGGGCGAGCGCGTGGAGGCCGACCTCGAGACCCTCGGCCGCCTCGACGTCGACCTCGAGGGCGGCCTGCAGGCCCAGCTCCGCGCCGATCAGCGCGCCTCCCAGCGCGACGTATTCCTCGGAGCTGGGATTCGTCATCCCCAGGTGCAGGCGGCCGTACGAGAGCATTTTCCTCGTCATATCGAGGGCTTGAGGTCTCTCGAGGCGTCTTTCGACGTGCGTTGATGACGGATAATTGAAGAAAGTGTGATCGATCGTCGGCGGCCTGCGTCTGGCCCCCCGTAGCGAGCGGGAGGAGCCGCGGGGAGAGACAGCAGCCGATGACCGAAGACACGCACCCATCCCACGACGAGCATCGCCGCCCGAGCCGCATCAGCCAGGTGCCTCGGGTGGCCCGAAGCGCCGCGCGGCGCATGGGGCTCGTTGGCGCCGGCGCCGGCGTGGGCGACGGGTACCTGGTGCTGTTGTGCGGGCCCAGCGGCAACCAGGCCGGCAGTCTGGTCAAGAGCGGCCTGATCTGGAACGGGAAGTCCTGGGCCTCCATCCGGCCGATGAAGACGGCGCGGGCGCACTTCGCGGCGGCGGGGATCCAGGACAAGCTGCTGGTGGCCTCCGGGGAGGGCGGCAACGGCACCGTCCGCCACTGCGAGTACTACCACGCCGGCAAGGACG
>ERZ1740059.631-NODE-631-length-18169-cov-7.862206_pt1 | contig 18169 bp, 11 predicted proteins | sample MGYA00581744_ERZ1740059 | MGnify/ENA primary metagenome ERZ1740059 (study PRJEB43018, sample SAMN04849738) | marine metagenome | isolation source: floating plastic debris | place: Pacific Ocean | collected 2008-08-28 | study: EMG produced TPA metagenomics assembly... | reverse complement strand
AAAAAATCCCAGACGTTCTGATCCTGCTTTTAGGAGAATGCAGGGGATAGCCTGGTTGGGAATAGAGATCGTCCGAGCAGCGGCCGAAACGGGCATTTCTAGGAGATCGCTTAGCCAGGCAATGGATAGGGGTTGCCCTTGTAAGTTAATAGTGGGTTTGCCTTCCAGGGTAAAAATTTCTTTGCGATCAACCCGCATCATGACATCGACAAATTCGATTGGAATAGCATAGGGTGTGTGATTAATGGCTACAATCAGCGCGGATGCGGTGGCCAGACTGGTGTTGAGGGTAAATCGAAAAGCGCATCCTTGGGCCGGACTAGACTGCACATGAATGGCCCCTTTTAGGTGTTCAACATTAACCCGCACCACATCTAATCCCACCCCCCTACCCGAAATTTCGGTTATGGCTGTGCGGGTGGAGAATCCAGGCATAAAAATTAGGTTCTGGATTTGTTCAACGCTCATTTTTGCCAGGTCGGCGTCGGTACGGATCCCTTGTCGAACAGCCGTTCGCTTAATACTCTCTAAGCTCAGACCACGACCGTCATCGACAACTTCAATGTCGATATGGCTGCCCCGCTGATGGGCTTTGAGCCAGATGGTTGCCGTGGGTGGTTTGCCCATGGCAATGCGCTCACTGGGGGCTTCAATCCCATGGTCAATGGCATTGCGGATTAGGTGGGTGAGGGGAGCCTTCATCTCTTCTAAGATGCGTTTATCTGCCTGGGTATCCCCTCCTTCAACAACAAGGTTAATAGTTTTTTCCTGTTGCTTTGCCAGGTCACGAACCATCCGTGGGAACAGGCTAAACAGACTGGATAATGGCAACTGGCGTAGTTTGAGAATGCCTGATTCGAGCTCGTTGGAGAGGGTTTCTAACTGAGCAGAATCTTCGTAGGCAGTGGTACGTAGCTGTTTTAGCAAGGCACCCAGCTGATCAAGACGATCTTCGGTACCCTGCTGAAGGGTTTGCAAAGGAACCAAGGCCTCAATTCCCTGGGTGGCTGGTTCATCAAATGTTAGACGGTTGACCAAATTATCTCGGACCCAGTCTTCCCAAAAGAAAAGAACGTTGTCGATGTCATCCATCCGACGGGTAATACGTCGTTTGGTGACAGCTAACTCACCTGCTTGAGTGATCAGGGTATCAAGTCTAGTAGACGCAACCCTGACGGTGTCTATTTGGTATGGCTCAGCCGCTGTCTCGGTCGTTAGTTTGGTAGGGGGTATCTCTTCCACCGCCAGTGTCTGAGAAACATCATTAGTGGCCTCTAGCTTCCGCTCTAATTCTTCTACCGCTGATAATGTCACCATGGGGTCAGCATGACTCTGATCTACCTGATGGCTGTCAACAACCTCAGCCTCAGCCAGGGTTTGTTGTTGCGGCTCAACTGGGGCAGGGAGATCCCCAGCATTCATGAGTTGGGCTAATACATGAAACACGCTGACATTAGCCGGATCTCCCGTAACGGCTTCGTGGGCTATTTTGCGGATGGCATCTAGCCCCTGGTAGAGACAGTCGCAGAGTTCAGGGGTCACATACCGCTGTCCCTGTTCCACACTGCTCAACAGATCTTCTAGCTGGTGGGTCAATTTTTCTGCATCCTGCACCCCCAACATACGAGAGTCTCCTTTGAGGGAGTGGGTCGCCCGCAGCATTTCTTTGAGTTTAGCGGGGTCATCCGGATGTTTCTCTAAGTAGAGAAATCCTGCCTCTAATTTGCTCAGATGATCGTTACTGGCATCGCGATAGAGCGTGCGCAGCTCTTCGTCTTCGATATACATGGTGTGGGAGGGTTAGGATAGGCAAGCAGAAGACTAAACAGCAACTTGCAGCTCTTGGGCAATGGTTTTAAGTTCTTCGGTGGAGGTTTGGACCTGGCTTACTGCGGTTACAGTCTCTTTGGCTCCGAGGTTAATGGCGTTCATGGCAGAAACTGCTTGCTGTACACCAACGGCTTGCTGCTTAGCACTTTGGGCAATCTGTTGAGAGTTTGAATAGACTTCGTTAATGGCGGTGGCAATGCGGCTAAAGACGTCTGCGGTACTTCTGGCCACTTCAATGCCAGCTTTTGCAGTTTTGTTACCTTCGTCGGTCACCATCACTGTGCTGTTAATGGAGGACTGAATAGCGTCAACCAGAATGTTAATCTTGCCTGCTGAGTCACGGCTTTGGTCAGCTAGTTTACGAATCTCACCGGCTACTACGGCAAAGCCTTTACCCTGTTCACCGGCTCGGGCGGCTTCTACAGCTGCATTGAGGGCCAGCATGTTGGTTTGGTCGGCCACATCGGCTACTAGACTGGAAATGGTTGAAATCTGCTCAGTTTGCTCACTCAGCTGCATAATCTGATCTGCGATCGCACTTACCTGATTATTCAAATCCTCAATTCCCTGCACCGTATCCTGCACCGCCTGACTACCCGTTTCAGATAGATTCAGCGCCTCCTTCGCACCTGTCGCTGAAGAATTTGCCTGTTGAGCTGCCTGTAATGACGCCGCACCCAGCTCTTCAATAGTAGAGGTGGTCACCGTCACAGAGGCAGTCTGATCCGCAACGAGGCGTTCCTGTACTTCCACCGTGGCCGCAATTTCTGAGGAACTGTCAGTCACCGTTGTCACCGATTGCTGAAGTACGTCGGATACCCGCTGAATTGTCCAAAATACAAAGGCAAATACAATGAGGTCAAGAAATACAATTGCTAGCTCAAGCAGCTCAATGCTCTTAAATCGATTAAATGCAATCGTCTCCGCTGCAAATACGGCGTCATTAGTGAGTTCAAAGTAAGCTTCACTATCCTCAATCAATTTAGCTTTTAGATTGGGATTCTGACGATATTGAACAACCGTTGCTTTCAGCTGTTGCCAGTCACTTTCCACTTCCTGGATCCTAGCCAGATAGTTAGCATTTGTTGCCTTGGGCAGCTGTAATGACTCATCACCATTGATCAGAGCATTAATTAACTGATCAATTCTTTGAATCAATGCATCATCAGGTTGGCCATTCGTTTCCAACTTAACCAGTCGCTGAGACGCCCCTCGAACAATACCAGACTTGTTAACAACACTAGCGTCTAATTCGCCCTGTCGCGTACCCAAGTAGGCCCAAGAGGCTGTACCTATGGTAAAGATAGCAAGTCCGGCAACGGTCAGTTTTAGCTGGGTAGTAATCTTCATACAATCACTCCTGTATTATTTTTTTAGAATTGAGCTTTGGAGACCATTGATGGTGGGGCAATGCCTAAGCTGCCTGGTCTACAATGAGGCCCCTTAGGCAAGAAGTAATGCCTAAGCTGCCTGGTCTACAATGAAGCCCCTTAGGCGAGAAGTAATGCCTAAGCTGCCTGGTCTACAATGAGGCCCCCTTGGGCAAGAAGTTTAGAGAGATCCAAAATACTCAATGTGTTTTGATAATAATGGGTAGCTCCCTGAAAGAACGCTTGGCAACGCTTAGACATGGCTGCAGGCATTGAAGAAATATCTGAAGGGGGCAAATAAACCACATCTAGAACCTGATCAACCGTAATCCCAGCAACAATATTATCGGCTTCGACAATAACGGCCTTGGTCGCTTTGTTATCGGATCCTGGCAAATTTAGCGCCTTACGAATATCGATTAACGTCATGACTTCTCCCCGTAGATTCATATTGCCCAGAATGTGTGTGGGACAACAGGGCACTGGCCTGATCTGCCGGGTATTAATAAATTCCCTGACCTGCTGCAGCTCTATACCAAAATATTCTTTCCCTAGCTCAATTACGGCCAATGCCTTTAGGCTAGTCAGATCAGAGGTCTCTAAAGATTGTTTTAGACCCATTGCCCGCTGCCGAAAAACCTTTTTCTCGGTGGGTGTCGCCTGGGGACAGTAAAGCGAGAAAAAGCTAGTCAAAGATAGACCAGATGGAACCTCAAATATCTGCTCCCTGGGATAGGCGGTGGCATCAGTGAAAACAGTTTCTTCACTGATGGGAGCAACGTCATCGTCCAGGCTATTGAGTCTTGCTTCCCAGGTCATCATCGTCACCTCATCGGTTTGACGGATCAGAGTTTCTGGGTTTAACAACGTAATCAAACTGTCATTGGCCTTGGCAATCCCTTTGGCAAAGGCAGTATGGCTATGCTTTCTCAGCTCATAGGTAGGCACAGACTCGATACTTAAACTAGGGAAAGATTGCACATCATGGACTTTATTCACCACCATGCCCACCTGCAAGCCTTGCCAGTCAACCACGACAATGCTGTCACTTAGCTGACAGGCGGGACAGTCCTGTCCCAAACGTTTGGCTAAATGCATGATGGGCAAAACCGTACCTCGAAAGTTGAGGATACCAATAATATCGCCAGGGGCATCGACAATTGGTGTCAGTTCTGGCAACTCAAAAATCTCACGGACCTGGGTTATCTCAATGCCATATTGCAGGTCGTTGAGCTCAAAAAGAAGGTAGACTTGGGTTTCCATAATAATCGGTAAAAAAATAGAACTGGCGTTGCGGATTCAAACCAACATGGCATCTGTCAAATCTAGCTAAATCAGCAACAACACCGTTATGACATCACTTTACTGGGAACATATTTATCCAAAATCTCCAGTAGCTTTGAGCGCTCAACAGGCTTAGTTAAATAGTGGGTTGAACCAACAATTTGCCCTCTAATTTTGTTGAACACGCCATCTTTAGCCGTCAGCATAATGATAGGAAGATCTCGAAATCGGCCAATACCCCGGATGGTTCGGCATAGTTCCAAGCCATCAATGTCTGGCATCGTGACATCCAGCAGTAATAGCTCAATTTTTTCCGTATTCAACAAACTGAGCGCATCCATCGCGTTACTTGCCAGTAGCACATGATAGTGGTCGCCAATGATCCGTTTGATCATGGCTTGAACCACAGGACTATCATCAACACTCAGAATAGTCGGTAAGGTGCTAGCCTTATCATCAGTGACTGAAATTTTATCAACGACTGATTCTTTACTATTAACAGCGTTCTTTAATCGGTTAATAGTAGAGAGATATTTATCTTGCTCAAAGGTAAGCCAGCCCATGGCAACAAATTTTAAATATTTGCGGGCTAATTCTAACGGGTCTATATTGAGTTGGGTAGCAATCTCATATAGTGTGCGCTGGCCATTAACCCATTGAGGTAAATGATGTTGCGCCCAGGCATCGGTGATCCGCTGTTGGTCAGCCTGGAGTTGATAGGGAATGGCATGGGCAGACGGAATTTTAGGCGCTAGGTCAGCCCAGGCCTGTTGTCGCTGAAAAATATCACCCCGGAGCTGTTCCCAGGTAAATCCATGGCGGTCGTCTCCATAGGCCAGATCAACTGAGCTCAAGGTATTTAAGACAAGCCTGCCTGCATGGGGGTAAATTTGCTCTAACACCAGCGCAGCCTGGCTGCGCATATAGTCTTCGACCGCTGACCAGTCAAACAGTTTAAGACGAATAAATAGCTCTAGATATCTACGCACAGAGGTGGGATCGTCAACTCTTTTTTGAGCCAGCTGTAATGCTGCCTCCATGATATCTAACTGAAAATGCTGACCCAGTTTTTGGGAGAGTTCAATGGGGTCTGGTCGAGATAGTCCGCAGTAGGTGAGCTCACCATTGAAAAATACTAAAATCCTCGGATGCTTGATGGTAGAAACGTTTGATGATGTTTCCACAGAGGCTATTCCGGAAAACTGCTCATGTTCTAGCTTTAAGATTAAATTACCTAACTGTTCGGATTCAAATTGAAGCATCAATACTCTCCTGCAAAGGCTTTAGAAGATCATTAAAAGAGGGCGCATAGCCTGCGACACATCACCAGAGATATCAGCTTCTAACGTTGGCATAGGCCGGCAGTCCCAATTAGCTATCAAGTATCAGCTGTTGCTGATTTAGAGGATGAACCGATCGGTGAGATATGCCAGAGGACAGTATCTCGCAGATAAAATCATCCCGAGGATCAGCAACGCCAGTATCAAGATCTCTTTTTTGAATCCCTCTTGGAGCATAGTCTGGAAGAGACTGGACTCAAAGCCCTCAGAATGATGATTTTTGGGCAAATACAAAAACGTCAAACGGCTTTTATCTGTTTTACAAAAGATTAAACTGGCCTACTTAATAAAGCATCAGAACTAACAATCAAGTCAACTTGTTATTGAATATGGTTTAACAACACGCAAGCTTCTAAGCTTATTGTTACTTTGATATATGGTTAAAGTGCCCACTAAATAAAAAGACAAACATAGAACATAGACACTGGTTACCGTTACTGATTTAGAGAATGCGCTCCTCGAGTCATGATGCGGTAAATCAGAATTGCTTAGATAACGTCATTCCGAGAATCAGCAGCCCGATAGCTTTTACCAGCCAAGGCTTACAATATGAGGGGGTGGCTAAACAGGGTGGCGACGGGTAGATATTAGATGGATGCGGCATGAAAATCTTTTACTATCGACGTCAAGATGGCCAACCCAACTTTGGCGATGAGCTTAATACCTGGTTGTGGCCTCAGCTGCTACCGGATTTCTTTGACGATGATGACTCTACCCAGTTTATCGGTACCGGCACCCTGCTCAATCACCGTCTACCCGAACGCACGACTGATGCCCAACATCTGATCATCTTTAGTAGCGGTGCTGGCTATGAACAACCGTTATCACAGATTCCCCCCCACTGGCATATCGCATGTGTAAGGGGGCCGCTGTCAGCAAACCGTTTAAAGCTACCGGCTAAAAAAGCCATCACCGATGGTGGCATCTTAGTGCGTCGCTGCTTTACTGCCGATAGCAAGAAAGCAGTCTCCCATGCCTTTATGCCCCATATCCACCATGCTAATTTTGCCGATGTCGCCTGGAAAACTCTGTGTGAGACCATGGGGATTGGCTATATTGACCCGCGTTGGCCCATAGAACAAATTTTGCAAGCCATTAGCACCACCGAGGTCTTACTAGCCGAAGCAATGCACGGGGCAATTGTGGCTGATGCCCTCAGGACGGCTTGGATTCCAGTTGTTACCAGCCCAAGAATTCTGAGTTTTAAGTGGCAAGATTGGTGCGCCTCTATTGGGGTGCCGTATCAACCGTGGCGGTTGTTGCCATTACCAAGCTATCCAAAATATGCCCGAGGGCTACGGTCTTCACTCCGGGCAGGATGGCTATGGACCCAATGGGGACAACAAACATTGACACATCAACCAATGAACCTGTTAAACCAGTCTACGGTGGACGGTATGGCTAGCTTAATCAAACAGGGGCGGCCCACATTAAGTTCGGACAGCACCCTAGAACGATTAACCACCCAGTTAGAAGACGCATTAAGTTCTTTGAAGCAGTCGGGGGGGTAGCCGTTATGGCGAGGTTTAGGGAACGTTAAGAGTTGCCGTTGCTGATTTGGAGGATGAATCCGATCGGTTAGACATGCTATTTGACAGTAGCTTGCAGATAAAATCATCCCGAGGATCAGCAACGCCTAAGAGGTTATAACTTCAAAAAAATCACCATGATTTGATTTTGCTTGGCTAGACTGGAAGCAAAATCAGATTGTTTTTATCCCATGGCGCTCATCGATTTTTCTCAATTTGTTCGATGTAAGCGAGCACTGCCTGTGGCCTTTTTGATAGCTGTGGGCCTCTGGAATACACCGGCTAAGGCCGCCAGCTTAAGCTTAGAGAACCTGACGTTTAGTGAAGCTGCAGGTGACTTTACCATTACGGGGGGCGAAAGAACGTCCGATGCCCTGCGAGTTTTTCAAGATGTTACTGGCCCCAATATAGACTTATTTATATCGGTTCAAGGTCTGCTCAGTGCAGGCCTAATCGGGTTTAGGTTCGAGTCGGTGCTAACCAATCGCACAAACACCCCCTGGGTGTTTTTTGACCATGAGCTACAGGAACAGTTTGGGGTGGCTAGCCCTGAGGAAGATGGTCTATCCTTTGCCCAGGGGTTTCAGTCTGAGAGACCTGTTTCCAATAGATTTTCGAACGTTGATGAAGTCACCGATGTGCGAGACTTCGCCAATTTTTCTGGCGGTGTAGTGAATCCAAATGAGACAGTTACTTTTCGTTATTTCATTCTAGATAATGCGCCCAATGATTTATTTTTTCTCAGACAGCGGCCTAACTTTGCTTCAGGTGGTGTGGGTTTAGTCAATGTACCGCCAACTCCCCCACTGGCACCTGTTGTGGTCGTTGCTCCTCCCGCACCACCCCCTGTGGTTACCCCTGAGCCAGAACCTGTGGTTATCCCCGAGCCGGTTCCGGTTCCGCCTGAGCCTGAGCCGGTCGTGGCACCCATCCCAGAGCCAGAACCTGTGGCTACCGTTCCGGAACCAGGCTTAGCCATTGGCTTATTGGGTTTGATGGGGTTAGGGCTATGGCGACAACGGGTTCGTTAATCTGTAGCTAATGTGTAGCGTTGTTAGTGTGAGGGCTCGTCGTCGTTCAAAAACAAGCTGAACATTTTTTGAACATTTTTTGTAAAGTTCCATGGGGTTTTGTTGATCCAGTCAGTTCAGCATCATTTTGATGGTGAATAGTGTTGGCATAGTGCGTTAAGCCAGAGCTTTTCCCATAGCCAAGAGGTAGATAATGCTGACAGTTGGACGCGAACTTTGTGGCGATTTGGCAACGGCTGAAACTCGAGAATGGTTGGTGACAAACGGCATTGGGGGCTACGCGGCGGGGACGATAGCGGGAGTATTATCTAGGCGCTACCACGGGTTGTTAGTGGCAGCATTAACGCCTCCGTTGGGGCGCACATTGCTGGTGGCAAAGCTAGATGAGACGGTCTATGCTGACGGTCAGCGCTATGGTTTGGCCACGAATCGCTGGGGAGATGGCAGTGTCGAACCCCAGGGGTACCGATTTATTGAGGGTTTTCGGCTGGAGGGAACGACACCGGTCTGGACCTTTGCCCTGGGGGATGGCCTGTTAGAAAAGCGCATTTGGATGCAGCCGGGGGAAAATACGACCTATGTGCAATATCGGCGGCAGCGGGGTAATGCCCCAATCGAGCTGTCGTTGCGGGTGTTGGTTAACTATCGGGACTACCATGGCAACACCCAGGGACAAAACTGGCAGATGGAAACGGGCCGGGTGCCCGACGGCGTTTATGTACAGGCATTTGCTGAGGCTGTGCCGTATTATATTTTGTGCGATCGCAACGACTTTCAACTCCACCACGACTGGTACCACGGCTTTGACCTAACCATGGAACGGTATCGAGGGTTGAGCGACCGCGACGACCATCTGTGTGTGGCCAGTTTAGCCATCACCCTAGAGCCAGGAGAGTCAGTTTTGTTAGCGGCCAGTACGGTGCATAGGCCATCGTTGGATGGGGACGCGACCTGGGCCGCTCGAGTCGCCTATGAGCGCCAATGTTTAGAACAGGCCCAGCCGACCGCTGCACAGCAGGGCACCCAAGGACTCACCCAAGAACACTTTCAACAGTTAGTGCTGGCGGCGGACCAGTTTATTGTGGACCGTCCCCTGGTGGATGAACCGGAGGGAAAAACTGTCATTGCCGGCTACCCCTGGTTTGGCGACTGGGGGCGAGACACCATGATCAGCCTACCGGGCCTGACCCTGGCGACCGGGCGTTTTCAGATTGCCCGCACCATCATTTGTACCTTTGCCCGCTATCTCGATCGGGGTATGCTGCCCAATCTGTTTCCCGATGCTGGGGAAACCCCTGAGTACAATACGGTGGATGCCATTCTCTGGTACTTTGAGGCAATTCGGGCCTACTATGCGGCGACGGGGGATGAGGCCCTGCTACGAGAGATTTGGCCGCAGCTAACGGCGGTGATTGACTGGCATCAGCGGGGCACTCGGTACCACATTCACCTGGACAGCGATGGCTTGATCTATGCCGGTGAGCCTGGAGTACAGCTGACCTGGATGGATGCCTAGGTGGGGGACTGGGTGGTAACACCGCGCATTGGTAAACCAATTGAGATTAGCGCCCTTTGGTACAATGCGCTGCGCTGCATGGAGCAGTTTGCCGGGGTTTTGGGTAAACCTGTCCAAGATTATAAAACCCTGGCACAGCATACGCTGACGGGGTTTCAACGGTTTTGGCAGGGGGCCTACTGCTATGACGTACTCGATGGTCCCGAGGGGGACGATGGGGCGCTGCGGCCAAATCAGATTTTTGCGGTTTCGCTACCGTTGGTGGGCGGAGAAATTGGCAGTTCTCTGTTGACCCTGGACCAGCAGCGGGCGGTGGTTGATGTGTGTGGTCGGGAACTGCTGACGTCCCACGGGTTGCGATCGCTAGCGCCATCCCACCCCCAATACATTGGCACCTATGGCGGTACTCCCCTCCAGCGCGATGGGTCTTATCACCAAGGCACCACCTGGGGCTGGTTGCTAGGTCCCTACGTTGAAGCCCACTATCGGGTGTACAAGGATATAGCCCAGGCAAAAGAACTCCTCAAGCCGCTGGTACAGCATCTCAACGGCGGCTGTCTGGGTAGTTTGAGTGAGATTTTTGATGGAGATGCACCGATGACGCCGCGGGGTTGTTTTGCCCAGGCATGGACGGTGGCGGAGGTGCTGCGGGTGTGGCGATTGTTGGAATCGCCGTAGATTAGACCTGTGCCTACATCTGTTGTTTGCCCTGTTTTAACATCAGCCAAATGAGTACTGGCGCGCCTAGTAATGCCATCACGGCGTTAAGCGGTAAAACAGTTTGACTGCCGGGGACCTGGGCAATGCTGTTGGCCACCAGGGCCAGTAACGCCCCCAGCAGGGTAACAATAGGGACCAATAGGCGGTGGTCTTGGGTACGAAAGAGACTGCGGCCCAGGTGGGGCACGGCCACCCCGAGAAAAGCTATGGGACCGCAAAAAGCGGTAATGCTGCCGGCCAGGAGTGAGGCGCTAAATATGAGATAGCCGCGCACAGCGGTGACGGATAGGCCCAGGCTCATGGCCTGTTCTTCGCCGAGCAGTAATAGGTTTAGGGGTTTGCACGAGAGCTGGGAGATGACCAACCCGACTAAAACAAATGTGAGTAAAATAGGCATCTGTTGCCAGGTGACGCCGCTAAAGCTGCCAAAGGTCCAGCTAAGGTAGGCGAGGGTCTGTTCTCGACGGCTAAAGTGGAGCAGGATGGTGACGAGGGCGGTGGTGACGTAGCCGAGCATGAGGCCAAAGATGAGCAGGGCCAGGGAACTACGGACCTGGCGGGCCATCAGCAGGACCAAAATCATTGCGATCGCAGCGCCCATACTTGCGGCTCCCACGACACTGAGCTGTCCTAACCAGCCAACACCGCCGCCAGTGAGAACAATCAGAGCAGCGCCAAGGCTAGCACCAGCGTTGATACCGAGAACGGAGGGCCCGGCCAAGGGATTACGGAAGAGGGCCTGCAGTTGGAGACCGCTCAGGGCCAGGGCTGAACCTGCGGCCATGGCGGTGAGGGAACGTGGGAGACGGAAGTTATGATCAATTTCTTGCCAGGCGGGGTTGGTGGCGGGAGTACCGAGGAGGATAGTGAGGACTTCGGGCAGGGGGATGGGGACGGAGCCTAGGGCGAGGCTGAGGAGAAAGGTGAGGGTGAGGGTAAGGGTAAGGAGGGTAAGACCGCTAATGGGGTTGATGGAGGAGAGTTTTAGTAGTTTGGGGAACAGTTTGGGGAGGGTTGGGGATCTGGTTTTTAGGGGATGGGTTTTGTTGGCCATGGTTTGTGGATGAATTTAAATAAAAACTTGATTAAGATCTTCTTCCTTAGCCAGACTATTAATTTTGGCGTTGCTGATCCTCGGGATGATTTTATCTGTAAGGTGCTGCCCTAGGGCATATTTAACCGATCGGTTCATCCTCTAACTCAGCGACGGCTTAATCTTTACCCGTCTCACCTCTGTTTTATAGGTTCCATCTAGATATAGCCAAAACAGTCGAAATCCTGGTCTTTCCTCAGTCAAGCCCGACTCTACTGAGGTCACTTGCAAACAAGTGGAGGGACTGCCATAAAAACCAATGCCGTTATGTTGCTGAAATTCATGGTGAATGTGGCCAAAAACAACTAATTTGACATTTGAAAACTGGTTTATCAGATTAAGAAAATCATCGGCGTTTTGTACCTGCATTTGGTCTACCCAATCAATACCAATGGGAATCGGGTGGTGGTGGAGAGCTACTAGGGTGGGCTTGTCAGGGTGTTGGCTTAACTGGGTACGTAGCGTCTGCAGCTGCTGGTCAGAGAGATACCCTTCGCCAAATTTGGCTTGGGGCAGAACGGAGTTAAGCAAAATCAGCTGCCATGGTCCTAAGTCGATAGATGTTAGTCCCTGACTGGTGGGTAATTGTTGGAACACCTGTTGCAAGGTTGCTAGGTGATCGTGGTTGCCGGGGAGCCAGTAGGTGGACATGGGGAGTGGTGAAATTACCTCTACCAATTGTTCATAGGCATCTAGCTCACCCTGTTCAGCCAGGTCACCGGTCAGTAATAGCCCATCGGGCTGGCACTGGGCCACTGTCTGTAGCACTGTGTTGAATGTTTGCCAGGGGTTACAGCCCCGTAGCTGGGCTGTGGTTTGGGCGAGCAGATGGGTGTCGGTGAGCTGGGCTAACAGGATGGGTGGGCTCATGGTTCTAGCTTTTGGTAGTAAACCAGATCGTGGTCGGGTAGCAGCTGTGGATGAAAAATTTTAACGAGGTCAGCCAAAATTAGGTGGGGGCTGACGGCACCGCTTTCCCAATAGTCGTTACCACCAAACTCGTTCATGCGGGCATTGTTGTTAAAGACGTTGTTCTGTTCGAGGGCACTAAATTTGCCGTAGCGAGGGTCGGTTGCGATCGCATCTCCATAGCTAAACCAATCCTGGCTCACATTTATCCAAACATCGGCCGCCACCGCCTGGTCAAACACCGATTCAAAATCCAGCGGGATGGTAACGGTGGAGTCATTGTCGGCCCATAGGTAATCGGCACCAGCGTCTTCTAACAGCGCCGCCGCATAGCTTTTACCACCCGACATATACCAGGTCCCCTCATAACTAAAACCGGTAAAGACCCCCGGTCGCTCCGTCAGAGTATCCGTTAGCTCCACCAGCGCGCTATACTCCGTGGCAATGTCCGTAAATATCTGCTGCGCTCTGGCTTCTTGGTTAAAAAACAACGCCGTAAACATTAACCACTCAGCCCGCCCTAGGGGAGACGTTTCCACATATTCTCCAACTAGGGCCACCGGCAAACCTGCCTGCATAATGCGACTGTAGCTGTCCACATCGGGATCGCCCGTACCATAGGCCATCACAAGATCGGGCGCAGCCACCAGCAGTTTTTCCATATCCAGGGTTCTACCCGAATTAAATTCGATCAGCTCTCCTCGGTCAATTTTTTGGCGAACGTTAGGGGCATATATAAAATTAAACTGATCCACACCCACAAGGGCATCCGTCTGATCTAACAGCTCTAAGTGGGGCAGATAGGTCGTAGACAGGGTAGCAACCGTTCTAATCGGAACCTCAATAATCTGAGCATCTGAAAGTTCTGTGGGTGCAGGTGTGCCGCACTGGACCAATACATACTCAAAGGTTTCAGCCGCCGCTTTCCACGGCTGAGTAACGGTAACAACCTTATAGTGATTAAAATAATCTACCGAAAAGCCCGTTGCGTACTCCAGCTGAACTTTGTCAGGGAAATAGTCTTTGTCGGGCTCATAATTGGTAACACAGTCAGCACCTTCAGAACTAGGAGAATCTAAGATTAAAGGAGGCTGTCGACACCCCGTAGTTACCAACAGTCCCACTAGCAAACCTGCTGTCAAATTCACTTGCCTCTTCGCATAACCAAGAGATTTTCTTGAGCAAAATTGTGCGATGCGACTACCCCCTCCCATATGCTTCTGACCATAGGCCAACGGCATACGAGAAGAGGCACCACAAGCCAAGGAGGGGCAGTCAATAGAGGCAGACGTGGACAACCTCTTTCTGGCAACCTCCTTGAGCAAAGAGAACCTTAGTAGAGAGAACCCCATAGTGCCAAATCTTTCAAACCAATACATCATATGCCTCTCCTATCCTACTCACATGATCAAAATGTCCCCTTCACCCCCACTTGGACGCTACGCCCCACCCCCGGAAAACCAGGAAACTCCTCATACTGTTCATCAAATATGTTGTCCATACTTGCATTTAAGACCCAGTTGTCACTTAGGGGTACGCGCAGCTTAAAGTCCAATGTGGTGCGACCATCAAGGGTCTCCAGATTCCCCCGATCGGCAAAGGTATCGCTGATGGAATGTAGAAACAGAGCCGCATATAACCCATCCCCTGGCTCATAGGCCACACCCAGGTTAAAGCTGTCCGCATTGGTAAAGGGAACCGAGTTGCCATTATCTGCTGGCTCTGGGCCGTCCTTGATCTCCGGACGGTTCCAAGTATAGTTAGCAAACGCAAACACACTGTCCAAAACCTGATAGTTCAGTTCTGTTTCAATACCAATAGATTCTACCCGACCAATATTTAGCGGAATAGAATCAACCAGATCAAAGGCAATGGCATCGTCCACCTCGTTGCGATAAAAAGTAAACCGAAACAGTCCTCGATCGCCAATCTGTTGATCCACCCCCACATCAAAGCTAATACCCGTTTCAGGGTCGAGATCTGGGTTATTAAACGGCGAGAAGAAGAGGTCCGCTAAGGTGGGCACGCGAAAGTTACGGGCAAAGTTAGCGCGGAAGTTGGTGGTGTCGGTCAGCGCCACCCTGGTTCCTAGGTTAAACGACGTAAAGGAGCCATCGGCTAGGTCGTTAAAATCCTGACGCACACCGGCATTCACGCTAAAGCGGGAGGTCACATCAGCCTGGTAGCGAGCAAAGATCCCCGTTTGATTGATGCTATCGTCATAGTTTTCGGTGGTTACTCCGGTTAAGAGTGCCGTTGTCTCATTTGTTGCCTGCACATTGCGGTAGTCGATACCATAGGTAATATTTTGGTTGTCCGCAACCTGCCAGGCATGCTGTAGTTGCCCCCCCAAGGATGTTTGGTCAACGTTGTCTTCTGACGGACTGTCAAAGCCGTTATCAGCGACCGGGTCGGAAAATGTAGACTCTAGAAAGTCACCAAAGACCCGTGCCGTCAGCAGCGAATCATCCCCTTGACCCAATTCTGCTTCATAGGTCAGATCCAGCAGTAGGTTTTCCGTATATTGGTTATCGTCTACCGTCAGTCCATTAAACCCGCCCGCAATGCTGCCAGGCACCGGTAACCCTCCAGGCACCCCCAAATCCTTGGTCAAATACAGCGCCCCCAAACGTATCCGATTGCGCTCATTGAGGTCCGCCGCCAGCTGAAAGTTCAGATTGTTATACAGCACCTCCGCATTGGTGCGGGTATCCTCAAAATCTGTCGTGGTCAGACTAAAGGGGAAATCATTGTCCGCATCGGTGCGGTTGTAGCCCAGGGTCCAGTCAACATTACCGGTCGCCCCCCGCACCTGCAGCACCTGAGAGTTATAGCCAAAACTACCCAATTCAAATCCAGCTGTAGCTTCTATACCATCTGCTTCAAGCGGTCGTCGGGTAATAATATTGATGACGCCGCCCACGGCATTGGACCCGTACAGCACCGACCCCCCACCTGGCAGCACCTCAATCTGCTCCACCGCATCGGTTGTAAAGTTCGACAGGTCAAACGCGCCAAACACCCCCACTTCGTTAATGGGACGACCATCCAGCAAAATTAGCGTTTGAGATGAGCCATTCCCCCGAATAAACTGACCACTCTGGGCTCCCAGTTGGCCACCCGCCGTGCCCTCACTGAGCACACCCGGCAGATAGCGAAGGGCTTCATCCACCGTGCGAGCCCCCTGGGCTTCAATTTGGTCGCGATTGATCACATAGACAGGCTGTGTTGATTCACGGACAGTGCCCTCGCGACGAAAGGGGGAGTAAACTGGCTGGTCCAGAATTCGTTCAACGACGTTGATGCGAATAACATCGTCTACGTCAGGAGCCTGAACTACAGTTTCTGATAGGTCTGACTCAGGTGTTTCTCCAGCTAAAACCGGGGCCGCCAACAGAAAAGATAAAAGAGTCAGAGAAACAGGGAATTTGGACATGGTAGAAAGCTTTTGGAGTTAATTGTGTCGTGCTTATCCGTCATCTTTCACCCGAGGAAATCTAGGGAAAAATGAGGGCGTTCTTGAGTGAGATAAAAATGCCCAAACTAAGATTGCTCTCTTTAAGGAGAGAAATTCAGAGAAATTCAGACTGCGAAACCGTTAAGAGGAGAAGGCTAGGACAATTTGGTAGCTAAGGCTATGGGTTAAGTGCTGTTCTTAATGGCTACGCTGCGCCCGTATGCAGTGCGCACAACAAAGCCAAGGCCCCATAAGCCTTAACGATAGGTCTAGACAATACGGCTATCAAAATGCGTTAGCCAGCGCTGGGCTAAGACCAGTCGCTCCATCCATAACAGCCTGACCAATGGAGCCTTAAACGGGCAAAAAATACTTGATTCACTATCCGTACCTCGCAGATATTTTTAGGGCAGAGCATCGGCGGGCATTCTGACTGAGAGGGATAGACTACGTTCAGGTTAAAACCTAACACTTGTTCCACCAACGAACTAACGTTCTGAATGTGGACAAGGCTTAACACCTCTTTCACAGCTGCGGGACAGTGGCAGATTTTCACTGCGCTTTCCCCATTAACTCCAGTGGCTGTTCCCCACTAGAACCGATACAGTGACGAAATCATATCACACTGGATAATTCTGAAATATTCAGATTTATATAAACAGGTATGCTAAGTGTCAAAAGTCTTGTCACTAGGCTATCCTGACAAATGACAACAGTGTAAAAGTCGAGCCCCCTAATCAATCAGCAACAGCAGTTCTGTTTGCAATGACGCAGCCTATCCTAACTATTGAAGCGACCTATTCAACACTAAGTTCATCCCAACTTTTGGCCAAAGTTGTACCGCAATACAAGATACCAAACCCCGTATCCTGTGAATTTTGGCATCGAGGACTCAACGACACGTACAGATTATCGTCTGGTACAGACCCTGATGCAGACGATTTTGTGTTGCGGGTGTATCGCAAAAGTTGGAGAACACGAGCAGCTATAGAGTTTGAATTAGAGGCATTAATATATTTACATCAAAAAAGTGCAAATGTTGCCATACCGGTAGAACGACAAGATGGCGGGTTGCTCACTTCCATTCTGGCTCCAGAAGGTGAGCGATACGTCATTGTTATGCAGTATGCCAAAGGAAAAATTTTAAGGTTTGACAAGGCTGAGGATGTTATAATCTTTGGCCAAGCAGCGGCAAATATCCATCGTTGTTCAGCTGGGTTTAAGTCTCATCATGCTCGTCATAAGCTAGGTCTAAAGCATCTGGTTGATGAACCACTCATAAATATTCAGCCCTATATTGCCCACAGGCTTTCAGACTGGCAGTTTTTGACTGAGTTGGCAACAAGACTTTCTAAACTGGTGCAGGAGACAGATGCAGACAACAACCTTGATTATGGATTTTGTCATGGGGACTTTCATGGAGAGAATGCCCATGAGCATAATGGCCAGGTGACCCATTTTGATTTTGACTGCTGTGGCATGGGATGGCGCATTTATGATCTGGCCACATTTAAGTGGGTAATCAGGCTTTTGGGAAAAGAGGATAAGCTGTGGGATAGCTTTCTAGATGGATATCAATCAGTGAGAGAGATCCCAGATCTAGATTTAGGTCTGGTTGAAGCATTTGTTGGCATCCGAGACATCTGGTTTTTTGGACTGAATACAAAGAATTCCTTAGCCCAGGGATGGCTAAATGATGGGTATATTGACCTTCATATGGGTTTGCTTAAGGGAGTGGCTGAGAGACTGAACTAAGCAGCAACTGGTTTTAAGCTCATTACATCTGTCATACCATATCCGAATTTATGCCGTTGCTGATTTAGAGGATGAACCGCTCGGTTAAACATGCTATTTGACAGTATTTTGCAGACAAAATCATTCCAAAGATCAGCAACGCCGGATTTATTAACCCCGATTAGAGATTAACGATCTAGCAGGGTCACTGCCTGGTGGATGCCCTGTGATGCCGGGGATTATCAGCCAGAATTTCGTATCCGGTTAGTAGTAGTTGCATGGAGCTCCGCTTCTCCCTATTAAATAGGGAGCTGAGCAATACCCATGCGCCAGCTCCCTATTTAATGTGAAATATG
>ERZ1740059.630-NODE-630-length-18171-cov-9.044933_pt1 | contig 18171 bp, 15 predicted proteins | sample MGYA00581744_ERZ1740059 | MGnify/ENA primary metagenome ERZ1740059 (study PRJEB43018, sample SAMN04849738) | marine metagenome | isolation source: floating plastic debris | place: Pacific Ocean | collected 2008-08-28 | study: EMG produced TPA metagenomics assembly... | reverse complement strand
ATGGGTGCCCGTGAGCGGGTATAGTTTCTTGTATTCTATTCAAGCTAAAACCGATATATTCAAATTCTGCCAGCCAATTTTACTAATTGTTTGAAGTTAAGCAGATGAACTACCTCTTTAGCGGAGTCGATATTAATCCAATTTTTCTCATGGAGTTTTTTCATAATTTGGGTAGTTTCTTCAATACCTATATCGGTAACATCTGCTAAATCTTGAAACTGAATATTATAAATATCCTTTCCTTTTTGAGTTTCTTCACCGTAACTCTCACCCAAAAAAACTAAAGTACGGGCTAATTTTACTGCTGGTGGTGAAGTGCGCATTTGTAACCGGAGGTTAACATAACGCATCCGCCTTACCATTAGTTGCAGCATTCGGTGATGTAACTGAGGATCTTTAAATAATATTTGAATAAAGCGTTCCCTTGACACACTGATTAATTCTACTGAAGAAAGAGCAATTACATCAGTAGAGCGGGGAGATTCATCTAAAATCGCCATTTCCCCAAAGAAATCGCCTTTACCTAATATTGCTAAAGCGCGAGTATCTTCATGGGTAGTACGTCGAACTTTCACCCAACCCGATACAATAAAGTAAACCGCATTACCCCAAGAATCTTCCATTAAGACGGCTCGCCCTGCAGGATATTCGTGCATTGTTGCAACGTTGAGCAGCCATTCTAAAGTTTGGGGATTGGCTGTACTCATCAAGGGGAAAATGTCACTGAAAACCTCTGTCTGCATGAAATATCTGCCACAAATAGATTAAAAAACTAACAGGAGAGAAAAGTTTATATAGATAGATTTTTCACCCGTAATAAAATGCAGATTACGGTTTCAAAATTTAAATTTATTCAACCGCAACCCTTTATAGCTAACGGTTTACGTTTCTATTACAACACAATCACCGACTAACGCTCATCAGCGGTTTTACTGACTAATCGTTTATAGTTTAGAAATGCCTGTAAGTACTCTTAAACCATCGTCTAAAGTTTCCACCAATTCATTTAAAGAGTTTAAAGCTTCCAATTGTCCAGGAGTCAAGTCTTGTGTATTTAACGCCAATTTTTGCTGTAATTCCTGTATTTTATAACTTAACTGTTGGGAAGCCCCTAAAACATCATCGCTGAGTCGGCTTATCTGTTGTTGCTGATAAAACTTTAATGCAGCTCCACGCAATACTTGTAAAGTTGCTTCTTCACCGTGGATTCCCGGCATGACTCGTAAACGCAATAACAAACGCTGTTGTTGATATAAACATTCTGTTTCCACTTGTTTTGCTTGCGTCAATGTCGTCGCAGGTAAAGAATTCAATCGTTTTAATTCATCCAGTACACCTTGAAACGTCAATAACGGCAGTTCTTCTATTACTGATTGTACTATCCCGTTTAAACTCCACAGAATTTTACCTTGATAAGGCTGCCTTTCCAAATATAAGCGACCAATACCCCCAGCTAAAACTTTTGCTAGTAATTCTTGGAGCAACTTCTTCGGTGTGAGAGTGGAGAGTTTTTCGTTGCTATTGCATGATTCCCCAACGGGTAGTTTCAATACGGGTAAATTTTGTGCTGATACAAATTCAAAAATTTCTACCTCAGCATCTCGATCGCTATTTTCCTCATTTAAAGGTGTATTAACAGAAGATATCTTGGGTTGTATAGTTGGTGATATATTTTCCAACTTACCTTCACTGTGAGAATCGAACAGTATTAAAGTATTATCTCCTGGTGATGGTTCTTCTTCTAAATCTTGTGTAAATAATATACTCTTACTCCCTATAATTTCTTCTCTCCCTGCCCCCTGCTCCCTGCTCCCTGCCTTGGGCTTTAGGTAATCTTCTGGCGTAATAGGAGTAACACCAGTATTGATAGAATCAACTTCACCTTCTTGGACGGGTAATTTAGACGCTTCTGATGTATTCTTATAATTAAGGTATTCAGACAATATAGTACGAACAGTATCTGCCGTTACTAATTGAGTTTCCACCGTGCAATCCAAGTAAGATAATATACTATTCACATAATCTAATGCTGTCCTATCTTTGGGATTAACTATTCCCAACAACAGATTTTTATCTTCCAATTTCAAAGGTATAACTTGATGATGGAGGCAAGCCTCAAAGCATAGGATACTCTCAATTAGTTGAAATATTTGCTCGCTTTCTAGTTTTTGTTTAGAGTTTTGAGATGATGAATCGCCATTCTCTGTCGTTTTAGATGGCTCTTTATTCTCAATTGCTGTACTGGTATCGATTGGTTTGCCTCCGGAAGACAACATAGATCAAATCGCTTAATGTTTGACTCTATACTATTCGCTCTCTACCCGATTTGGCACTACATTGACAAAGACTTTTCAATAAATAAAAATTAAATAAATTGTAAAAAATAATACGAGATACTAGTACAGACTCCCCATCAGGGGAAGCTGGAGAAGAGAATAAAAGTTGATGAAAAACTGTAGATTCAACAACAAAACTTATTCACTTCTTACAGCTTGAGCCGCTAGATACACTTTTGTCCACTCTCCCATTACTTGATGAGTTTTACGTTTGAGATTTTTGGCAACCTCTTCAATGGTTTTACCCATCTTTAACATCTCTAAGATTTGCTTTTGTACCGGCGGTAATTTTTCTTGCAATTGCTCCCATTGTCTCGGTGTTAATCCCAAATTGTGCTCCGATAAAGAATTTTCCAGCCAGTTAGAGACTAACTCGGGTTTATCTTTAAGTGCAAAAACCCGCACTGCATGATAGCCTACTTTTTCTCGTAACCGATAAATTTCTTTGATGGGCTTACCTAATTTTTTCGCGATCGCATCTTGAGTCAAGCCTTTAAGATACAATTGGAGCCACTTGCTAGCATCTTCTCCTAGATTTTCCTTCAGATATTCGGAGAATTCTTCTTTTACTAACTGACGCTGTAGTTGTTGCTCAATCGCTTTTTCCTCTTCTTGATAATCTTCGATGGCGTTTTGATCTACCAAGCTGACTCGATTTTCACCATCTTCAGCAAGTACTTCTTCAGAAACTAACCGCACCAAATCTTTAGTAGGTACTTGAGTTAAACCACCCCGTTGAGTTCTTTTTAAATAGTTAACAAAGCGGTATACCAGTAGTGGCTGGTTGCGAATTGGTCGCATACAATACTCTTCTAGACTGGCAAACACTAAGGCATTTTTCAACCGACTATCCTGGCTAAACTCAGCGATACAAGCCATCTGAGAAAGCATATATTTGTCGCTTTGCAATAATTCTTGAAGTATTTCTTGCAACACATCTAATACTTGACGCTGGCGATCGCGACTCAATGAAATCCATGTTTGAATTTTAGAACGTAATGTCGCTAAGCTTCCTAGACGGGTTATCAGGTTTCGATAAGCACGATCCCTACCCACCCCCAAGTAGCGCTGGCACAAAATCCGATAGCGATATTCCATTGCTTGCTTGGCGATTTTCAATTCTTTGAGATTGAGATTTTCCAAGCGTTGTTTATCGCTTCCTATAAGCCATTTAACTATACTTTCTCTTGTGGCTTCGCTGTGTTGCGAACATTCATCAACCAAGCGATTTCGCCAATATAACCTTAGTTTTTCCGCTTCAGATGTCATATCGAGATTGCGCTCCTCAAAACCCTGCTTTAAAGTTTGCATCACAACCCCCGTCGATCACAATTGGTGTATTTAACTAGTTGTCGCCCCATTTTGCTAAAATATCCAATAAAGACATTTAATGGATTCTATGTTTTATTACGTTCGTTTTTAGTCAACTTATGCAGAATTTCCTACATCAACTTCAAAATTAATTAATTAATTAGTAAAATAACCGTGCTTTTAAACTATCTTCCTTAGTTTTGGTTAATATAAAATTTTGTAAAGGAAAATATATTACTTCAGTCAAATTTACTATATCTATCCACGGGTAGATGTGTGATATATCAGTTAATGTATTTGACAGCTAAGAAAAGACTATTTACGAACGTAAGTAATAGAATTAACTTTCAAAAAAGACGTTGCGTTATACATATTAGTTTCACCTCTCAAATTTAGATTTAGGATAGTATTTATTTTTACATACCCTTAGCTTTTTTCTCCAGTTTGTTTGTATATCATTACGGTTAAAATAAGAAATGTAGTAGGTAGTATAGGTTATTGTTTTAATTGGCAGTGGTAAATTCGCTCTTGATCTAAGAGTAAGCAAAAATGGAATGTGAACTTTTTTATATTTAAAGTTCCGGATCGAGCAAATAGAAAATAATGATTCTAATAATGATTATGAAAAAAATACTGAGAATGGGAAAGTACCCTCAAGGGTACTTTTTTGACATCATCAGTTGAGTGGATGAAAAAGCGGAGATTAGATCGGATTTTATAGGAATTCCGGTAGCATGGGGAGCATTAATGCCGTATAACTCGATTTAATAATACCAAGTTATCTACTAAAACGTTTCATATTCAATTTGCTGCTTTAGTAGCGAGCAAGATGCCCGCATTAGATGAAGATAAGTTTTGGGTATATGCAATTTAGATGTATTTTAGCAAAAGCCCAAATCCTGTAAAATTTAATTAATTAACGACCATTAGACCTACCAATTATCGGGTTTTCTACAGCAAGTCGATATTCTTCAACTTGTTCAGAATAAGCGATTGGTAAAACAGCTTCGACGTTTTCATGGGGACGAGGAATAATTACCCAAGATTCGAGTACACCACCATGACAGCTTTCTGCGGCTTCGACACCAGCAGCCATAGCAGTTTTAACTTCGGAAACGTCGCCACGAATATTAACTGTAAAGCGGGCACTACCAACTCTGATATAACCAACAAGGGTAACTCTACCAGCTTTTACCATGGCATCCGCCGCTGCTAATACGGCAGGAAAACCTTTAGTTTCTAACGCACCAACTGCCTGTAGTGGCATTTATAATCTCCTGTATTAATAAACTTATGTGGTGCTACCAAATTATTGTATGCATGTAAATACATACTTTTCTATAGCTACCAATATATTCTTTATCTTCTCAGAAATTGAGCAATTGCGTACTACAAACGGAAAGGTTCTGATTTTGAAGTGAAATGAATCGGTAAGACACTTTCTACATTCTCTGGAGGATTGGGGATTATGTAGTGACTCATTACTTTCCCTCCGTGGGATTGTTCTTCAGCAGCTACCAGCCCCTCTTCTACAGCACGGTTGACTTCAGCAACCTGTCCCCTGACTGCGACGAAAAAACGTCCACTTTCCGATTTATCGTAAAAAACTACTGAAACTGCGGCGGCTTTAACCATTGTATCTGCGGCTATAAGTATTGCAGGAAAACTTAGTGTTTCGATTACTCCTACTGCCATTGGCATGGCTTTATTCTCCTGAGTCAAGGGATGGGTAAAAATAATTATACGGTGGTTTTGTACCAGTTTTTATCTAATTTTTTTTCTAACATTATGTGTTGTTTTATTTCCCGAATGTAAAAAATGTTAATAGTTCAGTTTAAATAAATTTATAAAACTTGTAGAAAATATTTTTTAGTAGGTGGAAGCTTTTTTGCCGGGTTCTTGTTTTAGGATAATTGCTAATCAATTTCCTCAACAAGTATGTCCCGCCATTTGGAAAGATTATTGCAAATTGATTCATTACTAAGGAACAAGCAACGAACGACGAATTCCTATCTTGCGCAAGTTTTGGAAGTCAGCTCGCGTACTATACGTAGTGACTTGGCCTTTTTGCGCGATCGATTTAATGCACCGTTGGAGTACAACCGACAACAAGGCCATCATTATACCGATTCGCAATGGCGTTTACCGAGTATTCCTTTAACTAGTGGCGAATTGTTTGCTCTGACTGTAGGTGCGAGAATGCTCGAAGCTTATGCAGGTTCACCTTATGCCATGCAATTAAAGTCAGCTATAGCAAGATTAAGCGAGCGTTTACCAGAAAAAACTTGGGTGAATGTGCAACAACTTGCAGAAGAATATATTTGCTTTGGTGGAGGTGCTCAAAGCGATTTAGATCCAGACATTTGGCACAAACTCGAAGATGCTTGCAGTCAGCAGAAAACTGTGCTGATGACTTACTATACTGCAAGTCGCGATGCAATTTCTGAGCGTAAACTTGACCCCTATTTGCTGCACGTATATCGCGGTACTAATTTGTACTTGATTGGCTATTGTCACAACCGTCAAGCAATTCGCTGGTTTCGGGTAGATAGGATTAGAAAGTTGGAAGTTTTATTGAAACATTTTACACCAGACCCTACTTTTAATACTAAAGAATATATTGGCAGCATTTTTCAGCATGAAGTTGGCGACAAAATTCTGTCGGTGGAAGTTTGGTTTGATGCTAAAACTGCGCCATATATTCGCGAGCGTCGCTGGCATTATACTCAGGAAATTGCAGAGCATGAAGATGGTTCATTAACGCTGAAAATGAGCGTACGCGGCATAAACGACTTGAAACGATGGGTGATGTGGTATGGCAGGGGAGCAGTTGTTAAAAGCCCACCGGAGTTGGTGGAGTTGGTAAGGGAAGAAATAAAGATGATGAATCAGCACTATTTTTGTGGAGGTGGGGAGTGATGATGATAGAGTTTATTTGCAGGTTAATTTATCCTTTGATGCCCCTTAAAGGCGTTGAGCAAGAACTCAGTATAAAAGACTCTAAAACCTGTTGCCACCTCTGATGCCGTCAGGCGATTCTTTTCTGATACCAATTCTGTATGAGGCTGCGCTAAATCACCCGCAGCCTGGAAGGCTGGGGCTATAGGTACAAAGCCCACCTTAGTGGGCTGAACTCCGGCGCATCTTTATACAGAAACGGTATGAGGTTTTATGTTTTGTGTAAGGACAAGAATTTTTTTTGATTAATTTGGTTTTAGATTTTAATATACTAAGTCCAACAATGGAACTTAGTATATTAAAATCTAAAATTAATAATTATCTATGAATTTTCAATTTTGTCAATTAAATTTGGCGTTCTCAGGTAAAATAAAAAAAACTCCGGCTCTCGTACTTATGCGGAGCCGAAGTCATTCAAATAAACTTAGTTCCATAATGACAAATTTTTACCAATCTGAAAACGGTGCTAAAAAAGCTCCGCAGAATTTCCATGGTTTACCACAGTCTCAACCATCTGACAGCGTTAATTCAAGCTGCGAATTAATAAAGTACGCTATCGATTCAGCATCGAAATTCTTTTTAGAAGTTATCAAAACTCAACAGTTGAACTGTGTAGACTTTTCTGATGAGATAACAAGCGAAAATTCAACTCAAGCGCAGAAAATTAGAGAAAATCTTGAAATTCAAGAGTATATCAACAAGAGGAATCACAAAAGCTAAACCCATCGCGATCAAAAATAAATGCTATAAAAGTGTTTGCTTGAATAGTAGTAATTTTTAATACCCATTTTCAGGTTCGTAGTTGCGCTTTAGCGCTAAAGCGCAACTACGAACAAACAAATTGCCTCGCATTACGATACAAACCATGCAAAATTTTGTTAACTTGTCTTTTCCCGTTTTTGGTAAACAATTACCAGCGGATCATAATCATCGACTTTATGCGGCTATTTGTAAGGAATTACCGCAGCTACACGAAATGGCAGGATTAGCAATCAATACCATGGCGGGTATTGCAGATAAACAGGGAAAAATTACTCTGACTCAAAAATCTCGACTAATTTTGAGATTACCAGTTGAAGCTATTGCTCAAGTTTACTTCCTCGCAGATAAAACTCTAAATATTGGCGGTTATAAAATTCAGCTAGGAAATCCAGAATTACAAACTTTAAAAGCTGTAGAAATTCTTAAAGCAAGACTCGTAACGATTAAAGGTTACAAGGAAGCGGAAGCATTTTTAGCAGCTGCGAATCGACAATTACAAAATTTGGGTATTGATGCCAATATTGGTATCCCTGCAAACGATAAAGGTGAACCCAAACGTTTGACGCTCAAAATTAAACACAAAGAAAGACAACATATCATCGTTGGTTTTAGTGTAGTTGTTTCTGATTTGAATCCAGAAGATTCTATTAAACTACAAATTCATGGTTTGGGTGGTAAGCGTCGCTTGGGTTGTGGCCTATTTTATCCGAATATTCCAGTTTCTAGACATACTCGTACACAAAGAGGTTTAGGGGGAAATTATGCCGAAACAACTATGGGCTAAAAGTTCTAGAAAGTTAGACGGTGAGAGACTTACCCTTAAGCAGCATTTGATAGATACAGATGATGCTGCACAGAAAATCTTCATCGGCAGAATATTACAAAATTGGTGTCGATTTTTTAAGGTAAGCGATATTGAAAGATTCTTGATTCATTTGAGAATTGCAGCGTTATTTCACGATATTGGTAAAGCGAATCAAGAGTTTTATACACTCATCGAAAAAAATACCGGGGAGAAGCAAACGCTACGTCATGAATGGATTAGTGCCTTATTGCTGCATTTACCCAGGGTTAGAGATTGGTTAGCAGCAAGTGAATTACAACTGGATTTAGAAGTAATTACTGCTGCGGTACTCTCTCATCATTTGCAAGCCCATCAAGAGGAATGGGGAAAACCCCGTACATTGGTAAAACAGGTTGAACTTTATTTAAATCACCCAGAAGTTATTGACACTCTGAAGAAAATTGCTCAAATCGCAGATATTGAAGGATTACCAGAATTACCTGAGAAATGGATTGCAGATGATGTATTTTGGCAAGAAGTTTACAAAAATCTTAATAAAAATGGTCGTCAATTTTCTCGCAAAATAAAGCGGGATAACCAAAGGCGCTCCTTACTATTGGCTGTAAAAGCCGGTTTAATAGCATCCGATTCTGTAGCTTCTGCAATGTTTCGAGTCGGATATACGATGCAGCAATGGCTTGATGAAACTATTCATAGGGATGCAATTACACCCAAAGAAATTCAAATTGAAATTCTACAGCGTCGCTATCGTCAAATTAGGGAAAAGAATGATTCTGGTAAATTCAGGTTAAAACCATTTCAGAGGAAAGCTCCCAGACTAGGCTCTCGCGCTTTGCTTCTGAGTGGTTGCGGTAGCGGTAAGACTATTTTTGCCTACAAGTGGATGCAATCGGTACTGAGTCGTTACAAAGTTGCTCGTGCAATCTTTCTTTATCCTACCCGTGGTACAGCTACAGAAGGATTTAAGGATTATGTGTCATGGGCACCGGAATCTGATGCTAGTTTGTTAACGGGTACTGCTAGTTATGAATTGCAAGAAATTGCTAAAAATCCAAAGGAATCTACTAGAGATAAGAATTTTATTACAGAAGAAGACGAGAAACTTTATGCATTAGGTTTTTGGGGTAAACGTTATTTTTCAGCTACAGTAGATCAATTTCTTTCTTTTTTGACTCATAGTTATGGTGGTATTTGTTTGCTACCTGTTTTAACTGATTCAGTTATAGTAATAGACGAAATTCACAGTTTCTCCCGGGGAATGTTTGATAATCTGATGAGCTTTCTGGAACATTTCGATATTCCCGTGCTGTGTATGAGTGCAACTTTACCCACAACTCGTCAAAAAGAATTAGAAAAAGTTAAAAAATTAGCAGTATTTGCTTCCTGTGGCGATGAGGAATTAGCTGAGGTAGAAAAACATCCGCGATATGATGTGCAATTTACTGACTTTGATACGGCTCGGAGTATGGCAATTGATGCATATCAAAAGCAAAAATATCGGGTTTTGTGGGTTGTTAATACTATTAATAGGTGTCGCGAAATCGCTGGAAGACGAGAGTCAAAAACAGGTTTAGAAGGAGACTTAGATGTTGATGTTTTAACTTATCACAGCCGATACAAGCTTCGTGATAGACAAAACCAACATAATGCTACAGTTGCAGCATTTTCGGGTAAAAAAGGAGAGATAAAACCTGCCATTGCAGTGACAACACAAGTTTGTGAGATGTCTTTGGATTTAGATGCAGATGTCTTAATTACCGAACTTGCGCCAATTTCTTCAATTGTACAGCGTATGGGGCGTTCTAACCGTCATATGTCTCGTGGTTCAGATTTTCGAGCAAAAGTTTTGATTTATGAACCAGAAAATTGTAACCCTTATACAAAATCAGAAATAGAAGCAGCACGAAAGTTTATCAGTGAAGTAAATGGGGAAATTAGTCAATGGGATTTAGCAAATCTTTTAGAAAAGTATTCTCCAGGAGAAACCCTTGCTGATGGTAGTAGTAGTTTTGTAAGTGGTGGTTACTGGGCGTTTTCTGAATCATTCCGCGATATTAATGATTTCTCGGTGAATGCTTTGTTAGATAGCGATTTGGAAGCAGTCAAAGCATTAATTAAAGGTGAGAAGGCTTATGACGGGTATGTTTTACCAGTACCGAAACAATTCGTTATTTTGGAAAATCGTGCCGAATGGATGCCTAAATACATGGCGATCGCTAATCATGAATATTATTGCGATCGCAGGGGGTTTGGCAAGTGGAAGAGTTAAGGCTCAATTATCAATTAGCAGCTTTACCTTCTGCTCAACATCGTGCTGGTTTGGCTGGTTTGGTGCTGATGGTGGAATATTTACATCGTCAACCTGATTTTTTAGAATGTGAGGAAGCAGTTTTTGAAGTTGAAGATTTAGACGAATTTGGTGTCAAACTGCGATTGAATTTGTCAGGATTGAAAGCGCTTTTTGACATTACTTATAAAGCATTTGAAGATGAAAGAACGACGGAAACAAAGATTAAGAAATACCACCTAATTGAAGAAAAAGAAGTAAAGGATAAAAAAGGAAAAACGAAGTTAGTCAAAAGGTATGTTTATAAAGTTACTGTTCCTCATGGTGCATTTCTTGTTAGCTGCGATAAATCTTGTGAAGACGAGAAAAATGGTATTTGGATAAAACTATGGCGAGATATGCTTTGGCAAATAGTACGCGGAGTTCCATCTACTCGTAAATCTTTCAATAGTCGTGTTAATAATACCTCATATTCCCAAGATGTAGAAAAGATTTGGGTTGAATTGCAACAGCCAGATAAAATTGTTGGACAATCGGGAAATTATTTTTTGGGTGCCATGGCATCAAATCCAGAAAATGTTCGTACTTTTGATAAAGTAAGTTATCAGTTTTTGCTGCATTTCTGGGTTTTTGTTGTGCAAGTTTATTGTCCAGCAACCTTAGATAAAGATGGGAAAAGGGAATTAGCTGGTTATGCTTTAGCTATTCCTGATGTTGCTAATTTAATAGATTTTTGTGACGAGTTTCCACAGGCATTAAAAGAAAGAAAATTAGATAAGAGGGGTTATCTTCCTCGTAACGCAATAATTGATTTAGCAGAAGAAGGTGCGCTAGATTTGTTTTTATTACTGCAAAATCGTATCGCTCATAAGTCAGCAAGACTTGAATATATAATTTTGGGGATTGAAATTATTCATGCCCAGAAAATTGGTAATAACGTCAAAATTCGTTCCATTAGTAAAGTTGAACCAATTGATAGTCAAGTTGATAAATATAAGCAAATTCTCGAATCATACTGGTGTCCTTGGTTTAGAAAACAGAGACTTTTGAATTTATTGAAAGAGAGAAAAAATCCCTGGGATGAATTTGATGCTGTATTGAGTCGAATTCCTCGTAAATGGTTGGAAGATTCTTTATTTAGTCATGATGCTCGTGAGTTGTTTAAAAATGAAGTAGGAATGACCAAAATGAAACAAGAAATTCGTGAATATGCTCAAATTGTTTATCAAGTTTGTCTCCATTACGTTTTAAGTAAATTAGAGTCAAAGTATGATTTAAAGTGGGATAAATGTAAAGGTAATCCGAACAAAGAAGAAGAATACAATACTAAGAAATATAAGATTGCTAACGAAGCATTTTTAGCAGTACGTTCTCGTAGTGAAAAACAAGCATTTATTGATTATTTTGTTTCTACACTTTATCCCTTTATAAAAAAATCAGAATTTGCAGATTTTGCCCAAAAGTTATTTCAAGAAACAGATGAAATTCGTGCCTTAACACTTTTGGCACTTTCTAGTCAATTTCCTGCTAGTAAAAAATCTGAAAATAAGACTTCACAAGGTAGCGCCCTCAGCCTATAAAGCTGGGGCGTGTTTTCAAACTCCAAAAGCCCTCAGACTAAAGCTTGGGGCTACACGAGCAAAGCCTGGGAAGGCAGCCTAAAAACGTTGATTATCCCTAATCCGCTGGAAGCGGATTTAGTACCTGTAGCCGCACCCTTTAGGGTGAGGGCGAGGCAGGAAAACAGTCCCTAAGGCTATCTATCCTAACAAAGCCTACCTGCGTAGGCTGAATAATCCGACATCACCTTTGATGGGTAAAAACTCGAATTAATCGCAATCAAAAATCAAAATGAACAAAAACTTGAATTTATTTGCTACCGTCTTAACTTATGCCGCACCTTCAAGTAACTATCGAGGTGAATCAGAAGAAAATCGTACAGTTTTGCAAAAAATCTCTAAAAACGGTCAAAAGTATGCTGTTGTTAGCCCTGAATCGCTGCGAAATGCATTGCGAGAAACTTTGATTTTGATGGGGCTTCCCCACAACCGCACGCGGGTACATAATGCCGATCAATTAGCGGTAGAATTTAAAGAATTCCCTAATGCTAACAAATACGCTGATGATTTCCTGTTTGGCTTTATGGTTGCTAAACAAGATGACATCAAGAAAAACAAACCCTTACCACCAAAGCGCGATAGTATCTTTCGCTGTAACATGGCAGTGGGTTTAACACCGTATAAATACGATGCGGTTTTTCATCAATCGCCGTTAAATGTAAAGACTAAGAACAACGAAAAGACTTATTGGAGCAACGCTAGCACATCAGCTTTATTACACCGGGAAGTTACTTACACGGCATTTCAATATCCCTTTGCTTTAGCTGGTAGAGATTGCCAACAGCATCCTAAATGGGTAAAAGCATTATTACAGGCTATTGCTCAACTTAACAAAGTTGCCGGAGGTCATGCAAGAGCTTACTATGAATTTGCACCTCGTTCGGTAGTTGCAAGACTTACACCTAAACTCGTTGCTGGTTACGAAACTTACGGATTTGACTCAGATGGTGATTGTACAAAATTACTTGAACGTTTGGGGAAAGCTGATTCAGAAGATTGCGATTTACCAGGAAATGAATTTTGGTTGGGTGGAGAAATTGTCCGCAATTTAGATGCAGATGAAACAAACCGTCTTCAATCAGCAGGAGTCAAGCTTTATACAAATCCAGAAAGATTGTTTGACGCAATAGCACAAGAGTTTTTAGGAGATTAAAAAATGGAGAATACTGTCGAGCAATTTCTACATTTAAAAGCTCCCTTTGCAGCTTTTCGTCCTTTTCAATCAGGTGCTTATCGTTCAACAACACCAATTCCTTCACCATCAACAGTGTATGGTTTGCTATTAAATTTAGCAGGAATTGAACAAAGGGATAATTTAGTTGCCCCAACAACATTAATTAAAGAAGACTTACCGCAAATAGAAATTGCCATTGGACAAATTTCTCAACCAGAAACAGCCCTACTTTGCCAACAACTACATCAATACCCAGTTGGCGCATCTGGTGCTGAATTAGCAAAAAAAACATATGGTGCTAAATATTGGATTGCTCCCGTGCGGCGGACAATATTAGTTAATCTAGATTTAGTAGTGGGTTTCAAAGCAGAAAAATGGTTGTGCGATCGCATTTTAAAAGGACTAAATGGCGAACTCGAAGAATCTCGCTATGGATTACCATTTGCTGGCGATAATAACTTCCTGTTTGATGAAATTAAACCCATTGATAGTCCCAAAATGGCACGCTGGTACTCTCCTTTGAAAAATAACAGTCATCCCCAACCCGGTATTTGTCGGTTAACAATTTGGATAAATCGGGCAGATAATACCAAAACCCAAACAGCAGAATTTGCACCTAGTGATTTTTGTTTGACTCCCCCGAAAGATGCTTGGATAGAGATTGGTAAATCATTAGTCTTTTCATGAGGTGATGGTGATTTCAAACTGCTGATTTTTTTATTTTTATTAGCAGTCGATTGCATTAATTCTGACAACTGATAACTGATAACTGACAACTGAAATGACTGGTTTGTTTTCCTTGTAACGTTCGGAGACGTAGCAGTGCTACGTCTCTACATTCCGTTGGAATTAATGATTTGGAGTACTAGGAAAGATTTTTGCCGGGTTAACTCGTTATAGTTTACCTAATTGGCATTAAATACCAAGTGCTGACAAATGACTCAAACTCCAACCCAACTAACCTTAGAAGAATTTCTCACCCTCCCCCAAGGAGACATTACCTACGAATTAATTGATGGTAAAGCAATACCTAAAATATCACCGAAACGTTTTCATTCCAGATTAACCCTTGCACTTTCCCAACTTCTCACATCTTGGGCGCAAAATCGTGGTGAAGTAGGTATCGAATGGGCTGTCATACTCACCCGCAACAGTAAACCCTGGGTTCCCGTGCCCGATTTACTCTATATTTCCTATAATCGCTTACCACAGGATGATATTGTTGACGAATCTTGTCCAGTTTCTCCAGAATTAGTCATTGAAATTATCTCACCAAGTCAAACTTTTGGCGAAATGACCGAAAAAGCTACCGATTATGTAAAAGCAGGTGTTTTAAGAGTTTGGGTAGTTGATGCAAAAGCTAAAACTGTGACAATTTTCTATCCCGATATGCCTCCCCAAACAAAACGAGATAATAACACTTTAGAAGATTCACTTTTTGAAGGATTGCAAATTACACCACAACAAATCTTCCAACAAGCAGGAATTCCTTAAATATTACTCTTCTGACTTTCCGCTTTCTCACCTTGAAATCAATTTCAAGGCTAGTAGATAAAGTACCTTAAAACCTACTTAAATGTTAGCTCAGTCTGATTTATCTCAAATCTTGCACCATTGTCGTTAAGCCCTAATACCCGCCTTGTAAGCCGGAGGCGCATCGAACAGAGAAATTAATTTCAAGTCTAATATACAAAGTACGTTAAAACGTACTGAAAGGCTTACCCAGTCTGATTTATCAGACTTTGTGTGTGAGCCTGGGAATTTATTCCAAGGCGGTTGTTGAGAATGGTGCAAGATGTCAAATTTATCAGACTTTGACTATGAGCCTGGGAATTTATTCCAAGGCGGATTCTTGCAACTAACAAAAAAATATCCAATTAATTGAATCAAAAATCCAAAATCCTCTGATGTCGTAAGGCGTTGCAAACCCACTTAACCTTACAGACAAAATGCAAACATTAACAAACCAAACAATCCGCGTTAGCGCCCTCCACGCCCTTGCCTATTGTCCCCGCCTTTACTACTTAGAAGAAGTCGAAGAACTTTATACCCAAGATGCTGCAGTATTTGCCGGACGCAGACTACACGCAGAACTAGAAAAACAAGAAGATGAAGACTGGGAAGAATTATTTCTCACCAGTGAAGAATTAGGGTTACGCGGCAGAGTAGATGCTTTACGTACCCGTGACGGAAAAACCATTCCCTACGAACACAAACGCGGACGCTCTTATCGCGATGAAAACAAACAACCCCAAGCTTGGGAAAGCGATAAATTACAGATTATAGCTTACGCCTGTCTTTTAGAATCGTCTCTGGGAATTCCCATAGATGAAGGTCGTATCCGCTACTATGCTGATAATGTTTTAGTTCACGTACCTTTAGATCATGCCGGAAGGGAATTAGTAAAAAAAGCAATTCAGCAAGCACGTATACTTCGTAACTCAAATTATCGTCCACCCGTTACCGATAATGAAAGACTCTGCGCTCGTTGTTCCCTATCTCCAGTGTGTTTACCCGAAGAAGCACGACTGGCACATAACAAAGAATGGCAACCAATACAGTTGTTTCCCGAAGATGACGAACGCCAAATAATCCACATTTTAGAACCAGGTACAAGAGTAGGTAGAACAGGAGAACAAATTAAAATAACTCCTAAAATAACCCCTCGCAATCAACCAGTAGAAACCATTCCGGCGCGTCAAATAGGACAAATAGTACTGCATAGCTTTTCTCAAATCTCCACTCAAGCGCTGCATTTTTGTGCCGGTGAAAATATCGGCGTACATTTGATTTCCGGTGGCGGACGCTATATCGGTAGTTTTGACAATAGACAAGGTAGTATACAGCGACGAATTCGTCAGTATGCAGCATTGAGCAATCCCGAAACTTGTTTAGAATTAGCCCGTAAATTGGTGACTTGTCGTGCAACAGGACAACGAAAATTTTTGATGCGCGGGAAACGCAATATCAAATGCAAATCGGCAAAATTAGAAAATGCGATCGCCCAAATGAAAGCTGTTCTCAAACAAGTTAATAAAGCCAAATCCATCGATTCCTTACTAGGTTTTGAAGGTAACTTAGCAGCGGTATATTTTGCAGCATTACCTTGCATCTTCGCCGCCAGCGTTCCTCCAGAAATGAGATTTTCCGGTAGAAATCGTCGTCCTCCCAAAGATAGATTTAACTGTTTATTGGGATTTGGTTATGCTTTGTTACTCAAAGACGTAATGAACGCAATATTAACCGTTGGATTAGAACCAGCCCTGGGATTTTACCATCAACCGCGAACCCAAGCGCCACCACTAGCATTAGATTTACTCGAAATTTTTCGCGTACCCTTAGTAGACATGACAGTAATGGCTTCAGTCAATCGCAATCAATGGGATGTTACAGCAGATTTTGATATTCGGGGAGAACAAGTTTGGTTAAGCGAAACAGGTAAACGTAAATTCGTGGAAATCTACGAACGACGCAAACAAGAAACTTGGAAACATCCAGTTACAGATTATTCCCTCACCTATCGACGGCTATTTGAATTAGAAGTAAGACTTTTAGAAAAAGAATGGAGTGGGGAAGGTGGTTTATTTGCTCAACTTGTATTGCGGTAATACCAATTCTGAGGCTGCGCGCTCATCGCCCTCAGTCTGGAAGACTGGACGGCAGTTGCTACAAGTCGGGGAACCCGCCCAACGCACTGCCTCGGCTATCGAAACAAAGCCCGTCTGCACGGGCTGAATTAGGCGCATCTTTATAAAGAAATGGTATTAGGAGTTAGGGGTTATAAATACAAAATTATTCCCCCATCTCCCCATCTCTCCCATCTAAAAAAAATGGCCCAAGCAAAAAATTACTACCTTATCGCTTACGATATTCGCTGTCAAAAACGCTGGCGCAAGGCTTACAAATTACTCCAAGGATATGGCCAAAGAATTCAATATTCGATTTTTCGCTGTTGTTTAACTCAACGTACTCGCGAGAAATTGCGTTGGGAATTGGAAAAGATATTAACTAAGGAAGATGATTTACTTTTGATTCGTTTGTCTCACCAGTGTGTAGCTAGCATTGCCGATTATAATCGTCCAGAGGCTTGGTCATTTAATAATGAAGCTTATCGGATTGTGTAGTGCAAGCACCTCTGGTTGTTGAGTTGAAAAAAATTGTTTAAGTTCTGAAACGATTGTTAGGTTTAGGTTTTGGGATTTTGAAGTTACCGGAGGTGCTTATATTTTTTGGATTTGCTTTCAAACCTATATTTTGTAAGGGTTTGCGATCTTGTGGTTTATTGTTAAAGTTGGATTTTTAGTTTTGTTTGATTGTCTTGGTTCTATTTAGGGGGAGGTGCTTGTAAACTTAGATTTGAGTGGTTTCTATATAAGGGTTTTTGCGATCGCAGTGTTTTTACCTTTGATGCCGTTAGGCGTTGAGCACTTTTAGAATGCCAAGACTGCAAGAAGACTTGGGAGTGTTTTTACCTTTGATGCCGTTAGGCGTTGAGCACACCACACCTGCTACAACGCGTGCTCGCAGTAGCTAGTGTTTTTACCTTTGATGCCGTTAGGCGTTGAGCACATGGGACTCTTAATCCTATTCTATGGGTTGTTTCTAGTGTTTTTACCTTTGATGCCGTTAGGCGTTGAGCACTTTTGTGGGGCAAAGAATTCAGCTACTGTTATTTGTGTTTTTACCTTTGATGCCGTTAGGCGTTGAGCACATTGCTTTAATTTTTACGGTTGGCGCTTTTATCTTAGTGTTTTTACCTTTGATGCCGTTAGGCGTTGAGCACAAAGTAATACGGAAGCGGTCAACGGTGAAGTACAAGTGTTTTTACCTTTGATGCCGTTAGGCGTTGAGCACTAGCCTTCTGGCGTTACGCCGTCTTCTTTTACTCCTGTGTTTTTACCTTTGATGCCGTTAGGCGT
>ERZ1740059.629-NODE-629-length-18223-cov-11.601112_pt1 | contig 18223 bp, 19 predicted proteins | sample MGYA00581744_ERZ1740059 | MGnify/ENA primary metagenome ERZ1740059 (study PRJEB43018, sample SAMN04849738) | marine metagenome | isolation source: floating plastic debris | place: Pacific Ocean | collected 2008-08-28 | study: EMG produced TPA metagenomics... | reverse complement strand
TAGCCCACCCACACAAGGCAGGTCCTATGAGAAGACAAATGTATGAGTTATGTTTTGTGTATGTTCAGCTATCAATCGCATTGCTTATACAAACACAGGTCCACTCCAGTGATGCCAAGCACCCTAGAGCCTAGAATGATGGACTGCTGACCCTCTTGGATGCTTGGCAAGTCTCTGCAGTGGACCTGTGGAATCAAACAAGCTCTCACTGACGCTGAACAAAAAGAGCAAGGAAGTGATTCATTGAAGTCATTTCCTTGTGCAAACCGTTCATATGCAGGTCAACATGTAATAGTGCCTTTGTGATCTTTTCTCGATTGTTATGGTAGTAAAAATAATAGCTTAACGTCCATCAATCTATCTATGGGAGCAAGGATTGTTGACGGTCATGTCGCTCTAGAAGCATGTAGGTAACGTTTTGTGTTTTCTGCAAAATATTCATATTTAAAGTAACCTTGAGTGTGAACACCTACACTAGCCACAAATTTTAGACGCTTCGGAGTGAACCATTCTAAACCTTTGTTGAAGAGATGGACCGAATGCCAAATATTGTAGGCCTGTGTGGGCAGTTGTGATTATGCCTCTTTGTACGCATTCTACATCCAAGTCAGGAATTATGTTTACCGAGCTAAATCATACGAGATGTGATGAAATGGCCTGAAGAGCTGCTACCTCACTGAGATGTGAGGTGTAGGACACGAATGATACCGGTATGGGAATGGTGAAAACTGTCCTAGTTGTGGTGCATTTCAATCCAGGCCTATTGAAATGCTTTGAGAATAGTCATGTGTGTGAGTGTAGATTGTGTGCGTATTCATGCTGTTTTGTGTGACGATATGCAGTTGCAAGTTTATAACCATCACTCGTGAGGCCTACCAATGGTTTGTTAGACACACAATAGTGTAATTGTCTGAAAAATTATAATAATCAGCCAAAAGTGTAATAATGTCTTCCCAAAAGTAAAATAAAAAAATTTCTGCAAGAGTGATAAGTTCCTCCCCTATGTAAGAAGAATCATCATAGAAGGCCATCATTTTGCCACCACAGTGCCTTCCCAGCCCCTGGACTCGTGCACGCTGTTTGGCTGACTGGTGCGTTAAGAAGTATAGCATTGTGTTCAAACCCACACTCTCCACTTATACCATGGCCTACATGTGATTCATATTTAAAATCTTTATGTAGTACCTGGAATGTCTGAGCTCAGAATCTAGACATGTTACATTGGTGCATAAATTTGCTGACCACAAGAGGGTTATGGAATGATTCATGTCGCCCAGTCACTGCATCATTGCTGTGAACTTAACTGAAATAGTCCAGTTAAAACCTATAGCATATGTTTTTTTTAAAAATATGAACATCAAAATAAGTCCATCTTTCTGTACTTCCTGTAAGGACAAGAAAAATCCAGTTTTTACCAAACATTTACATAACATTCCCACCATTTACCACCCTGAGTTGCATCGGTAAGCTGTAAAATGTAGTTAGATATTTTTGTTGTGATATTAGCACTGTTGTATGCTTTAAATTGATGATCATGTAATTTGATTTTGTAGATTGCGGTTTTCAAACCTAACTCTTCAAGATGGGGAAGATAATCTCCAAGATATTCGGAAACAAAGAAATGAGAATACTCATGCTTGGTTTAGATGCAGCTGGAAAAACAAGTATCCTTTTTCCCACAATTATGCTGTCAAAGCGAGGCTCAGCTTCACGTACCCAGGGTTAACCCCTTTGCCCCTAAATGGTGGTGAAAAGTCAGTGTTGTATGGAAAGGCGTGCACTTGAAGTATGTTAAGATTTTATGCTGGTCTTGCGATTCTCAATCGCCCATTGTCCATGTGCATAGGAATATTAACTTTCCTCTGTTATGATAATCTTAAAATGACCATCATCTTGTTGCTTTTGCTAGGATACCGAACTGGTAAGCTGATTCATTAGTTATTCATGATCACAGCAGCTGCCATGGACGAGACTGGGGGATGGCGGGAGCAGTTATAGTTATTACAACAGTATTATCTCTCAATCTCAAAGCCCCATTGTAAAATTTAATTACATCATTTGATTCTCCATCATTGCATCTATAATAAGGTCTTATTATCTACCTTGAAAGGTTAGAGCAAAACCGTTGTTGGCTTTTGATAAAATACCACTGGTCATTCACAATAGAGTGCTGATAACAATTGAGAAGGCATCTCGAATCCCTAACCTACTAATAAGTAAACTAACCCTTCATCAACTATCTCTGATAACAACATGACTTTAAATATCATGGAATCCCACAAATTTACATATTTTAGCTGGCAGGTTAATACTTGTGTGTTGATTTGATGATAGAGTGGAGATAAATATGACCTGATCTGATTCCACTAAGCTGTGTTACAGTTTGCTGAAATAACAGTGGCATATTTGTGTGGAGACTGGAGATTGGTTTACTTTTAGGATGTCAGTTTGTATGATATGATAGCGTTGTTGTGATGAATGCACATCCTAAATAATGCTTATCTGTAAATTCCTTGACTTTCACCATTAGCTGTATTATACAAACTCAAACTAGGCCAATCTGTCACTACTATACCTACTGTGGGATTCAATGTGGAGACAGTTACTTATAAAAACGTCAAATTTAATGTTTGGGTAAGTGTTACGCTGCAGTTATATTTAAATCAGTGTTATAATGTGCTAGAATTAGTCATCTTTATTGTTGCAAGGATAAATAATGCTGTGAACAGTTGGGTACTTGCCGTTATGGTGGCAGACGGGTGTTTGAGTGAAGAGGGAGTGAATTGACTCAAAAGGAGAAGTGATAATGCTGAAATTACCTGTATAAAGCACTCCCAGTGCTTGCACTTGAATACTACATTATTGTTCATGCCTGCCAAAGTTGTAATGTCACAGAGCCAATTTACACAGTTAATTGGGTTATGTTTTGGAACCCTAGTTCTAGACAATAGAATCATTGTGGTTGGCAATTAAGTGATTGGGTATCTGCTAAATTTAGTGTTTCAGTGCTTTGCTCGGACTTAAAAGTCCTAGCATGCTCAAGAAATGAGATCACTCTCTGGCGCTAACATAGCCCTAACCGAACTACTGTGCTATACATTGTTTGCCCACAACATGGATATACGCCGGTGCAGCTGTTATTGGGAAGCATATGTATAGTACAAGTAGGCCGTAGTGGTATGGGAGGGTTCAAATTTCATAAAGCCTTTATAATCCTGTCTGGCGATTTGTTATGCAATCATACTTCAGCTCAAGTAATTTTGTCTGATAAAATTTGATGATTTGGGTTGGCAACATCAAATTGCTCACCAAAAACATAAGTGGGATGTAAAGAATTATTCACATGTTCTCCAAATCAGCAAACATTCCGCCGCTGGGAATTAAGATTTCCTATACAGTAGGCTAAACTCTTTACTGCTTTATAAGCTGTGAACTGTTTTTTTTTTAAACTGGATTTGGTAGAATTTTTAGTTTTCGTGCTTATAAGCTATCAGTAGAGACTGGCTCCTGTAGAAGCAGCTTATCCAGTAAAACACACCATTACCATTGTAACATATAATCAGACACATTTGTGAAGAATCTCTGAAACTAATAATGGTCAATCTGACTAGTAACTGACATACCAACCAACTCCGCAAAAATGTCTTCAATGTTTGACAGAGGGGAACTAGATTTTATTTAGTAGGGGATCGTATACGAATTTCAATTTCGATTTGTTATTATTTTGATTAGCATAATATTGGATGCAATGCTGAACACATACATATCACATTTAAATGGTCAGTGGCACTGTGAATTTAGCCACTGACTTAATATTGTAAGCCGGTATTTCCTCGATAGCGGTGGTTAAGGGACTTAAAAATGAGACCAGGCGATCTAGGTGGTCTCATTTAGCACTGGTGTCTAATGCTGTGCGTCTGAAAAATGAAGGTGGTGATAATTCAAATTAAATTTCTAAGCTGAAAAGGGGTGTGTTAAACAATGAGCCCCACCTCTATAAAGCAACTCTTCGCACTACACGCGCTGAACATAACAAGAGGAGTATGGAGGGCAAAACCCAATTTCTCCTTATCTGGCTCAAATATATATGGGATGTGGCCTTACTTATTGTCATGGCTGATTTTGCGTATACATCTTAGATGTAGGGTAGTCAGTGCAGTGCAAGGATTCATTTATCTCATCTGAAATTATTGTCATTATGGGGGTACAAGTGAAGGAGTATTTAGGTCTGGCAGCTTGTATTGCATGTATTGTAAAGTAATGAGTTGAATTTTGATGGTGATGTTACCATTGACAGGACGTCGGAGGTCAAGATAAAATTCGGCCGTTATGGAGGCATTATTACACCGGTACACAGGGCCTGATATTCGTGGTAGACTGTGCTGATAGAGATAGAATAGACGAGGCTAGACAGGAATTACATCGGATAATAAACGACAGAGAAATGAGGGACTCTGTTATACTAGTATTCGCCAATAAACAAGACCTTCCTCAGGGTAAAAATTCTCATATTTTTTGTTGCCGCTATTATTTTTCCATGTATAGCGATCAGCAGTGCCCCGAGCGCAAATTCCTCCCCAAAAACTCAAATCCTGGTGAAAAGCCTGAGTGACATAATTGGACTTCTCTCAGACTATCAATAAAGATACAAATTTGGGAGTTGTATACTGCTGTCTTAAAAGGAGACGACTTCAGTCACTGGTCTCAGCCTTTGCAATGAGATTTATCTCCTTGGCCTTTGGTATTCTTTTGATGCCAAACCTTCAAAACTTCATTGCCGGAAGTCTTAGAACTTTTAGCAGTTTATATTTTATATCTCAAGAATAAGGGAAGAAACTTGATGTAGTGAAATTGTGTGAGTAGCTAAACTTTTTACTAGCTTCAAGGTTTGTGGGGGGTAGTCGTGAAGATAACGCTGAGAAATTACCTATATTTACCTATATGTTTTATTTTGTAGCAATGAAACCACATGAAATTCAAGAAAAACTAGGATTAACACGATTAAGAGACAAGAATTGGTATGTGCAGCCTTCTTGTGCTGTGTCAGGTGATGGACTTTATGAAGGGCTTACGTGGCTATCGTCTAATTGTAAATCATGAGTTATGATATAAAACCACAGAGCAACACTAGATTTAGGATTATCACTGGGTCTGTAGATCAGAAATACGGTGACGACACCAACAAATACAATGGATTCTCTATCTTTCTGGATTATGCGTAGCTGTTATTGGACTTTGGGTGTCCATGTCACATCATACTATAATAAGTCTACACGGCTTAACTTCCACATTGAAGAGTTATGATGATAGAAAAGATTTTGAATTTATCTATTTGACTAGACCTATATAATATTATCGTTATTTTTTCATCATTTAGCCTCCTGTATGCTTACTCTCCATATCCATCTGTATTGTATAATAATTATGCTCTCTCTTTTTACGGAACACCTCAGTCATCCACTGCACATTAAGTTTTTTCCTTGTCAATTCGGCTACATTTGCTTCGGCTGTTTTCTTGTTGGGTGATCCATACAGGTCAGGGTCACAGGATGACATTTTTTGTTGTAATTATGCAGAGTTGTATAAGAGATGAATACTGTGAGTAGCCTCAGGACACGCCCTCACTTGTTTTCTAGCCACGATTGGTTTTTGAACAATTAAGGTTTGCCCGTCTCTTTCACGAAACATTCAGCAGCATGCAGCTTAAGCTGAGCTATTACTCATCAGCTTCAGGCTGGCTGCCAACTTCCTGTTAGACACTGACTGCGGTTCTTATTTTCAGGCCCACCAATGATCATAGTCAACTAGGATACTTTTTTTCACTGGCCATCTTGTTCTCATACATAGCAGTTTTTCATTGAGCAGTGTATTTTATTTTGATCAGGCTAAACACAGTATGTTATCATAAAAACAGTGAAATACAGAACTTGCCGCTGAGGTGACATATATTTAATTACATTTATAAGCTTGCCATTCATTGCATCCACTGTATGTCATCTGTGCTCTATCTAAGCAGTCCGGCACAGTTTTTCCGGAGGTATGGTGCGTGGCAGCTGTCAAACGTGTGAGAAAGTCATGGATATACCATCAAAAGAGTGTCGGTCAGGAAAGTTGATTATAGATATCTCCACATGGAATCTGGTGTTGTTTGTTCCTTGGCTAGTTATGCAGAAGGTGGATAAAAAGGGCCCCCATCCCCAGAAATAAAGTTAAATGCAAGAAAAAAGGAAAGCACTATGTTACATGAAGATTGACCACATTTATGGTAATAGATTGTGGTATTTCATGATTGGTTCGAATAATGAGATAAATTTGGATGAGAACACTACAAAAGGGAGTATCCCTGCTGTATCTCCAATGTGGCTCCAATGAGACCATATCTGAATTCTGCAATAACTACAAATTCTACAATAATAATTATCATTGGCAGAATTCAGTGAGATAAATTATCTCATTGACAAAAATCAGAGTTGTGCTCTCTCGTAATTCTGATATTGCCTGAGTTCTTTACCACTATTTTTTATATTGAGGGGATTAGTTATGCGCTTGCGTCGAGGATTGCTAACAACAACTTCCTTTTACACATACACAACTTTCTTTTTCCTTGCAGTGACTGGCACATAGTTGGTCAGTGTCTTGCCTTTATAAAGTTGTTGATTTCAGCTATTTGCAATCATGGTTGTCAAAGGCAAAAAGACAAAGAATCCACCTATAATGAGCCATGAGTTTGTCATTCAGAATCATGCTGATATTGTTGCTGTGATAGCCATGATCTTCATGCTAGGGCTCATGGTTGAGGTGAGTGAGTGACTTTCTTCCTGTAGTATAACCACATGTGGCATCTAAACCATATGTACCTACATGTGTGTATGCATGCCAAACAGATAACCTGTTGATAATTTGACCTTTGATTTGAGGGCATGGGCTTGGCATACTATTGACTTGCTCCTCACTAGCCCATCCTTCTGGGAAAGGGAGCATCCAATTTCGTATATGAGATTTAATTAAGCATTTTATGACATGGCATGTTTCATTGTTAACGCTCTCTGCTTCAATGACTTCATTCAAGTGTGAATGAGAGCGTCTTACAGTAAAAAAATGTGCAAAATCGCTCCCAGTAGATGTTCATACATAAAAAAGTGAGACCCTCCATAGGCACTTGTCGTAATATAGCCTATTTGAAACACTAAAATTCATAGGATTTTTAGGACTGGATTTCCTTGCAATTTTATACATGAAAGAGACTCCAAGCGTACATGGTGCATGTTTGGTTTCATGAACCGTATCCGTTGTAATGTTTGTACTCTTTGTTTAAACAGGCTCTCCATCCTCTTGCATCCAGCTTCATCGCAATGTCTCACAATATGACTTATCCAGGTATGATGATTATTTTCCTGCTCGTATTTGGTTAAGTTAGGCCAAAGTTCACACGTTGGCGCTAATTAGGCTACATGCTAGTGTTCCTGTTCCATCTAGCGTGATGGGAGCAGCAAACCAAAATATGAAGAAACATATTGCTATTTCTGCAATATTCACGAACCAAGAGCAAACACAGCATTCAAATATATCTTGGTTTAGTTAGTATACTATTATTTCATTCACTATTTTGTTAGTATTGCTGTGCAATTTGTCAACTAAACAGTACATCAAGTTTTCTTATAAGACAGCGGTACGCTTATGAATGCAAATTGCAAAGTACTATCACCAAATGGTTCCATGGTCTTCTGATTTAACGCACTTATCCACATATCTGAAAGTCGACGTTTCAATCCCTTTCATCATAGTTTTTTTTAATTGTTGCTCTTTTATCTATACTGTCAACCGTGATGACTTTGGTCTGTGTGGTGACTTTGGACAGAAATTTTTCTTCATCAAAGAAATCGATTCGGATAAAAAAGAATCATAATCAAGTAGTTTTTAGTGACACAATAAAATGCTGATTCTACTGCCCTAAAAATTGCCTACCACATCATAGAAATATGTTGTTGCTTGTTTGTGTCACCCCACAGTCGAATGTCACCCCAGCTGACGGTACTTCGTAAGTAGTAACCAGTACATATGTTGTAGATTTTTAAGTCAAAGAAATGGTTCATATTTATCCAACCAACCTACATGTTCAAGAAGTCTAATTTTCTACTTTTGGGCGCTTTCCTCTGAACGATCAAAATTCCTGGAGCAATCCCTGTCACATGCACTGTAAAGCCCCGATTTTTGCGCTCATTTATATTACACCAGACATTCAGAATTCAGATACAGAATCTCAATGCACAATGTGCCAGTTGTGTTGGAGCTATAATATATTTATTGTGTGTCGTTACTGGCTGCTGAAATATCAGTTACAAATACTTGCATACCACTGCATTCTTGTAACTTGTAGATATGGGTTTGAATGGAAACGATCTAGTGCTCTTCAGACCTGGTCCAAAGGATATGCTTGCAGTATTTTTCTATACACTGATAATGATTCTTGCACATGCTGTCATCCAAGAGTTTATACTTGATGTAAGTATTCTTGACAAGGGTAAATCTAACTTTTCTCAGATTGTTACGTCATAAGACGGTCCATCTATAGCATCCCAGATCATATCCAACAAAAGTCATTTCATTACAGTTACTGTCTGGGAACTCGGGCCCATCTATATTTTGTTTCAATTGGTGCTTATGACATCAGCATCATCACATTGCCAACCAGAATCTTGTCATGAGGAAACAATATGTTTATGTTAACTTGAAACTACTAATTTCTGTGTCTGCTTTTTTTAGAAAGTTAACAAGAAACTTCATCTCTCGAAAGTTAAATTTGCAAAGTTCAACGAGTCTGGTCAGCTTCTGTCATTTTACGCATTCTCCTTCATCTACGCTGTCAATCTCTTATGGGAGGTAAGTGAGCTGACACATTTACAATTCTAACCGATTACCTTTATTAAATTAATTGAGATCATTGCAGTGGAGGCGCTTGAAGTGGGTTTCTGATAATAATTGATCAGTTGTTGCCAGGAAATGTCTACCTGAAGTGGTTGATAGGGATTCTTCACATGGTTGGATAACTCCACACATAATTGAATTGAATTTATGCAAATGAAAACCCTTCATTATATGTGTGCTAAACTGTAGGTACCATTAATAATATCAATATTTGTATTAATGTGACCAATTCTATCTCAATCCGTTCTATTTCACCACAGTCATTTAACATGGAGGGAGGATATTTGAAGTTTTTGAACGCTTTATGGGCTGGATATCCTGAGCAGCACAGTGTCATGCCATGGGGACTGAAATTATTCTACATCCTGCAGATGGCTTATTGGGTACATGTGTTCCCAGAATTGTACCTCACAAAAGTCAAGAAGGTAAAAATCCTTTATTTCATTGCACTATTTCACAAGTTTACATTCAACATATAGCAATAAACTCGTGATTATGTAAAAAGGCACACTATTGTGTCACCCAAATGATTATTTTATCAGATAACAATCCATGATGCTGTGGTCTCTTGTAATTATATTGTTCTGATATTTACAGGAGGATTTGAGTGCCAAGATTACACCTGCTGTTATATATCTGATGAGTATCGTTGCTGGATACGCCATGCAGTAAGTCAGCTTAATATAAGCATGCTTTTTATACACCTAACTTCAAGCTCATAGTTCAATCTCACTGGGTTACTCAGTTGGATTCATTTCACATTTAGTAGTCTTGCTTGCCTGGGGTTCACCTTTCTGTAACTTACAAATTTACTTATCGTATGGCGATCCCAGGGGTCAATCCTCCAAATGCCTCAGAATGCCTTCATCATGCTCAAATCTTTTCAATGTATACATGGGATCTGATACACGCCACTCTAATCTAATGTATCCACTACTCTTGGAGATGTAGGGGGAAGATGATAATTATCCCAGGGAGCCCTAAATTTGTAGGAGTTATTCCCACGATGGCATTGTGAAGATATATCCCAGTAGAACTTGTGCATTTTGAAGATAGATCCCTTTTAGGCTCAATGAGATAAAATAGATTTTGGTTTATATGTACATGTGTTTGCCTCATTATCTCATCAATAGACTACATAATGACAGTGCAGGGGCCTTGAAGTAACAGCCTGGTAAGGTTTAAACTTAATGGCTAAATGACCTGCGCCTGAAGGTTCCATAATATAGTGAATATGATGTTATGTTAATTGTAGCTACCAAAGAATCCTACTGATATTACTAGCAATACATTACTTAGTGGAGGGAATATTCCATCTAGCTAGACTGATGTACTTCGTAGACAAAAACCAAATAGCTCAAGGAGGGTAAGTGAGGAGATATGTACATGTGAGCCTTAAAGCATTACAAGAATACTTGATAATGCCCATGTGCTGTCATAACTTGGTAACATTTATATCTAAAACATTGATGTTTAACAAAACATTAATTCTTTCCAGCTGAAATTGATGGATACCAGTTCCATTTCCATTTAGCAATTGTCAAACTCATCAACTGAATTTTGCAGGTGGTGAACAATCTAGTTGCAAAACTGAAGTCTTATCTTATGACATTTGTTTTTCAGTTTCAAGTTATGGAACATCCTATTTGTCGTAGCGAGAGTTATATCTGTCGTATTGTCTGTTCTGACCTTTTGGTTTGGAATGGGAAGAGTAGAAGCTGAAAATCCAGACAGTGGCAGCAGTGTTGTCACTAGGTAAGTAAGGCTATTCTATCCAAATAAGACTCTAAACTATTTGCAGATCAATCGGATAAATGTAATATTAAATCTCGTTCACAAGCAAGCTAACTAATATTATGATGTCATTGCAAGCACTCAATAGCTATGAAGGAATTGCCCTATCTCTGACCATGTTGTGCAGAGAGGGGATAACCCTTTACTTATCATGGATTAGTGGTAGTTAACTTTGCTACCTCACATTGTATTGCAGAGCTGGAGCTTTATCTGCAGTGTGCTTGCTGCAAGCATGGATGTCTTGGAACTTCATGACATTCCATATGAGAAGAAGCAAGGATGTGGCTTTAGAGCTCAAAGAACAGAAGAAGTCCACCAAAGGTATGACACGCTTAATTTGTCCCAAACATCAGAGCAAGACAATACTGAATTTCAAACATCAAGGCTCCGATCATATTTGTAAGATTGCTACTGTATTAAATTTGGAGAAACTTGCATTTGTATGTTCATGTTAAGTGATACATGGGTAACATGCTTCATTCTTTTGTTACAGCATCCAATGGTACCAGCAAGAAGAAGCAATAAGATCTGCCTTACTATTATATAGTGACAATGGATATGCGGCTTATTATTGGTTGGCTTAATTCGTTATTATTGCCCTTACTTTTTGTTATAACTTATGGTTATTGGTATCATAGTCTCTAGATTTTGTTTGTTATCTCATGGCAATAAAGTAATATTCATTCTTTTTTGTGGCAATAATATTTAATTCCATTAGGAATCAATTAGGGTAGCTGCGGTTTTGTTTTGTCTTTTTCTACCAATGAATCACAATTCTCTCCTACAATATCTCGTTATATAATATAAAGAAGCAGGTTTTACTCGCAGTATGTTCATAAAATTTTTATTTTGAACAGAATAATGAAAGACATTGAACACATGAATACCTCAGTAATCTCCCTCGACTTTCTAATGCTCACCTTCTGTTTCCATATTATCTGTAAAATGATAGGTCCAGCTTATATTTGTGGGATTCATTCATGTAAGACAGTCAAGAACACATATGTGTTCTTACTCTCTAACATGAGACAGTTGAAAATTTAAAAGTATGAGACCAAAGTTAGAGTCTCTAACAAATGGTTGGTCAATTTTTACATTAAAGGGCAAAAATCAGCTATTTACAGCTTATATTCCTAGTTTCCAAGGTAGCGTTCATGTATTTTACAAATGTTTTCCAGTAAAAAAATTGGGACTTATTGATGTTTTGGGAATTGAATTGCAGAGATGCAGTAAAACTAGCTTGCAAAACTGGTGGAATTCTCTTCATCCAACCTGCATGGCTCAGTTGGTGGGAGAGATTAAAGACGCTAATCCAATGCAAGAACATTATTCAATAACTTCTTTTCATACATTTTAAATTAAATTAAATTTTACGCAAGTGGTATGCTTCCCAAGATCATGAGATTGGCTTCCAAATGATTTTTTTGAAATCACTCATGCATACCTTTGACTGAATTTGTATATCCACTCTCCATGGGGTGGGAGATTTTGGCGCTATCTGGCGTCTTCCTAGAATCATCGGCATCATCGGGCAAAGTAGGTGCTCCTGTATCCTGATGACTAGTTGATTGGAAAATGCCCACCTCTGAATAGTTATGATTGGGTTTTTCATCGACAACATCCACATCGTTTACTGGTTCCTACAACAGTAATCAAACTTGATGAAGCAAAACATCGAGAAAAAGATATAAATATGGAGACGAAAACAAAGCAGGAAGAATAGACGACTCCTGTTCATTTAAGCAGACAGCAGTGAAGTTTTTTGTTCAGAAAAACTACACGGCCCAAGAGTATGTGATAGACGTATGTTTTGCTTGTGGAAGCCACATGAAACTCTCCATCCTAGAGATGGATTTTGGCCGAGAACAAGTAATGAAGTAGCCTTGACATTCTCAGTCGCTCACCTCAGCATTATTGATCGATGTTGAGGACATCGCCTGTAAATCAGCTACATTAGTATGATAGTCACATCGTGTGTTGTCATTAATATTGATGACTATTCTCTCACATTGTAAGCCTCCTGGGACAGCCTGATATCCACACCGTCTGTATAAAACCTGATGTGAATCAAATTCGATATCTGGTGACGACTCAAGTGAAGGAAATATCAGTAGATGAGTATAGCGTATGACACAAAAATACAGCGGAAAAATTCCAGGTACGTACATAGACAAGGACACATACATACATGCGTGTACATCAATGGCATCGATCATACAGTATCTACCCTTGTCATCTTATGCGGCAGTACAGAGCTATACACTCATGTTACTTATATGTTATTACACCAGGGTCTTGTTGTCAAAGGATACGATGTAAGCAAAATCTAGTGAACGGTAGAGATCTTTCGTGACACTTGACAGATTTGAGAGAGCAGTATTTTGTGCCATGTCGAGAGGCATGTCTATATCTGTTATGTACATAGCTAGAATCAGATGGTGCTGCATCACAAACAGTTCTCCTTCGCTCCTGTGATCGAATGTACATCAGCGCTTCCTGCAAATCAGCACCAATTTGGCTATAAGAATTCATGACAGGATCTTTTGAGATTTTTACACTAACATTCTCAAGACAGCGGTAGTTATCATATCAGTGGCAGTGATAATAACAAAATTATTTTGAACATCTGGTAAAGATCGACGTGGCATCTTGAGTAAATTTGACATAATAAACAGGATATAATAGGACATGGCCAAACAATCAAAAGAGCATGGCTCCACTCTACAGGCACTAACTTAGCTTTAATGTTAATGACAATTTGGTTTTGCGCCGAGCCTTGAAAGCAGAATAAAGCGGACTTGGTAGAGAGAAAATTGAAAATATGGATATGACAGTTTCGGTCTAGCCATACATGAACATTGTGAAATTAGTTAAATACATTCGGATACCATAGTAGTGAGAGTCACTGTATTAACAGCACTGCTGTAATGCGAACAACCGCTAACATAATTTTACAAATTGTTTCATTAGCGGCCTTGGAGTCTGGGTAGCTATCTACCTGTCCATGACGTCTGTGATACCTCCGAGAAGCTATATACTCATCATAAACTGAGCTGTCGGTATCTACTTGTGGTAGAGGACATATATCAGAAGTAGCCTCTGTCCCACTGCCCTCCACATCCGAACCCTGCTCTGAAATACAAGAACATTCAAGTTAAAACACCAATCATGACCCGTAGTTCTGTCAAACGCAACTGTTTATTAAAATAATCAAAATAATTTATGGGGCAAAAGATGGCTGAAGTAAAGAGTTCGATTTAACATTAGTAGTCTGAGAAATAGAGCAAAATGACGTATTTGAGAAGTTATAAAACTGACCCTTACAAACATGACAATGCTTAGCAGCTTTGGAAATAAAAGTTTATCAAAGTTTATTTCTAATGAACTCTCAAAAATAAATCTATACCTATATTTGTTCAATAAAACTCACCGGCCATTTCCCCATCTACGACAGATCTGCTTTCTTTCTCTTCAGCTTTACGTTTAAGGTATTTGCGTCTTCCCTCCTTTAGAACATGCTGCAGCCATTTAAACTGCTCTATATACAGGGATTGTAGTCGAATAAGCTTATCTCGTGTGATTCTTGTAGCCTCTTCAGCTGTTAGCACCTCTGCATATCTACATTTACAGTTATTTACAGGGACATGATTACTACGCATCAACATTTGCAGTGTGAATGTGTGCTTGCTTGACATACCAGCAGACCCACTGTTTGTGAGTGTCAAAGTAAAATACATAAACACTGGGATGCAGCTCTGAGCACAAAGAAAGGGAAAATTATTAGTTTTATTATGGTTCCCATGTGACCCTGTCCCGCATGTAGGATTATTAATCGACATGAACAGTTGCAACATTTGTGGATTTTTCACGGCTTATTCATCTGGAGCAAAGTCTAAAACTGGTACGTTTTGAAAAGTAGAAAAAATTTATTGACATTATCGCCAAAGTTTGTTAGAACTTACGAAGGCAACCAACCTCTTGTATACAGAGCATTCAGAGGCACAGATAACAAGCTGATGCTTTACCTACTAAAATGACCTATACAGCAAGAGAGATTTTGGATTTGCTAATTATCTTATAAGCAAGAATGAGAGTTGTCCTAGCAATGGTCATGTGGGAACGACTTCCTATGTTCTTAATAAAATCGTCACTGGAATTAAATCCTAGAGGGCTGTAGTTACTTACTTGAAAACATCTTCATTTTCACTATCAATGCTTTCCGAGTCTGAATCAGGAGTCCAGAGTGAAGCTGAGATATTAGCTCTATCCTCCACATCTGAGTCACTACTGCTGGCTAACTCTGTGCGAAAAAAATAGAAGATAAAATACGATCTGTTTTGTGATTAATGTATTTTATTAAATACCCGAAGATAAAATGTACTTAGCACGGCCCAATTCATGACATAACTGTATGAAAGGATGTGATAAGTAAGGGAATGACAGCATAATCACATTCACTTCAAACCATCACCAATACATCATTACAAATCATACATATTGCGATGTAAATTGCAAATGCAGGCAGAGCACAAGTGTGATATACATGTAAAGTTAAAAAAGAAGATGTATCTGCATTTGAAATTTGTAACTGGATTGACCATAAAGGAAAAAAATGTTTGTCAGACTTCAAACCACAACATCAACGCTTGTCTAAAGTATGGGACCAGATTAAAGGTTTTAATTGACTACATCAGCAGTTGTGAACCCTGTCACTTACCAGCGAGATATGATGTGGTAGCATCCTGTTGTTGTGCTTTGATGTCAGTTCTGCTGTTATTATACAAGGTGCTGCTGTAATGTGCCAGATCATTGAGCAGACTCTCAGCTGATTCAGACTTAGTGATCAGCTGTCTCTTAGCTACAGTACTACGCGTTCTGTTCACCTTAGCAGTATGCTGAGGGCAAAGACTGAAAAATAAAATACCGGTACCACATTGTAAACGACGTGTACAAAGGTGATGAAAAATTCAACCAATAATTGGTAGGCCCAATATGCATACCATCTTGACAAAACTTGATCATCAACTGGCTCCATGGAAGCCTTTAATATCAGATACATGTATATTCATGTTCTTGGCTCAGCAGTATGCACTGTACAACTATTATCATGATAATTTTTTGTGAGAAGAGGAAATGCTTGAGCCCCACCAATCAATGTAATAGTTCAGTTTTCAAAGAGTCACATTGGTACCATCATCACGCTCTCACGCAATGCGATTATGTCGTTGGAATGATTAGTTCAATTCACCCATAAAATTTTATAGGGCCTACTAGTATACTACATTTAGGCCTACTAGTATACTACATTCAGGCAGTTGCTATTGGCCCATGAGCCTAGAGATACCTCTTTCACAAGCATTCCAAAAGTCTTTCGTCAAAGAAGAAATCCTACATATAGTGTCATATATTTAAACAAGTCAATTATTACTGGCTGAGATTATCTTAAAATTTCTCTGTCCGTCTTCTGACATAGTGGGTCCAGGTAATCCTATGCATTGCTCGCTATCAGGGAGAGCCCCATTTAGATTTCTGAAAATATGCAACAAAGGAAGATACACAGCGTTATACGAACCCTTCTTTTCTCTGAGGTTTGAGGGCAGCTTGCACACATCGACGATTAGTTTTTGTGGATATGTAACTACATTGCTGGAATGGGCTGTTTGTATCCTCCAGTATATGAGTGCGACAGTATTGATATCCATCAAGGGCCGCCTTGTGACACTGCCTCAATGAATATCTGCATTCACGCCTGCTGGCTAACTCCGCTTGCATGTCTACATGTTTAGATAAAATTACATAAAATATATTAAACATGTTATAGTCACGTATATCAAATACATCAAAACATCAAATAGCTAGCATCAGATCGACCTAGCCTATCCAACTCCTAGTATAAACCGACCAACATATGTAATAAGAAATTGATCATCGTGTTATAAATTATATAGTATCGACATAATGTAATATAATCCCTCAAGATGAGCAAGCAGCAATAGTAGTAGGGCAGCAACTCTGTGCTATCCTCATAGGCTATAGCCATGAACTGCCAACATGCACAAAAGCAATCGTTGCCATCGTAAGTTGTTCACACAACCAATAACAAGGATGGTATATTATGAAAACCTTGACTGTGGGTACCCGAGCGTCATTGTAAAATGCACTGTGCAGCAAACATAAATACTTTACCAGTCCAGCAGGTAAGACCAGGGCTGACTTTGGTTCTCTCCACACCGTTTTCAAAAGGATGAAAATGAGAGACAGCTGACCAAAATCAATCCTTTGATACTCATAAAAAAGCTTGTTAACAAGGGGTAATTACTTTTCACCTTCATAAATCTGTTGCATTAAGAGTTGTCTTCTCTTTTAAAAATTTCATGGCATCCATGTTGGATTTACTGCATGGAGTTATTTTTTCATTTAAACCACAAATTATGTAGTAAATACTGAGTGTGCATACTAAGATTAATACAAAAACACTTACCAATAAACTATCTGAAACAATGATGGTGAAATTTATTGTAATATCCACATATGTTGCAAGATAATGCCATACATTCCAGCACATCCAGATTTTCCTGTGTTGCATTTGCTCTGTCAGCATTCAGCTGGTGAATTTGGCAGAAGAGCAGTAAATAGGTCAAAAAGTGAAGACAGGCCAAAATTTTGTATTTGTCAAATAAGAATAATTTCTCTTTCAGAGGTTTTATATAATGTTTTGTACAACTAAAAATTAGAAAAGATCATGAAACAAATTTTAAATTTTCTGTAAGCTTTATAAAGAATGTATCAAGTGTGTAATCAACAAATGTTTTATTACCTGCAATAAATGCTTTTGGAGTTTTGAGCAAAAGCTCTGTCTGTGTGTCTCCATAGTAAATGGCGGGGCGATGGCTTTTCACCAAAGAACAGTTGTCAAAAACCCCAAGTATCAAGCATGGCTACTCAGAAGAAATGGAGGGAGCATATCGAACAAATTGTGCTAACCTTATACAGAATATGGGCCAGCGGTTGCAACTGTATCCTTTTCATAATGAGAATTTTGAGCCATTCAAACTTGAGAAGAAAAAAATTGATGAAGTAAAAGGAAGGAAAACAAGAAAGAAAAAATAGAATATACATGTATAATGAAAAAATGAAAGTGTTGGTCTTTTTCTGCATTTAGTGTGATTGCACAAGTGCTCCAAAACTCATTTGTACAAGCAGCCTCTTCCCATCTTCCTCTGTTCAGATTATCCCATCACCTAAATCTTCTTTGGCCTTCTTTCTTCTACTGATTAGGGGAGAGCGGGGTAAGTTGAACAGGTTTTTGGATTTTTCTAGTTTTCTTGGTTTTGAGGGATGGTTCATTAACAAAAATATATGAGAAGTAAAGGTTGATGTGTTGCACAACAGTGGCTAGAATTCTAGATCACTGCCCTTACATCCTTGGCAGTGACTATCGGTTTTCCGAAGATAGTGCCAAATGTTCAACTTACCCCGGACCATGGGGTAAGTTGAGCACTAG